>WNFI01378580.1_pt1 | contig 15279 bp, 14 predicted proteins | sample 5400471 | NCBI WGS metagenome assembly WNFI01 (sample SAMN13153348, study PRJNA577476) | soil metagenome | isolation source: 100 cm saprolite on Douglas fir-dominated hillslope | place: USA:California | collected 2013-09-17 | reverse complement strand
CGCGGTTTTCCAGCAATGGTGTGGGATCAATGTCATTTTCAACTACGCCGAAGAGGTTTTCTCCGCCGCCGGCTTCAAAGTCTCCGACATCCTTTTCAACATTGTCGTCACCGGCGCGGTGAACCTGGTTTTTACATTCATCGCCATGGGCTTGGTGGATAAAGTTGGCCGCCGCGCCCTAATGTTAACCGGCGCCGGCGGACTGACGCTCATCTATATCTCGCTGGGCTACGCGTATCATGCACACATTCGGGGGACTTACACGCTTACTCTGGTAGTAGCCGCGATTGCCTGCTATGCCATGTCGCTCGCGCCGGTAACTTGGGTGGTCATTTCGGAAATCTTTCCCAACCGCGCGCGTGGCCTGGCGGTATCCATCGCGGTCTCCGCCCTTTGGATTGCCTCATTCGTCCTGACTTACACTTTTCCGCGCCTTAACCATAACCTAGGAGCCGCTGGAACCTTCTGGATTTACGCCCTGGTCTGCGGCTTCGGCTTCGTCTTTATCAAATTGCAACTCCCGGAAACCCGGGGTAAGACGTTGGAAAACATTGAGGCTTCGTGGGCACGGTGAGAAGGAATTGGCCGAAGGTGAAGGGGAGTTTCGCCGGTGGAAGTTGACATCAGAGGGTTGTCCCTGGAGATGCCTATTCGTATCTCGAAAGTCTCTTCAGCGGCTTTTCTAATCTGGATGGAATTGTCGGTCCTAGTCGCGGGGCAGTCTGCTCCGAACGGAAAGCCGCAACCTTCCCCGCAAATGGGAGTTTCAACCGGAGCAGCACACGCACCCGTCAAAGACGCACAATCTCGACCCGGGGAGAGCGACCATTTGTTCCACAACAATGGCGATGGCACATTCACGGATGTCAGTGTTCGAGCAGGCGTATCCGATCCCAAGGGCTACTATGGGTTCGCCTCCGTTTTTGTTGATGTCAATGATGATGGATGGCTGGACCTGGCAGTGGCCAATGACTCAAACCCCAAGTACCTTTACCGGAATCGCCGCGACGGCACGTTTGAAGACGTAAGTTACATGTCTGGCTTCGGCCTGACCGAGGACGGACGAGAGCAAGCGTCGATGGGGATCGCTGTTGGCGACTACGACCGTGATGGCATTCGGAGATCTTTTCAACGACGGCCACCTCGACGTGGTTATCAACAATCTTGATTCCACACCGACCCTGCTTCGCAACGTAGTGAAGAATGGGAACCATTGGATCGCCTTAAAACCGGTGGGTGGCCCAGGGAGCCCACGCGATGCCGTTGGCGCCAAGGTCTTCCTAAAGGCAGGCGGAGTACGTTCTATGAGCTGGCCCTGAAAACGACGAGTACTATCTCTCCTATTGGGCGAGTTTTCTCCCCATGCCCGAAAGGAGAAGCTCGCGGAGCAGGACCGCTAACTGAAAGAGGCTGCTCTGGTGTCTGTTCACTAGGCCTCCCGGCGGATCCCAACCTCGTTAGCGGAAGATCCCTGCGGAATGAACAGGTCCAGATTGCTACGCATCACGATCGCGGGGTTAACGGAGATTTGCGGCGCCGGCTGCACTTTCTCGGTGAGAAACCGGACAATCGCTTGAAATGCGATCGCTCCTTGTTCCCGCGCCCGCTGGTGAATCGTAGCGGCAATGGTGCTCGACCTGAGATGGGGAAACATCGCGGGAAAAAGATCCGTCGTAATGACCTTGATCTTGTGAGTCCGCCCTAACTCCTCCATCGCTCTAATGACCGGCATCGAATTGGCGGTTGCAACATAGATGCCTTTTACCGTCGGATGTTGATCGAGAACTCTTCGAGACTTTTGGTAGGCCTCGGTTGCGTCATCGTGCGCCTCAACGACCGCTGCAATCTTTCCCTTGGGGCAAAAGGAACGAAAACTTGAGCGAAAACTTTGCAACTTCTGCTCGTGATCCACGGTAGCGTGTATACCGATAAAGACGATCACTTCGGCATTCTCCGGGAGAAAATATCCCATTAGTTCTCCCGCCAGAGCCCCACTGACCAGGGGGTTCACGGAGATGGAAGTTAGACGCTGGGTTCCCGGGGCATCGGTGGCGACGCAGACCACTGGCACGTTACGGCGCGTCGCTTCCTCGATGCAGGACACGAGTCGATTTGGGTATGCCGGGGAAATCACCAGCCCGCTGATCTGTTCCTGCAACATATCGCGAACCGCCTCGATCTCGTGTTGGCCAAAGCAGTTGTAAGGGCGGTGCAAGATTTTGACGCCGAGAGGTTCAAAGATGCTGGCAGCTTCGAAGATCCCCTCTCTCACCTCGTCGTAGAAGTAGGCTACTTCGTGCGGGATCGCCAAACCTATCGTGATGGGCTTGCTCGAAGACAAATACCGGGCAGCCAGATTCGGCCGGTAGCCAAGCCTCTGAGCCGCACGGAGAACTCGCAGCTTGGTTTTCGGATTAACACCATGCCTCCCGTTCAGAGCACGGTCTACAGTGCCGCGGGAGATCCCCAAGGCGTCGGCAACGTCCTGAACTCCCACGTGGCTGGAATTGTTGGGGCCCGGTTTGGCGGGTGCTTTCGATCGGTGTTCAGCCAAGTGTGCGCCTTTCACGGCTTGCTGGCTTCGTAGGGACCACTAAGGCGGCAAGCTCACCGTATGCGTGCCAACGTATTCTACAATCCACGGCCCTCGCCGAGACAACTTTTGTCCCGGTTGCTGCTGTGCGAAAGCTGAGAACTTTCCCTGTCCCCCAGTCTTCCAGACAGCGAGAACTCTCCGCCAATCCGGCCCATGTCATTTTTGTTCTTGACAGGCTTCTACGGCGTGGTGTAGCGTCCCCGTCGTGTGGACCGTGCACGTGCACGATAAAGATCGTGCACGTGCACACCGCCGACGGTTGCTTTACCGTTCGCGTCCAAAGCGGATTAACTGGGGGCCGATGAAATTAGGGAGGATGTGATGCTGGCAAAGCTACTGCGCGTCCGACTCGTTATGGCCTGTGCTGCTGTCATCGTTTGTGTTTTCTTAAGTGTGCCTGCCTATTCGCAGGTCGATACCGGCTCGGTTCGCGGGGTCGTCAAAGATCCGGCTGGCGCTGTCATCCCTGGCGCCAAGGTCACGCTTACCAGCGAGGATACTGGCTTGGCCGTAGAGACCGTCACCTCGCGGGACGGAAACTATTCCTTCTCCCCAGTGAAGGTCGGGACGTACACCTTGGAGGTCGAATTTAAGAACCACCAGAATTTTGCGAATAGCTTCGCTAGCTTAGACTTCACCGACAAAGCTAATTGTTGGATATCCGATAGTAGCTTGAGGAGGGAGGTCATTTGGGGGCAGCTCGCGAGACCGCTGCACAGGTAAAAGCTTGGGAGGAGACGGTAGTGATTCCTACCTATCGCGTGCCTCCGCCTGATCGCAATCCCATGTTCCTGGAGAAGCGCGTCTATCAAGGAAGCAGCGGCAAAGTCTATCCAAATCCCTTCACCGACCGCGTGTCAAGCGAAAGAAGCGAGCGCGACTATCGTGCGGTCTTCCTGGAAAACGACTATCTCAAGGTCATGATTCTCCCCGAACTCGGTGGGCGAATCCACCGCGGCCTCGACAAGACCAATCAGTACGATTTTTTCTATTACCAAAAAGTCATTAAGCCCGCCTTGGTGGGACTGCTCGGACCCTGGATTTCCGGAGGCGTGGAGTTTAACTGGCCGCAGCACCATCGCCCTTCAACCTTCATGCCTGTGACCTCTTTGATCGAGCGCCACCCGGATGGCAGCGCAACCGTGTGGCTCAGCGAGCATGAACCCATGAACCGCATGAAAGGCATGGTGGGAATCCGCCTGTATCCCGGCAAGGCGATGGTTGAGGCCTGCGTACAGATTCATAACCGCACCCCTTTTGTGCAAAGCTTTCTCTGGTGGGCAAATGCGGCGGTCGAGGTTCACGATCAGTATCAGGCTTTCTTTCCTCCGGATGTAACCTGGGTGGCGGACCATGCCAAACGCGCCACCACCGAATTCCCCATTGCGCGCAGCGCCTATTACGGCGTGGACTATACGCGGGGCGCCGATCTCAGGTGGTATCGCAACATCCCCGTCCCCATGTCGTATATGGTGACCGAGTCGCGATACGACTTTTTCGGAGGCTACGACCATCTCCGCCAGGCTGGCCTGGTTCACGTCGCCGACCATCACGCCTCGCCTGGCAAGAAGCTCTGGACCTGGGGCTGTGGCGAGTTCGGTAAGGCCTGGGATCAAGAGCTGACTGATTCTGGCGCCCCTTATTTTGAGCTCATGGCCGGCGTCTATACTGATAATCAGCCCGACTTCTCATGGTTGCATCCCTTCGAGACCAGGACTTTCCGTCAGTGCTGGTATCCGATCCAATGGATTGGGGCGGCCAAGAATGCGAATCGCCATGCCGCAATCAACCTGGAAATTACTGCGGCGGATGCCAAGGTGGGCGTTTGCGTAACTGAACGCTATCCTAGTGCAAGGGTGACGCTTCGGTCGGGAGCAACGGCCTGGCTTGATCGCACGGCCGACCTTGTTCCCGGGAAACCGCTGCGGGAGGCCGTCTGCCTTCCCGCCGGCGTGAACGAGACGGACCTGCTGCTAGCGGTTCTTGATTCCCAGGGTCGCGAGCTGATCAGCTATCGTCCGGAGAAGCTGGAGGAAGGTCCGTTGCCCGGACCGGCGAAAGAACCTCCGCCGCCGGAAAAAATCCAGAGCATTGAAAGACTCTTCATAATCGGGCTGCACCTCGAACAGTACCATCATGCTACCCGTAGCCCTGAATCCTACTGGGAAGAAGCCCTGCGCCGGGACCCTGGTGACGCCCGCAGCAACAACGCCCTGGGCTTGGTCCGGCTGCGCCGCGGCAAATTCGAGGAGGCGGAGCGGCATTTCCGGCGAGCCGTCGGCAGACTCACGGAAGGAAACCCAAACCCCTATGATGGGGAACCCCACTACAACCTGGGGTTGGCGCTGAAGTTTCAGCAACGCTTTGCCGAAGCGTACGCATCATTTCAAAAAGCAACTTGGAATTATGCATGGCAGTCAGCTTCCCATTACGCGCTTGCGGAAATCGACTGCTTCCGAAAAGACTATGCATCAACCCTGCAGCATCTCCGGCGTTCGCTTGAGGCGAATGTCCGAAACGCAAAAGCCCGCAGCCTGCAGGCAGCCGTGCTTCGCCACCTTGGCAGCAATGTGGAAGCGCAGAGCGTCGCCCAAGAAAATATAGATCTGGATCCGCTCGACTTGTGGTCTCGCAACGAGATTGTCCTCGCCCTTCGGGCCTGCGGAGACGCAACTGCGGCTGAAACGTTGCTCCGCGAATTGTCAGAACTCATGCAGGACCAAGTGCAGACTTATCTCGACATCGCTTTTGATTATGCTGGTGCCGGATTGTTTGATGAAGCGATTGACATTCTCCAAAGATTGGTGGGGCGTGTCGGCTATCCCATGTTGTTCTATGCCTTGGGATTTTTCTATCAGCAGGTCTCCCAAACAAAACGCGCCGCCGAATTTTACGACCGCGGCTCGCAAGCTCTGCCCGATTACTGCTTCCCCGCGCAGTTACAGGAAATGTTGATCCTGCAGAATGTCCTGCAGGTTGCTCCCAATGACTCCAAAGCCTTCTATTACTTGGGCAATTTGCTGTACGACAAGAAACGGCATGAGGAGGCCATCCAGAACTGGGAACGATCCTGTCAACTGGATGCTGGCTTTTCGATTGCGTGGCGAAATCTCGGAATCGCTTATTGCAACGTGCGCCATGATCCTGAAAGAGCAGCAGCGTGTTACCGCCAGGCCTTTGCAGGGAACCCGGACGACTCTCGGATTCTGTATGAAATGGACCAGCTCGATAAGCGGCGGGGAGTACCTCCGGAGAAGCGGTTGGCGGTGCTGGAAAAAGACCTCGGCTTGGTAGCGCAGCGTGATGATCTAACGCTGGAACTGGTCACGCTCTACAATGAAGTCCGGAATTCGGGGCGCGCGCTGGAAATCCTGCTAGCCCGCCGGTTTCATCCTTGGGAGGGTGGCGAGGGGCTGGTCTCAGCACAGTACGTTGCGGCACATGTGATCCTTGGCCGAGAGTCACTTGAAGCGGCCCGACCCCAAGTGGCTCTTGACCACTTTGAAGCTGCGCGACGCTACCCGGCCAATTTGGGCGAGGGCAAGCATCTTCTGACGCCCGAGAATCAGTTGCACTATTTCGCTGGGCTCGCGCGCAAGGCGCTCGACGACGTCCGCGGATCGCAACAAGCTTTTGAACAGGCGGTTGCGATTCAACCCAGGCTCTCACCGATGATGTATTACAGCGCGCTGGCAGAAAAGGAACTCGGACATGAAGAGGCAGCTTCCCAGTTGCTCCATGAACTCCACGATCTGGCTCTTCGGCAATTGACGACCGAGGTTAAGGTGGACTACTTTGCGACGTCTTTGCCCAATTTTCTCCTTTTTGAAGATGATTTGCAGAAGCGGAACCGGGTGGACAGCCTCTATCTGATAGGTCTGGCCCATGCCGGACTCGGCGAAACGATTGACGCGGAAAACCGTTTTCGCGAAGTCCTCTCTCTTGATGTTAACCATTTGGGCGTACGGATGGAGATACGCTGGCTGCGATCGGTGGGCACCGCCAAGTAACTACGTTGATTCCTACGTTGCGGGAAACCAGTTGCAGAAGCCGATTTCTCGAAAGGAGACCATGCTCAATCTTCACGGCACTTCCAGACTCGCTTGCGCCGCGTTCCTCTTCCTTTCTTTCCCGTTTTCCGGCACCTTTTGCCAAGGAGCAAACGGCGACAAGAGTTCGCCTTCGGACGCTGTTCAGTTTTTTTCGGGACGTTGGGATCTGACTCTCAAGAGTTCCGACCGCGAGTATCCCTCTTGGCTGGAGATTCGCGACGAAAACGGACGCCTGGTCGCGCAGATGGTGGGACGTTGGGGGAACGCTCGCCCGCTGCCCAAAGTTGAAATCTCCGGCGGCCAGGTCACTTTCGTTTCGCCCAAAGAAGAGGAAGGTTCGTCCACCGACGTGATCTTTGTCGGAAAACCGAACGGGAAGACTCTCTCTGGAACGCTCACCGGGCCCAATGGAGCGCCCTGGACATGGTCCGCCGTAAGGGCACCGCTTCTCCAACGAAAAGGCACGCCTAAGTGGGGAAAGCCGATTTCTCTGTTCAATGGGAAGGATCTGACTGGATGGAAGATGAGCGACGCGAATTCTACGGCGACGTGGAAAGTGGAAGACGGGACGCTGGTCAGCCCGGGACATGGTCCGGAGATCATCAGCGAGCAAAGGTTCCAGGATTTCAAGTTGCACGTCGAGTTCAACTGCGGAGCCAACGCCAACAGCGGCGTCTATCTGCGGGGCCGTTACGAAGTGCAGATCGAAGACAATTCGATTCAGGAACCGTCCAGTCATCATACCGGAGGCGTATACGGTTTCATCGCACCTTCGCCGGAGCTACCTCGCAAGCCGGGAGAATGGCAGAGCTTTGATATCACCCTGGTGGGACGCACCATCACTGTCGTCCAAAACGGTAGGACCGTGATTGATCACCAGGAAATCCCCGGTATCACGGGTGGGGCTCTCGACAGCCACGAAGAATTGCCGGGGCCGATCTATCTTCAAGGGGGCGAGGACAATCACGTCGCTTTTCGAAACATCGTCCTGACTCCAGCAGGCAAATAGTCGGCGCAGCTGGAAGGAAAATACTAAGACAAGGCATCTCGGTCAACACCGTAGAACAAGCGCAATGACTCACTTTCTCGAGGACATCCTCCGTCAACCCGAAGAGTTGAAGCGCGCTTTTGATTACCTATGTGGAGCGGGTCAGGACACTTTGCAGACGGCGGCCGCTGCGGTGCGGTCGTCATTGGCATTACCAATTCGCCCGACGGAACGCGAATCGAAAACAATTGAGTCTCCCGATCTTGCGTGCTTTCAAGTAATCCCAAAGGACTTGGGCAAATCGTGCTCCCAGGAGGACTACATTGAGCAGAAACATTCTCTCTCGTCGCAAATTTATGGGGATGAGTGCCGCCGCGGCGGGCGCATCTCTCGCCGCGAAGACCATCCTGCTGGACCCCGAGTCGTTGCTGGCCTCGACTGTGGCAGCGAGTGATCATATTCGGTTCGGAATGATCGGGATTGGTATGCAAGGAAATTGGTTGCTGAGGAGCGCAATCAAATTGCCGGGCGTGGAGTGCGTGAAAGCCTGCGATCTATACGACGGCCGCCATACCTTGGCCCGCGAGATCACCGACAAGCCGAATTTACCGGCGACTCGCCGCTACCAGGAACTCCTGGCAGACAAGGACATTGATTGCATCATCGCGGCAGTTCCCGACCACTGGCACAAGCAAATCGTGGTAGATGCAGTCTCGGCGGGGAAGGATATCTACTGCGAAAAGCCGATGTCGCACACGGCTGCCGAGGGTGTCGAGATGGCAGACGCGCAAAAGCGCACCGGCTGCATTGTTCAGATTGGGTCACAACGTGTGAGTTCGCTGATCTGCAGAAAGGCGAAGGAACTGATCGAGCAGGGCATGATCGGCGACCTCATGATGGTGGAAGGCTGGCTCGGCCGCAACGATCCGACCGGGGCATGGCAGTATCCGCCACCTTTCGATCTTTCGGCGGAGAACCTCGACTGGGATACGTGGCAAGGGACGGTGCCGAAGCGGCCGTTCAATCCTGAGATCTTTGCGCGTTGGCGGTGCTGGAAGGAATACGGCACGGGTGTTGCCGGCGACCTGCTGGTGCACTTGGTCAGTGGCATGATGTTCGTCCTCGGTTGGAACGAGCCTCCAAATCGTGCGATGGCGATGGGAGGAATTTTGCGCTGGAAAGATGGCCGCAACATGCCGGACGTTCACGCGACCCTGTTCCAATACGGCGACATTCCCGTTTACATGCGACTGAACCTCGGTACCGAGATGCCGGAGATCTACCGTTTCCAGGGATCGAAGGGCATCCTAGAAATGACCGAGTTCGGGCTGACTTACACGCCGCAAACCGGAAAAGATTCTGGCCCAAGCTACTACGACGGCAGTTTCCCGAATGCCATGCGTGAAGCCTACGAGAAGCAATGGCACGCGGAGAACAATCCGAAACTTGGTCAGGAACCGATGCCGGAAACAGTTTCTTTCAAGGCGCCAGACTACGACGACGTCAAGCCCCATCTATGGACATTCTTCGAATCCGGCACGCAAGCCGGTAGTAGAGGACGCGGTATTTGGCCACCACGCAGCATTGGCTTGTCACATGGCGAATGAATCGTGCTTCCGCCAGCAGGCAGTGCACTGGGATGCAGCAAGCAAGACGATCAAGAGTTGATCGCAGGTCGCATCGACCGTGTTCTGCGCACGCGGGTTTCGGCGCTTCCGCATTTTCGTGTCTCGAGGTCTAGGGAAATGCCATCAGGCGCCACCTTGAGATTCCGATGAAGCGGCAAATACATCTGAGAGTGAGTTTGCGGGACTTGTTTGACGTGCCCACTGTCTCCAGTTTTGTCGTGAATTGCGCAAAGAACGACGGTGTTCGGGCCGTTGCCTGACGGCAGGACGCACGTTATCGCCAAGGCTAGACCTCCTCGTGGCACAGCAATCACACGCAGGCAAGCTATGGAACGACAGGGAGGACAAGGAAGGAGGGATGTCCCACATCGTGAAAGATGGCATTGGTGGCGGTGGCCCACTTGGCAGAAGTAGCCGCCGATTCTCCCGCGTTCAGATTGCGGTCGAAGCGGGGGAAGTTGCTGCTCGAAATCTCAAGGCAAATGCGGTGGCCAGCGCGAAAGACGTTGCTGGTCGCCCAAAGATCGACCGCGAGCGAGTAAGCCGTGCCTGGCGCGAGCAGCGTAGCGCTCTCCTGCGAGTCGCGATACCAGGCGCGAATGCAGGAGGGACGTCGGAGAGCAGACTGTTGCACAAAATAGGGGTTGCTTAAGGGCAGCGTCTACTGGACCCTGTGGCCTCTGCCTTGTCGCGACAGTGGCCAAGTCTCCGCTTGCCGTCGTGCTCCAGCGTCTGCAAATCACTCGGCGCCTAGCGTCGTTTTGGCGGTGGGTTTGGAAAGGTTCAATAACGTCCGACGTTTCTTTCCTCGGGGTTACGTGAAACAACCTTGGGCGCGATAACCGTCCATGAGTTCCTGAAGACCTTCGCCGTTGAAAGGCGGTCACAGCGGCGGGACCGGAATCGCGTTTGGTCGGTCCGCCGAGCAGTGAATCGTTTTCGAGGGTTCTCCCAACTAATGATGGTCGAAGGTTTCGGGTGAGGGGCTCGCCGACGGCAGCCAGCTAAGACGCTGTGAAAGCCGGCGTCACGGCGCACAGGAAATGGAGCACGTGATCCTATCTCGATGACCACCGATTAGGGGCAGGTCGCTGGATTCGGAAAAGCGCCTGCGGATCGCGTGAGGAGACTCGTCCAGCCGCAATCCAGGCATACCGGCTGATCAAAGCGCCGATGACAAAACAAACTGCGGCTACGTAGCGAGCCACAGAGCTGTGTCCCCAGAAAATTCTGAGCAACAATGACGTAGGTCCGGCCAACGCGGCGCCAGCACGAGTCAGCCAACCAACAGCTCCCTCCCGCAATGGACGATCAACATATCGCCCGCTAAGTTCAATAATGATCGCAACTAACGTCTCGACTGTGCCGGCGACAATTCCGATGAATTGAGTAACTGGAACAAGGAATCCCAGAAGCTCCACCACAGCCCCCGCCGAGCCCAAACCTCCAGCAAGAAAAACGACCGGCACGAGCTTCCGATTTTCAGACCAAACCGGGATTGCGGTCACGCCTAAGAGGACTGACGTGTAACTCGCCAGTATCAGTCCACTTAGGGCTGCGGAGATCTCAGCTAGCCATTCGAGCACAAGCAAGAAGTCGTTTCCGTATCCTGCCAGGATCAGTTCGTGGCAAACGACTGCCAGGCCCACTGCAGAGGAAAATCCCGCTAACGTCCACGCACCTACCGACATGGCTGAACGCAGCTTGAACACCCGCAACATGTTTAAGAACCTGGCAGGACGGCCCAAATCTGCGATGAGCAGGGGCGCTGAGATCAGTGCGCCTAAAAATCCTATCCACAATCCAGCGCGTAGCAGTCCGGCATTGCCGAAGAGATGGGCCGCCAGAGCAATTACTGAGGAAATACCAGCTACTCCACCTACAAAAAAATACAGGGGAACCTGCCACGTCCAGGTTGGCGGCTTGAGCACAGGATTTCCGTGATAACTGACCGCGGAAGCCGGTTTTGGAAAAGAGCTGCCCACGGGGGCGATCCCGTGATCCTGTATTTTCCCAGTTCGCGCAGCTTCCTCCCTTAATGCATCCAGACGCTCTTCCTTGAATTGAGGATTTGGAGCCATGTTCAATAACCTCGTTTGAGATCTACGCGAAAGAACTCCTTGTCCAGCTACAGCGCGAAAGCCAGGAATACGACCAGCACAACCACCAATGCCGAAAGCAGCGCTGCGCTCCAGGCCGATTTCATGTGAATCGTGGGTACCTCAGGAGCAGGGGGGAAATTGTAGGCCTCCGGCTGGCCGAGAATCACAAAGATCGCGTGTGTGCCGCCGACACTGGATCCTGTTGGATCGTAGATTTGCGCATCGTTGTATCCCCGATCTTGTAACTCCTTCACACGCACCTGCGCTTCCGGCCGTAGCTCTTCCAACTCGCCAAAGCGAATCGATTGCGTCGGGCAGGCCTTGGCGCAGGCGGGCATTAACCCGTCCCGCTGCCGGTCGTAACAGAACGTGCACTTGAAGGCGGTTCCCACCTCATGACTTTTGTCGACCACTCCGAAGGGACACGAAACCACGCAATAGCCGCAGCCATTGCAGACATCGTGCTGCACGTATACCGATTCAAGTTCAGTTCGAATGATTGCGCCCGTGGGACACGCTTCCAGGCATCCGGCGTTTTCGCAATGCTTGCAGACATCGGAGAGGAACTGCCAACGAAACGGCTCTTCTATGCCTGCAAGTTGCGGGCCCATGGGCTGTTTCTCTTCCAAAAACAGGACGTGCCGCCACGTCGATGCTCCTAACGCGTGCGTGTTGTCGTACGACTGACCAGACCACTCGAACCCATCATCGGGAATGTGGTTCCACTCCTTGCAGGCCACTTCACAGGCCTTGCAACCAATGCAAACTGAAGCGTCCGTTAGAAAAGCACTGACCGGCATCACTTCCTCCCCAAATGGGCGTTCAATTGATCGAGAGCGGCCTTTCCCCGAGCCCGACGTCCTGGAGAAACGTCACAGAGAATCCCTTTAGCCTCCATGATCCGGACGTTCGGTTCCTCCGAGATGGCCACCAGGTCATTGGCCGAGTCTCCTTTGACCAGGCCGCGATAGCCCCAGTGATACGGCACGCCCACTTGGTGCACCATCTTTCCGTTGATCAGTAGCGGCCGCATGCGCCTAGTCACCAGCGCTCTAGCCTCAACGATTCCGCGCAACAGATGCCTATCCGGGGCAGGTATCGGGGCTGCTGCCCGAGCTCGCCTCGGCGCTACCATGAGGCGGGTCGGTCGTCCTCACGGCAGCCGGCTCGTCCGGTCTCTTTGTTTGAAGAGTAGGAATCCCCTTCTGGACCAACACGATTCCTTTCAGGTTCGGCCATTTCAGATCGCGATGCTGTGTGCGTAGATCTCGCACCCCTGGGAGTTTATAGAGACTTCAAGAACTCGATCATGGCTTCTTGGTCCTCCCTCTTCAGTTTTTCAAATTGCTGACTTACATGGCTTGCCTCGCCGCGGTGCCGCAGGATCGCGTCGCGAAGCGTCAGGGATGCGCCATCATGCATCAATCGCGGACGCAAGCGGACTCCCCATAAGGGGGCGGTGCGTATTTTGTTCCGGCTGCTCTCGAAGTCCTGTTTCGAAAGATACCCCGACATCATCTGAAAAACCTTGTTCCCGTAGTGCTCCCGGGTCGCCTGCAGGATTCCGTCGCCCGTACCGACGTCATGCATCAAGAAATCCCCATAGGGATGAAATGTGATTGATCCGAGCCCGACTGGAATCGTAAACGTTCCGCCGTTGATCTTCGTTCCAGTGGGAGCAGTGGTCAGTGTTTCGACGTGGCAAGTCACACAACCGATCTTGTCAAATAAGCCGTAGCCCTTCTTTGCAACCGCGCTGCTCGCGAGCTGGGCATCACGTGCAGGCGCTTTTGTGGCTCGAATAAACCGGGCGAAGTGATCAATGTCGGAGAGACCGTCCGGTCCTGGCGTGTCATTCGGCTCCGAAGCAGTGTTGCATAGCTTGGTTACCTCATCCGGCTGAAGGCGATTTGTGATACCCATCTCGTTGAGGTAAGCATCGCCGGCGAACGATAGCAGGCTCGCGTGCTGGTCTTTCCAGCCGAACCTGCCCACGCTCATCTGTCCGGGCGCTTCTACGATAGGGACCTGGAGAACCTGTCCGCAGATTTTCCGATGTGAAGATTTACATTGTTTCTCGGCGAGATCGACCAAAGTTTGATCGGCAACCGCCTCGACGAAGCCATCTCCCAACAGATTCAACGAAAGGCGAAACGTCCGGATCGTCTCTGTCTCTGGAACTCGCTCTTGAATCTCGTTGTCAGGAAAAACGGCGTTGGGACAAATAGCGCGATCATTCACCAGAGACCGGCCGGAGATCACTTCGGCTCCGTGAGCGATCGGGATTTCCGGATTACGGAAGTGTCCCTCGGGCCCCTGATGGCCGACGCGTAATTCCGTGACCTGGGAGGCGGCACCTGAAACCGGACTCTGGTGGCATTCCCGGCAGGACTGCGCGTTATAGAGCGGTCCGAGGCCATCGCTGAGCTGCTCGACTTCCTCGAATTTCGTTTGATCCGCTTGATGAGTCGCATCGTCCGCGATGCCGTTGCTTTTATTGTCAAAACCGGTAGGGGCTTCCGTCGAACGAGAGGCAGACAAAGCGAGGATAAAACTCAGGGCGGCCAAAGAAATCAAGAGTCGCATGGCTTATTACCTCTTTTCTAGGACGGCCTCGCGACAGGCGCTCTTCTACCGAGACCTTGTTTCCGCTCGCTCAAGAATCAGGCAGGTCTATCTCCCCCGTCGACATGTGGGCCCGTACCCGAGCCGAGGAGACGAATTTCATTCATCAATACCACCTTTGCCGGTTTCTGTCCAAAACGAATGTCCCTAAGGGAGTTGGGATTGTCGGAGTCGGAGAGAGGCTTTTATCGCGGTGAGATTGCAGTGGCGTCGCACAACCAGGGTCGAAAGGCAACCCTTCGAACCCCTCGCTCTGGGTCGGCAAGTTGTAAGTAGGGGACCGGAGCGGTTTGGCGGCGCAATCATAGACTCCAGCGATTCAGCGCCAAGAGCAACCCGCCGCCTTAAGCCTTCTGAATAGGAAGATCTCTGTTTTCAGTCTTTTACACACGGAGCGTCCGTGCACGAGCTACCAAGGAGTTCCCAGGCTAAGGAACAAAACTGACAGAGGCAGCATCTATGTTATTAAGCAGCATACGCCTGTACGTGCCCGCGGCGTTGCCTGTTCCCGGTCAAGCCGCCGTACCGTTCTTGACCAGGGAGGAGGTACAGGCCATGGAAGGCGCAAGGGCCCCGAATTTCCGCCCCTATTGGCCGCCGTACCGTTCTTGACCAGGGAGGAGGTACGGGCCATGGAAGGCGCAAGGGCCCCGAAGTTCCGCCCCTATTGGATCCGTTATGTTGTCGCGTTCTGGGCGGAAGAAAAACTGAAATGGGTGAGAGACAACGTCCTTGTTGCGTGCCTCTGTTCCATTGCACCTGGTCTAATTGCTGCAGGGATTAGTGCCGCCCTGAGCGATGACAAGTGGCGCGCAGCGGCGTATGCAATTCTCCTCACTTACGCCGGATTATTTGCTTTGTTCCTGACGTGGAGGCTGGTTTCTACGCCCCTGGAACTTGATCGGGAGGCGCAACGGTTCATCAACGGACTAACCACCGGTCTTGCTTATACCAAGTCCAAGCTGGCTTCCCTCCAAGCCCGTCCGCCGGCCATCCAAGTAGAAATATTGGAAATTCACGTTCAAGCAGACACCACACTGGTTTCCCACGCTCCCGATTTTCCTATCGACAGCGACATCTTTCTGAGAGTGAAATTGACGCTTCGACAAGCTCGCCCGATCGAAGTGCTGGAATACGAATTAAGTAGGGTCTTGTATGGCAATTCAGTACGCGCGGATTATGTGGACGACATTCTGAACTGGGGACTGGTCACCACCAGAAAACCAATTGGAATCGGAACGACATTTCACTACACCGTGAGCAAGCTCACCAAGCTCACGGAGAGAGC
>WNFI01092648.1_pt1 | contig 15279 bp, 14 predicted proteins | sample 5400471 | NCBI WGS metagenome assembly WNFI01 (sample SAMN13153348, study PRJNA577476) | soil metagenome | isolation source: 100 cm saprolite on Douglas fir-dominated hillslope | place: USA:California | collected 2013-09-17 | reverse complement strand
GTTGCACCGCTCCGGCCGCCGTGACGTCGACGCCGCGACCGAGCGCGTCGCCCACACTGTTCATCACCACGACCGCTCCGACCGCATCGCCCACCCCCAATGCCGCGGCATTCCGCTACGTCGCGATCGGTGCGTCGGACACGGTCGGTGTAGGCGCGGCCGATCCGCGCACGGGCTCGTGGCCCGCTCGAGTCGCGGCACATCTCGCCGCGGGCACCGACTACGTGAATCTCGGCGTCTCGGGATCGCTCGCCGGGCAGGCAAGCCGCGAGCAGGTGCCGACGGCGGTCGGCCTCAAGCCCCAGCTTGTGACCGTCTGGCTCGCGGTCAATGACCTGAACGCAGGGCTCCCGGCGCCCGACTACGCGGTGGCGCTCCGCAGCGTGCTCGAGCCGCTCGTGCAGAGCACCGACGCGCGGATCTTCGTCGGCAACGTGCCGGACCTGCGGACGGTCCCGGCGTACGCGGGCACCGACCAGGCGGCGCTGCTGAAGCAGATCACCGCGTACAACGCGGCGATCGCCGACCTCTCGCGGATCTTCCCGCGACGCGTGGTGGTGGTCGATCTCTTCACCGGATCAGGCGCGCTGGTCGACACGATCACCGTGTCGCCGGACGGGTTCCATCCGTCGGACGCGGGCTACGGGCTCATCGCGGACCGCTTCGTGAAGGCGATCGCCGACGCGGGCATCGCGGTGCGTTAGAACGTTCCCGGCGTGCGGATCGCGGTCCAGGTCGCACCACCATCGAGCGTGCGTTGGATCCCGCCCCGCACCGTCGCGTAGCCGATCTGGGCGTCGCCGAAGATCAGCGCCGGACCGATCGGCGCCGCCTGCCGGTAGTCGGTCGTGTAGGCGTGCCAGGTGGCGCCACCGTCGGTCGTCTCCTTTGAGTCGCCCGGCGACGAGATCTGAAGCCATCGCGTCGCGGTGACGAGCGCGACGTCCTGACTCCTGTTCGGCGCGGTGCTCGCGTAGGTCCAGGTGGCACCGCCGTCGGCCGACCTGTACACGTAGCTGATCCCCGTCGACGGGTTCGTCGGGAACGCCGTCACCACGAGCGCGGACCCGAAGGCGCTAACGCGTCCGACGCTGAGGACCTGCCCCTGATCGGAGCGTGTCGCGAAGCCCGGCGGATCGGGGAATCGTGCGGAAGCGGTCCAGTTGCGGCCACCGTCCCCGGTGCGATAGACGATGGGCAAGCCGGCCGGATCGAACGCGGCGATGTAGCCGCGCTGCGCGTCGGCGAAGCGGATCGTGCTCGGGCACGGCCCCGGCACGGGGATCCCCGTTGCCGTGACGGGCTGCCACGTGGTCGCGCCGTCCGCTGTGTGGACCAGCGAGAGAGCCGATCCGCACTGGCCGTTGGGTGGCGGCGGCACGCCCCCGGTCCGGGGCACCATCGCCCAGCCTTCGCGATCGTCGGTGAACGAGAACACGATGGGCACGATCGACGGCAGGGAGCTCTCGCGCCAGGTGTCGCCGCGATCGGTCGACCTGAAGATCCGCCCGTTCTGGTCGCCGACCAACACCCACACCACGGTGCCTGACGGAGCATCGATCTGCGCGGCGCTCGGGAGCGTGATCGGCGTGCGCGCGACGGTCGGCGCGGGCGTCGCAGTGGGCGCGTTCGCCGGCGGCGGGCTCGCGCCCGCGACGGTCGAGCTTGATGTGTGACTCGCGCTCGGCGCGGCCGGTGCCGCGGAGCAGGCAACGAGCAGAAGACCGAACGTGACCGCGGCCACGCGAAGCATCCCCACCAGTATCCGCGAGCCCGCGATCCGGGCGACCTCAGCTAGACGGGCGCTGCCCCGAGCACCAGTTTCGGGGGCGCGAGCGCGATCCGCACGGCGCGATCCATGACGAACACACCGACGACCATCAGGCCCATCGCGAACACCATCACGGACTGCGGCGCGACCAGCGTGAGCAGCGTCGAGGCGGCAAAGGGCGCGATCGTTCCGCGCAGCCCCATGAGCGAGGATTGCGCGACCGCGTAATCGCCGACGCGGTCGCGCGGCGCGATCTGCACGATGTTCGTGAAGAACGTGATGTCGCCGGCAGCGTTCGTGATCCCGGCGACTGCCGCGACCGGCAGGAGGAACCACACGTTCGGCGCGAAGAGATACCCGAGGGGCATGAGCAGACCGAGGGCCGTCGAGATGACGCTGATGCGCAATGACGACCCGCGATCGATGAACCGGCCCCACACGAGGTACGCGATCACCGCCGTCCCGGACTGCAGCGCGGTCATGAAGCCGACGAAGCTGTTGGACGCATTGAAGTGGTCGACGAGCAGGATCGGGTAGAGGGCGTAATTCATCAGGTTGCCGAAGCCGAAGATCGTGAACGAAATGAGCAGGCGCCGGTAGCGCACGTCGCGCCACACGTCGCGCGCGATCCGCGACGGCCGCCTGCGGATGGGAGCAAGCGCCGGTCGCTCGTGCCGGATGCGCGCGAACGCGAGAGCGCCGGGCAGCGAGGCGGCGGCGGCGACCGCGAACACGAGCGTCGCGGGGAACGCGTCGATGAAGATGCCGGCCAGCGTGGCGCTCGCGATGCTCGCGATCGAAACGCCCATGCGGACCTTGCCCATCGCCGACGCGCGCTCGCTGTCCGGGTAGATCCCCTGCATGAGCGTCGCGTACGAGCTCAGGTTCGCGATCGCGATCACCCACGTCGTGACCGAGACCAGGGCAAGCGCGAAGGGCGTGGCCGCAAGGAGCACTCCGGCGAGGAAGATGAGCCGCGACGACGTCGCGGTGATCGCGGTGACACGCACGGGCGGCACCTTCGCGAGCAGGTAGCCGAATACCGGTGAGAACAGGTGGCCGACGAACGGGCCCGCGACGACGAGCGCGACGTCCTCGGCCGATCCGCCCATGCGCCGAACGACGACCGGCAGGAACGCGACGGTGACGCCCAGGTAGACGCCCGCCATGACCCCGGAGAAGGCGTCGATCCGGAAGTTGCCGCGGACACGCTCGGCGGACCAGTTGCGATCGGTCGTGGGCATCACAAAAAAACTAATGGCGCGGTGTGCGCTCGTCGCCCTCTTTTCGGTGGCAATGACCGGAAATGTGACGCGATGAACGAATGGGTCAGGCTGACCCGGGACCCGGCGCTATTGGTCGGGGCCGAAGCCTCCCGGCCGGGGCGGCCGGACACCGCCCGGACGCGGCGGATACGACGGCCGACGCCCCCCGAAGCCGCCCGGCCCACCGGGACCACCCGGGCCACCGGGACGCGGGCCGCTGCGGAACCCGCCGGGGCGGGGCGGCCGGAAAGCGACCGGTCCGCGCGCGCCGGGCGCGGTCGAGCTGACGACCACCCGGCGGTTCGGATCCATGCCGACGGACTCGGTCTTGATGCCGGGCTGGCCCTGCACGGCGAGGTGCACGATGCGCCGCTCGTAGGCGAGCATCGGCTCGAGCGTCACGGCCTGGCCGGTGGTCTTGACTCGGCCTGCGACGCGCTGCGCGATCTCGCGCAGCTGATCCTCGCGCCGGTGGCGGTAGCCCTCGACATCGACCGGCACGTGCACGGTGTGGCCGGCGGTCTTCGAGGTGATCGCGGACACGATCTGCTGCAGCGCGACGAGGTTCTCGCCGCCGCGGCCGATGAGTGCGCCGAGCTCGGCACCTTCGACGTCGAGGCCTTCCATGCCGGCACGGCCGTCGAGGGTGACCTCGGCCTCGACGCCCATCTTCTCGAGCAGCGTCTTCAGGACCTCGAGGCCGGCGGCGAGATCTTCGGCCAGCAGCGGCGCGGCCTGCTCGGCCTCGTCGGCCGCGCGGTCGGCGGAGCGCTCGGCGGCGGCGCGGATCGCGTCCGGGCGGCGCGGCACGTCGCGCTCATCGATGACCGGCTCGGGCTCCTGGGCCCGCTCCTCCTCGGTGAACGAGAGGAGCACGCGCGCGTCCACACCACCCATGCCGAGCATGTTCGCGGGCTTGCCTCGCTCCAAGATCTCGATGTCGACGTCGGAACGTTTGCGTCCGAGCTCCAGCAGTCCGCGCTCGATCGCCTCTTCGACGGTGCGACCGGTGAACTCTTCTCCCCGCAGCGGCATCGCTATCCCCCCTCGCGCTTCGCGCTACTTCTTCTTTTTGTTGCGGTCCCGCTGGCGTCTGGCCTCGCGGGTGTTCTGCGCTCCCGATCCATTCGCCGGACCGCTCGCGAGCGCGGCCTTCGCTCCCATGTCGCGGCGCTCCTCTTCGAGCGCCGCCTGCTGCCGGGCCGCGAGCGTGCGGTCGGCGGGCGACGGGATGTTCCGCAGGAACGGGACGAACCGCGGCAGCTGGCCCCACCCGCTCACGAAGTACTGCTGCACGATCCCGAATACGGTCGTGGTGACCCAGTAGAGCGCGAGGCCGGCGGGCAGCTGCCACGCGATGAACACCGTGAGCAGCGGGAAGTAGTACTGCATCGACTGCATCATCTTTTGCTGCGGGTCGATGTTCTTCGGCTGCACCGACGGCTGGAACATGACCGACGAGATGAGCTGCGTCGCACCCGCGAGGATCGGCAGGATGTGCAGCGGATCCTCGTGGCCGAGACCGCCCGTGATCCACGGCAGCCAGTGCGCGGCGAGGTCCAAATGGTCGTTCGGCCCCATGCCGGGGGGCATCGGGATGAACGGCATGAGGATGCCGCGCAGGTGCTCTCCATCGAGGCCCGGCGTCTGCGTGAACGCCGCGTACATCGCGAGGAGCAGGGGCATCTGCAGCAGGATCGGCAGGCAGCCCATCGCCGGGTTGTACCCGCGCTCCTGATACAGCTTCATCTGCTCCTGGCCGAGACGGGTGCGGTCGTTGCCGTACTTCGCCTTCAGCTCGTTCATCGCCGGCGCGAGCTCCTGCATCGCCCGCTGGTTGCGGATCTGCGTCACGAACAGCGGATACAGCGCGAGCCGGATCGCGATGGTCAGGAAGACGATCGCGAGGCCGAAGTCGTGGAAGATGTCGTAGAAGCCGACGAGCAGCGAGATGAGCGGATGGACGAGCAGGAAGTTCCAGTACGGCGCGAGCAGCTCCATCTAGTGGGCCGCTCGCTGCGGAACGGGGTCGTAGCCGCCGCGCGCGAACGGGTTGCACGACAGCACCCGGCGGATCGCCATGAGCGATCCGCGCCCGGGACCGTATCGCTCGACCGCCTCCATCGCGTACTCGGAGCAGGTCGGCGTGTAGCGACAGGCCGCCGGCAACGACGGGCTGATCTGGCCCTTGTAGAAGCGCAGGGCCGCCAGGAGGGCCCGTTTCATCGGAGCACTCGGTCGAGCTCGCGCTCGACCGCGCTGCGCAGCTCGGCCGCGGGGACGTCGAGGGCCGCGGGACGCACCATCACCACGAGATCCACGCCCGTCCGCGGGTCCGGCCGTGCCAGGAGGGCGGTCCGGAGGGCCTCGCGGACACGACGGCGGGCCCGGTTGCGCTTGGTCGCGCCGCCGACGGCGCGTGAGGATGCGACCGCGACGCGCACGGCCGGATCGTCATGGTGCAGCGAACGGAGGGAGAACAGCCTGTCGTTGCGCGAGGCGCCTTCCGCCCGGACGCGCGCGATGTCTTCCCCTCGCCGCAGTCGCGCGGCGTGCATCACGTGCAGCTAGACGACAGTGAGACGCTTGCGACCACGCGCACGGCGCGCGGCGAGCACCTTGCGGCCGCCCGTCGTCTTCATACGCTGGCGAAACCCGTGCACGCGCGCGCGGCGACGGGTCTTTGGCTGATAGGTACGCTTCACGATCGAGTCCCCTTCTCGAAAAGCTCACGCGGATCATGGTCGGATGTGTGATCGAAAGTCTAGCAGCCTGCTCGATGACGCTCGTGTTCTTGCCGCACCTTCCGACGCGGGGGTATAGTTCGCGGGCTTCCAGGGGAGCCACTTCCAGCAACGACCAACACGTGGTCCGCGTCGCGTCCAGCGTTCCGAGCAGCCATCGCGATCATCGCGCGCGTATCTGAGTGGGGAGCGACCGTGACGTCTGACCAGCTGGGAGCAGAGAATCGTTCCAATCTGAAGGAGCTGTGGCGCGCCGCCCTCGGCGAGCTGCAGCTTGCGATGCCGAAGGCGAATTACGACACGTGGTTCAAAGAGACGTACGTCGTCAGCGAAGAGGACGACGTGTTCTGCATCGGCGTCCCGAATGCGTTCGCCCGCGAGTGGCTCGACAACAAGTACCGCAGCCAGGTGCGCTCGTCGCTCCAGCGACTGGTCGGCCGGACCGTCGACGTGCGCTTCATCACGGTCCCCGGCGGCGCGGCTCCGGCCGCCGGCGGCGGTCAGCGTCCCGCGAATCCAGGCCAAAACCAGCCGGGCCAGGCCTCCGGCACCGCGGTGACCCCGGTCGCTCCGCCGTCCGAGCGCCGCACCGACCAGTCGCCGGTCACGGCGATCCTCAATCCGCGCTACACGTTCGCCACGTTCGTCGTCGGCTCGAACAACCGCCTCGCCCACGCCGCCGCGCTCTCGGTCGCCGAGCGTCCTGGCCATTCGTACAACCCGTTGTTCGTCTACGGCGGCAGTGGGCTCGGCAAGACGCACCTGATGCACGCGATCGGACACGCGGTCCTGTCGCGCCACCCGAAGAAGCGCGTCGCCTACGCGACGAGCGAGAAATTCACGAACGAGTTCATCAACTCGATCCGCGGACAGAAGTCCGAGGAGTTCCGCGAGCGCTACCGCCGCATCGACGTGCTGCTGATCGACGACATCCAATTCATCGCCGGCAAGGAAGGGACCCAGGAAGAGTTCTTCCATACGTTCAACGCGATCCACGAGGAGGGGAAGCAGATCATCCTCTCGAGCGATCGGCCGCCGAAGGCGATCCCGCAGCTCGAGGACCGTCTGCGTTCACGGTTCGAGTGGGGCCTCATCGCGGACATCTCGGCTCCGGACCTCGAGACGCGCATCGCGATCCTGCGCGCGAAGGCCGAGGCGGCGAACGTCGCGGTCCCGCCGCCGGTCATCGACTTCCTCGCGCAGCGGATCGTCTCGAACATCCGCGAGCTCGAAGGGGCGCTCACGCGCATCGTCGCGTACGCGACGCTGAATCAGGTGAGCGTCACGACGGAGCTCGCGCAGACGATGCTCCAGAACATCCTGTACAACCCACGCCGGCAGTCGCTATCGCCGGAGCGCATCGTCGAGACCGTCGCGAAGTACTACGGCGTGCCGTCGGACCAGCTCCGCGGCAAGGCCCGGGACAAGCAGATCGTCCTGCCCCGACAGATCGCGATGTACCTCATGCGCGAGGAGACGGAGTCACCGCTCCTTCGGATCGGGGAGGCCCTCGGCGGCCGCGACCACTCGACCATCCTCCACGGCTGCGAGAAGATCGAGCGCGAGATGTCGGAGAACGACGACTTCCGGCGGGACATCAACTCGCTCCGCGAGCTCCTATACGCGGAGTAGCGCGTCTATCCGGGCCTCATCTGGGTGTGGATAAGGCAGCACGCCCTGTGGATAAGGCCTGCCGAAGGTGGACAACCCACCCCTTAAGGTGTCCGTGATACGTCGGCCTGTAGCATTTCACGACACCGACCGGGCGTCTCTCCCGGAGCGTCCCCAGTGGGTCCCCGCGCCGTCCACGTCCGAATATCGCGTTCCACGCACGCCCGAGCGGCGATCCGGCTCGACACGTCATAGTCCACACCACTACTGCTACGACTAGCGTCTTGATCGATATACGAGATACGAGGATGCGGAGGGGGACCTGGTGAAGGTCAGCTGTCTACAAGAGAACCTCGCGCGCGGTCTTTCGATCGTGGGACGCGGGGTCTCCGCCAGAGGGACGCTCCCGATCCTGGGCAACGTGCTCCTGCGGACCGACGGTGGACGCCTGAAGCTGACCGCCACGAATCTCGAGATCGGTGTCAACTGCTGGGTCCCGGCGAAGGTCGAGGACGAGGGCGCCATCACGGTGCCGGCGAAGCTCTTCACGGACTTCGTGAACTCCCTTCCACCCGGACCGATCGAGATCGCGCTCAACGTGCGCACGAAGACCATCCACCTGAAGAGCGCGACGACCGAAGCCAACCTCAAGGGCCTCGATGCCGAGGAATTCCCGATCATCCCGGCGATCCCCGACAAGCCGACCACCCGCATGGCGCAGGGCGTTCTGCGCCGGATGATCAACGAGGTCGCCTTCGTCGCCGCGACGGATGACTCGCGACCCGTCCTCACCGGAGTGCTCACCACGTTCGATGGCAACGAGGTGACGATGGCCGCGGCCGACCCATACCGGCTCTCGGTGCGCAGGGCGCCGCTCACCCAGAAGGTCGAGCCAAAGGTCGAGATCATCATTCCGGCCCGCAGCCTGTTCGAGGTCGCGCGCATCGTCGACGACTCCGATGCACCGGTCGACATCCTCGTGACGCCGAACGGTAGCCAGGTCATCTTCCACACCGAGGAGGCCGACCTCGTCTCGCGGATCATCGAGGGTCAGTTCCCGAACTACCGCCAGGTCATCCCGACGAGCCATGCCACGAAGGTCACCGTGTCGCGCGATGAGCTGCTGAAGGCGACGAAGCTGGCGTCCTACTTCGCGCGGGATGCCGCGAACATCGTCCGTTTCGCGGTGGATCCGTCGCAAGAAGTCCCGCTCGTGGTCAGCGCGACCGCGGCGGAGGTCGGTGACAACACCTCGCGCGTCGACGCGACCATCGAGGGCGTCGCGACCACCATCGCGTTCAACTCCCGGTTCCTCGCGGACGCCCTTGGGAGCTTGGCCGCCTCCGAGGTGGCACTCGAGCTGGGCGGACCCTTGGCCCCCGGCGTCGTGCGCATCGTGGGCGACGACAGCTACCTCCACGTGGTGATGCCGCTCCGCATCCAGAGCTAGGGAATGCGGGTCGCCCGGCTCCTCATCGAGGACTTCCGGAGCTACGCCCGCGTCGAGCGCGCGATCGCGCCGGGCGTTACGGCGCTCGTCGGCCGCAACGGCGCCGGCAAGACGAACGTTCTCGAGGCGGTCCATCTCATCGCACGCGGCGATTCCCCGCGCGCCCGCGATGACGCGGAGCTGGTGCGCTGGGGCGCGAATACCGCCCGGGTCTCGGCCCGCGTCGAGCGTGTCGACGACGCCCGCAGCGTCGACGTCGTGCTGTTCGCCCCACCGGAGGGCGAGCGACGCCGGCCGCGGCGCTACCTGCTGGACGGCGCCGGCAAACGGGCCGACGAGGCGATCGGCGAGCTCGCCGTCGTGTCGTTCTTCCCCGAGGACGTGCAGCTGCTCGCGGAAGCCCCGAGCGCGCGCCGCCGCTACCTCGATGCGATGGTGTCGCAGGTCCACCGCCGCCACCGCGCCGAGTCACGCGAGTACGCGAAGGTGCTCGAGCAGCGCAATTCGTTGCTCCGCGCACTTCGTATTGACGTGCGGCCGAGCGCCATTGAATGGGGCTCGGCCGGGGCCGGCCAAGCCGGACTCGGCCGCACGATGGAGCTGGGGTTCTGGGATTCGGAGCTGGTGCGGCTCGCGGCGTCGATCTCGCTCCGGCGGCTCGAGGCGGTGCGCGAGCTCGTTGCGCCGTTCCGCGAGGCCGCGACGCGCTTCAGCGGCGCGGACTCGCTCTCGCTCGCCTACGCGGCGCAGGTCGAGGGCGACACGATCGACGAGCGCCGCGATGCGTACCAGGCGCTCCTCGGGCAGAAGCGCGAGCGCGAGCTCTGGCAGGGATCGACGCTCGTCGGCCCGCATCGAGAGGATCTCGCGGTGAGCGCGCACGGCCGGGCCCTGCCGACCTTCGCGTCGCGCGGCGAGCAGCGCAGCGCCGTCCTCTCGCTGAAGCTCGCCGAGGCAGCGTGGATCCGGGAGCGCGTCGGCGAGCTGCCGGTGTTCCTTCTCGACGACGTGCTGAGCGAGCTCGACCCGGGCCGGCGAGACGCGCTCGTCGGCGCGATCCCCGAGGGCGCCCAGGCGCTGCTGACCGCGGCGTTCGAAGGCAGCATCCCGGAGGGGCTGCTCGAACGCGCCGACATCGTGCGGGTCAAGGACGGCGCGCTCGGATGAGGCCCATCGGCGGCGCCATCGAGCGCGCCCTGCGCAAGCTCGGCCTGGAGCGCGACATGGCGCGCGTCTCGGCGATCGATGCGTGGCCGGATGCCGCGCGCGCGATCTTCGGCGCCGACGCGGCTGTGACCCATGCGGTGGGTCTCGCCGAGGGCACGATCGTCGTCACCGTCCCGGATACAGCGTGGTCCGGCGAGATCCGGCTGCGCGAGACCGACCTCCTCGCGGCGATCCGCGAGCGGGCTGAGGGCAGCGATATCGCGCACATCCGCACCGTGCCGGCGAACGAGCGATCGGTGAAGCGGCCGAGCGACTCCTGAGTCGGCGCTCACCGGCAGCATTGCCCGGTGGGACGCCTGTCCGCGCTCATCCGAGCCGGTCTGCCGGTGCTGCTCGTCGTCCAGATCTCGCCGTCGGCCGCGCTCGCCGACGAGCCCACGCCGAAGCCGAGCCCCAAGCCGGTACCGATCGTCGTCACGTTCACGCCGGAGCAGCAGGCCCAGGCGCAGGCCATCGCACAGGCGACCTCGCTGGGCCTGCGGATCGACGCGGAGCGCAAGCTCGCCGCAGCCGAGCGCGCGTTCATCGACCGCCGGCTCGCGCAGGTCCGCACGGAGCGCGAGGAGATCGTGAGCCGCATCGCGACGCTCCAGGTCGAGGCCGACGCCCGCCAGCGCGAGCTCGACCGGGTCATGCAGCGGCAGTACCGCGAGTCGCGCCGTTCGCCGCTGGAGGTCCTCCTCTCGACCGGCTCGATCCTGAGCGCCCTGGTCACGAGCAGCGCGCTCGGCTCGCTCGCCGACGCGCAGCGCGAGGCGCTCGCCGCGGTCCAGAAGGTCCAGACCGAGCTGGCCGCGCAGCGCGCCGACCTCCTCGCCCATGAAGCCGACCTCGCGGGGCTCGCGGAGGCCCTGGCCGCGCGGGACGCGATGCTCGCCACGCTCTCGGCGCAGGCCGAGCGGCTCGCCGCCGGTGGCCGCGCCGCGGAGCTCGCGGTCCTTCGGGAGCAGGTCGGCACGGCGCTCAGCGCCGCTGCGGCGGTCGACAAGCTCGTGGCGACGGCGGCCGCGGCGGCCGGCGCTCCGGCCTTCCAGCAGGCGTTGGCATGGGTCTGGCCGGCACGGGGAACGGTGAGCCAGGGATTCGGGCCGTCGTCGTTGCCCCTCGAGCCGCCGCGCACGTATCACGGCGTCACCTACCCCGCCTTCCACGAGGGCATCGACATCGCCGCGCCGCTCGGGACCCCGGTCTTCGCCGCCGCGGCCGGCCGGGTGGCGTTCGTCGGTCACCTGCCCGACGGCGCCGAGGTCGTGCTGCTCGCGCACGACGCCGGCCTCTTCACGCTGTACGCGCATCTCGACGACACCCACGCGCCGCCGCCGGTCAGGATCGGCGAAGCGGTCAAGGCGGGCGATCCGATCGGCGTCATCGGGCTCACGGGCATCACGACCGGGGCGCATCTCCACTTTGTGATCCGGCGCGGTGACGAGCCCATCGATCCGACCGGCATGCTCCCGCCCTCCTAGACTTCCGCGCGGTGAGGCAGACCGGCTTTTCGACGAAGGTCGGATCGACCACTGAGCTTCGCGCCGGCAACGCCGACGTCATCGTCGTGAGCGAGCCGACGCTCGGGGCGACGCTCCGCACGAAGGGCCGCTTCTACTTCCTCTGCGAGGTGCTGCCCCAAGGAAAAGCCGGCGGGGACATCGCCCGCGAGGTCGCCGATCTCGCGCGCGAGCAGTACGAGTACGACCTGTCAGCCGGGATCGAGGTCGCGATCCGGAAGGCCCTGCGCGACGCGAACCGCCGCGCGGCGCACCGCCTCCGCGATCAGCACGGCCGGGTGACGCTGCACGCTGCCTGCGCGGTCCTTGTGAACAACGAGGTCTACGCGGCGCGGATCGGGCAGGCGCAGATCTTCCTCGTTCGCCGCGCGCGTCTCTTCCTGCCCGGTGATGACCCGAACGAGCTCGCGGACTTCGTGCACCGGACGACGACGCGCAGGGCGGCATCCCTCGGCAGCGATCCCGATCTGCTGCCCGCGGTGTGGAAGCAGGCCATCGAGCCGGGCGACACGATCATTCTCGCCGGCGGCAACGCCATCGCCGCGCTCGGCGCGGAGGCGTTGCTGAACGCGGCGGTGACGCTCCACCCGCGCGCCGCGGCCGAGCACCTGCACGACCGCTTCATGGCCGAAGGCGGATCGGGCAGCGACAGCGTCGTGCTGATCGAGGTCTCGCCGGCCACGACGACGGCGCCGCGTATCGCGTCCGCGCCGGAGCCGAGCCGCCCGCCGGAGGAAGTGCTCGTCGCCGAGACGATCCGGCATCGTTTGGACGCGATCTGGAGTCGGAGGCCGCGCATCGGCCGGGCGCTCGGCACGGTGGCCTCGCCGGCGGCGGGTGCCGTCGGGAGAAGTCTCGCCATCGGCCTCGAGCTCATGCCGCACCGCGCGCCGACGCTCGGCGGGCCGATGACGACGGCACGCGAGCGGAGTGCCCGCACCCAGCGGCTCATCAGTCTGCTCGCGGTCGCGCTCCTGCTCGTGTCCGGTGTGATCGGCGCCGTCGTGGTGCGCGACTTCCAGACGAACAACGTCGCCGCGAGCTACAACGTCGCCGTCCTCTCGGCGCAGAACGATCTGGACTCGGCCCAGGCGTTCCTCGATCGCAAGCCTGCCGCGGACGAGGAGCGTGCCCGCGCGAAGCTGGACTCCGCGCGCGCACACATCGCGGAGGCCGCGACCTCGCCGAACGCCAACACGCAGCAGCTCGCGACGCTCACTGCGCGGGCCGGCGCGCTCGCCGACCGGCTGAACAGCGTGCTCATCGATGTCGCGGCGCTCCCCGGAGGCATCGGCCAGGGGAGCAAGATCGCCGGCTTCACCCAAACGCTGCTTGGTCTGTACGTCGCCGATCCCGGCAGCGGCCGGATGTGGCGGGTGTTCGAATCGCAGCCGGGCACGACGACGGCGGGCGCGGTACTGCAGAAGGGCAAGGCCGGGGTCGGCTCGCCGCTGTTCGTCGGCGCCGCGGAGAACGTGCTCTACACGATCGATGACCAGAACAAGGTGTGGAAGGCCGAGGGCAACACCGTCGTCGACGTGAGCCCCGACGGCCGCGACAAATGGAAAAGCGTCGGCGGCCTGGTGAGCTTCAGCGGCAACCTCTACGTCCTCGACAGTGCCTCGGGGCAGATCTGGCGGCACGAGGAGGATCGCGGGAAGTTCCTCGCCGCGGATCCCGTCCTCGCGCAGCCCTTCGCACCGAACGCGATCACGTCGTTCGCCGTCGACGGCAGCGTCTGGATCGTCGGCTCGAACGGCGATGTCGGGCTGTTCAAGCGCGTCGGCCTCGCGACCACCACGACGAAGGCCGACTTCACGATCCGCTGGATCGGCGCGCCGGTGAAAGCGACGGCGATCCAGGCCATCGACTCGCAGCGCAACATCTACATCCTTGACGCACCTGGGCGGCTCGTCGTGCAGCTGACCCGCGACGGCCGCGAGGTCGCGCGCTTCGCGCTCCCGAAGGATCTCCCCGCGCCGGCCGCGTTCTTCGTGTCCGAGGGCCAGCGCCTCGTCTACACCGCGCATGGCTCGAAGATCGCGACGACGGATCTCAGCCGGTGATCCCGTTCTCCGACGTCAACCCGGCGCGCGGGCCTGCGATCGTGAACCGGATCCTGCTGTTCGTGAACATCCTGGTCTGGTTCTACATCGTGAGCCTGCAGCGCACGCCCGGCGCGCTCGACGAGTTCTTCACCCGCTACGCGTTCGACTGGGCCCGCTTCACCGGCGAGCTCGCGAGCGGCACCTGGACCGTCGGCACGTTCGTGCCGCTCATCACGCACATGTTCCTGCACGGTGGCTGGCTGCACATCATCGGCAACATGCTCTATCTCTGGGTCTTCGGCGACAACATCGAGGACCGCCTCGGAAGCGCGACGTACCTGCTCTTCTACCTGCTGTGCGGGATCGTCGCGGCGATCGGGCAAGGTCTCGTGTCGCCGTCGCCGATGGTCGGTGCGTCCGGCGCCATCGCGGGGGTGCTCGGCGCGTATCTCGTGCTGTTCCCGACCGCGCGCATCCGCACGCTCATCTTCCTCGGGATCTTCATCACCGTGTTGCAGCTGCCGGCGCTCGTGGTCATCGGGTTCTTCATCGTCATCCAGTTCATCGAGGGGTTCGCGTCACTGCGGCTCTCCGGTCATGCGGCGACCGAGAACGTCGCGTACTTCGCGCACATCTTCGGGTTCTTCGCCGGCATCGGCCTGTTGCTGCTCCTCGGCGGCCGGACGCGCCGCAACAGCCCCCCGTACGGCCGGTACGGGTAGCATTTTCCGGTGCCCGAGTCAGCCGCGCGTTCGGGCCTGGTCCTCTGCACCGTGGAGTCGGTCCGCGTGCACGTGCTCACCGGCCAGCACGTCGTCCTCCTCCAGCCGAAGGACTCCGAGCGGCTCGTCCCGATCTGGATCGGCGCCGAGCAGGCTCACAGCATCGCGACCCGTATCGCCGGCATCCCGAGCGACCGTCCATTGACCCACGATCTCGCGATGTCGATGCTCGCCGCGACCGGTGCCGAGATCACGCGCGTCGTGGTCAAGGACCTCGTCACCGACTCGTCGGGCAACGGCAGCATCTTCCACGGCAGCGTGTTCCTCCAGATCGGCGAGCGCGAGGTCGAGATCGACTCACGCGCATCGGACGCCATCGCCCTCGCGGTGCGCTGCGATGCGCGGATCCTGGTCTCGGAGCTCGTCGTGGACCGGTCATCCATCGCGGGATCGGGGGAGGAGGCGGTGACCGGCGAGCTCGGCGTGTTCCGGCAGTTCATCGAGAGCCTTCCCGACGAGCCGACCCCCGGACCCGGCGGCAGCGGCTGATCGTCCCGAGCGGCGCGGCGTGATCGACCCCGCGGTCTGGCCGCTCGGAACGAGCGTCGATCGGCGTGGACACCTGCGCGTCGGCGCCGTCGACCTCGTCGCGCTCGCCGACCGGCTGGGCACGCCGCTCTACGTGTACGACGCCGCCACCGTGCGCGACGCCTATCGCCGCTACCTCGCGGCGTTCCGCGACACGCGTCCGATCCGCGTCTCGTACGCGATCAAGGCCTGCGCGGTCCGCGGCGTCGCGAGCCTCCTCGCGCGCGCGGGCGCCGACGCGAGTGCCGCGTCGCTCGGCGAGCTCCTCGCGGCCAAGCGCGCCGGCTTCCCGATGGCCCGCACCCAGCTCCACGGGAACGCGAAGACGGACGACGAGCTGCGCGCCGC
>WNFI01092537.1_pt1 | contig 15282 bp, 13 predicted proteins | sample 5400471 | NCBI WGS metagenome assembly WNFI01 (sample SAMN13153348, study PRJNA577476) | soil metagenome | isolation source: 100 cm saprolite on Douglas fir-dominated hillslope | place: USA:California | collected 2013-09-17 | reverse complement strand
GGGAACTGGTACACGGTTGAGGGGCAGGTGGCTCGCGGGCGCGTGTATGCCCAGCAGATTGAGTCGCAGGTTAAGCTGGTGAACGATCCGGTGGTCACGGAGTATGTGAATCGGATTGGGCAGAACCTGGTGCGCAACTCCGACGCGCAAGTTCCGTTCACAATCAAAGTGATTGATTCGGACGTGGTCAACGCCATGGCGTTGCCGGGCGGATTTTTCTACGTCAACTCGGGGCTGATTCTGGCGGCCGACGAAGAGGCGGAGATGGCGGGCGTGATGGCGCATGAGATCGCGCATGTAGCGGCTTGCCACTACGGGCGCGAGATGACGCGCGCGAATCTGCTTCAGATGGCGTCGATTCCATTCATCTTTATGGGCGGGGCGATTGGCTATGCCGGATATGAAGCGGCCGGACTGGGAATTCCTCTGACCTTCTTTAAGTTCTCGCGTGGATTCGAATCGGAAGCCGATTATCTGGGCGTGGAGTATATGTATCGCGCGGGATATGATCCGTCGGCCTTTGTGTCGTTCTTCGAAAAGATCCAGGCCATGGAGAAGAAGAAACCGGGGACGTTGTCTAAAGCGTTCGATACGCATCCGCAGACTCCGGACCGGATCGAGAAGACGCAACAGGAAATCAGCAAGATTCTTCCCGCGAAGCAGCAATATGTGGTGACAACGTCGGAATTTGACGAAGTCAAATCGCGGCTGGCGGCGATTGAGAACAAGCACAAGCTGCTGGACGAAAAAGATTCGAACAAGCCGAGCTTGCGACGGACGTCGAATACGACGGATAAGTCCGGCGACACCAAGCCGGACGATGACCGCCCGACACTGAAGCGGCGGGACGATTCATCGAACTAGTTGCGCGAGTTACGAGTAATGGAACCGGCGGCCTGACGGCCGCCGGTTTTGTTTTGGAGAGAGTTCTGACCTCAATGAGATGCAATCGTAACCTTCAATGAGTGCGAGCAAGGGGGGAACATCACGCCAAGCGAAGCAGTGAGTTGCAAACCGCGAAATCCGGGACTGCTAAGCCGCGTGCTTGGCCAACGCCGCTAGATGCTCGCGATGGCGCTCGGGAGAGGTTATGACTTTCATCTCGTGCCAGTCGTAGGCAAATTCTTTGCCGCAATCGAGACAGGCGACGTAAGTTCCTGTCAAAGCGGCGGCCTGAGGACGGCGAGCGGCCCCGCGAATAGTGACGGGGAAGCTGTAGCGAGAGTGCCTGCAACCGAAAACAGCGTCTAACATTTTGGCAATCATGGACCCACCTTCCATACTCGGAGCGGGAGTACCCGAGTCCCTGGCTTAATCAAACACCACGCCCGGTAGAATGTCTCGGGTCCGGGCCGCATGTGTCTACGTACTTAGATTCAGGGAAGAGCTAAAGGGTTTCCGCTTTCTTAAGTCGAGTGTACCAAGCCGGGAACCCTCGAGAATCCTTTGTACTGTATATAGTTACGGGTAGGAGGAAAACGTTTCACCCGCCGCATCCAGAAACCCAGAAAACAAATCTGCGATTTGCCTACACGTTCTGGGGACCGCGCTTTTTGTGCTGCTGGCACTTGGTCATGATGGCAGAACGGAGGCGGCTGCGAAGATCGTCGGGAAGCTCATAGAGTTGGGAGTCGCGATAAATTTCGATGGTTTTCTTCGTGGTATCGCAAACCACGTAACAGTTGTGGCACCAGGAAAGATGGTTCTCCAGCTCGACCTTGGTTTTTTCGTCGAGGACGCCGTCTAAATAGTTGGTTAGCTCGTGCAAAAACTCAGAGCATTTCACTGGTTACCATCTCCGCTATCAGCATCGGCATCGTCTTTGTCATTCTCATGGCCATTTCCATTCCCGCGTTTCTGGAAGTAGCGTCCCAACCGTTCACGAAGTTGCAAGCGAGCTCGCAGCAGCCGCGACTTCACCGCAGGCACGCTCAATTCGAGAGCGGCTGCGGTCTCTTCGGTGGACAACCCTTCCACATCTCGTAATACAAACACCGTCCGGAAGCCTGGGGGAAGGCCCTGAATGGTCTTGCTTAAAATCTCACGCAATTCAGCCTGCGTATATTGCTGCTCCGGATTCGGACTCCAGTCGGCGATTTCGCGGGGAAGAGAGTCGTCTTCTGTCTTTATCTCTTCGTCCAGAGAAACTGTACGTTCTGGCTTCCGGCGCCGCAACTTCATCAGCGCTTCGTTGACCGCGATCCGAACCAGCCACGTATAAAACTTGGACTGCTCCTGAAACTTGGCCAGATTGCTATAGGCCTTCAGGAACGCTTCCTGTACTACATCTTCGGCATCCTCGCGGTTCTGCGTGATGTGCTGCGCGATGCGAAAGACGTTGCGATCGTAACGGCGAACCAACTCTTCAAACGCCGAGTCGTCGCCGCGCTTCGCGGCTTGTACCAGGGCCAGCTCTTCACTGACAGGTGCGACTATATTGTTTTGGATGGCTCCCATTGTTCAGGCGATGCAGTATTTTGCGGCAAAACGCGATCAAGAAATCGGAACTGTTATTCTACTTGGTAACGGGTCATTTGCCCAACGCCTTTGCAGTAGGCGGTGAGAATAGATTGCGATAGAGTTCCAGCAGGGTAGGAAGTGCCGCGGACGAACACGTCCTGTCGTACCCTAAAGGATGAATACAAGTGCCGTATAATCAGCACTTAAATTGGCATTTTTTAAGGCGGGCGATTGTGCAAGTGATGTGCAGGGACAGATTTCTGGGTCCGGGATCGGTTTTTAATGGCGGAGAGTAAGGAACTCGAGCAGATCATCGAGCGTGCGGTGGCGCAGGCGTTGGCTGTCCAGCTTCCCCAGTTACAGGCGGAGTTGACGCGCAGCGTGTTGGCCGAGCTGCCCGCCGCGAGCGCTGCGCCGGCGAGTGGCGAAACAGGCGTGGGAAGCCTGGTGCAGGCCGTGGCTGCGATCCACGCGGGAGGCACGCAAAAGGAAATCCTTCGGGCATTGTTAGATACGGGCAGCGCATATGGCGCGCGGGTTGCGCTCTTTGTGGTGAAGGCTGGAGCGGCTTCGGGATGGCAAGGTCTCGGTTTTGGCGATGACGAAGCAATCAAGAATTTTGCGTTGGATGTACAGTCCGGCCCAGCGGCGCATGCCTATCAGAATCGAGCGGTGACTCCGGGGAACATCGCGGAGATGGACGGGCGGTTTGTCGAACAATTTGGGGGACCGGAGAACGAACAGTTACTAGTGCTTCCGCTGGTCCTAAAGGATAAAGTCGCGGCGCTGCTTTACGCTGATGGAGGAGCAAACGGCGTGCTAGATGCGGCTTCCCTGGAGTTGTTAGTCTTGGCCACGAGTGCCTGGCTGGAAGTGACTTCGCTGCGCAAGCAGGCACAGAAAGACATTGATACCGTCACCAGCGCGCCGCGACCGGTGGCGGAAGCGCCTCCGGTGCAGCCTGTAAGTTCTTTTTCCGATCCGTTTGCGGCACATACTCCAAAACATAGGGCTGCGCCGGTTGCGGTCGAGCCGGAAGCTGCGGCAGAAGTCGTTGAGGTGCCGGTTGCAGCACATGTTGCGGCTGCGACGAGTGCAGCGGCGTCGGCACCGGCAGCGGCTGCCGATCCGTTTGCCGGATTGTCGTCGGAAGATGCCGACACGCATCGTAAGGCGCAACGCTTTGCGCGGTTGCTGGTGGACGAGATCAAGCTGTACAACCAGGCGAAGGTGGCGGAAGGCCGGCGCAACAAGGACTTGTACGATCGCCTGCGGGATGACATTGAGAAGAGCCGCTCGACCTATCAGAAGCGCTACGGCAGCACGGTGGCCGCGAGCGGCGATTATTTTCAGAAGGAAGTGGTGCGCAACCTAGCGGAAGAGGACGTTGCCGTGCTGGGTGCGAACTTCAAGCGGTAAAATCTCAAGTAGGGTTCTGGCATCGCGTCTCCGCGCGAAGAATAACAAAGTGGTTCGATCTGGTCTCAAGTGGTGGTGGGCGCTCGCGGTGGGAGTGGTGTGTGGGCTCCTGAGTGGCGCGAATTGTTCTGCGTTCGCATCTTCCGGAGGTTCGTCTTTCGGTCAATCTTCTTTCCTGCAATCTTCCGCGCAAGATTCGTCGACACCTGCTTCTTCTTCTGACACCAAGCCCGCAGCGAAGCCGAGCAAGGCTGGAAATAAGCCTGCTGGGGCGAAGGTATCAGCTAAAAAGAAGCCAGCACATTCGCCCAGCCGTGCGGCTAGCACGAAGAAGCGGAAGCGTCCAATGTCGCCGCGAGTGAGGCGCATCCGGGAGGCTTTTGTCGCATCCGCGAGCTTGCGTCCGATGGCGCAGCAGTTAATTCAGGATCGCGTGCCCGCGGCATACACCGGAGTGGAAAGCTATGCGCGGGCTCATGCCAAAGAAGATGCCGGAGCGCTGGCGTGGCTGGTGGTGGGATATGCGCATGTGCTGGACCGGGACTTCGCGAAGGCCATCGATCCTCTGAACCGGGCGAAGCCGCTGGCGGGAGATTTAGGCGATTACGTTGCGTATTACTTGGGAACCAGCTACATGCAGACTGGGCATAATGCCGAGGCGCTGTCTACGCTGGCTAATTTCAGGAGCGCCCATCCCGACTCGTTGTTAGTGCGCGATGCGGATTTGAGTTATGCGCAGGCGCTGCTGCTGGAAGGGCGGGCGGCCGAGGCGGCCACGGTGCTGGAGAAAGACCGTCTGCCGGCGCGATCGGACATTGAGTTCGCGATAGGCCGGGCTTATGCCGCGATGGGTCAGTCGGCGAAGGCGGCGGAAGCATTAGGAAATATTTACTTCAACATGCCTGCTGCGGCAGAAGCCGACGCGGCTTATACGGAATTAAAGAAACTTCCGAACATTCCCGCGACGACCGCGGCTCAACGCAAGACTCGCGGTGATTTGCTGCTGAAGGCGAAGCGTTACGGTGACGCGGTGAACGAATATCGCGAGCTGCTAGTGCATGCGAGTGCGGCGGATCGTCCTGCCGCCGAGCTTGTTTTGGCCGATGCGTTGCATCGGGATGGTCGCAATCGTGAGGCGAAAGCGGAGTTGAGTACGCTGCCGGGAGCGACGCCGGAGCAGAACGCGCAGCGGTTGTACATTCTCGGCGAGGTGGCGTGGTCCTCCGACGACAATCCTACGTTCTACGCTACCGTGGACGAACTGCGGAAGACATCACCGACCAGTCCGTGGCTGGAGCAGGCGCTGCTGTCGGTGGCGAATCTGCATTTGGTGCATCACGAATACGATCAGTCGCTGGATGCATTTCGCGAGTTGCAGCAGCGCTTTCCGAATGGTGCGCGAGCTTCCTACGCGCACTGGAAGGCGGCATGGCTCACGCTGCGCCAGGGGCGGAACGAACAGGCCAAGCAGCAATTTGAAGAGCAGATTGCGATCTATCCCAACGGGCTGGAGACTTCAGCGGCGTTGTATTGGCGAGGCCGGTTGGCCGAGGAAGATAACCAGTTCGGCATGGCGCGCGCATATTACGAGAAGCTTTCGGAACGCTATCGCAATTATTACTATGCAGAGCTAGGACGGCAACGGCTGAAGAAGCTTTCGGAAACGGCCGATGTTCCGGGCCAGTATCCGCTGCTCGATCATGTTCCCGCACTTGCTAATGGGCAGAAGGTCGTTCTGGCCGACCCTCCGGCGGACGATTTACATTTGCAGAAAGCGGCGTTGTTGGGCAACGGCGGACTGATTGAAGCAGCGGTGCGCGAAATGCAGGCGGCGGCGAGCGCCGATGGCGGCAATTGGGGGTCGGCGGAGACGGCGCAGCTTTATATCGATACCGGCCACTACGACCGTGCGATCGAAGTGATGAAGCGCTCCAGTCCGAATTATTTCGCCGTCGATATTACGAATCTGCCGCGGCAGTATTGGGACGCATTGTTTCCCAGGCCGTACTGGGCAGACTTAAAGAAATCGTCGCTGGCGAATGGCTTGGATCCGTATCTGGTTGCCTCGTTAATACGGCAGGAGTCGGAGTTTAATCCGGTGGCGGTTTCTCGGGCGAATGCCGTCGGGCTGATGCAGTTGTTGCCAAAGACGGGCAAGCTCGTCGCCAAACAGGAAAGATTGAAACGCTATAGTCCGAGCCAGCTTTATACTCCCGCCGTCAACCTGCAGTTGGGGACGCGCTATTTTAAGGGCATGGTCGATAAGTTTGGCGGATCGTTCGAGTATGCGCTGGCCGCTTATAACGCTGGTTCTGATCGCGTTGAGGAGTGGCTGGGGCAGGGGAAGTATCGCGATCCGCAGGAGTTCGTGGAATCGATTCCGTTTACGGAGACGCGGGAATACGTGCAGGCGATTATGAGGAATGCCAGCGTTTACCGGCAGTTGTATGGAGCGCCGTAGGCTCCGACGCACGTTAGTGGTGTACATTTCGTTTAGAGCAGTTTCGGAAATCAGCAAATCCGCCCTCGGAGCCTTGAGGTACCCTTGTTGAGCCGCCGAATGGCGCGGCTCGGACCGTCCCTTCAAAGGATTGCTTCGACCCCCCTACACAGCTCCTAGGCCGCTGTAGTTCCTACCTGGTCGCAAACCAAGGGAACCGCCGCCATTATATTTGCGTAACCTCGTCCAGGGATCGAGGTGTGCCTATGAGAACACTATTCGTTCTGCTCAGCTTGAGCGCGGCGTTGCTGGCTGCGCAGGATGTCAAGACTGAAGAAGTGGGCAAGAGTCCGGTCGAGGCTAAGTTTACTCCCGGCGGCCGCGTTCGAATGGATCTTTGCCCGAGCGGAACCGAGATCGTTGGCGCGGACGATTCGGTCCTGCGCGTTTCCTACCATCCAGAACGCGACGACGTGAGGGTACGAATCCAAATCTCCGGAGATCGCGCTGAGATCGGCATCACCGAGTGCCCGCGCAACAACTTCAAAGTGAGGATCGAAGTGCCCGAGCATTCCGCGCTCCATGTGCGCATGATGGCTGGACAACTGGACGTGCGGGATGTGCAGGGCGACAAAGATGTCGAACTGAGCTTTGGGCAACTGACCATGGATGTTGGAAGAGCGGATGACTACGGCCACGCCCATGCTTCGGTGAATAGCGGGGACATCGACGCCCCCGCATTCGGCGTTTCCAAGGGAGGTCTGTTCCGCTCCTTCGATCGTAACGGGCCTGGAAAGTACCGCCTTCATGCCCATGTAGGAGCTGGCCAGATCGAGCTTCGCTAGAACTACGCAGCGCCGGTTTTCGGACGGCCGAAGATGATTTCGAGGACCAGTAGACTTGCCCCGACGACGATGGCGCTGTCGGCGAGATTGAATACCGGCCACTGATACTGCTTGATGTAGACGAGCAGGAAGTCAACGACGCGGCCGCTCGCGATGCGATCCCACAGATTTCCTACCGCGCCGCCAAGAATTAAAGACAGAGCGATGCCGGTGATCGATAGAGCGCGAGCCTGTTTCCAGAGCAGGACTGAGACGACGATCATGGCGATCAGCGAAAATCCGATCAGAAGAGAAGTCTTCCAGTGGGAGGGAGAGTCGGCGAAGAGGCTGAAGGCTGCGCCGGTGTTCTCGGTGTGCGTGATGCGGAAAAATCCGGGGATGATCTGAATATGGGTGTAGAGGGCGATGCGCGCCGCTACCAACCTCTTTGACCAGCGGTCAAGAAGGATCACGATCAGGGCGAGAACAAAATGGGTGGCGCGTGCCGAGTTAGAGGTCATTCAGATTGGCGTCTTCCCGTTATCCTTGTCGCTCTTTCAGCACGGCACTGCAACGTTCGCAGACGGTGGGGTACGTCTTATCTTCACCAACGTGGGTGGAGTAATTCCAGCAGCGCTCGCACTTTGCACCGTCGGCTTTTTTGATTTCGACGTGCACGCCGCCTGTACCGTTACCTGAGCCCTGCATAAGCGTGACTGCCGAGACGATGAATAGATAACGCAGTTCGGTTGCGTGCCGCGCCAGTAACGAATAAAGCGGATCGGAGGAGGTGATTGCGACCTGAGCTTCCAGTCCGGTGCCGATGAGCTTGTTGTTGCGCGCAGTTTCGAGCGCTTTCAATACCTCGTCGCGTACGGAGCGTAGCGTGGTCCATTCTTCGTTTGATTTCGGATCGGACTCGCTGATACCCGCATCATCGAGAATGTCGGGCGAATTCGGAAACAATGCCAGGTGCACGCTCTCTGGGCGATCAACAACCTTGGGAAGAAACTGCCAGACTTCATCGCCGGTGAAGCTCATGATGGGAGCGAGTAAGCAGATAAGAGCTTCGCCGATGCGCCAGATGGCCGTTTGTGCGCTGCGCCGGGCCTGCGATTTGGGCGCAGAGATGTAGAGACGATCTTTCAGCACGTCGAAATAGAACGCGCTGAGATCAACGATGCAGAAATGGTTCACGCGGTGGTAGATTTTGTGAAAAGCAAACTCGTCGTATGAGCTGCGAACGTCGGCGGCGAAGGCGCATGTCTGACGCAGCAGATATTGATCCAGTGGTTCCATTTGATCGAAGGCGACCGCGTCGGTGGCGGGATCGAAGTCACCGAGATTGCCGAGGATGTAGCGAAACGTGTTGCGAATCTTCTTGTAGTTCTCGCCGACGCGCTGCATCAGGGCTTCCGAGCCGACTACATCTTCGCGGAAATCAACGGAGGCGACCCACAGGCGGACGACTTCTCCGCCAAGACGGCTGGAAATATCCACCGGATCGACGTCGTTGCCGCGTGACTTCGACATCGCCTGACCTTTTTCGTCGAGCGTCCAGCCGGGCGTGACTACGCCTTTGTACGGCGGAGTGGCATGCGTGCCCATGGCACAGAGCAGGGAAGATTGGAACCATCCGCGGTACTGGTCGCCACCTTCGAGGTAGAGATCGGAGGGCCAGGGATAGTCCGGCTCATCGGCGACGAGCGCGAGATAGCTTGCGCCCGATTCCAGCCATACGTCGAAGATGTCAGTTTCCTTTTCGAACTTGGCGCCGCTGCAATGCGGGCACTTTGTTCCGCCGGGAACGATGGAATCGGGCTCGGCTGTGAACCAGGCGTCGGCTCCGGAGCGCGCGAAGAGTTCGACGACTTTCTTATTGATGGCGGGATCGTTCAGTGGCTTGCCGCAGGCTTCGCACAGGAAGACGGCGATGGGAACTCCCCAGACGCGTTGGCGCGAGATGCACCAGTCAGGGCGGGTGGAGATCATGTTCGAGAGGCGCTCTTCGCCCCACGCGGGGTCCCACTTTACCCTCTTGATTTCGTCCAGGGTGCGGGTGCGCAGCGTGTCCGTCGGTCCTTTTCCGCCGGGCATGGGCGTTTCCATGGAGATGAACCACTGCTCGGTGGCGCGGAAAATTACCGGATTGTGGCAGCGCCAGCAGTGTGGATACGAGTGCTCCACTTTGTCGGTGTGCAGCAAGGCTCCGCGCTTGCGTAATAGCTCGATGATCAGCGGATTCGCCTTGAAGACGTACTGGCCGTCATATTCCGGCAGGCCGTTGCGCAGGATGCCTTTTTCGTCGACGTTGCTGGTGGCGTCGAGGCCATACTTCATGCCGGTGATGAAGTCCTCAGCACCATGCGACGGCGCGGTGTGGACCACGCCCGTGCCGGTATCCATGGTGACGTAGTCGGCGAGGACGCCCAGAATCTTGCGATCGAGGAATGGATGCTGGAAGTTCAGGCGCTCCATCTTGCGGCCGGGGAAATGCGCCAATTCGCGCGGGTCGGCGAGATTGCATTTTGCAGCCACGTCGCCGGCCAGTTTCGAGGCGACGATGTAGACTTCGCCACCTGATTCGAGTGCGACATACTCTTCATCGGGATGAAAAGCCACGGCCATGGATGCCGGCAGCGTCCACGGAGTGGTGGTCCAGATGATGGTCGAGACTTTCTTTTTTTGGAGATCAGCCGCGAGCGCGGGGTCGATCATGACCGGATCGTCGAGCAGAGCGTACTTCACATAGACGGTGGGGCTGATGTGATTTTCGTACTCGACTTCGGCTTCGGCGAGCGCGGTTTCATCGTGCATGCACCAATAAACGGCACGCAATCCCTTGTAGACGAATCCATTTTCAAAGAATGAAAAGAAGGTCGAAAGCACGACCGACTCGTATTGCGGATTCATGGTGGCGTAGGGCCGGTCGAAGCGGCCAAAAACGCCGATGCGCTTGAACTGTGTGCGCTGGAGGTCGAGATATTTTTGAGCGTATTTGCGGCACTCGGCGCGGACGTCGAGCGGTCGCATCTGCAACTTTTTGCCACCGAGTTCCTTGTCCACCTTGATTTCGATGGGAAGGCCGTGGCAGTCCCAGCCCGGCACGTAGGGGGCGTCGAATCCCGCCATGGTCTTGGATTTGACGATGAAATCCTTCAGGCACTTGTTCATCGCCGTCCCCATGTGAATGGGGCCGCTGGTGTAAGGCGGGCCATCGTGCAGGATGAAGCGTGGTGAGCCTTTGCGGGCCTGCCGGATACGCTCGTAGAGGTCCATTTGCTGCCAGCGTTCGAGCATCTTGGGCTCGTTTTGAGGCAGGTTGGCCTTCATGGGGAAGGCAGTTTTCGGCAGGTTGATGGTCTCTTTGAGTTCGAAGGCCACTCAGTCGGGTCTCCCAAATGATTGAATCTTCTCATTATAGGGAGGGTCGGGAGGAACGTCCATGCGGTGCGGAACGCTTAACCTGTAAACCATTAAGGACACGAAGTTGCGCGAAGCTGGAATTCCAAAGAATCGGTTTCTGATGAACGCGCGGTCCGCATCAAAGGTGTTGTGAATTGTACTGTCGGAAATGATGGTTGGGGGTTACAATTTTAGTTGGGCGGGAGTTTTGCCAACGTATTGCCCGTCCACCGCGCTCTATCAGAGAAATCGGGCACGAGCGGATGCAACTTGGCGCGAGCCGGGATCATCTGTGTAAGCAGGGGATTTTACGGAAGTTAGGCCGATCCCTGTCGGCCGGGTTTGGGGCGTTACAAAGTTAGACATGGGATCCACACCGATCAATCCGAAGGGTTCAGGCGCCGAGCCTGAGTTGCACTTGCTTCTGGCGAGTCAGAGCTTTGAAGAGCCTCTGTGGAAATCGCTGGCACGCGAACTGGACGAGTTTTTCTTTCCCAAGAAACTGCCGCCACTCAAGCTGGAATCGAAGCCCGAGCCGGTTAAAGATATTTGGGGTTTCTACGACAACAAGAAAAACGGCGCACTGGGTTCAACCGGCGTGCATGTACTTATCATCGCGGTTATCGCTGTCGGATATCTGATCGGGAAACGCGTGGTTGCGGCGCCGACTCAGAAAGTGACGGTCACTCTGGTCGCACCGGAAGATTTGCCAACCTTGAAGCCGGCGAAGACGCAGGTGGGCGGCGGCGGCGGCGGTGGAGATCGCGACGTGCTGCAAGCCAGCAAAGGCAAGCTGCCGAAGTTTGCCATGGATCAGATCACGCCGCCTACGGTTGTACTGCGTAACGAGCATCCCAAACTGCCGGTAGAAGCGACGATTGTGATTCCGCCCGAGGTGAAGCTGGCGTCGAACAATATGCCGAACATCGGCGATCCGATGTCGGGGGCGGTGTTGCCTTCGAATGGCACCGGTTCGGGAAGCGGCATTGGCTCGGGTACTGGCGGGGGAATTGGATCGGGGCATGGTCCGGGATTTGGGCCGGGTGAAGGCGGCGGGACCGGCGGCGGAGTCTTTCACGTGGGCGGTGGTGTGAGTGCGCCGCGCGTGATTTTTCAACCCGACGTCGAATTTTCCGACGAAGCCCGCAAGGCGAAGTATCAGGGAACTTGTGTGTTGGCGCTGGTCGTAGGTCCGGATGGGCGGCCGAGAGATATTCGCGTCACCAGCAGCTTAGGGATGGGTCTGGATGAGAAGGCAATGGAAGCGGCAAGGAAATATCGCTTCGAGCCGGCGATGAAGGACGGACATCCGGTCGCGGTCGAGATTGGGTTGGAAGTCGATTTCCACTTGTACTGAGAGACAGTTGCCGATTACCAGTTGTCAGACCCTCATTTGTTAAGGCCGTAGTCCTTGTTCACTCTTTGCGAAGCACCGCCAGGTGCAGCTTTGTTCGCATACGAAATCCCAAATGTTCGTAGAGCGCAATCGCGCGTACATTTTCTTCGCGTACATGAAGGAATGGAGTTTCGCCGCGACTTCGGATTCCGCGCATTACTTCGAGCATAAGTGCTGCCGCATAGCCACGACCGGTGTGGTCGGGATGAGTGCAGACTGCGCTGACTTCTGTGAAGCCAGGAACTTTCAGGCGTTCGCCTGCCATCGCCGCCAGCTTGCCTGCAATGCGGATTCCAAGATAGGTGCCGAGTTCGTGAGTGCGGGTACTGAATGGACCGGGTTTTGTGAGAGCTGTCAGTGCGATCATTTCGGGCGAGTCAGGAGGACCGAGTTCGATAATCTCGGGGGCGGAGCGATGCGCGTTGTCTGCCTCGATATCGCAAACCATCTGAGGCAGTCCTGTGCTCATGACAAGTTCCCACCCTGGCTGGGGCACGTAAGGAGATTCCAGAAACAGCGCAGCCGTCCCACCGGCGCCCGCTAATTCTGCCAGGGAAGCGTAGCCACGCGCAGAAGGCTCAAGAAATCCGGCGAGCAAAGTGACCTCACGGAAGAAGCGGCGCGCCTGATCGTGTGATTCGGCGAAGGCAGTCTGCCTGGTGGTTAGTGCCTGCCAGATGACGTTATCGAGTGGGTGCATGAGTCCGTGTCTGTCTTGATTGGAGCGGAATAAAAGCGTTTGGGACACAATAATTTTGTGAAAGGCGGCGAGGCTATCCGAATCTTGCGGGCAAAAGAATAGATTCCGCGAGGACTTATTCCGCCAGATCGACGTGCCGCACTTCGTCGATGGGATGGCCCAGGAAGCGTTCCCCGAGGCGGCGGAATTTTTCGGCGGAGTCGGTGGCGAAGAATCGCAGACGGGGAGTTTCGCGACGTTCTTCTGTCGCGGTCGAAGGTGGTAGAAGGCGGAGTTGGGAAGCGACGGCATGCGCCGTGGATTCGGCGGAGTCGACGATTTTTACGTGCGTCGGGGCCACGCGATGCAGCAACGGCTTCAGTAGCGGGTAATGAGTGCAGCCCAACACCAGAACATCGGCTTCGTTGAAGCCGTCGGCGAAGGCCTCGGACAAGTAAATTCGCGCGACTTCTTCGGAAACCGGGTGCTCGATCCATCCTTCTTCGACCAGTGGCACGAGCAGGGGACAGGCTTTTTCTCGGGCGTGCAGGCCACGGGCTTCCAGAGCCTTGCGGTAGGCGTGGCTGCTAACGGTGGCCTCAGTGCCGATCACAACGACTTTCTGATTGTGGGTAACAGCGGCGGCGGCCTGTGCGCCGGGCTCGATCACGCCTACGACCGGGACATGCGCCGCCACAGTGATGCGGTCGAGCGCCAGGGCCGTGGCCGTGTTGCAGGCGATCACCAGCATCTCTGCGCCTTGCGATTCGAGGAAGTGTGCCGCTTCTACTGCATAGCGGGCGACAGTCTCAACCGACTTCGAGCCATAGGGGAGTCGAGCGGTGTCGCCAAAGTAGATGTAATCAGCTCCGGGGATAAGCTCAAGCAAAGCTTTAAGGACGGTCAGGCCACCAAAGCCGGAGTCGAATACGCCGATAGTGGGACGCCGAGACCGCTGTTCTGCTGCTCCCTGGCTAGCGTTCATGCATCTCATCGCGAGTGAATTTGCGGCCAGCCTCGACTTGCCGCGGACGATCAGCGTCGAGAATACCAACGCCGCAGCATGGCCCCGGCGGGATCGGCGCACTATGCGGGCATGTGCGGGGATGATTGAGGAAGGTGCAGATTTTGTCAGTGGCCTCGGCCGAGAGGATGTGCTCGAACTTGCAGGCCTGCTCTTCGATTTCTGATTCGCTGTCCATGGCGAGGCTGTCGGTGAAGAGTCGCTCGGCGAGGCGATGACGGCGAATGATGCTACTGGCTCGCTCGCGGCCACGCGGGGTTAGCTCGACAATCAGAGTGCCGTCACCCGAGGAAACGGAAACTGGCTTCAGCGCTTCATGGCAAGGATTCACGAACGGTTTGTGATCGTGAGGCTCCGGTGGATGCGGCGCCGAGACCACGAAGCCCATCTCGATCATTCTTTCGATCGCCAGGCTAACCGGCAATGCGCCGTGGACTTCCATGCGTTCGACCTCAGCAATCTCACCATGCTCGGCCAGAACCCAGAGTTCTTCGAGAACCTCGTCGAGTTGCTCTTCATCGGCCATGGAAAACACTTCCTGCGAGGCGATCTTTCCGTGATGCAGCTCAATACGACGGTCGGCCAGGCGGGCGACGACTGGGTCGTGAGTGACCATCACGATGGTACGGCCCTGCTGGTGGAATTCGCGCAGCAAGCGCAAGACGATCTCTTCGTTCTGCGCGTCGAGGTTGCCTGTGGGTTCGTCGGCCAAAATGATGCGCGGATCGTTAATCAGGGCGCGGGCGATGCAGACGCGCTGCTGCTCTCCGCCGGAAAGCTGCGAGGGCAGATGATGCGCGCGATCGGCGAGCCCAACACGGGCGAGGGCTTCGACGGCTTCTCTTTCGTCGGTCATGCTGTGAAAATACTGCGCGAGCATGACGTTTTCGACGGCGGTGAGAAATGGAATCAGGTGGAATTGTTGAAAAATGAATCCGATTTTCTCCGCGCGTACGCGGTTCAGGTCGGCGGACGAAATGCCAGCGACGTTCAGACCATCGAGCCAGATTTCTCCTGATGACGGACGATCAAGGCAGCCAATCAGATTCACCAGCGTCGACTTGCCCGATCCCGATGGGCCCATGATCGAGAGCCACTCTCCCTTGGCGACGTGCAGAGAGATGTCATTGAGAGCGTGGATGGAACTGGCGTCCTTCGCGCCGCCGGGAGCTTCTTTCGCGGGATAGAGCTTGGTGACGTCCTTGATCTGGATCATTTCACTCTCCCCTTAGGATAACCGCTGGCTGCACGCAGCGCAGCACGGAGATGGGGAGAATCGCCGAAAGCAACGGCACGGCCACGCTGCCGACAAGCACAATTGGGAAAACGCTGAAGCGCGGGGAGACCGGGGCGTGGAAGTTAACGCGACCAATCCATGCGGCGATGCCGATGCCGAGCAGGAATCCGATCACGGCTCCGGTCGCACCTACGGCGGCGGCCTCGGCGGCAAAAAATGAATTGAGCAGGCGTCCGGAGGCGCCCAAAGCTTTCATGATGGCGAAATCGCGGCGGCGGTCGAAGACCCATCCCATGAGCGTGGAGAGCACGCACAGCGCGGCAGTAAGAATGATAAGTGCGACGGCCGCTAGCAGCGTGAGTCGAGTCTTGCCTAGGACGCGAGCTTCACCTTCCATG
>WNFI01395005.1_pt1 | contig 15283 bp, 10 predicted proteins | sample 5400471 | NCBI WGS metagenome assembly WNFI01 (sample SAMN13153348, study PRJNA577476) | soil metagenome | isolation source: 100 cm saprolite on Douglas fir-dominated hillslope | place: USA:California | collected 2013-09-17 | reverse complement strand
CACCCCAAGGACTTCACGCCGGTCTGCACCACCGAGCTCGGCTATATGGCGCGCCTCAAGCCCGAGTTCGACAAGCGCAACACGAAGATCATCGGCCTGTCGATCGACCCGGTCGCCGACCACGGCCGCTGGATGAAGGACATCGAGGAAACGCAGAACTGCAAGATCGACTATCCGCTGATCGGCGACGCGGACCTCAACGTCGCCAAGCTCTACGACATGATCCACCCCAATGCGACGGGCGGGAAGCGCACCGCCGCCGACAACGCGACCGTGCGCTCGGTGTTCGTGGTGGGCCCGGACAAGAAGGTCAAGCTCACGCTGACCTATCCCATGACCACGGGCCGCAACTTCGACGAGGTCCTGCGCGTCCTGGACTCGATCCAGCTCACGGCCAAGCACAAGGTCGCGACGCCCGTGAACTGGAAGCAGGGCGAGGACGTCATCATCGCGGGCTCGGTCTCCGACGAGGAGGCCAGGCAGAAGTATCCGGAGGGCTGGAAGTCGCCCAAGCCCTACCTGCGGATCGTCAAGCAGCCGAAGTAGGGGGCCCTCTACCGCTAGCCCGCGCCCCAGCCCCCGGACGAGGTGGCGGAGTCGTCTCGTCCGCGGGCGAGGCCGCGTTCGACGTCCGCCACTTCGATGCGCAGGCGCCCCTCGGCCAGGCCGGGGGCGTGCTCGGGATCGAACTCGTAGGGCCGGATCACGCGCCGGAAGACCTCCTTGAGGGCGCGCGCGCCCAGCCGCGGCTGGCGCGCGGCCTCCGCCGCGATCCGGCGCACCGCCGACTCGCTGATCTCCAGCTTGATGCCCTGGCTGGCGAAATAGGCGTGCGACTGGCGCAGGGCGGAATCCGCGCTGCCGACGAAGATCTTGTACAGCTCGGCTTCGCTCAGCGGCTCCAGGACGACCACGGCGTCGAAGCGGGAGAGGAACTGGGGGGTGATCCCGTACGCGAAGAGGTCCTCCGAGCGGAGCCAGTCCCGCAGCGCGAAGCGGACCTCCTCGTGGATGCGCCCGGTCGCGGAGACGGTGGTCGTCTTGAGCGACTGCTCGCCCTGGCCCTGGATCACGCGGCCGAACACGCTTTCGTAGAGGCCCTCGAACGCGCCCGCGCAGACGAACAGGAGCCGCGAGGAGTCGACCTGCACCGTCGCTCCCCCCGCCCAGTCGGGCAACCGGAGCGGCACCGCCTCGTTCTCGATGAGGGTGAGCAGGGCTTCCTGGGCGCGTATCCCCGAGACCTGGACCTGGTCGCCGACGCGGCTGCGGAGCTTGTCCACCTCGTCGATGAAGACGAGGCCGTGACTGGCCTGGGCGACGACGCGGGCCATGGGAGCGGCGGCCCCGAGCTGATCGCGCGCCCGTTCCAGCAAGCGGTGCATCACCCTTTCGCTGGCCGTCCCCTGCTGCGCCTCCTCGCCGATCACGTTCGCGTGGATACGGACGACGGTCGAGCGCAAGGCCAGAGCGGGGTCCGAGGCCAGCAGCTCCTCGACCGCGCGCATGAGCGTGGTCTTGCCCGAGCCCGAGGAGCCCACGAGGAGGATGTTGCCGACGCGCAGGCCGGCCAGCTTCTTGGCCAGCGCGACCGAGACCTCCCGCACCGCGTCCACCTGGCCCAGCACGCGCTTGCCCAGCGCGGCCGCGATCTTGGCCGGGGAGGGGACGGCGGAAGGCGGCGGCGAAGCTCCCATGGCGTCGATTGTAGGGCCGCGAGCCCTACGGACAGATTCCAGTTCGAGGCTTCCTCAAGACGGCCAGGCAGTCGCCCGGCTCGTAGCGGTCGTCCATGTGGACGCGCGCTCCGAGCCGCCGCGCGAAGCCCAGGACGGCGGCGCGCCGGTGCCAGTGCAGCCAGCGCGCGCCCGCGAGGTCCGGAGTGCACAGGAAGTTGAACACGAGCCAGTCGTGGGTCGCGGCCCACGCGTCCCCGAGGCTTCGGTAGAACTGGCGCGAGGAGAGGAGATTGAGGGAACCGGAGAAGATCACGACCTCGGCACCGACGCGCAGCTTCTCCGGGTCCTTGACGAAGTCTCCCTCGACGATCGTGGAGCTCTCGTATTCCCGGCGGCGCGCCGCGCGCACGAGCCAGGGCTGCGCTTCCAGCCCCACGTAGTGCGCAGGCAGGATGCCGCGCCTGCGCAGAAAGCCGAGCAGGTCTCCCGGCCCGCAGCCGACGTCGAGCACGCGGCGACCCGCGAGCGGGCAGGCCCGGACGATGGCCTCGAAGCGGACGATCTGGTCCCGGCGCCCGACCCACAGCAGGGCGCGGGCCCCCTTCGCCTTCCGCCGGCGCGCACGGGAGTAGGGCTCGAGGTAGGAAGGGGCGCGCTCAGCCATGCCGGAGTGGGACACTACACCCAGTCGGACGCCGTGCAGTCCTGGATCTGCTCCAGTAGCCGGCGCACGGCCCGGCGTGGATCGGCGTCGAGCCCCATGAAGTCACGGGGGCGGCCGCGCGCCGTGAGCAGCGCCTCGATGCGCTCGTGCGCGGCCACGATCGCCTCGCAAGCCCCCACCAGGCGGCGCGCATCCTCCGGTGCGTCCAGGGTGGCGCCCACGGCCTGCGCGGCGTCGCCGATCGTGCGCTCGGCTTCCGCGAGGACGGTGGGCTCCACCGGGTCGTGCTCGAGGGCAAAGCTCTCGGCGCGAAGGGCACCGAGGGCGCGCACGAGGCCGTCCACGGCGTTCCAGCGATGAGGCATTCAGTCCACCACGATGAGGCCCCCCCCGCCCGAAACTTAGGCCGCGGCGCGGCGCCGGTTGTCAAGCGCAGGCAAAACCTTGGTGAATGAACGTGATCGACGGGGAGGGCTCAGGCCTGAGAAGGGCCGACGCTGGGCGCGATCGGGCCGATCGATTCCTCGAGCAGGACGGTGAGCCAGTCATCGGCTTCCAGCGACGCGGGGCAGCTCACGCGGATGTTGCTGCGCCCGTACCTCGTCACGATTCCGGCGAGCCACACCTTGAGCGCGCCCTCGCCCCTGAACTTCCTGGATTCGAGCAGACGCGGGTCGTCGTTTCCCGCCGTCCACACCATGGCCGAGAGTTGCGCTCCCGCCTTCGATCGCTCGATGACGAGTAGGACCGACATCCTGATTCGATTGTAGGCCCCTGCCTGCTCCGCGGGTCAGCCATGAGGAGACTCCAGAATCTGGAACACCAAACCGCAACCCACCCGACTTTCGCCGTCGATCGCGCGGCACGGCCCTTGCTCAGCCAGCGGGAGATTCCAAATGGGCGCCAAGAATGGCCCGCCGTGACCGTCTCGCCGTCCCCGGCCAACGAGACGATCCTCCTCGTCGAGGACGCGGACCCGCTTCGGGAGATGATCCACGAGATCCTCGAGGCCGCCGGCTACACCGTGCTCGCGTCGGCGGACCGCGAGGAGGCGCTTCGCAGGGTCGGCGCCCCGGACGTTCCGATCCACCTCCTGTTGACCGATGTCGTCATGCCTCGCCTGAGTGGGCCCGAGCTGGCGAAGAACGTGCGGATCGCCCGGCACGAGATCAAGGTGCTCTTCATGTCCGGCTATACCGACGAGGCCCTGGGTCTTCACGGGGTCCTCGGTGCCGGCACCCAGTTCATCCAGAAGCCGTTTACCGCGGACGCTCTCCTCGGCAAGGTGCGCGAGGCGCTGGACGAGCCCTACGGCGGCTGAGCTCTGCGAGCTTCACTACGAGCTCGAGGAGGTCCTCGACGCGGAGTCACTGCTGCAGCCGGACGCTGGTGCACACCCTGATGGAGCACGACCTCGTCGACGAGCTCCGCCTCATGGTGTTCCCGGTCGTCCTTGGAAGCGGCCGGCGGCACGGATCCTGCTCGGCTCCACGGCGAACGTGGCAGACTCGTACGTGGTTCGGCAAAGGGCTTGGCCCCCGAGAGGCCGCGTTCGGCGCCGATGTCCCAGGAGCGGCTTGATCTGACGGTCACAACGAATCGTTCACGAGATCGCGCGGGCAGGCGTAGAGGCGCGAGGGCTGTCCTCGAAAACGACCACCGCGGTGTCTCTGCGGAGGACGTTCAAGGCGGCCGCCGTGCGCTCGCGGGACGGATTGCGGCCGTCCTGCTCTGCGTGGCCATTGCCGCCCTGGCGCGAGGCGACGCGCCGCTGACGACGGCGGACCTCGTCCGGTTCCTCAAGGCGAACATCAGCGAGCACACGATCCTCCTCGAGGTGCAGAGCCGAGGGTTCGGAGAGACCCTCGACCTGGCCCGCGAGACGACGCTGCGTGAAGCGGGCGCCACCGAGACGCTCATCGTCGCCGTGCGCCGCGTAGCGCCCGTGGAGAAGCCGGGCAGCCCGCCCCCGCTCGCTCAAAGGGCGCCCTCGACTTCGGCCCCCGCCCTTCAAGGCCCCGTCTTCGCCGCCGGCACCCGCACCGTCCGCGTACCCGTATCCGTCCTCGACAAGGCGGGCGAGCCCGTGCTCGGATTGAGCGGCCAGGATTTCCGGATCGCGGAGAACGGGAAGCCCCGCGAGGTGACGCTCTTCAGCGGCGAGCGGCGTCCCCTCCGTATCGCGCTGGCCCTGGACCTGAGCCGCAGCATGCAGAACAAGATCCGACAGGTGGAAGAGGCCCTCAAGCACTTCATCGATCTGCTGGAGCCGGCCGACGAGATCATGGTCATCACGTTCAGCGGCAGCGTGCACGTCGTCCAGGACCTGACGTCCGACCGCGAGCTCCTCGAGCGCGTCCTCGACCAGTTGGAGCCGGAAGGAGCCACGGCGCTCTACGATGCGACGTTCGAGGCCATCAAGCGCGTGGCCGCGGGTCCGGCGGACACCAAGGCGGTCGTCCTCGTCACCGACGGCGTGGACACGGTGAGCAGCGTCTCTTTCGAAACCCTCCGCGAGTACGCCCGGCGCGCCGAGGTCCCGGTGTACTCGATCGGCCTCGACAGCCCGAACGAGGAGCGGGCGTTCTCGCGGCCGGGGGGGCGCCCGGGGGGAGGAGGCGGCCGCGGGGGGGGGGGGGACGTGGTGGGCCGGGGGGCATGCGACGAGAGGGCTTCGACGCCAAGCCCCTGATCGAGCTCGCCGACGACACCGGCGGCCGCGCCGAGATCATCAAGGGCCTCGAACGCGAGCATTACACTCCCGACAGCGAGACGCCGCAGGGCGGGCGTCTGAAGGCGGCCGCCGAGTCGATCGCGGCCACGCTCCGGCATCGGTATCTCCTGGGCTACGAGCCGCTCGAGGGAAAACCCGGCTGGCGGACCATCCACGTGGACGTGGATCGCCCTCCCAACGCGACGCCGCGGGCCCGCAAGGGCTATTACGCGGGAGCCTGACCGCCCCCGTCGCGTCGAGGGCGGCGGCCATCTTCGCCGCCGCCCTCACGCGTCCGACTAAAGCAGCTTGACGACACGGTCGGCGAGACCCTTCTCGCCGAGGACCACGGTCAGGTTGGCCTTCTCCGAGACCTTCTCCAGGACCTCGAGCTCACGGAGGCGCATCAGTGTGGGGCTCGACTCCAGGATCTTGGCGGTGTTGGCCTGCGAGCGCATGGCCGCCGTCTCCTCCCGGCGCGTGATGAGAGCAGCCTCGGCCGCCTTCTTGGCCTCGGTCACCTTGTTCATGAGGTCCTTCATCTCGCCGGGCAGGATCACGTCCCGGATGCCGAGGCCCACGACCTCGACCCCGAAACCGGCCACGCGGGCGCGCACGAGGCCGTCCAGCTCCCTGGCGACGCCGTCCTTGTCGCTCAGCAGCATGTCCAGCTCGCGCGTGCCGATGACGCCGCGCAGCGCGAGCTGCGCCTCGCGGTAGAGGGCCTGACGGTAGTCCTCCACCGTGGTGACCGCCTTCAGGGGATCGGCCACCTTGAAGGTCACGACCGCGTTCATCCGCAGCGTGACCTTGTCCGCGGTCATGATCTCCTGACCGGCCACGTCCACGACCTGCTCGCGCAGATCGACGTCGAGGATGCGCGCCTTGGCCACGCCCTTCCAGAAGGCATGCGGTCCCGGGGCGAGCGTCGCCTCGTGACGGCCGTCCTTGAAGAACAGGCCGGCGTGACCGGCCTCGATCGTCGAGGCCTCGATCAGGGGAGCCGCGCCGCGCGCCTGTGCGATGGCGGCGAGGTCCACGTGCTCGAAGCGCACGACGCGGGCGTCGAACGTCTCGACACGCACGTCGTGGAAGACCGTCCACAGCGCGTAGAGTCCCGGCTTGAGGGCGGCCTCGATACGTCCGTCCACCCACACCACGGCCCGCTCGTGATCCTTCAGGTCGACGATCCGGGCCTCGTCGCCAAGCGCGGCAGACTTGGCGATCACGTCCAGGTCCTTGTGATCGAGCCAGACGTCGCGCACCGACACGACGTCCACGTGGACCTTGAAGAGCGGATCCCACACCCATTGACGACCCGGACGCAGGACGGCCTTGAACTCACGATCGCGGAACAGCAGGCCGCGCTCGTGCTCACGAACCTTGAAACGACGCAGCACCATCAATGTGCACCACCTTTCAAAAAAAGCCTCCGGGACGGAGAGCCGGCCGCCACGCCTCGAGCGTGGAGCGCGACTTGAGGTCCCACTGACTCCGCCCCGAGCGGCGGGCGTTTGGGCGGGACCGGTATCCGCGCGCTTCAGGACGCCTTCGCGCGCTGCCGGCCGCAGCACGTGCGAGCGCTTCGGCCGGCTGGCGGATCACGGCGTCCGCCCCGGAGACCACACGACGTACGAACGACATGCGTTGGCGCAGGATTTGAACCTGCGACATCCGAGTTATCGGCTCGGCGCTCTATCCACTGAGCTAGCCATTGGTGATGGGCGGGCTTTGAACCCGCCCGGTTTCTGACACCTCCTTCGTTAGAACCCGCGCGCGGAACGTGCGTCACCGATCACGAGGTGAGGCGACGCACGCCGCTGGCCCGGGGATGTCAGCTCGTTAGCGGCCACGCGGCCGCGGAAATGTTTGGAATCGGCAGCTTCCCCTGGGCGCGGACCACGTGATCCGCGGCATGCGAAGCGGCCCAGCTCTCCGGCTTGATGAGGGCCTTGAATCCCTGGCCGACCACGAGACCGACCAGCTCCTGGACGTAGGCGCTGCTCTTGTGGGCGACCACGGGATTCGCGTCGATGTGGACGGTCAGGTCGCCCGTCACGATCGACGTGAACTGCAGGCCGAGGTCGACCGACTTCCAGACCTCCTTCAGCAGCCGCTCGCGCAGGGAAGTGATTCGCGGCACGACGTCCCTGCGGTAGGCGACGCGTCCGCCCTTCCTCGGCGTGAGGATCACCACCACGGTCACGAACTGCGTGAGGCGGCCGCTCTGAAGAGAGTCGCTCCCGATGTGGACCGCCTGCCCATCCCTGCTCGCCTCGGCGACGAACTGCAGGATGTCTGGAATCTTGATCTCGCCAAGCGTCTTCCACATCGTCTTGTCCTTTGAAGTTGGAGGAGGGCGCGGGATTCGAACCCGCACGGCGTCGCCGCCTTGTCCCGCTTCGAACGGGGTGCCCTACCAGTTGGGCTAGCCCTCCAGTGAAATGGCGGAGAGGGAGAGATTCGAACTCTCGCGGCCGATGGCCTCGGCGCGTTAGCAGTGCGCTGGACTCCCTGCTCGTCCTTTCCTCTCCGTGGTCTGGCAAGCGTCCATCGCTCGCGTCGGCCGGATGGTCCCCGCTGGAGGAGTTCAACCTCCGTCTCTCCGTTAGGACCGGAGCGTCTTGTGCGTTGGACGAAGCGGGGAAGTGGTCCCCTCGGGAGGACTTCAACCTCCATTACCGGGTTCGTAGCCCGGTGGTCTGTGCATTGGCCTACGAGGGGACGGTCGTCGCCCGCGGAATCGAACCGCGACGGACACTGGGGCCACCAGGGAGAGTCGAACTCCCTCTCGCTGCGTACAGGGCAGCTACGCTCCGGAGCGTTGGTGGCGTGGTGACCAGCCGTGGGATCGAACCACGTTCTCTCGGGCTTCAGCCGAGCGCTATGACCACACCAGCTCGCTGGTCGCTTTGGTGGAGCCGACGGCGGGAGTCGAACCCGCGCCTGCGCGTTACGAGGGCGCCGTGCCTCCGGCAACACTTCGTCGACGTGGTCCCGCCGGCTGGAGTCGAACCAGCTTGGTTCCGCTTAAAAGGCGGGCGCATCGCCGCTCTGCCACGACGGGGTACGACGAGATGAAGGTTGGCTGTAGGGCCGGGATTCGAACCCGGATCTTTCCGGTTAACAGCCGGACGTGTTGCCGTTGCCACCACCCTACAAGCGGGAACGAATGGTCGGGTCGGGAGGACTCGAACCTCCACGCGCCTGCCCGAGGCAGGTGGGCTGCCGATTACCCTACGACCCGAAGTATTGAGTTGGGGTGAGCGACCGGAGTCGAACCGGCTAGAACGGGTTTCACAGACCCGCGGCGCACCGTTTGCCTTCGCCCACCGTCGGATTGGTAGCCGGTGAGGGAATCGAACCCCCGTGTGCGGTTTGTAGGACCGCCGTCCTTCCATTGAACGAACCGGCTATTGGTCGCGGAGGCGGGAATCGAACCCGCATTTCGAGGCTTATGAGACCTCCAAGGTCGCCGTCCCTTCCCTCCGCAGCCGTTCGACAACCGTTACTCTGGTGGACCCGGAGGGAATCGAACCCTCATCTCGTGGGTGCAGGCCACGGATCCTCCCGTTGAACGACGAGCCCATCCTGGCGAGGACAACGGGACTCGAACCCGTACTCCCGCGCTGACAACGCGGCGTCTTTCCCTTCGACTATGTCCCCCTCAGGATGGTCGGCTCGCAGGGATTCGAACCCCGATCTGCACGGTCTGGGCGTGCCGCGTCTGCCGATTGCGCCACGAGCCGACGATGTCATTGGTCCCTCCGGGTGGACTCGAACCACCACCTCACGGGTTAAGAGCCCGGTGTGCTGCGTTCACACTACGAAGGGAATTCGCAGTTGGAGCGAATGGCGGGACTCGAACCCGCACCTCAAGGCTTGGAAGGCCCGCGGGCAACCGTTACCCCACATTCGCGTTGGTTCGGCCTACGGGTATCGAACCCGTCCCTCCGCGCTGGCAACGCGGGATGCATCCTCCACACTCAGGCCGAACGTGGACCGGTAGCGTTCACCGGCCCATCGAACTCTGTCAGTTGTCAAAGACCCCGCTCGTGCGAGCACATCCGCTCGTACCGCCCGTTGGCGACAGCGCCAGGATTCGAACCCGGACCCACGAGGTTTGGAGGCTCGGATGCTTCCGTTACACCACGCTGTCGTTGCTGCTTCAGATCTCGACCGTTTCAGAGACAAAACCTCCCCATGACCTGACGCCGGCTTTCTGCTGCGCGTCGGGCCAAAACAAAAAAGGCCTTCTAGGGGATCGCCCTAGAAGGCCTGGTTCTCGAAGAATGCAGGGCCTTTAGGGCGCTTTCCCCTCCGAATCGAGCACGCCGACGTTGTGGCGATTCATCCGACTGATGGATCTGCACACACTTGTGGCGACTCGCGGGGACTTGGCCAAATAAAATGGCCTTCCTAGCGACGGGCACTGCGAGTTGAAGAGTACAGTAGTCAACTCAAACCTCGGCCACTAATGTACGAGCGCGTACATCGATTGTCAATGATGAAATGTCAAACGATCAAAGAAATGTGATGCCGGCGGGGGCGCTGACTTCAGCTAACGGTTCAGGCCGACCACTCCCGACGACGTCAGCTGCTGATAGGACGCGCGCGCCTCGGCGAGACGCTGCTGGAAGAGTTGGTTCACCGCGATCTGCGATGCCGTCGGCGGCAGGTCGGCCCCGCCCTCGGAGAGCTGTGCCATCAGGTTCGTCATCTTCTCGTAGAGTCCCATCGGATGGCGGAAGGAGTCCTCGACCCGGCCCGTGAGGTAGATGTCCACCAGCTTGCTCTCGGCGGCGATGACCTTCTGCTCGAGGTCGTCGACCGCCTTCGAGGAATCGGCGGCCTGGGTTTCGGCCAGCTGCGACCGCCGCTGCTCGAGCTGCAGGCGAGTCCACTCGAGGTGGTTGATCATGTCGGCCGCCTCGTCGAGCTGCTTCACCAGGCCGCGTAGGAACTCGGCCTGGGCCTGCACGTCCTGCTCGCTGCCGAGCGAGCTCGGGTCGCGCCGGACCTCGAGCGGCTGGGTGGACGACTTCCCGTCGACGGTCAGCCTCACCGTGTACTTGCCCGGCGCGACGCGCGGCGCGGCGAGGGAGGGACTCCACCACGTCAGCCGGCGATAGCCCCGGGGGCTGTTCTTGACCCAGGACTCGCCGGGAGGACTCACGCGCATGCGCACGAGCTTCAGCGGCTCGTAGCGGAGGTCCCACCACACCCGGTTCCAACCGGCTGTCGGCTTAATCTCCGGCCCGTTGAGCTTCTTGTCGAGAGCCTTCTCCGCTTCGTCCTGGCCCTCGGCGGCCTTGGGATCGACCGGCTTCAGCGTGCGCACCACCTCGCCGGCGGGACCGAGGATCGCGATCTCCAGCTGCTTGGGCGCCTGCTTCAGGTCGAACGTGATGTCGGCGCCGTACGGCGGATTCTCGCCGACCACCGCGCTGTTGGCGTCGCGCGAGCGCAGGTCCTGCTTGATGCGATAGCGATACGCGGGACGGGGGGCGAACAAGGTCGCGTCGGCCGCCGGCGTCTGCTCCCACGCACGCAGCGCAGTGACGTCGTCGAGGATCCAGAGGCCGCGCCCGTAGCTCGCGACCACGAGGTCGTGGAAGCGCGGCTGCACCTCCATCCAGTAGATCGGCGCCGGGGGCAGGTTGCCGCGCAGCCGCGTCCACTTGCCACCGTCATCCCAGGAGACGTAGAGGGCGTTGTCCGTGCCCAGGTACAACATGCCCTTGCGCACCGGGTCCTCGCGCACGCAGTGCGCGAAGCTCGAGACGGAGCGGGGCACGGAGGCGCTGATCAGCTTCCAGGTCTGCCCGAAGTCCGCGGTCTTGTACACGTAGGGGTCGTAGCTGCCGACCTGCTGCAGGTCCACCGTGATGTAGGCGGTGCCCGCATCGAAGTGCGACGGCTCGACGTTGGACACGGTTCCCCACGGCGGCAGGCCGGCAATGCCCTTGGTCACGTTCGTCCAGCCCTGTCCGCCGTTGCGAGTGACCTGGACCTGTCCGTCGTTGGTTCCCACCCAGATCGTGCCCTTCTGCACCGGCGACTCGGCGATGGAGAACAGCGTGGCGCCGTCCCAGGTCATCAGGTTGTCGGCGGCAATGCCCGCGTTGCTCTGCTGGTGCGACTTGTCGTTCAGGGTCAGGTCCGGACTGATCTCCTTCCAGGTTTGGCCGCCGTCGCTGGTCATGTGCACGTACTGGCTGCCGACGTAGACGGTGTTGTGATCGTGCGGCGAGATTTGGATGGGGAACGTCCAGTGGAAGCGGTATTTCACGTCGGTCGGCGCGAACCCGTAGGCGGGATCCGGCCACACCATCACGCTGCGCGACTGGCCGGTGCGCAGGTCCGTGCGGTCGAGCTGGCCGTCGTAGCAGCCGGCCCAGGTGATGTTGTGGTCCTGGGGATCGGGAATGTTGAAGCCGTCCTCGCAGCCACCCGCAGAGCGCCAATCGCCGGCGGCGATGCCCGCCTCCGTGCCCTCGAGGTTGTTGCTCGGTCCCATGTAGGAAGGACCGTCCTGCAGGTTGCCGTAGACCCAGTAGGGGATCTGGTCGTCCACGGCGACGTGATACATCTGCGCGATGGGCAGCACGGCCTGGAACCAGGTCTTCGCCCCGTCGAGGCTGATGGATCCGCCGCCGTCGCTGGCCACGAGCACCCGCCTCGGGTCGAGGGGATCGATCCAGACGTCGTGGCAGTCGCCGAACGGCTCGGGCAGCGGGGTGGCGAGGGTCTCGCCGCCGTCGCGCGAGACGCTGTAGGCCACCGACATGAAGTGCAGCACGTCGTCGTTGTCCGGCGCGACCGCGAAGCGCACGTAGTAGGGGGCGCGCTCGGCCATGACGTGCGAGCGGTTCACCGCCTTCCAGGCCTTGCCCCCATCGTCGGACCGGTACAGGACGGGCGTCCCCTGCTCGATGAGCGCATACACGCGCTCGGAATTGCCGGGCGCGACCTGGACGGCGGTTTTGCCGACCGTCTCGTCCTTTGCGGGCAGCCCGTTGCCGGCCAGCTTCTCCCAGGTCCGGCCGGCGTCGTGCGTGACGTACGCCCCGCCGCCGGGGCCGCCGTCGTTGTTCTTCCAGGTCTTGATGTCGATCTGCCACATGCCCGCGAACAGCGTGCTCGGATCGTGCGCGTCCATCGAGAGCTCGGAGCAGCCGGTGTTCTCGTTCACGAACAGCGCCGCGCTCCAGGTCTTGCCGCCGTCGGTGGTCTTGAAGACGCCCCGCTCCTTCTGCGGCCGATAGGCCTGCCCGACCGCGCAGGCATAGACGATGTCGGCATCGCGGGGATCGACGATCACGCGCGCGATATGGCCGGTGGCTTCGAGCCCCATGCGCTTCCAGGTCTTGCCCGCGTTCACCGACTTGTAGATGCCGTCGCCCATGGCGTGATCGGGCCGGATCAGCCACGGCTCGCCGGTGCCCGCCCACACGATGCTGTGGTCGCTCGGAGCGACGGCCAGCGCCCCGATGGAGGAGACGTCCTGGTCGTCGAAAACGGGGGTCCACTTCACCCCGCCATTCGTGGTCTTGAAGATTCCGCCCGAAGCGGCGCCAATGTAGATGACGAGCGGGTTCCCCGGCTCGCCCACGATCGCCGAAGCGCGGTTGCCGATGGGGCCGAGGTGCCGGAAGTGAAGGCTCTTGAGCGGGTCGGGCGGGACGGATGGGGTCTGCGCGACGAGGAGCGGAGACCAGGAGAGCGCGGCCGCGATCAGGCCCGGCACACCGAAGCGACGCGTTGTCCGCATGTCCCCTCCATCCCGTCGAAGGCTGGGCATGTTACTCCAGCGCAGCCGCGGTGGTGACGGTCACGCCCATGCGACATGCTGGAGTTCCTGGGGCGTGGGCCGCAGGCTGAGGCGTCGGAACCTCTTGACTCACTAGTCCAGGCTATATATAGTCCGGACCAGGGAATGGTGACCGAGGCGGACGACATCCCCGAGTTCCTTCCGGGCACGCTCTACATGCTCGTTCTGCGGGCGTTGGCGCGAGGCCCGCTGCACGGATACGCGATCGCGCGCCGCATCAAGGACACCTCCGCCAACGCGCTGGAGATCGAAGACGGGTCGCTCTACCCGGCGCTGAACCGGATGCTGGTCAAGGGCTGGCTGAAGGCGGAATGGGGTGTGTCGGAAAACAACCGTCGCGCGCGGTTCTACAAGCTGACGTCCGACGGCCGCCAGCAGCTCGAACGGGAGACGAAGCAGTTCGAGAAGCTGGTGACGGCCATCCGACGCGTCATGCGGACGGCATGAGCGGACGGTTCGCGAACCGGCTGACGGCGGTCTGGCGACGCCTGACGCACTTCGGCCGCGCCTCGACCTTCGAGCGGGAGCTCGACGAGGAAATCGCCATCCACATCGAGATGCGGGCGGACGAGCTGCAGGAGGACGGGATGACACGCGTGGACGCGCTGGCCCGGGCCCGTCGCGAGTTCGGTTCCTCCCTGCGCGTCAAGGAAGAGACACGGGCGGCCTGGCAGTTCCGGTGGCTGGAGGAGACGCTCTCGGACCTGTCGTATGCGGCGCGCGCCCTCCGGCGAAATCCGGGATTCGCCGCGGCCGCGATCGTCTCGCTCGCGCTCGGGATCGGGGCGAACACCACGATCTTCAGCCTGACCATGGAGTTCCTGTTCAGCGAGCCCTCCAGCCGGAATCCAGCGACGCTGGCGGCCATGCGCATCGGAGGCAACAGCCACGTCTACATGCGGCACTACCGCTTCCTGCGCGACGCCCACATCTTCGCCGGCCTCGCCGGCAGCAACGAGGAAGCCGAGTCGAACTGGCGCTCCGGCGACCAGACGTATCGTCTGCACACGATGCGCGTCACGGACAACTTCTTCGGTGTCGTAGGGGTGCCGCTGGCGATGGGGCGACCGATCGAACCGGGGGATCGAGACGTCGTCGTCCTCAGCGATCGCTTCTGGAGGAGCCGGCTGGGGGCCGAAACGGACGTGATCGGGAGGGCGTTGACCATCGACGGCCGGCCCTACACCGTGTCCGGCGTCCTTCCCCCCGATCACCGCACGGTGCTCGGGTTCGGGTTCTCGCCCGACGTGTATCTCCCCGCGTCCAGGGAGAACGACATCGTGGCCCTGATCGCGCGGCTGCCGGACGGGATGTCCTTACCGGCGGCCTATGGACGGCTCACCGCAGCCTGCGAGGAGCTGGACAAGGTCTACCCTCCCGAATGGAGTCCGCAGGCTTCCTGGGTGACCAACACGGACATCGTCCCCGTCGCGGGCATGGCGCGCCTGCGCAACCTGCGCATGGTGCCGTTCGTAGCGTTCTTCGCGATGCTGTTGACCGTGGTCGGCCTCGTGCTGCTGATCGCCTGCGCCAACGTCTCGAACCTGCTGCTGGCCCGAGCGTCGGCTCGTCGGCAGGAGCTGGCGATCCGACTCGCCCTCGGCGCGGGGCGTCGCCGCATCGTGCGTCAGCTCATGGCCGAGAGCCTGCTCCTCGCGCTCCTGGGCACCGGGGCCGGGCTCCTGCTCAACCTGTGGATGGCGGGCCTCGTCAATCGCGTGCAGTTGCCCCTGCCCATACCCGTGCACCTGCTGATACGACCGGACTGGCGCCTGCTGTTGTACTCGGCGGTGATCGCCATGGCGAGCGCCGTCGTCGCCGGTCTGCTCCCCGCTCTCAAGGCGACCCGCGACGGTGTCACCGCGGTCCTGAAGCGGACCGAACGTCAGGTGGAAGGACGCTGGAGCTTGCGGGGCGGGCTGATCGTGATGCAGCTCGCGGTGTCCGTCGTGCTGTTGGCGATGGGCGTCCTCTTCGTCCGGAACATGACCAGGTCGATGACGATGAGCCCGGGCTTCGACGCCGACGGCGCCGTGTGGGCCTCGGTGCGACTGGTCCCGGAAATGTACCCAACCGAGGAGCACGTACGGAGCGTGACCAGCGCCGCCCTGAGCGAGCTGCGCGCGCTCCCCGGCGTGGAGGCGGCCAGCGTCGCCCGCGTCGTTCCCTTGAACGGCAACTCCGTCCGCGGAAACCAGGTCCTCGCGGATGCGAGCGTGGACCCTGTGCGCGTGAGGTTCCACAACAACGAGGTCGGGCCGGACTACTTCCGGACCTTGGGGATTCCGATCCTGGCCGGGCGCGAGTTCGTGGCGTCCGACCGGAAAGGCGCGCCCGAGGTCGCGATTCTCAACGAGAACCTGCCGCGCCGCCTGTTCGGTGACCGAAACGCG
>WNFI01100361.1_pt1 | contig 15283 bp, 24 predicted proteins | sample 5400471 | NCBI WGS metagenome assembly WNFI01 (sample SAMN13153348, study PRJNA577476) | soil metagenome | isolation source: 100 cm saprolite on Douglas fir-dominated hillslope | place: USA:California | collected 2013-09-17 | reverse complement strand
TGGGAATCGCTGTCCGACTCGGGGGTCGTCGAAACGCAAGTTGGCTTTGAGGATCCTTGTGACTTCTTCCTTTCAAGAAGTCTCCATCGATTACGACAACCAAGACCACTACGACCAAGCTGGGCCGCCACGCTTGCCCACCGGCCGCCCCACCGGCGGTATTCTTGAAGAAGCTTACCATCCTCCTCTGGTGTCCATTCACCCTGCTTGATAGATGGATCAAGCGCTTCCCGGTAGCGCTTCGCACAAGCATCATCGGTTCGACCACTGATGTGTTTCGCTATCATTGACCTGCATGTCTCCTTTAGGTAGAGCTCTGGAGCGAGTAGCTGCGCTCACCATCGGCAAGGATACTTGGAATGGAGCTCTAATAGAAGTTCGTCTTCCTCCTTCGTCCAGGCAGTCTTCTTTAGAGTAGGGCTGAGCGAATGCTTCCAGCGCTTGATCAGAAGTGCACTTCAATCCTATTCCTAATATGAGATGATTGAGGTAGTCACCTTGCGGCATGATTTATTCGTTCTTCCAGGAACTTCCTCTGCAATGCGCTTCCAGCTATCGGTATCCTCGCCATCTGGAAAAAGGTTTAGATTGTATGAAGCAGGGTTCCAAGAAGCACGCCCCACACTTAGCGACGGCAGTACGGAGTAGGACGTCTTCTTGTGGCGTCCAAGGCTGCGCCGGGGCTCGCGCTCTTGGGTGCTGGGGCGTCTCCGGGTCATCGTCTAATACGATCGCCCCGATTGTTGTAGTTGACATTCTATGGAACGGAAGCGGCAACTTCCGTCGTTCCTCTAAACCAAACTCCACTCTGTGGCCGATCTCCTCCCTCATGCTCGACTATGACTCTGACAGCAGTAATGTGGAGTCTTCTGACGTTTTTAAAGTCAATAAGATAGCTCCGTCCAAGCGGTTTAAGGCGGAAGAGCCAGTGACGCCCAACGTGACTGCCGCACCAGATGTCCTCTCCGAGGGATATATATAATTCTCTGCTTAGGCGCCGGGCCTCTCGTCACTGACATCCACTTCTAGGATCCACTTAAGCAAAGTGCGTCCTATTTTTCTCTTCTTAAATCAGAACACCATTTCTGGTGAGTACGAGCCCACCTCTTTGTATGGAATGACTTCACATTTGCATTCATTCAGGACATGTGGAGGAGCAAAGTATGACTGACCATGCCTTCAAAGTCCAACATCTTACCCACTCCATACTTGGCTACTCCAGCAACCCCTCAAATGATCCAACGGCTCCCCAATTTTTGGGCTCATTGGAAGCTGCCGCGGCGAACAATTTCCTGACCCTGGAAGGAAAGAAGGCTCCCAATCTAACCAAGCGTGAGCTCAAGCGAAAGCGGAATCCCAAAGGGGACCTCGAGGTTGTGGACGGGGATGGTGCATATATGGGACCTTGGGCAGGATGGGACGGCGAAAATGAGGCGCCAAAGTTCGACATCCCTGAGGAAGTGGAGGACGAGGAAGTAGATGATCATCTTAAGCCTCCGGAAGGGCCCAGGAAACAACTTAAGGCAAAGAGGTCAGTTTTCGGCCAAGAAGCATCTATATTCCATGGGAAATCGCTCGTCGACTATCAGGGTCGAACATACATGTATCCTCCGTTATCAACTGCTCCGCACCTCACAGGTGAAGCTGGGTCACAGGAATGTTTTATTCCTAAGGCCTGTGTACATACTTTCACCGGCCATACTCAAGGCGTTTCGGTAATTCGTACACTCCCTGAAACTGGTCATTTGATGCTGAGTGGTAGTATGGATACCAAGATCAAGGTAAGAGCCCCTTTCGAGATTTTCACACTGTCTCACCTTTCCTGCTTAATATAGCTGTGGGATGTGTATCAGGACGGGAACTGTTTGCGTACCTTCATGGGCCACTCTAAACCGGTGAAGGATTTGACTTTCTCTAACGATGGCAGGAAGTTCCTCAGCTGTGGTTACGACCGCCAAATGAAGCTCTGGGATACGGAAACTGGTACGTTTCCGAGTGTCTGGCTGTAATAGCTGTCGTTTACTGTCTGGATTGAAGGTCAATGCTTGAAAGCATTTTCCAATGGGAAGATTCCTTACGTAGTACGATTCCATCCTGACGAAGACAAACAGCATATCTTCCTCTCTGGGATGTCTGATAAGAAGATTATCCAGGTACGTACCTGTTCCGATTCTCATGGTGTCTCGTGGCGCTGGCTAACAATGACTACAGTATGATATAGACAGGGGAGAAATCACTCAAGAATATGATCAGCATCTGGGGCCTGTCAACACAATCACATTCGTGGACGAGAACCGGCGTTTTGTCACGACGTCAGATGATAAGACAATACGAGCTTGGGATTTTGATATCCCTGTCGTCATTAAATATATTGCTGAGCCTCACATGCATTCAATGCCTGCAGTCACCCTCCATCCTAGCAGTAAGTTCTCCTCCATTATTATGTTGTAAGGTAGAACTGATAGTCGTTAAATACATAGAAAAATGGTTTGCGGCCCAATCGTTGGACAACCAGATCCTTGTGTATTCTGCCGAAAATTTTCGGCAAAATCGAAAGAAGCGTTATGCGGGTCATTCCATCGCCGGATTCGCTTGTCAGGTGAACTTTTCACCTGATGGACGGTTCATTAGTTCAGGGGATGGAGAAGGGAATGTGGTATTCTGGGATTGGAAAACGGGACGGATCAAGAGTCGTCTTCGAGCGCATTCTAAAGTGGTGATTGCCCATGAGTGGTTACCACATGAGACAGTAAGGGCCAACAGATTTTGCTCCGTTACTTCGCTGATCTCCCAACCATCTTTAGTCAAAGGTTCTCACTGCATCATGGGATGGATTAATAAAGTTATGGGTGAGTAGCATCAATTATATTATGACTTCCTCTCATGCATTACATCCAGGATTGAGCTGCCCAAGGACGACCCTTATATGTATGACTTCTAATACATGCCACGATGGTACACGCAGATGCGCCCGCATCACGGTGCGTTTTAGTAAACCAATGCAAGGAAACTGTCTCCTTCGAACTTGTCTTTGTAAGGGCATTCCTCAGGTCGTATCATACATTTGTCATCTTGGCCATGCCGTCAAATGAGCCGTCTATTCGCCAGGTTTCTGGAAAGAATTCTACTTTCCTGTATATGGCAGCTCCAAGGAGGGACTTGGCGCTGTTAGTGTCCACGGATCTGCATGCTACTCCTATTTTACTGGTTCTGTTATCTAAGGGCTACAAATCTATGACAAATGCCCTCGGCTCTCAGGAGGCGCGGTGTCGTCGTTGACAATTCCCAGCTAGTTCCTGTCATCAGACTCTCTGCATATCACCGTTGTAGCAAATGCAGCACCGCACCGAAATGACGTTCTCATTGTCAGAGTATCCGAGTGCTAACCCTGACCTGGCCGACAGAGGAGCCTAAGTTCTCTGGCTCCAGGTTGTGCACCTGTTCTCAGATTCCGGCCCGCCGTACAGGCGTGCTTGACTGCAACCTTTAAGAATTGAAGCGGTTGCGAAGGGGGGTGAGACGTCGAAGGATCTAGACACACCGGGAGCAATACTTTCCAACATGCTGACCTACTTATCTGATTACTCGGACTTCACACTGCTACGGAGCTTATTTTCTTTGATGAGGCGATCCGCGGTTGGAAGAAGATAAACCTACTAACACCAGTTTACACTTGAAACCCATCCCATACAGGTCCAAGAGGGAAAACAACGGCCAAATTGGCTTCAACTGTTTGGGACTGCCTACTAAAGACCTTCAAGCGGTGACAGTGTTGCTACACAGCACTCGGCTCAAAGGCACATTCAAGTTGTAGAGGACGTTGCTCACTTCCTACACGCTAACTCGCTTGCTGTAGGGTGATAGGAAGAAACTCGGCCATCGTGCACGAATACAATAGATACAATAAAATCTGGCTGAGTGCAGCGCGATCACATGCCAATATTCGTGTGATCATACTAGCAAAATCTCTTTCATGATTCACCTAGGTCTTCTTTCAGAGGCGTACCAAACGGCTAATTCTAAGGGCAAGGTCAACACAAGCCTCTGGGAGTCTGGGTCAGAACACATGCCAGTGTCGGTGAAAAGTCAGTCTAGCCTCTTGAGCTAGGTTCTGGGGCGGCACAGTGGGTCATCGCGTAAACTTATGGCCGACTTGCGTTGCATTGTAAATAATCAAAGTGTCGAATTCATTTCGGGGGCTCTTTTTGGATCTAGCAAAGCACTTGACTCGGGTGTAGTCAGGTTCCCGATATAGACAGATTCTTCGCCAATGATGTTTTGGTAACGATAACTTGAACGTGAAAATATGACTCAAATTGCGCTCCCAATCACAACACTTCTATTCGCTCGATAAGATCTCCTCCTAGTCTCTGAATCTCCGCTAGATTGGCCTTTTCATTGAGAACCACATTCAACTTTGCCTGTCCGATTTGTAAATAAGCGTGCATTAGCAGTGACAAGCGGGTCCACTTACTTTTGATCCTTTCCCTTCAGATTGTGCCGGCATAGGAGAGAATCCAAGGAGAAGTCGATATGGCCTTAATGCTTGGAGCATAGGATTCCAAACTCCTCCTATCACTCTGCCACCAAAGGGGTCATAGAACAGAGCCAAACCGTCACCGTATATACGCTAGCACAGGATCTTGTGAGATAAGTTATCGTCTCGACGTACGAATCAGACACGTACTTTAATATCGAGGTAAAAGGAGCGCAGGGGATCAAAATCTAGCATTATATCATTGTTAGATTCATTTTTTCCTGTATGCCGATGCGGCTCTATAAGAGTTGTTGGGTCAAACTCGAGAGATTGGACGTATGTTGGGACCATGGAAGGGTTGATATGTATCAAGAAATCGTAATCGGCTACGGGATGTACGAATAGAGCCTACATGATATTTTGTGAGTGCTAAGCAACCCTAGATAAGCATTACTGACCTTCAACCGTACTCTACCCGAAGCAAGAGAGTTTTTAAGTAATTTAACTGCGGCGATAGCAACAGCCTGCATCCTAGATGCTATCATAGCATTGACCCCTCGTGTCCAAACCTGTCCAGAGATATCTTCTTCTGTAGCTATGCACCATGCTGCCTTAGATAAACCGAGATTAGTGGACCGATTTCGAGAAAACTCTGCTTGCATTGCTTTGGAGGTTTCGGGAGATAAGAAACATCCCCCTTCAGATGGGGCACTGCTTGAAGCTGTTGCGGCGTACAAAGGCACCATTAGCGGGGAGGCCTTCCAATCCCACTCTGACAAAAGCTCCAAGGCTCGAGTGAAGCCACACAAGCCCGAATGTGGGGTTTGAAGACTACCATCGCTTTCCGCATTGATGTATATGGAAGCGCAAATAAGCTCGATCGCTTCCACGCTTAAATGGGGCAATAACCAATGAGCCGCCAGCCACCGCTTCAATAGGCGCGTAGTGTGCCCAAACGATGGATAGTGGTGCTGAAATGAGTGAATGGCATTATGGTGTTGCGGCTTTCGCACGAAGTATTGTAAATGAGCATCTAGAACATCTTGCGCCGTGATCGCGTCAGTACGTCAAGAGCCACATTGTCTTCGATTGAAAGAGCACTAGGCGAAAGGGAAATGGATGCTGTCAACGCCACTTCGTCTTCTTGGGTGGATTCTTTCAATAGTCCTTGGGCGATGGCTTCCAATAAGGCAATCTTGACTTTTTGAATGGCTTCTAAGTCGTTTGGCCACCGCGACGAGCGTTCAAATTGTAGGACAACATCCACAACTGGGATAAATTTCGCGATACCAGGGACGAAATGCCAGAGATCGCCGGAAACTGGCAATGGGGGGAATGGAGAGGTATATCGAAGGTGCTCACTGATCGGTAGTGCCGATAGAAGTGATATAGGGGTTGCATCCATTGTCTTGAGTCTTTTGATTAGGTTGTTATAGGAGGAATGTAATAGTCGCTGGGAAATGCTAAGTGTTGTTGAGGTTGGCGGAATCGGTGAAGGAAGATGGTAGTATCGGGATAGTTGGCGTGAAGGGAAGGCGAGGACACTTTCAGTCGGTAAGGCATCATTCCCGAGTATCTCGACATGCCGAGGCGGGATGCCAAGGTGTCGCTCCAAGATAAATCGAACTATTTTTCCGGGGATTTTTACTCTTTCGTCGGGCGCCATCAATCCCCGGCCATTGTCTTCGTCCAAGCCCCAAACGACACTTTCAATGATACTGCCATCGCTGAAGCGTCGCATTTCGCTCTTCTCGCCCCAAAATTCGCGGAATTGAGCGCACGCGGCCGCATCTGAAGCCGGAGGGCCATGATCAACTAGTCGTAAAGATAGGGACGGGTCGGCGGATAGAATTATTCCAAGTATTACGACCATGCCCATTTCGCCACCGCTGTCATTGACTAAGAGTTCTTTCGTTCTCGCGAGGGAGTGATTCGAGTTCGAAGATGCGGGAATACAGATCACGCATAATTCCGCCCGTGAATCTAAGGCACGGATCGTCACCTCATTCAAGCGATGAAGTAGGAAAGATCTTCGGCTTGGCCAATCAAGATTGGCGCAAGAAGGCAGTGTGGCATGACCCAGATCAATGCTAAATCAAAAGTATTGAATAAACTTAGAATGCAAGCAGGGCAAAAGCAACGGACACACCGAACAGCAAGGTCGAACCGTGCAACCACGTTTTCATTCGTACAAGTCATGAACGCCACATCAAAAGCGTCCTTAAGGGCTATACTTCCCGCACCAGATTGTACAATTGGCATGTCCAATAATTGCAACGTTAATCGTGCATCGTGTTGAAGCTGTGAATGACAGGGATATCATAGATGAGCTAAGGTATAACTTCGGTTCAAGACAGAAGATACCATTCTGAGGGAACCTGAAGGCACACACTCCAAGAAGTTGTACATGGCAGAGGGGCCTACCAGGCATGGTGATCTTGCGCTAGCAATATAGGTTGCTGACTGAAGAGTGAAGATTTAACACATCATTTATTTTCGTGATGATATTACTGACATCAGCACCCCTTGCATTGAATTGGCCGCGGGAGACAATTGGTTCGGCACTATCGAAGTTGTAGTTTGCTGCAGAAGACAAAAGAGCAGGTGAAAGTCCGAACTAGGGTTTGCTTGATTTTAACGCACCCAAAAAGCCCATCACAGCCCTGAACATTTGATAGGAACTGAGACCTCTCCCTATTGTTTTCATCTTGGAGTCTTTTTGAGGACTATTTAACTGGTCGTCAACCTTGCCCCATATGAGAACTGTTAGCAGTGCACTCCACCAACTGGCACTCCCAGTTACACAGCCATCCTCAAAGCCAGCAATAAGGAAGGTACTCTCGGTTTCGACTTGCATCTGGTTGACATCCACATACCCGCGCTTCGATTGGAGTTGGCGAAGGTTTGGTTTGCGAGGCAGACGAGTTGGGAATAGCTGCCGAGTTCAGACATGGAGTACGCAAGTTACATATTGAAGGAAGAAGACGTTTCATGGGGATGGGATGATCTGCGGCCAATGTTACTAGGACGCGTACCAAAATCTCCGTGGAAGAGCTCAGTGTGGGCTTAGTTTTGTTAGGATGAATTCGTACGATCAGACTTGAGCGCCGAAGGTTGCTCTCCGGGCCAGAGTAATACACATCAGACGGCCCCAAGTCCAGGGGAGACGTTGCAGACATCAGAGAGGACGCCATTACTGCGAGGTAGTAGGCTTTCTTATGAAAGATGCGACAGTCCAGATAATCCTTTTCTTGGATTAAGGCCTAGTGTGGTTAGTAGCGTAAGCGACGACATTAAGCACAGCTGGGCTATTTATCTCCTCACCGAAGGCATTTCTACGGCAAGATCGACTACACAGAATTTCTCTTTGCTGTTTGCTTTCCGCTTGACAACGGATAGGCCGCTAGCCCAGCTCCCTACTACGCTAACCTTTTCCGGTTTTTGAAACGAAACCTTCCAATTTGTCTCCTCCGTAGGTTTTGGGTTAGGGTAGAGGACCGTGATTGGCTGGGTGGTGCCAGATTGACTCGGGCGGTGATTAGCGAGCTTGCGAGCAGCATGTAAAGGATGATGAGGCTCAATTGAAGGCAAAGCAATCAGATATGCGTGAAGCTGATGTAGGACAGAGTTGACATAAGTAACTGTTGAGTCTTTAGGGGAGCGCATAGGCAGAAGAGCGTCAATCTGGGAGGTATTCAGTCAAGCCAATACTGAAGTTTGGAGTGCGGACATACTTTGAGCTTAAATGAAGATGACTTATAGAGGTCAGCCGCGTTTTTGAGCCACGCAAGCTCAACGCTAGTGGGCGCGTTGTATTGAGACGACGCTCCTTCTTTGCCAAACTTCTGGTCTGTATCGATGATCTGCTTGCCGTCCGGCCCCTTAGGGTCAAATTCAGCGATCAGCCCTCCATCTACACTCTCTTCTCCATTTTCGCTGTCTAAGGAAAGATCTCCACTATTCAAAGGTTCGTCGCTGTCAGCACCATTGAACCTTGCTTCCCCCACTGGAACAGTTTGGAGGCGCTATACAGCATGGAGAGCTTGAGACAACTACTAAAATTGACTGAACAGCGTATTTACCTTATGGTGGCCGGTAACGGGTGATGTATCATCAGTGGGTTTTCTCTTCAGAGCGGTGGGCATTACAGCTTTTTCTTGGAGCCTCGGTCACAGCCACATTGATATCATGTGTTCGGGTTTATGTAATAACTCATTCCCAGAGAAGGGATGCGGAAGCGCTCATCGACAGTTTCTTGCACTCCAATAGGGTTTGGGCAGCACAAAGTTACTCCGTGTTGGATCCATGACCAAAACTTCCATCCTGGCGAAATTATTATTAATACTAGCATCTGGCCAGGACTTGCGAGAGGCGATTTAATCCAGGTGACTCCAGCTGGTGAGGCTCTCCACCCTGGAACCCACTTTCTATTCTTTGTTGATGAGAGCACAACCAACAATTCTAAAATCCAGGTGCGTTGAATCAAGCACACTTCTGGCCACGCGGCCTGATACTTGACTGAGCAGGTTTCGCACGTATCCATATCTCGGGAGGTCTCCCAGAAGTTTGGCTTCGCGCAGAATAAGAATGTAACGCTGACGAAGGTATGGTACTCGGCATTTCAGCATTCTTTGATAACCGTTGGTACCTTGCATAGATAGATCCAGCGACTGCTTATGCAAATGCTTTGGAGATTTACTTTCGCGACATTTACATATGTCGGAGAGAGATGTCCAGTATAAATAGGTTTCTCGAGGGGAAGACTATCTATGCTGGACAAAAGATACACTTTTACCTTGCGTCAGGCGCAATAATCAAAGATATCTACATCAACGGGAACCCTGTGTGTTGTTTTCCTCTTAGGTATTGGACCTCTGTAACTAACTGTGTCCAGTGCAGTGCTGCTGTTGTGACGCCAAAAACCCGGACAATTTTCCGGTCGCTGACGGCACGTTGTAGTATTTTCATATCTGTCTGCAGGGAATTATGGGAGTTTTGCCCTGACGGCGAACGTTACTACGAGAAGATTGTGCATTCCTTCTTCCCCGCGCTGATTACGAAGTGGAGAGAGTATTCATCCAAACACTTAACTTCTATTGTCCTGGGTTGATCTCAAAGAAAGTTTCTTCGCATTCCAGCGGGATATACTATTCAATCATCATTACCATCAGCATCAGCGAAAGAATCTTCGTACTTCCGGGTCCCCGTCGAACAACTTTCACGAATCTCCTGCATCATGCTCCCCACAACATTCGTCTTCGTTCCTCAAAGATGGCGCTCCCACTCAGCTGCGTATCAGTATGGAGCCCTCCGATCACCGCCGTTTGGTGGGCTCTCTTTCATATGCACACAGTTCACCACTGCTCGAAGCGATTAACTTATCCTGGATGTCACCATCGTCATCTCAAGGAGACCGCTCGCTGGCTCTCACGGGTCACTCAACGATAATCATAACTCCCCCTTCGTCCTCTGCCGCTCCATCTGCTTGCTCTTTTCGAGTGAATCGTAATCTCTTAAAATTCACAACGGAGCGACTCGTGGATATCGGTCTAGCAGTGGATTTGGTGAGTTTGGGAAAGAAACCGTTGGGAAGGGCGCCTATCTTTGGATGGAAGGCGAAAGAAGGCGAAGGGGGCCTTGGCTTCGGCAAGGGGATGGATGCTGTTGGTGGTTTGATGGGTGGTATTGGTCCCTCAATACATGCAGGATTGGGCACCGACCAAATGTCAACCTTGTCGCCCCCGATAATTGGAAAAGCATCAGAGGGAAAGGATACTGGCGTGAGAATGTACTTCTGGGAGCCTTTCTGGATGACGGTTTCCTTTTGGGACACCCAAGCAGATCAGCCTTTCCGTACAGATAGGCGAGTTTTCATCCATGGATCCTTTCCGTTTCCTAATGTCACTTGTACTCTTTGAATCAGGTTCACACCACTCGCGCGCATGCCCGAAATACAGAGCTTGGGGTTACTCGACCATGGGGTCTCCAACGCAATCAATATTTCCATCGAGTATACACCTGACCCTGCTTCACAGTGCGACATAGGCCTCAAGGACACTCCTTACTCTGGTGCCCAACAGAGTATCCATGAGCCATCTGCTAGAAGGGCGGTCAGAGATCAGTTCGACAAGGACGTCTTTGCGAAAAGAGCACCGGCCGATACATCGAGCATGCCCTTTTCGGTGCCACCTGGCGGCCCTCCAAAGTCCCACGCGACACCTGACAGGACCTCCAAGGGGTCGGACACGGCATGTTCCCCTAGATTAAGCATTGAGCACAGCTCGGTAGCAAATCCAACCCGGCTTGAAAAGCCCTTTTTGGGTCATGTCATTTGTGACGTGCAAGATTCTGGATCCAATTCGCTCCCTAACGAGCATTACATACCTCGGGTCGACTCCTCTCCTCAGCTTCTTTCCCCTTCGCAGTCCTCGAAGTCTCTCATGGGTGAATCACGATGCATTGGCGAAGCCCCCATTAAAGGAGAACCCCTTCAAACCGTAAATATTGATGCAGACCCCCTTAGCCTTCCCGACGCTATGATCCGTGACGCGAGCTCGCCAGAGCCCCGAAATGGAACTGATGAGGCCCCCGCTACAGCAACCTTATCGAGTCGCGGCTCTAGAAATATGAGTCGTTCTCGCTCAAGGGATTCAGCCAGATCTGTACTATCAACGACATCACACACATCTTCGGTGCCTTCCAGGCGGCGACCTCCTTCAGCCAAGATGACACCCTCACGTTTCTCGTCGTCGCCTGGCTCTTGGCTTTTCATCCCCTTCCGCTCAGGCATAAGTGTCCCGCAAGCGTCAACCGTCTCCGCTAACAAAGATAGGACTACGTCCTTGCTACCAGCGTTCTTAGATCGGAACATGACGCAAGACTCGAGCTCACCCAGAGCTATTGAATCCAAAGGGTCTGATTCGCATAACACGATGTCCCTGGCCGCACTGTCACTTACTAGTATGCGCAACGCATCAGCAGCAGTTGGATCCGACATCCCGCCTTCCCCTCAAGTAGGACACCCCAGCGTCCCCACACCCAACCTCCCATCCACTCGCAATATCACTTACACAACCCCACGCTCTAGTCGAGGGTCCGAGTATTCTGAGTCAACGTCGTCTAGTGTCACTCTTTCCACACCCGCATCTTCTCATACGGTCACTGGGAATCTAGGTGCACGACGCCCTTCAATATCGAATCGCCGCTCAAATAGCCACACGCGCACACTTTCGTCCATTGTTCGCGAGAACGAGTCACAGGTCCTGGGCGGCGGCGTGGTTCGACGAGGGATCCGCCCAAATCCGACATTAAGCGCGATAAACGCGTCCTGGCTAAGTGCCAGTCTTTTACCGTCACAGAAAATGATGGCAAGGCGTTGGCAACACGTTTTCCCGGCACCAAGTTTTACATCAGACGTCAAGTGGAAATCCATGTGCGCACCTGCCTGTCTTCCCATCACTACAGAGTACCATCCTTCCGAGTCAGACGTGAATCAGAATTTCATCCAGCACACCTATGACGTCTTCCTAGCACGGGAAGCGTCAGGCTCAATACTTTTACGAAGAGATTCCTCGCGTCCGGGCTCTGAGTGGCCCCTCCAAGTAATGAGAACAATGGTGCATGCACGTATGGTCCAAGGTTTTCAGCTCATCGTTGGGGGACCAAACATCAGGCAAAAATATATTCCCGAAGTGGAAGAGACTATGCTCATGCCCGCCTCGCTACCTCTAGGAATATCTGATTCATTGATTAACCTCAATGAGGCTGTATTCATCAGCATGGGTGATCACGTACACAGAATTACCTATGAAGCTGAGGAGGACCTTATTCGGGTGCGTCGAATCATAAGAAAAACTACCGAACCCACTATTAAGTCCGTCGAGTACGACTGTCTCGTGTGGCCGAAACTCGGTGAAGGGTATACAGAAGCAAGGTCGATCTTTTCTGCTCCAGAACTCGACACCTATGGTTGGAACAGGTAGGTTCTTTAGTACGAAAGTGACTGGTGCCCAACTCAATCTGTGATCCCAGACTCGATCTAACTATCACTGGTTACCAGCGGGAGTTCAGCGATATCGTAAGACACTGTCAATCTCGATATTTGGTGATTCCATCCGAACACCCTCCCTCGGACATATATGTTGAATCAGGAGAAAGGCTTAGCGAGGAAGAATGCCAACTTTTGGGTACAGACCGACTTGCAGAGCTTTTTGGCAAGGCGAGATGGCTTGCATACGATGAGACCCTGGACCAATTTACACCCCCACGCTTCTTGTACACTTGGTTGGACCCTCCTGCATCAGTGTTAGACACGTCCCTAATGGAAAGCCTGGATGACCTCAATGCCACTGCGGCTATCGGTAAGCCACGTCATGTAAACAAGTCTTTGGAAGGCATATCACTGGGTGCAATTGCTAAAGCAATGCGCGAGGAGAAGGGTTTGATTAGGGATCGACATTGGAACCGGAAGTTCTATCCAGATAGTTTCACTGGCCATGAATTCGTTGCCTGGGTCTTAAAGACTTTCTTCGACTTTTCGACGCGGGAACAAGCGACGGAATGGGGTGACTCATTGATGGAGAAAGGTCTGTTCCATCATGTGCGAGATGAACATCGCTTTATGGATGGGTATGGTATCTATATGCTATTATCTCCATCAACGCAATCCACTGATGCAACATAGGCATTACTTCTATGTCTTTGGGCCCACCTATGCCCCTGCTTCCACCTCATCTCCATCACGCTGGCTGTTCACGCTAAAGAGGCCTTCCCTTGAAGGGAACGATGCGACTTCAGCGCCCATGACCGGGCCCCAGAAACTCTCTCGCAAGCAGCATGCTCTCAGCCAGACTATGGTGATCGATGCTGATCACTCCAGGCGAAGCCCCTTTGCTGAGAGCGTAGTCCTTCATCATGATGTAATTCAGAATCCTGGCACCGCCTTTCATTTTGAGCTCCACTGGGTTGCTACCTCGGCTCGATGCATCGAAGATTTGTTGCAACACTGGTCCTGGGTGATTGCTCGATATGGCTTAAGACTGGTGGAAGGCTACGTGGATCCCATTGTGGACATTGGCTCGAAGAACATTTTCCAGTCATGCTTCCCAATCGCACTAGCCCTCGCCCCGCCTTCCGCTACATCCCTCGATCTACATATGCGTTTCGTTGAAGGGACATCTTTAACGTGGTTCTTCGAATATGCCATCCTTCGCAAATTTGGTTATATTCTCGACATCGAATCCGCGTCATCTTACTCGGATACCGTGGACTTCTGGTATTCTTATCGACGTGCGTCGTTCAAGCATTCCCAATTTATTCATAGCACCGGCCTCGCATTTGCACAGGTGATGGGCGAAGAAGCTGGGTTCCAATGGATCACTAATCGCCTCTTGGCTACTTCCTCCTCTGCGCACAGTTGGAAGAATACGACGCACTCGCAAGGAGATAAAACTCCTCACGAAAGAGCAAATATGCTCCGATTAGAGTTGCTCACTTTCTGTTCAAACGCTCAGGCTCTCCGCATTTTCTATGACGACGTGATCTCCAAGCTGCCTCCCAAAGGGCATGTAGTTGAGACAATGTCTCAACCCACAATCCTCCCCATGTTGAGTGATGTGATTTTTCCAACCGAGTATACTGGCAAAAAGTTGGATAGTCCAAACCCACCATAATCAGGTATCATTATCCTTACTTCTGCTCTTTCCTAAAGCGTTCGTGAAGCCCCTCAAATCCGGAATGTGGAGCGCTTTCTGAATGCAAATACATTATGTGCGTTTATCGTGGAGCTTCACATTAGTGGTTTGCATTGTGGAGTATTCGATTTCTTTACACAGGTGGATGTTGTTGATATGATATGACCGCTTTTGTTGTGTTTTAACACCGGGTGTGTTGCGTTGCGGGAACGGTGGAGTTGTCTCGTATAGTACGCGGTTCAGTCTTGAGCGTATGTGCCGAGAAGGGAGCTGGGAAATGCTTCAACTACGTAGTAGTAAGTACTACTAGGGATCGGATCGGGATCGGATTCGGATTCAACCCGCTCGGGTTGGACATTTTCAGAGCATTAATCTGTGTTGACGGGTTGCGACTCACGGATTGGGGTCGGATTATCGGATTGAAACAAGTAGTATAAACATTGAAGAGAATATATTAAACTATAACAACTTTTCTACCTAAGTACTACATTGGGAATCTGTGAGCCGATACAACTATGAGCCGAAAAACGACCATAGGCCAGTAGGTGCCAGATTACCGTAAAACTTGAGATAAATTATTGTAAGGATACAAGATGCATACAGGAAGACATTCTGAAAGAGGCTCGAGCACACTGGAATCAAGAATACTAACTTATTCCTACAGCTGTTCCAGCCTCCTCATTTGATTTCTACGAAAAACCCGATTGCAATAATTTAATCTCTATCTATGACAATGATTTTCACCTCCACCGACTCTAGTACGGTATCGATGATAGGTATTAGCGAAGGGCATCGGAAGTCCATCAACAGCTTTTTCCATTACATCGAGCCCTTTTTTGACCGGAGCAAACGCGTCAGAGGATGTTGACGGGAGCCTTCTGCTGCTGGGGAAGGAGGCACAGATGAGCATAGGATTCGACCATTATATTAACTACCTTCTCGATGCGGGCGTGAACACTAACAAACTGAATCTGCCTCAGCGGCCAAGTCAGAAATGTCATTGATGTAGCGCAAGTGACTCGCACTCAAGAAGTCTAACATAGTAATTTAGCAATCATCCATACCGGCGAGATCCAATCTACTGTCGCATATCATTCAAGTGCACCACTTACAT
>WNFI01684489.1_pt1 | contig 15284 bp, 14 predicted proteins | sample 5400471 | NCBI WGS metagenome assembly WNFI01 (sample SAMN13153348, study PRJNA577476) | soil metagenome | isolation source: 100 cm saprolite on Douglas fir-dominated hillslope | place: USA:California | collected 2013-09-17 | reverse complement strand
GCTCCGGCTCGGGTTCCGGCTCAGGCTCCGCCGCGACCGCGGGCTCAGGCTCAGGTTCTGGCTCAGGCTCTGACTCCGCAACCGCGGGCTCGGGCTCGGGTTCCGGTTCAGACTCCGCCGCAACCACCGGCTCAAGTTCGTGCTCGGAATCGCTCAGCTGTGCGGTCTCGAGCCATGGCCGCCTTGGTTCAAGCTCGGGCGCCGCTTCCGGCTCGGACTCGGCCATCGCCACCACCGGCTCGACCTCGAGGTGGGGCTCGTGATCGGGTTCGGGCACTGTCGCCTCTGCCGCCGGCTCGATCTCGGGTTCCGTCTCGGCCTCTGCGGTGGCGATGAGCAGCTCTGGTGTCGCCTCGTGTTCGGGCGCCACCTCGCGCTCCGAACCCGGCTCGGGGAGTTTCGGCAGCGCCTCGGGCTCGGCGATCTCGGCTTCGGCGGCACCGAGCGTCTGGAGCACCATTGTCTCGGGAACGTCCGGCTCGGCGAACTTCGCTTCTGCGCCAGGCACGGTCTCGAGCACCATGGTCTCGGCAACGTCGCTTTCCGCCACCGCGGCAGTCTCGGCCGGCTGAGGCTCCACCACCGGGGCGACTTCGATCATCGCCTTGGTCGGCGTCATGGTGGGCAGCACTTGCGTCTCTTGCTCGACCACCCGGTCCGTGGCTGCCGTCCCGAGGAAGCGCTCGAACCAACCGGTGATGCGCCGCAAGCGCTCCACCCGGCGATCCGGCCGGCCCGCGCGCGAGAGATCGTGCGATTCGTCGGGAAACCGAACGAGCTCGACTGTCTTGCCCAAAAGCCGCATCGCGCCGAACAGCTCTTCCGCCTGTGATATGGCGCAGCGGAGGTCCATCTCCCCATGCGTCAACAAGAGCGGCGTCCGAATGTTCTTCACGTACCGGATGGGCGAGCGTCTCCAGAGCTCGTCGAGGTCAGGCCACGGCGGCGCTCCCAGCTCCAGCGCGCCCCACAGCACGATGTCGTGCTGCGCGTATTCGCTGACGAGGTTCGAGATAGAGCGCATGGAGACCGCCGCTGAGAACCGGTCGGTCTGGCCGATCACCCAGTTGGTCATGTAACCGCCGTACGAGCCACCACCAATGCCCATACGATTGGTGTCGATGTAGCCGGTACGCTCGATCAGCTGGTCGAGCGCGCTCATCAGGTCGAGATAGTCCTTGCCTCCCCAGTCGCGGACCACCTCGCGCCGGAAGCGCTCGCCGTAACCAGCCGATCCGCGCGGGTTGACGTAGAGGACGACGTATCCCATGCCGGCGAGGATCTGCAGCTCGTGAAAGAAGGACCAACCGTACTGGGCGTGCGGGCCGCCGTGGACCTCCATGACGAGTGGGTGCACCTTGCTCGGGTCCAGACCTTCGGGCTTGAGCACCCAACCTTCGATGATCCAGCCGTCTGGCGCGGTGAACTGATGCCGCTCGGGTTGGGCGATGTAGCGGTCGTGAAGCCAGGGATTGAGGTCTGTGAGGCGGGCCTCGGCTCCCTGGGTCAGCATGTGCAGCTCGCCCGGGGTGCTTGGGTCGGAGGCCGCGAACGCGATGACGCCTGAAGCGATGTCGAAATCGAAGATTCGCCGCTGGCCACCGGCTTCCTGGCGAATGGTGCCATCCAGGTCGCTGGAGTACACGCCGGTCACCCCAGGGCTGCTGGCGAGGAAATAAATACGGTCACCCTCGGCTGACCAGCGAAGCCTTATGCCGTGCCCAGCGCGCATGTCGTTGATCACGCTGTCGTCCAGCCCCTGATCGAAATTCGATGTCAGGCAGCGCGGGGGGTCGCCGGTGAGCGGCACGATCCACAGGCGATCCAGCAGCCCAGCCTCCAGTCCATTAGGGGCGAGAAACGCGATGACGTCGCCTCGAGGCGACCACGCTGGGGAGCTCAAGTAGAGACCGCCGCCAAGCCACCGGCGGTTGCCGGCGAGGTCGACCAGGTACAGGTTCAGCTCGCGCTTCAAGTCAGCGCCGGGCTCGGCGTTGCCCGAGGCGACGAGCCGGGTGCCGTCCGGCGACCAATCGAATCCCGTGACGTCCCACGCTCCGTTCGTGAGCTGAGTAACGTTACCGCCACCCGCCGGCACCACAAAGAGGTGGTGATACCTGCCGTCGACAAAACCCGAGCCGTCGTGTTTGTAGTCGAGCCGGCGGGTGATCCGTGCGATCGGCGCCCTTCGGACGACCTCTTTGCTGTCGGGCGGCCGAGGGTCGTCCACGATAGCTTCCGGATCGGAGATGACGTTGCCGATGAAAGCAATCCGGCTTCCGTCGGGGGACCAAACCGGGTTGGCGGCGCCTTCAGGGAGCGAGCTCAGCTGTTGTGGCTCGCCCCCGGCAAGGCTGACCACGAAGAGTTGATCCACGGCGCCGACCTTGCTCAGGAAGGCGAGTCGGCGTCCGTCGGGAGACCACTCCGGCGAATGGTCTCGACGCGCGGCGCCCGTCGGCTCCACGGGCTCGGGCTCGAGCAGCCGGCGATGCACCACGCGGCTTCGGTTCTGGCGCGCGTCAGCATCGGCCCAGGAAAGCTGGTAGGCGACACGCTCGCCGTCGCGGCTCAGCCGTACGTGGTCGATCCAACGAAAACGATAAAGGTCTTCCGCGCCAATCGGCCCGGGCATGGCGTTCCCCCGATGCTATCAGCCAGGCCGTATCGTCTCGCGGTAAAGCACCTCAGATGACAGGATCGAGCCGCCGCACGACGGCGCTTCGGGGATTCGGTTGGGGAGCGCTGGCCGGGCTGGCGCTGGTCGCCCTCATGTACCTCGCCAACCTGCTTCTCGGGCTCCGGCCGCTGCCGCAGCTGCTCAACCAGCCGCTCCTGTCCCTGATGCCGGGCTTTGTCTTCGGCTTCCTGATCGACACCCTCCAGCACGCCGGGAAGGTCGTAGAGGAGCTTGGCCTGATCGTCGCCATGGTCGTGGGCCTGGGCGTGCTTGGTTCCGCGTGGGCACTGGCCGGCCTACGCTGGCATTCGTCCTACCTGGCGCTCGGGTTCGCCGCCTTCGGCTGGCTGGTCGTGACGGCCATCCTGCTGCCCCTGTGTGGCGCGGGGTTCCTGGGCCTGAACGACGGACCGACGACCCCCCTGGTCTGGGCCGCACTGTTCGCGGTCTACAGCGTCGTGCTCCAGCTTGGCGGAAGTGTCAGCACCGCAGAAGGAGTCGACGCCGGCCGGCGGCGATTGCTCAGCGCGATACCGATGGGGATCGGCGCTGTCAGCCTGGGAGTCCTTGGCTTAAGGCTCCTGCCTGACTGGTACCGGGCGATCTTCAACCCACCCGAGGCAAGTCTTCGCGGGCCATCTCCAGAGATCACGCCCATCGAAAACTTCTACGTCGTTTCGAAAAATTTCATCGACCCTTCGATCGCGGGGCAGGGCTGGACTCTTGGGGTGGGCGGCCTGGTGGACCGGCCGATGCGACTCTCGCTGTCCGACCTTAGAGCCCTGGCTGGAGCGACCGAGTACGTGACGATGGAATGCATCAGCAACAACATCGGCGGTGAGCTGATGAGCACCGGAAGCTTTACAGGCGTGAGATTGCGCGACCTCGTCGCGATGGCAAGTCCCACGTCGCGGGCCACGTGGGTCGCTTTCAAGGCCCGAGACGGTTACTCGGAAAGCCTGCCGATGAGCCTGGTCCAGGGAGCTCCGGAGATCATCGTGGCCTACGAGCTCGACGGGGCGCCACTACCGATGAGCCATGGCTTCCCCGCACGCATGATCATTCCCGGCCGCTATGGGATGAAGGGACCGAAGTGGCTCGACAGCATCGACATGGTCAACCAGGAGAGCGGCGGCTACTGGGAGCAGCAGGGCTGGGATCGCAACGCGGTTGTCAAGACCACGGCTCGGATCGACATGCCCCTTGACGGCAGCCTGGTCAAGCTCGGGGTTGTCTCGGTGTCCGGCGTGGCGTTTGCAGGCACCCGCGGCATCAGCAAGGTCGAGTACAGCACCAACGGCGGCTCGAGCTGGAGCGAAGCGCCGTTCAAACCGCCGCTGTCAAATTTGACGTGGGTGCTCTGGAAGGCTGACTGGACACCCGCTCGCGAGGGCGCCTACAAGCTGTTGGTCCGCGCCACCGACGGAACCGATGCCGCCCAGGAGCAGCGTAGTGCGCCCAGCTATCCCAGCGGCGCGAGTGGATACCACAGCATCCACGTCGACGTCAGCCGCTAGGTCCTATCCAGCGTTGCCGGGGCGGCCGGGTTCAACCCGGCCGCGACTTTGTCTGATGCGGCTCCCAATCGTCGCGAGGAGTAACTATTCCGAAAATCCGATCCCGGGAGGATGAGTAGCCCCGTCGGCGAAGCCGACCGGGCGATGAGAAGGAACCGACCGGTTCCTTCTCATATCTATTTCATCGTCCAGAGGGCTTTGAACGTGTCCCAGCCCATCCGGAACATTCCCTGTTTGCGCAGCATCTTGAGGATGTTCGACTGCTTCTGCCACTTCGAGGTGCCGTCGACGCGGAAGAACTCGTCGAGCATGCTGTCGAGCACCTGCGGGTACTTCGTAAGCATCTGAGGGTTGTGCTCGAGCAGCGGTACCGCGCCGTCGTACTTCTTCATGTCGGCCATGATCCACGAGCTGTCGAGCAGGCCCTTGTACTCGGCAAGTCGACTCCCCGAAAAGTCGCCCACCTCTTTGGCGTGGATCACGGTCTTGCCCGCCAGCCGGCCTGATTCCATGGCCAGGTTTGATCCCTCGCGGTGCACGGGGTTCGACAGCATCGCCGCATCGCCGCAGACCAGATAACCGGGTCCGTAGACCTTGGGGATTCCTCGATACCCGCCCTCGGGGATCAGGTGGGCGAGGTACTCCACCGTCTCGGCCCCCCGCAGCAGGGGCTTGACGGCAGGGTGGTTTTTGTAGTGCTCCATCAGCTCGTTCGGGCTGCGCAGCGTGGCGTTGAACTCGCTCAGCAGCGCGCCTCCGCCCACCGACAGCGTGTCCTTGTTCGTGTAGATGAACATGAACCCGGACATCCCCATCGTCGAGTCGCCGAAGCACTCGATGGTGCACCCCTCACCAGGTTCGCAGTTGAAGCGCTCCTCAATCAGGCCCGAGTCCAGCTGCATGATCTCTTTGACCGCCATCGCGACCTCGTTCGCGCGCAGCTTGCGCCGCAGCGGCTTGCCGTGGATCACCGTTTTCTCGAGCAGGCCGGAGCCGAGACCGATGCCTTCGCAGACGATCACGACGTCGGCGTAGACGTCATCGCCGCGGCCGGTTCCGACGCCGACGACGCGGTCGTTCTTGACGATGAGCCGGTCGACCACCGTCTCGGGCACCACCATCGCCCCGGCTTTCTCGGCCTGCTCCGCGAACCACGCGTCGAAGCGAGCCCGCAAGACAGAGAAGGAGTGCGGCTGGGTGCGGTTGCGAAGGTTCTTGTAGTCGAAACCTATAGTCGCCTCGGGCGTCATCATCCAGCGCCGCTCCTCGATGATCGGCCGCTCGAGCGGAGCCTGTTTCCACACGTCGCCTACGATCTCTTCGAGGTAGTGGTTGTAAAGGATGCCGCCCATGACGTTCTTGGAACCCGGCTTGACGCCACGCTCCAGCAGTGCGACCTGTAGGCCGGCCTTAGCCATGGTGATCGCGGCGGCGGAGCCCGCCGGACCGGCGCCGACGACTACCGCGTCGAACTTCTCCTCGTCAGCCATGCAGACAAATTGAAACTCATTGGGCTGACGGGCGGCGCCGGCTCCGGGAAGTCAACGGTTGCGGCGATGTTGCGAGAGCTCGGCGCGGAGGTGGTCGACGCCGACGAGGCGACCCACGCTGTCTACGAGCCGGGCAGTCCTGGATTCGACGCCGTGGTCCGCGAGTTTGGAGCCGAGTATGTTCGCGACGGAAAGATTGATCGGAGTCGTTTGGGTGCCCTGGTCTTCGCTGACGAGGACGCGCGCCATCGGCTCAATGCAATCGTTCACCCTCTCGTCCGCGAATGGATGGCTGCGCGCACAGCGGAGGCCGTGCAGAACGGAACAGAGGTCGTGGTGCAGGACGTGCCGCTGCTTTTCGAGAACGGCCTCTCGCGTCTTTATTCGACGGTGCTGCTGGTCTACGTGCCCGAGCCGGTCCAGCTGGAGCGACTGGTAAAAGGCCGCGGTTTAAGTGACGATCGGGCCAGGGCGATGATCGCGGCGCAGATGCCGATCGAAGAAAAGCGTGCGCTCGCGAACCACGTGATCGACAACAGCGGCAGCCGGGAGGCGACACGTAAGCAGCTGCAGACGATCTGGAAAGCCCTGGTCAAATCACGCCCTGCGCTTTGAGGTCGTCCAGGCGCCGAGCGTCGACTCCGATCTCGGCCAGGATCTCGACATTGTGCTCGCCGAGTCCGGGGGGATCCAGGCGGCGCCAGTCGCTGCGCAGCTGAACCGCCGGCCGCACCTCGACACCCGTCTTCCGACTCGCGATCAACCGCCGAGCGGCGATCTGTGGATGTGACGCCACCTCGTCCAGCTCCAGTACTGGCTCGCAGCAGACTTCCAGTCCGGCCAGCGCGAACTCCCATTCGGATCGTGTGCGAGACGCGAACACCGCCTCCATTTCGCGGTGGACGTTTTCGCCCTCCGTCCCTTCGGCAAACTGGACCGCCTTCAGGTCGGGGCGCTCGACCGCGATGCAGAGCGCGGCCCAGAATTTAGGCTCCAGGGCGCCGACGCTGTAGAAGCCACCGTCCTTGCAGGCGTACACGCGGTAGCAGGCGTGCCGGCCGGAAAGCCGCTGATCCCCCCGGCCAACGGCCTCGCCGGCGCCCAGTGCAGCGAGCGCAAGAGCGAGCCAGCTCACAGCACCGTCGGTCATGGACACGTCCAGCCATCGACCTTCCGCCCCTCGCTGCACTCCGACGAGCGCGCCGAGGATGGCGACCGCCGGCTGCATGCCACCCCCTCCGATGTCCGCGACCTGGACAGACAGGGGCACCGGTGGCTCAGCCTTCTCGCCGTTCAGCCCGAGGCCTCCAGCGGTCGCCATGTAGTTGAGGTCGTGCCCCGCACGGCCGGCAAACGGGCCGTCCTGGCCGTAACCCGTGATCGAGCACATGACCAGGCGCGGGTTGCGCGAGTGCACGACGTCCCAGCCGAGCCCGAGGCGCTTCATCACCCCGGGCCGATTGCCTTCGACGAGGACGTCGGCGCCTTCAATCAGGCGTAGGAGCAGGTCGCGCCCGGCGTCCGACTTGAGGTTCAAGGAAACGCTCCGCTTGTTGCGGTTGATGGCGTTAAAGAGAACGCTCTGGCCGTCCAGCAGCGGGGGCGACCAGCGCATGTAATCACCCTGGTCGGGATCTTCGATCTTGATGACGTCCGCCCCCATGTCCGCCAGGAGCATCGTGCAGAACGGGCCGGGCAGAAGCCGTGTCAGATCGAGCACGCGGATTCCGCTCAGAGGCATGTCGCGGCTATTCTCCCTCGCCGTTCGGGGCAGGTTCTCAGTCAAGTCCGGAATGCGCTTGCTCAGGTCAGCGGTTGAAAGGAGACATTTGGTGGCCTCCGTGCGTTAATACGACATGGAAGGCCAACGCAGCATGCGTCACAGCAACCCTGGACTGGGCGAGATGACGATCAAGGTCCCGGCTCCGTTCGCGGGGATCTCCGATCTAGGCTTCACGGCGCAGTATCGCGCCCAGCAGTTCAACGAGCGCCAGCGCGAGGTGCCGCTTCTCATCGAAGGCCCCGAGACTCCTATGCGAAGGCTCGCGGAGCTCCTTCAACTTCTGAGCGGAGCGGAGTCGTCGGCGTACGCATGGAGTGACCCTGTGATGCTGAGCGACGAGGTCGTTGTGCTCGCGTTTCGCGACCGTGTTGCCTCCGGCGGAACGCTGTCGGACGGCGCCGGCATGGCGGACTACTTGATGAACTTGATGCGACCGGTCGTGTTCACCTTCCTGCGTGACTGCGCGATGGTTGCGCACCTTCGCCTGTCCGAGGTGATCGAGATGCGCGTGAGCGCCGAGAAGAGGTCGGTCGCCGAGCTGACACTCCCCCTCGGAGACATCGTGCAGCCGAACGGCGAGCGGCTGCTTTGGCAGTTCGCCGGCTAGCGCCGGCTTCCTAGGGGGTCTTGGAGGGAGTCGGCGAGGGTGAGGTTCTCACCGGGCTCGCCGTCTGAGCCGCGCTGGCCCTGGCGCTGGTCGCCGTCGTGGTGCTTGGAACTGTGATCGGACCAGGACCCTGGTTGGCGAGGTAAAGGGCGAGCGGCACGACGATCATGCCGACCACGACGGTCAGGACGAACGTGACGGCACCCCACTCCCGACGCAGAACAGCCCAGTTCACGAGCGCAGAATTCTACCGAGACCGGCTAGTAGTCGTCGTCGCCGGAGCCCGCGCGGCCTTCCTCTTCCTTCTTCTTGCGCTGGTTCAGCAGGCGGATGAAGTCTTGCGCCCGTGCGAGAGCCTTCCAGCGCTCCGGGAAAAAGTCCTGGACCAGGATTTGCCTGTCCGGCAGCTGATAGACGGTGACGCACCACTTGTTGAGGGTGCGCGAAACCTCAACCTCGAAGTCCTTCTCCGCGGTTTCGTACTTAACGACCTTGTCGTCGTCGAACCTTTTTCGTCCTGATACAGCCATAGGTAAATCACTCGTCTGGGAATTCGGCTCATAGAGCGTGTTTCGATTATAGACCCGATCCCCCGGGACCCCCATCCCCGAGGTCCCCGTCCAGCAGCTCGCGGAGGAGCGGAGCCAGCTCCTCCCGGAGGCCTTCTCGCTTCATGGCCAGGGTCAGGTTGGCGCGCAGGTACCCCGGCACCGTGCCGGTGTCGTAGTAGTCCCCCTCGAACTCGACCGCGACGACCGGGTGAGACCCAAGGGTCCTCTTGATCGCGTCCGTGAGCTGTATCTCCTGCCCTGCCCCCTGCTCTGAGCTGGCGAGCTCGGCGAACACCGCAGGTGTGAGCACGTAGCGCCCGATGATCGCAAGGTCCGAAGGGGCCGAGGCTCGAGATGGTTTTTCGACGAGGTCCTCGACTTCGTGGAGCGGCCCGCCAGACGCCTTGACGGCAAAGATGCCATAGCGGCTGACCTGGTCGGGCGGAACCCGGCGGGCTGCGATCACTGTCGCTCCTGTGTGCGCGTAGGCGTCGATCAGCTGTTTCAAGCAAGGAACGTCGCCGAGAATCACATCGTCCGGAAGGACCACCGCGCAGGGTTCGTTGCCCACGAGTGGGTGCGCCTGGAAGATCGCATGGCCCAACCCCAAAGGCTCCTTCTGTTGAACCCACGCCATGTGGACGCGATCGCTCAACGCGTCCACCTCTTCAAGGATCCTGAGCAGCTCCGGCTTGTCGCGTTTGCGGAGGTAGAACTCGAGCTCGAGGTTGCGGTCGAAATGGTCTACGATGGCCCGCTTGCCACCGCCGGTGACGAAGATGACCTGCTCGATCCCGCTCGCGATCGCCTCTTCGACGCTGTACTGAATGGTGGGCTTGTCCACCAAGGGCAGCATTTCTTTGGGCTGAGCCTTGGTGATCGGCAAGAACCGGGTGCCCAGTCCTGCCGCCGTGATCACCGCCTTGCGGACCGCGGGCATCGTCATTTGAGGACAATCTATCTCGTGGATGCGGTGGAAAGTATTCGGCCTGGGCTGAGGGGACGCCTGGAGCGTGTGGTCGACGGCGAGCTCATCACCCACCACGTCGGCGGCGCGGGCACCTTTGCGACGCCGGCCATGATCGGACTGATGGAGATCACCTGCCACCGCTCAGTCGTGAATCTGCTCTCCGAAGGCCACACCACCGTGGGCTATGAGGTGCACGTCCGCCACCTGGCGCCCGCAGCACCCGGCAGCACCGTCGTCGTCACCACCCAGCTGACCGAGGTCAAGGGCAGCAAGCTCTATTTCGAGGTTGAGTGCCGGCAGGGCGACAAGGTTCTCGGCTCGGGCATGCACAAACGGGCGATAGTGCGAGCAAGCTTTTAGCCATGCCTTACTGGCAGCTGGTCAGCCGTTCGTTCGCAATCGCCTGGCGCCACAAGTACCTCTGGCTCCTGGCCCTGTTTGCCGGAGAAAGCGGTGGCGGAGCCAGCTTCAACTCAGGCACGTCGCAGCCGGTAGGGACTACCCGGAGGAACGGAAACGTTCCAGACTTCGGCGCCATCCCACAGCAGGTGTCGAACTGGTTCAGTCAAAACCTCGGGCTGGTAGTACTGGTTGCAATCCTGCTCATCGTCCTCTGGGTCGCCTTTTTCGTGCTGGCCGCGGTGTGCGAGGGAGCTGTGGTGCGCGCCTCCGCAGAACATGACGCCGAACGGCCTTTTGGCCTGCGCGTCGCCTGGCGGTGCGGGGTGGCGACCATGGGCGCCATCATCCGGCTCCGCCTGATCGTGCTGGTGCTGGTGCTTCCGATCTGGATCGTCTTGCTCGCGCTTCTGGTCGGATTTGTGGCGGCTCTCCTCAACCACAACGCAGGGGCTGCCGTGGCGGTCGCACTGGTCGGGCTGCTTGTCCTCCTGGCAGCGATTCCTTACTCGATCTACCTGGGATTCCTCACTCTCTTGGGGGCGCGAGCGGCGGTGCTGGAACAACTTGGAGCCAGAGCTGCCCTTGGGCGGGCCCACCATCTGGTGCGGAAGCGGCTTGGCCGGGTGCTCCTCGTCTGGCTGGTGTGGATCGCTACCGCGTTCGCGGTCAGCCTTTGCGCGGCCGTCGTGCTCGCGGTTCTGGTTGTGCCCGCAACCCTGCTCGCGATCTTCGCCTTTACTACAGGATCGGCGGTGTTGTGGGCCGCGGTCGCACTTATTGCGTTGATCCTCTTGCCGGTCGTGTTGATAGTTGAGGGATTCGTGCTTGCCCAGGGGTCGACCTACTGGACGATAGCGTTCAGGCGATTGGAGATCGACCAGGCACCCGCTTATGGATACATGTACCCGCAGGCTGCACCACCCCAGGGCGCGGCGTGACCGTCAGGCCTTCGCCTTCTTCCGTCTTTTGTCGGCCAGGTGCTGGGCGAGCTTTTTCAATCCGGGATTGACCGCCACGACCTTCGGTCCCCTGACCTTCTTGTCGCGCGCTTTCGCGTGCGCGCTCTCGCGCGGCGCTATGCGATCCAGGTCGTCATTCACGCAGTGATGGTAGCTTCGCGGTCTTGAAGCAGCTGGACGCGGAAGTGCATGGCGTCTCGCCCGAGGACGTCGAGCGAGCCGCCAGGGAACTCCGGGCGTACCTCCCGCCCACTCCGCTGCAGCATTCGCGCGCATTCACCGAGAAAACACGCTCCCACGTGTACTTGAAGATCGAGTCGATCCAACCGATTCGCGCCTTCAAGGTTCGCGGCGCGCTCAACAAGCTGATCCGCCTATCCGCCGAACAGCGCAGCGCCGGTGTGATCACCGCGTCGGCCGGCAATCACGGGATGGGCGTGGCGTACGCCGCCGCGGTCTTCGACGCCCCGGCCACCGTGTACGTCCCGGAAACAGCCAACCCGTTCAAGGTCGAGGCGATCCGCCGGCTCGGCGCGCGCGTGGTCGAAGCCGGCCGCAACTACAACGCCGCGAACATGGAAGCACTCAGCGCGCAGAGGGAAAGTGCAGCCTCCTTCGTTCACGCCTACGACGACCCCGATGTCGTCGCCGGCCAAGGGACCGTCGCGAGCGAGCTGCTGTCCGACCTCGCGGACTTCGACACGGTACTAGTCCCGATTGGGGGAGGCGGCCTGATCGGCGGCATCGCCCTCTACCTCAAATCAAAGAAGCCGGGCATCAAGGTGATCGGTGTCGAGCCAGTCGGGGCCGACGGCATGTATCGCTCCCTGAAAGCCGGGAGCATCGTCACGCTGGACCGGGTGAGCACGATCGCCGACGGCCTTGCCGCCTCGGCACCTGGCCGGCTCACGTTCCAGCTGGCCCAGCGCTTTGTCGACGAGGTGCTTCTGGTCGAGGAAACCGAGATGCTACGCGCGATTCGGCTGCTGTTCGAGTGGGAGCACCTGCTCGCCGAGCCTGCCGGCGCGGCAGCCCTGGCGGCCTTGCTGTACCACCACCGGCCGGCGCCGAATGAGAAGGTGGTGGTCATCCTGTCTGGCGGAAATGTGACCGACGAGGTGATGCTGCAGGCTCTCAAAAGTCGCTGACGCGAGTAGGCTGAACGGATTACGTCGGCTTGGAAACTGGGGGTTAGAAGATGAAGGCCTACGTCCTCATCAACGCGTCACCGGGGCGGGCGCTCGAGGTGGCCAAGAAGATGGAAGGGACCAGCGGCATCACCGCCGCGGACGCCATCACAGGGGAGTACGACGTGATCGCGGTCTGCGAAGCGCCTGACGTGAACTCGATCGGATCTTTGATCGTCGACAAGATCCAGAAGATCGACGGCGTCTTCAAGACGATCACCTGCCTTGCGGTGAAGTAGCTGCGGGCGAGGCCGCGCCGAGAGCCGCCGCGACTTCCGGCAGTCGCGATAGCCAGCCGGCCATTCGCGGCATCTCCTGCTCGAAGCTGCCGACCGACGGCGACCATGTGAGATCGCGTCTGGACTGAGAGTCGTCGTAAAAGTGGGGCTTGCCGAGCACATCGGTGGCATAGATTCCGGGCCAAACCACCGCCCCCGGTGCGGTAACGGTCTCCATCGCCAGGGCCCTGAAGTAGAGCAATTCATAGGGCAGATTCACGACGGTGCCTCCGACACCCACCGCCCGGATGCAGGATTCGAGCAGCTCGCGCCAGCTGGAGTCGAAGCCCCCCACCAGGTAAGTGTGCCCGGGCCGGCCGCGGTCAGCGGCTGCCAGACACGCGCGCCCGACGTCGGCCGCAGAGACGAAGGTTTGCTTGGCGCGTCCGCCGCCTGGCAGCCACACGCGGCCTTTGACCAGGGCTCCCATGAGCCTCGGCAGCATCCACTCTTCCTTCTCGCCGAAAATGCGCGCCGGCCGCACGATGACGACCTCGAGATCTTCGGCGGCGGACTCCAGAAGCCACTGTTCCTCATAGAGCTTCAAGCGCTCGTACGCGTGCACTGGCTTCAGCCGCGATTTTTCGTTCAGCGGTCCGGGCTGATCCGGGCCGAACACATCGGCGGTCGAGACGTGGACGATCCGGCGAACCTTCGCGCGACGCGCCGCCTCCACGATCTTTTTCAGCAGGGGCGGTGGGCTTTTGCGGAAACGTAGCCGGCGGGCCGGTGACCAGGTCTGCGCGCAGTTGAGGACAACATCGACCGCACCCACCGCGTCATTGAGCGTTTCCTCGTCGGCGTCGGCGTTCAACTCGATGACCGGTACCTCAGCCGCCAGCGCATGCGAAACCTGATCGCCAAGAAATTCCCCCGCGCCGATCACCAGATGCACAGCCGCCAGCGATTCTAAGGGGATCACCCAACGAGGGACGTTCTAGGACGGGCGGCGCCGCAGTCCTCTCATGAGTGCGAGCCTGACGTTGTCCACGATTGTCGATACCCGGCTGCTCAGCGCCCACCACGCTGGGGGATCGGGTTGGACCGGCGGGCCGATGGTGACGTCGATCCGGCTGAACGGACGCAGCACATCGGTGCCTCTGACAGTGACCGGGCTGATTGGGACACCCGCGTGCAGCGCGAAATGCCCGATCCCGACCTTGAGCGGCCGCAGCGCGCGCCCGCGCGAGTAGCGGCCTTCCGGGAAGATCAGGACGACGCCTCCGCGCTCCAGCACCTGGTATACCGTGCGCAGTCCTGCCTCGTCGAGCTCGCCACGCTGTGGAGAGATCGGGAAGACTCCAATCAGGGGAAGCAGGCTGCGCTTCCAGGCCCGATTGAATACGGTCTCCCGCTTCGCCATCGTGTAGATCACAGGCTCCTCTGGCAAGAACGGGATGATGAACGCGGGGTCAAACCATGCCTGGTGATTCGCCGCGATGAGGTACGGCGGTGCGGGAAGGTTCTCGAGCCCCGTCACCGTGACGCGAAACAGCACCCGGACAAGCCACCGGACGACGCGGCGAATAACGCGATAGAGGCGGGGCGGGTGGAGTGGGTCCGGATGGACGAGCGGGTCGAGCGGGCCGCCGACGAGCTCCCGGTATTCCGGGCTTGTGTAGCGCTTCGGGTTTTGATTCCTGGGGTTGTCAGCCGAGGAACTTGTCGAGGACGCGGTTGAACTCCTCCGGCCGTTCGGCCTGGGGCGTGTGTCCGGCGCCCTCGATCACCGCGAGCCTGGAGCCCTTGATCAACGAGTGCGCGCGCGTCGCGTGAGCGAGAGGGAACAGCGGATCGTCCGCGCCCCAGATCAGCTGCACTGGGATCTGCAGTTCCTCCAATCGCCGCGTCGCGTCGTGGTGGCCGCCAAACAGCGCCCGAGGGCTGACGAGGGAGCGAACCGTCGCAAGGTAGGCATCGTGGTAACCATCCGCCGCATAGAGCTCGCGGAGGTTGTCGAGATACGCGTCATCCATTGTTCGCTTGAGGTCGTGGCTAGCTCCCGCCAGGCGGCCGGCCACGCGCCTGATCATTTGCGACGGCGCCCAGTGCAACGCATCGCGCGCCATGTTCATCACCGCCTCGCCGAGCCTGGGGATGGTGACCAGGCTGTACGAGACGTGAACGTTCGGGCGTCCGAAACCGAGCGAGTTGACAAGGACCAACTTGCGCACGCGGTCAGGTTTCTCCAGCGCCAGCTCCAGCGCGATCCGGCCTCCCAAAGAGGCGCCGACCAACGCCGCCGAGCGCAGCCCCCGTGCATCCATATAGCGCTCGATGAAGCGCGTGAAGTAGGGAATTCCGTAACGAGCACGTGGCTTTTCGGTGCGGCCAAACCCAGGGAGATCCGGAGCGAAGACGCGATGTCGCTGCGCGACCGATTCGAGGTTGAAGCGCCACTCTATATAGCCGGACGAGCCGAGCCCGTGGATGAACAGCACCGGCGAGCCACGCCCGCCGTGGGTGTGGTGGACGCGCAGCGAGCCGAGCTCCGTGTAACCGGAGTGGAGCGTCTTCTGCTGCTTTCGAACGCCCGAGCTGATCACTGTCGAGGAAGCATACGGAGGGGAGCATGCAGACCAATGACTTTTGAGCCCGACGGGAACGTCGCGGTTTTCCCGCCCTTGATCACAGTGACGGAGCCCGGGCCGATGGCTCGCCATTCGTCCTTCATCCACACGGCCGCGCTGCGTTCGTCGATGCCCAACAGCGTCAGGTCAGGGGCGGCCTCCCGCGCGGACTCGACCCAGCGATTGCCGAACGTCTCGAAGTGAGGCAGCACCGCCGTCTTCGGCAAGAGGCCCAGGGCGTCGATGGGCCTCCGGTTGAAACGGTTCGGCCACTTGGCTCGAACTAGCGA
>WNFI01491481.1_pt1 | contig 15284 bp, 15 predicted proteins | sample 5400471 | NCBI WGS metagenome assembly WNFI01 (sample SAMN13153348, study PRJNA577476) | soil metagenome | isolation source: 100 cm saprolite on Douglas fir-dominated hillslope | place: USA:California | collected 2013-09-17 | reverse complement strand
GCCGCGTCCTGCCGCATCGCGGCAACGATCGCGACAGCGGCGATGGGGCCGGCCTTGAGGCCTGAGACCACGGCCTCGATCACCCTGGCGACCGTCAGGCGGCGGCGGGTGTGCAGTCGAGGCGCCCACCGCACCTCGAGGTAGTCGATGTTCTCCGCCGCCGAATCGACGCACAGCTCATAGGCGATGCGCTCCAGCGCTTCCTCTGTTTGCATCACGGCGATGGCGTCGTCGAAATACTTGATGTACTCGGCCTGGCTCGGGCAATCGTCGGGCGCCACCATGCGGAGTCCCTTTCTGCCCGCCAGCTCTTCGGCGGTCGAGATGCGCACCGCGCCGTCGAGGTGGCAGTGCAGCTCGGCCTTCTTCCAGCCGAGATACGGTGAATCTATGTCAGCGAATAGATGTGGGGCAGCTCGCGATACAGCCCGGCGTAGTCGAGGCCGTAGCCGATCACGAAGCGGTCGGGGATGACGAAGCCGGTGAAGTCGATCCTCACCGCGACCTGCCGCCGCGCCGGGCGGTCGAGCAGCGCGGCCAGGCGGACCGACGCGGCGCCCATGCGCTTGATGCGCCGCGCGACCGCGTTGACCGTCATGCCCGAGTCGATGATGTCCTCGACCAGCAGCACGTGGCGTCCGACCAGCGGGCCTTCGACCATGTGCGCGAGATGGAGGCGGCCGCTGCTGGAGGTGCCGGTCGGATAGCTCGAGGCACGGACGAACTCGAGCTCGGCCGGGATGCTCAGGCTGCGCAAAAGGTCCGCGGCGAAAACCGTCGCGCCTTTGAGGATGACGACGATGACGAGCGGGGTGTCGATGTCGGCGTAGACCTCGGACACCTGGCGGCCCAGCCGCCGGACGCGGCGCGCGATGCGGTCCGCGGTGATCATGGGCTTGCCGGTCTCCCGGTCCAGGCGAAGCTCGGTGGTCTCTGCCGGAGCCGGTTGGGTGAGCACCTCCGCCATGTAGGTCAGATTCTAGGTTGCCTCAGACACCGATTGGATGCCACACGGTCTTCATTTCCATGAATGCGGCTATGAGGTATGGACTCCGCTCGGCTTCTGTAACTTTGATCACTCGCTTCACGTTGCCTGCCGCTAATTCCTCGATTGCTTTGATTTCGTCGCTGGTGCAGCCGGCCACGTCGATCGCGTTCACGTCCATGTGCGCGGCCAGCCACGGAAGCAGCTCCTTGCGCTGGCCGCTGATGATGTTGACCACCCCCGCGGGGACGTCGCTCGTCGCGAGCACCTCGCCGAGCGTCAGCGCGGCGAGCGGATGCGTCTCGGCCGCCAGCGCGACGACCACGTTGCCTCCGCACAGCGCCGGGGCAAGGCGGCGGACGAGGCCCGCGAGCGGCGCGTCCTCCGGAGCGACGATCCCGACCACCCCGGTCGGCTCGGGGATGGTGAAGTTGAAGTAGGGCCCGGCGACCGGGTTCACGGTCCCGGTGAACTGCGAGAGCTTGTCCGTCCAGCCCGCGTACCAGACGAGCGTCTCCACGGCTTGCTCCAGCTCGCGCCGGGCTCTCGCGCCGCCGCCAAGCAGCTCGATGAACTCCCCGCCGCGGCCATCCAGCATCTCCGCCGCGCGATAGAGGATCTGGCCGCGGTTCATCGCCGTGCGCCCCGCCCAACCCGCCAGCGCGGATCGCGCCGCCCGCACAGCGTCGCGCATGTCTTTGCGCGAGCCGCGCGGCACGTTCACGTTCCCATCCGGCCGGTAGGCGCGGCCCGACTCCGACCGGACGAACTCGCCGTTCACGAAGAGCTTATACGTCTTGCGCACGTCCATCAGCTGAGCTCCACGTAGGGCAGCAGGCCGTGCACGCCGCCCTCGCGGCCGAAGCCGGATTCCTTGTAGCCGCCGAACGGAGAGGTCGGGTCGAAACGGTTGAAGGTGTTCGCCCAGACCACGCCCGCGCGCATTCGCTCGGCCATCCACAGGATGCGCGACCCCTTGTCGGTCCAGACCCCGGCGGAGAGGCCGTACGGCGTGTTGTTCGCCTTTTCCACCGCCTCGTTTGGCGTGCGGAAGGTGAGCACCGAAAGAACAGGGCCGAAGATCTCCTCGCGCGCGATGCGGTAGGACTGCGAGACGTTGGTGAAGAGCGTCGGCGGGAACCAGAAACCGCGCTCGGGCAGCGCGCACTCGGGCTGATACAGCTCGGCGCCTTCCTCGATCCCCGACTCGACCAGGCCCTGGATCTTCTCGAGCTGCGCCTTCGAGTTGATGGCGCCGATGTCCGTGTTCTTGTCCAGCGGGTCGCCCAGGCGCAGCGTCGAAAGCCTCCGCTTCAGCTTGTCGAGCAGCGGCTCGGCGATGGACTCCTGGACCAGGAGCCGGCTGCCCGCGCAGCACACGTGGCCCTGGTTGAAGTAAATGCCGTTGACGATGCCCTCGACCGCCTGGTCGAGGGGCGCGTCCTCGAACACGATGTTGGCCGCCTTGCCGCCGAGCTCGAGAGTCAGCTTCTTGCCGGTGCCGGCGATGGCGCGCTGGATCAGCTTGCCGACCTCGGTCGACCCGGTGAAAGCGACCTTCTTCACGTCAGGGTGCGTGACGACGAGGGAGCCGGTCTTGCCGGCACCCGTGACGATGTTCACGACGCCCGGCGGCAGCTCGGCCTGCATGCAGATCTCGGCGAACAACAGCGCCGACAGCGGCGTGGTCTCCGCCGGTTTGAGCACGACGGTGTTCCCCGCGGCAAGCGCGGGCGCGATCTTCCACGCCAGCATCAGGAGAGGAAAGTTCCACGGGATGACCTGGCCCGCCACGCCCAGCGGGCGGGGCTTGCGGTTGGGAAAAGCCCACTCAAGCTTGTCCGCCCAGCCCGCGTAATAGAAGAAGTGGGCCGCGCTGAGCGGGATGTCGACGTCGCGCGACTCCTTGATGGGCTTGCCGCCGTCCATCGTCTCCACGACGGCGAGCTCGCGCGACCGCTCCTGGATCAGCCGCGAGATGCGGAAGATGTAGCGCGCGCGGCGGGAAGGGGCGAGCCGGGCCCAGGACTCGAACGCCTTGCCGGCGGACTTGACCGCGCGGTCGACGTCGACCTCGTCCGCCTCGGCGACCTCGGCGAGCTTTTTCTCGGTGGCCGGGTTGATGGTCGGGAAGCGCTTCTTACTGTGCGGCTCGACCATGCGGCCGCCGATGAACAGGCCGTAGCGCGGCTGGATCTTGACGTGGTCGATCGCCTCGGGCGCCGGTGCGTACTCGAAGACACCGCCGCCTTCAGCGGTGCGCTTCGCGAGCGCTTCCGACTGCTTTTTGGTCAGCGCCATCAGTCGATCGTGAAGTAATCGGGGGACTGATATGCGCCGGTGCGCTCCTTCTCGATCTGCATCAGCACATCGTTGAGCAGCGTCGACGCTCCGAGGCGTAGCCGGTCAGGCGTCATCCAGTCGGGGCCAAGCGTCTCGTACGTGATCACCAGGTACGAGATCGCCTGCTTCGCGGTCCGGATTCCGCCCGCGGCCTTGAAGCCGACGTGGCGTCCCGTCTCGCGACTGAAGTCGCGGATCGCCTCCATCATCACGAGCGCGGCCGGCAGCGTCGCGGCCGGCTGCACCTTGCCGGTCGAGGTCTTGATGAAGTCCGCGCCCGCGGCCATCGCGAGGACGCTCGCCCGGCGGATGGCATCGTAGGTGCCGAGCTCGCCGGTCTCGAGGATGACCTTCAGGTGGGCGGCGCCGCATGCCTCCTTGACCGCGACGATCTCGTCGTAGACGCGCTGATAGTCGCCGGAGAGAAATGCGCCGCGGTCGATGACCATGTCGATCTCGTCGGCGCCGGCCCTCACCGCCTCTTCTGTCTCGGCGATCTTGATCGAGGTGAAGCTCTGTCCCGACGGAAAGGCTGTCGCGACGGAGGCGATCCGCACCGAGCTGCCGCGCACGTGGTCGACGCAGTCCGGAATGCGAAGCGGGTACACGCAGACCGCCGCGACCGACGGGATGGTCGGGTCGCCGGGCTTCGGCCGGATCGCCTTGGCGCACATCGCGGCGACCTTGCCGGGCGTATCGGCGCCCTCCAGCGTCGTCAGGTCTATGCACCGGACCGCCAGGTCGAGCGCCCACAGCTTGGACGACTTCTTGATCGACCGCTTTGCCAGCGACGCCGCGCGCTCGTCGGCCCCGACCTCGTCCACGCTGCGCACCCCGCGCATGAGCGAGCCGAGGTGGGTCAGCGAGAGGGCGGTCGCCATGTGGCGATTATGCGACGGCCGAGTGCGCGGGGCGGGTCGCGCTGACCCGCCCCGTTTGGAATGCTAGAGCTCGATCAGGCCAGAGACGAGGGTTCCGCTCACCGAGTAGCCGTCGCTCAGCACCAGGCTGAGCTTGCCTGGCACTACGGTGCTGTCACCGGCCACCAGGGTGAACGTCACCGGCACTCCGTTGTCCGTCCCGGTGCCTGTGATCGTGACCGTGTGCAGCACGTCGTCATAAACCGTGGTCAAGACCTGGTTGGAGCTGAAGTTGGTGTGGGCATCCTGGTCCTGCTCGGTGACGCCCTCAGAAGCGCCGTCGCCCTCGCATACGTCCTTGTCGAATTGGAACGTCGCCGTGTGCGACCCGCTCGCGTCGGTGCGGTTGACCTGGCCGTCCCCGTCTCCCTCGCGGCAGCCGCCGCCCGACCCGCCCGGGCAGGACGCGGTCCCGTTCGGTATTCGAGCCGAGAAGACCTCCTGGTAGGGCGAGTAGCCGGCGTCCGTGGTGGGGAGGTTGGCGAGGTGGGTGTCCTGCCAGAAGGGGATCGCACACCGATCATCCGCGACCAGCCCCTGGTAGTCGCCGTAGAAGTAGTTGCCCGCGCCGTCGATCGGCGGGTTGATCCTGGCGTCGGACATCGCCTGCGTCACGCGCATGTCCGTCCACGTGACGCCGCCGTCGTTGGACCGCGAGAGATACGTGTCGATGAAGAAGTCGTTGGGGTCGTTGCGGCGGTCGAAGTAGCTGATGTCGATCTGCCCCGACGCGGTGATTGCGATCTGCGGCTGGAACTGGTCTTTGCCGTTGCCGATCGGGTCTTGGTTCACGCGGCTTGGGGAAGTGGTGAGCGGGTTAGGGAACACCGGCGGTCCCTGGAGGCCGCCGACCGTGGTGACCGTGCCCCTGGTGACCAGGATGTCCGCATCCTGCCCACTCGTGTTGGTGTGCTCGTCGGCCCATGTGATGTAGACAGAGCCGTCGGGCGCAACGGCCATGCCGGGCAGCGACTCGTTGCGGAAGTTGTCGGCGGCCTGGAGGTGGCTCGGCACCCCGTTGACGGCGGCGGCCTTGATCGGCGGGACGAAAGTCAAGCCATGGTCGTCCGACCACGTGATGTACTGCCCGACCCCCATCACATAGGGGGCGTTGACCGGCTGCAGCGTGTACACGAAGAAGGACACGTACACGCGCCCAGACGGGGCGATGCCAATCTGGCAACCGATCTCACGCGCGTTCGTCGCGCCGGAGATGAGCACCGCGGGGCTCCACGTGTTGCCTCCGTCCAGCGACCGGCTGAACACCTGGTTCTGCGTCGGGGCCGTCACGCCGTCGAGTCCCCAGCACGCGTAGACGTTGCCGATGTTTCCGTCGCGCGGACCGTTCGGTCCGGTTGACGGACCGGTTCCCGCGCGGGTGTAGTTGTCGACCGCGATCGCATCCTTGTCGTCGAGGAAGAAGCTGCTCAGGTTGTGGTCGAGGTGGTTGTGGAGGCGAGACGAGGACGATCCCGTAGACGTTGCCTTCGTCGTCAAAGCTGAGCCAGATGTCGCTCGTCGTGAAGAGGCACGCGCCGCTGAACGGCGCGTCGCCGGCGCACGAGCTGGGCGTGGTGTCGGGTCCCGGCGAGCACTGGCTGAACGACGACGGGCACACCGGCACGGGCAGGTGGCCGGCGTCGTTCCACGTCTGGCCGCCGTCGAACGAGCTGTACATGCCGATGCGGAAGAGGTAGTGCTTGTTGTTGACGTACTGCTTGGAGCCCGCCACCAGGTTGGCGTGGTTGAGCGGGTTCATGGCGATGTGCGGCTCGGAATGCGACGTGAATACGTCGTGGCTCGCCCGGAAGGGCGGAAAGCCCGGTGGGTTGGTGACAACCGGCGGCGTGTTGGGGATCGACGGACCGATGAAGAAGGTGAATACGCCCGAGGTGGCGGTGGCGGTGGCGAACCCGGCCACAGCTACGTAGTAGTCGCCCACCGGCTGGGCGATCGAGAAGTCCTCGGCGCCGCCGGTGCTTCCGAGGGCGCCCTGCGCCGTCACCAGCGGGCCTTTTGTCCCGTCGGCGTTCTTGCGGTAGACGTAGAAGTCGTAGTCGTTGGTCCCCTCGTCGGAGTGGAACTTGATCCCGCCCGTCTGAGAGCTCCAGTAGCTCGCGGGGACGCTGGCGGTGAGGGTCAACACCTCACAGGCGTTCGGCCCTGTCAGGTTCGGCGGGCTGAACGGCTTCCCGGTCGAGTCGAAGCAGTTGTCGCCGTTGGTGTTGTTCGCGTTCGTCCCCGGCGTCATGGCGTCGCTGTGCCAGCTGACGGTCGCCGGCCCGGTGAAGACAACAGGCGCGGTGCCATCCGCGTGGGCCACCAGGCGGAACGTCGCAGGTAACAAGGCGGCGGCCAGGACGATGAGAGCGAGGACGCCAAAACCACGTAGCGTCACCACACGCCGCGATCGCGTCATTGACTTTTCCCCCCTTAGCTCCTTTCGCCGGCCCACAGCCAGGGCCGGTCCCATGACCATAGATTTCGCCTGCTTCCCCCGGCACCCGAATGTGCCCGCTCTTGAGTCTGTGCTCGAAGACGGAGCAATGCTCTATAAGAGAGCAGTGGCGCAGGAGGCGGTCAGGCGGGTGAGGTCGCGACTTCGCGAGGAGATCGCGTCGACGGCACACAACCAGCTGGCCGGCAACCTCCTGAAGCAGGGTCGTCTCGACGCGGGTGGCGGCAAGCCGGTGAAGCAGGAGGCATACGCCAGGCAGCTGGCGTCAAAGATGCAGCTGGGCGGGATCGCCCGCCAGACCCTGTCGGCGTGGGAGCGCGGCGCCACCGTGGTCCCGGCCGCGGCCTTGCTTGCTTCCGCTGAGGTCCTCGGGGTGAACGTCGGCCAGCTGGTCGACAGCACCCGAGATTCCGTCAAGGCCCGCATCGCCGAGCTCGAGGCGCAGGTCTCGACGGCCGCCCCGGAGCACATCGACGGCGATGGACATTCGGCGCGTCGCCTGAAGAAAACGCGAATCTGAACCGCTGCGCGCTCGCGGTGGCGTCGGCATGGGTGCTGGCCGCATGCTCATCGGCTGCCGCGCCGCAGGCGACAGCCTCTCCGGCGATCACGCCATCGCCACCCACCTTCAGCTCGCCGGCGACGCCTGCGCCCGCGCAGCGCCAGGAGGCCTCGCTGCCTGCACCGATCGAGGAGACCGGCGCCGCGGCTGCGGGAGGAAATCTGTACGTGATGGGCGGCTTCAACGCCGCAGGAGCGAGCCTCGGCTCGGTGTTCGTCTTCGACGGCACGACGTGGACCAGCGGACCCAGGCTTCCCCTGCCGGTCGATCACCCGTCCGCGGCCACGCTCCAGGACCACGTCTACCTCGCCGGCGGTCACAGCTTCGGTGTCGACAGCGCGCGTCTCTTCCGGCTCGACGGCGATCACTGGACCGAGCTCGCCCCGATGCGCTTCGCGCGCGGCGGCCACGCGCTGATCGCCGCCCAGGGCAAGCTGTACGCGGTCGGCGGCAACACGAGCCGGGGCAACGTCGCTGCCGTCGAGTCGTACGACCCCGGCACCAGCTCGTGGACGACGCTGCCGTCGCTGCCGGTGCCGCGCAACCATGTCTCGGGCTTTGTGCTGGGCACCCTGGTGTGCGTGGCGGGCGGTCGCTCGCCGACCACAAGTCGGGTCGACTGCTTCGACGCTGTGAGCGGATCGTGGTCGCGACTCCCCGATGTTCCGCAGCCGGCAAGCGGGGGCGGAGCCGTGACGTTTCTGGGCGGAGCCGTCGTCTACGCGGGCGGCCAGGATGCGAGCGAGACGAGGATCGTCGACCAGCTGACGCACTATTCGGCCGGTCGGAGCTGGACCTCAGGCGAGCGGATGCTCATCCCGCGCCACGGCTTCGAGCTGGCCGTCTTCGCCGGGCGTGCGTGGGCGTGCGGCGGTGGGAGCGCCCCGGGATTGCACCCTGTCGCGACCTGCACCTCGCTGGCCAATCCCTTGGCCGTGGTGCGAGGAAAGTAGCCGCGCCCGGACGTACCCGGTCGCGACCTGCCCCTCACTCGGGGATAGGGCGGCCTCGCTCGCGAATAGCCTTCATGACCGCGACGACAAGCGTTGTCAGCACGATGATCAGCAGCGGGACGCCATAGTTGAACTCCGGCGTCGTGAGAATCGAAACGTCAGTGTTCCAAACCTGCTCGAGCAGCAGGTCTGCCAGCTCGATGATCGCGTAGAACACCAGGATCACGACGTTTGCGACCAGCGCCGCGAATGGGATCGGCTCCCGGACGTACAGGAGAAGCGCGGCAAGCGGAATCGCGGCCAGGAATGGGCCAAGGAAGTTCACCAACGCTTGCCTCACGACGTCCAGCGGGTGCGAGGGCTGGGCGTGCAGGGCGTAGATCGTGAAGTCGACGTAGCCCAGGCGCCACGGGCGCGCCACGATCGAGCCGTCCGCGCCGACGGCGTAGATCACCACCAGGTGCATCACTTCGTGGGCACCGAACCCCACGATGAACACAAGAAGCGACAGGACGAAGACTCGAATTGCCAACTTGCCTACGGTAGTAAAGCGGATCGTTGGAGCCAGGCTCAACTGGTAGCGCGCCGTCCGCCGGACGTGAGATGGTTCACGATCAACATGGGCACCATCACCATCACTGAGATGCAGCGCGACTACATAAAGGAATACAGCCCGAGCCTCGGCCGCGAGATGGAGCTGCTGCACTTCGGCCACGCCGGCCGGCCCCTGCTCGTCTTCCCGACCTCGATGGGCCGGTTCTATCAGTGGGAGGACTTCGGCCTGGTCGGCGCGCTGAGCGACTTCATCGAGTCGGGCTCGGTCCAGCTCATATGCGTGGACAGCGTCGACGGCGAGTCCTGGTACGCGACGGACCGCCCGCCGGCCGACCGCGTCCGGCGGCACCTGCAGTACGAGGCCTACCTCCTGGAGGAGATCCTGCCGCGCCTGCCCGGCCCGCCCGTGGCCTGCGGCGCGTCGTTCGGGGCGCTTCATGCCGTCCTGCTGGCGGCGCGTCACCCGGTCCAGGTGGGCGGCTTCATCGCCCTGAGCGGCGCCTACGACACCGCGCGCTGGCTCGAGGGCTACCACGACGACAGCACCTACTTCACCAACCTGATGGAGTTTCTGCCCGGGCTGACCGACGGGGCCTTCCTGGGCCCGCTGCGCTCACTGCATCCCAAGGTCATCGCCACGGGCGCGGAGGACCCGAACGTCGAGGACTCGAGAAGGCTAGCGGCGCTCCTCGCCGAGAAGGGGGTGCAGGTCGGCTTCGAAATCTGGCCCGGTTGGGCGCACGATTGGCCGTACTGGAAGGACATGATGCGCAAGTACCTTTCGAGCTGATTCGACGTCAGCCTCGATAGGAAGGGGAGGGGACATGGCTAAGAAGGTCATCGGGCTGCTGGTCGGGCGCGAGAACACGTTTCCGGCACCATTCCTGGAGATCGTCAATGAGAAAGGAGCGGCCGACGGCATCACCGCCGAGCTCGCCGTGCTGGGTGGCACGCCTGAGCTGGCCGAGCCCTACCACACGGTGCTGGTCGACCGGATCTCACACGAGGTGCCGTACTTCCGGGCCCACCTGAAGAGCGCGGTGCTCATGGGCACGATCGTGATCAACGACCCGTTCTGGTGGGAGGCGGACGAGAAGTTCTTCGAGTGCACGCTGGCGCGCAAGCTGGGCGTGGCGGTGCCGAAGACCGTCGTCCTGCCCAACAAGCAGTACATCCCCGACATCGACCACAGCCACTCGCTGCGGAACCTGCGGTACCCGCTCGACTGGGAGAGCATCGTCGCGTACACCGGCCTGCCCGCGGTCCTCAAGCCCAACACCGGCGGCGGCTGGAAGGACGTGTTCGTCGTCCGCACGATGGAGGAGCTCATCACGGCCTACGACCAGACCGGGCTGAAGACGATGATCTTGCAGGAGTTCATCGAGTGGGACGACTACGTCCGCTGCATCTGCATCGGGCGCGAGCACATCCTGCCGATCCGCTACAACCCCCGCGCCCCATTCGAGGAGCGCTACCAGGTCAGCCGGCCGGTGGAAGGCCAGCTGCGCGACCATGCAATAAAGGACGCGCGAACCCTCGTCGAGGCGCTGGGCTATGACATGGACACTGTCGAGTTCGCCGTCCGGGACGGAGTCCTGTACGCCATCGACTTCCTGAACCCGGCGCCGGACTTCGACAACTTCTCGATCAAGGAGGACAACTTCCGCTGGGTGCTCGAGCGCATGTCGGACCTCGTCCTCGGCTACGCGCGCGGCGAGGCGACCCCGCCGTGGCGCGACCAACACCGCTGGTGGAGCTACGTGAAAAAGACCTCTCCCGTGCAGATGTGAAAGACCCGGTCGCGGCGTACCACGCGCTGCTCGACGACGAGCGCCTGGTGGCCGCGAGCGCTGAGGGGCTCGCCCACGGCCAGCGCGAGGGACACCTGATGTTCGGCGAGAGGCCGCTGTGCGTCGCGATCCGGCCGCAGCTCCTTACCCGCCGGCGGTTCGAACGGGCGGTCTCGGCGGCGGAAGGCGTGCACGCGGCGCTGGCGGCGCTCGAGAAGGCGGTGCTGCAGGACGCCGGTCTGCGAGCCGAGCTGGGCCTCGAGCCAGAGGAGGAGCGCCTGGCCATGGCCGACCCGGGCTTCACGTTCTCGTCGCCCTCGGTGCGGCTGGACAGCTTCTTCTCCGACGAGGTCCGCTTCGTCGAGTACAACGCGGAGTCCCCGGCGGGCATGGCCTACAGCGACAACCTGGCCGCGATCTTCGCCCGGCTCCCGGTGATGAAGGCGTTTCGCAAGCGTTTTCGGGGCAGGTTCCTGCCGACAAGGCGGCTTCAGATGCGCGCCATGCTGCACGCCTTCAAGCAGTGGGGCCGGGGTGTGCAGCCGGTGATCGCGATCGTCGATTGGGAAGGCTTGCCAACCGCGCCGGAGTTCGAGATGTTCAAGGCCTTCTTCGAGGAGGGCGGGGTAAAAACGGTGATCTGCGATCCGCGCGCGCTCGAGCTGCGGCGGGGCAGGCTGTACGCGCAGGGCAAGGCCGTCAACCTCGTCTACCGGCGTGTCCTCACGAGCGAGCTGCTGGCGCGAGGCGACGAGACGCGTGCGCTGCGCGACGCCTACGCGGCCGGCGCCGTGTGCGTCGTCAACAGCTTTCGGGCCAAGCTGCTGCACAAGAAGATGAGTCTCGCCTTGCTTTCGGACGAGCGCTACCAGCGCCTCTACACACCGGCGCAGAGGGCGGCCATCCGTCGCCACATCCCGTGGACGCGAAAGGTGCGGCCCGAGCTGGCGGACGAGATCGCGCGGCGCCGCGAGACGCTGGTCCTGAAGCCAAACGACGAGTACGGCGGCAAGGGGGTGGTCCTGGGCTGGACCGTCGACCAGGCCGAATGGGAGGCCGCGATCGGGGTGGCCACGACGCAGAGCTACGTCGTCCAGGAGGCGGTCGAGATCCCCCGCGTGCCGTTCCCCGTGGCCCTCGACGGGGTTCGCTATCTGGACCTGGCGGTCGACCTCGACCCCTACCTCTTCAACGGCCGGGCCGGCGGCTTCATGACCCGCGTGTCGGCGGCTGCCCTGCTGAACGTGACCGCGGGGGCGGGGAGCGTCGTGCCAACATTCGTCGTCGAGGGGCCAGCATGAGTCGGGACGGCTTGATGACCATCGGCGTCGAAGAGGAGTACCAGATCATCGACGCCACCGGGGCGCTGCACTCGCACATCGACACGCTCCTGGCCGCCGCCGCCCCGCGCCTGGGCGACAAGGTCAAGCGCGAGATGATGCAGTCGGTCGTCGAGGTCGGCACGACGATCTGCAGAAACGTCGAGGAGGCGCGCGACCAGCTCGGTGAGATGCGCCAGACACTGAGCGACCTGCTGAAGCCGGAAGGCATGCGCATCGCGTGCGCCGGCACGCACCCGTTCTCGAGCTGGCAGGAGCAGCAGATCACCGACTACGAGCGGTACAAGATGCTCGAGGAGGAGCTGCAGGACGTCGTCCGCTCCCTGGTGATCTTCGGCCTTCATGTCCACGTCGGGATCCCGGATCCCGAGCGGCGCATCGAGGTCCTCAATGAGGCTCGCTACTTCCTGCCTCACCTGCTGGCGCTGAGCACGTCCAGCCCCTTCTGGATGGGGCGCAACACCGGCCTCAAGTCGTACCGCAGCGTCATCTGGTCGAACTTTCCGCGCACGGGCATCCCGCCGGACATCACTTCATACGACGAGTACCAGAACTACGTCGAGCTGCTGGTCAAGACCGGCTCGATCGACAACGGCAAGAAGATCTGGTGGGACCTCCGCGCGCACCCGAGCTTTCCGACTCTCGAATTTCGCGTGTGCGACATGCCTACGCGCCTGGACGAGACGATCTGCCTGGCCGCGCTGATGCAGGCCATCTGCGCCAAGCTGCTGAAGCTTCGCGAGCGCAACCTGGGCTTTCGCAAGTACATGCCGGCGCTGATCGCGGAGAACAAGTGGCGGGCGATCCGCTACGGGCTCGACGGGAACCTCATTGACTTCGGCAAGCAGGCGGAGGTCCCGATGCGCGACCTGGCGCTCGAGCTGGTCGAGTTCGTCGACGACGTCGTGGACGAGCTCGGCTCGCGGCGCGCCGTCGAGTACGTCCACACGATCCTGGCCGAGGGCACCAGCGCGGACCGCCAGCTGAAGGTCCTGCACAACGGCGGCGACGTGCGCGCGGTGGTCGAGCTGCTGGCCGCGGAGACGATGGGGGTTGCCGTCCCGGATTAGGAGAACCGCCGGCGTGGTTCGGGACCCAGAAACGATTTCTAGCGGGCGATCCGGCGTGCGGACGACGCGTATGCGGCGAGGAAGACGCGCGTTGCCGAATCGGCCATTCGATCCATGTCTATGTCCTTGATGGTCTCGTCGATTGGATAGAACATCCCACGGTCGAGTTGGGTCCCGAGCGTGAGCCACGCGAAATGTTGGGCCGCGAGCGCCGGGTCGTCGACCCGCATGCGCCCCTGGGCCGCGAGCTCCGCGAACAGCTCGGCCAGCGCGTCAAGGACGCGGCCCGGCACGCGCTCGTAGTAGGTGCGGGCAAGGTCAGGAAACCGGCCGACCTCGCCCAGCACCAGTCGCCGCAACCGCAGCACCTCCGGTCGCATCACGATCCGGACGTACTGGCGGGCGATGTCCCGCAGGCCGCTCTCGAGGTCGCGCGCGCTGCGAAGCGTGCCCGCCATGGAGCTCACAAAACCCTCGACCCGCTCGGCATTGCCGAGCACGAGGTCAGCGAAGAGTTCCTCCTTGCTGGCGAAGTGCGTGTAGATGGTTTGCTTGGAGATCTTCGCGGCCGCAGCGACGTCGTCCATGCTCGTGCCCTGGTAGCCCTTCTCCAAGAAGAGGGCAGCGGCCGCTTCCCGGATCGCCGTACCACTTGCCAGGCGGCCCGCGCGTCGGGGGCGGATCGCCTTCTCGCTGGCGTCGGCGCCGGCTAGCGCCGTACCTGTTGTCGAATCCATGTCCACTCTGCCTTCCAACTCTACTCCGAATTGGTACTTGACGGACCAGTACTGGAGTGTTATGGTACTGAGCAGTCCAGTACTTAGTCAAGGAGGAGTAATACAGTGAGCACCGGTTACATCGACCGACCGAGGACGGCGGAGCAGGACTGCCCTCCCGGGACGCGCATGACCAAGAGCCTGCTCGGATACGGGGTGCTCGCCGGCCCCCTGTACGTGATCGTGGTCCTCGCCCAGGCCTTGCTCCGACCAGGATTCAACCTCGCGCACGACGACGCGAGCCTTCTGAGCAACGGCAGCCTCGGCTGGATCCAGATCGCGAACTTTCTCGTCACTGGCGCTATGGTCATCGCCTGCGGGATTGGGATGCGGCGCGCGCTGACGGGCGGCCGCTCTGCCCTCTGGGGACCGCTGCTGATCGGCGTGTACGGACTCGGACTGATTGCGGCCGGCATCTTCGTCGCCGACCCGATGTACGGCTTTCCTCCAGGCACCGCCGCGGGTAAGCCGGTGGTCATCACCACCCACGGCATGCTCCACATCGTGGCTGCAGGTATCGGGTTTCTCTGCCTGGTGGCGGCGTGCTTCGTCTTCGCGCGCCGATTCGCCCGCGAGGGCCGGCGCAGCTGGATGTGGTTCTCGCTGGCGACCGGGATCGTGTTCCTCCTCGCGTTCTTCGGTCTCGCCTCGGGCTCGGACAGCCCGGTGATCGTCCTGGCCTTTTGGGCCGCCCTCGTCCTCGCCTGGGCGTGGATCGCAGCGCTCTCCGTCCGCCTCTACCGGCAGGTGTCGAGCCAGACCGTCGAATGAAATCAGAACTCAGAAGGCCGGCCTCGCCATCGGGGCCGGCCTTCCTGGTCGCTGGGGTCTTGCAGAGTCAATTGAGCAGCCTGCAGCGCTCATACTCCCCCGATGAGCGGGGTGCCCCTGGTCGACGCCGGCCCCGAGCTGATCGAGCGCGAGCAGGAGTCCGCAGTCCTGGACGGGCTGGTAGATAGTCTTCGCGACGGCGGGGGCGCGGTCGTGGTCCGCGGCGAGGCCGGCATAGGGAAGTCGGAGCTGCTCCAACGGGTGCGCAGGCGAGCTGAAGCGCAGGCTGTCCGACCGCTGATCACCGTCGGAGTCGAATCAGAAGCCGAGTTCGCCTTTGCGGGCCTGCACCAGCTCCTGCGCCCGGTCATCGGCGCGCTGGCGGAGCTGCCCGAGTCGCAACGGCACACCCTCGAGGCGGCACTCGGCCTGGGCGTCGACCTCAAGCCTGATTCGTTCCGCGTTGCGGTCGCAGTCTTCCAGCTCATCTGCGAATTGGCGGACTCCAAGCCGCTGGTTCTGGTCGTCGACGACGCGCAGTGGCTGGACCGTTCCACCCTCAGCGTCATTGCATTCATTGGCCGCCGGCTGGAAGTCGAGCATGTTGGACTCGTGGCGGCAATCAGGAGCGGGCACTCGACACCGCTCGACGATGCTCGGCTGCCAACCCTCGATCTCGAGCGCTTGAGCGCATCGGCAGCCGCACGCTTGCTGGATCGCCAGGCGCCGGAGCTGCATCCGGTCTTGCGCGCGAGGGTTCT
>WNFI01691931.1_pt1 | contig 15287 bp, 14 predicted proteins | sample 5400471 | NCBI WGS metagenome assembly WNFI01 (sample SAMN13153348, study PRJNA577476) | soil metagenome | isolation source: 100 cm saprolite on Douglas fir-dominated hillslope | place: USA:California | collected 2013-09-17 | reverse complement strand
GCCCGGTGCCGCCTTCGGGGCATCCGGCCACTGAGCTAGCGCTGTCAGAAGAGCTTGCCGGTCTTCCCCGCGGCGGGCTCCTCCAGGTCCAGGAGGAACCGCTTGCGCGCGAGCCCGCCGGCGTAGCCGGTCAGCCTGCCGTCCTTGCCGACGACGCGGTGACAGGGCACGATCACCGACAGCGGGTTGCGTCCAACGGCCCGGCCGACGTCCTTGGCCAGCACCTGGCCGCCAAGCTCGCGGGCGAGGTCGCCGTAGGTCGCCGTCTGCCCGTAAGGGATGCGGCCGATCAGCTCCCAGACGCGGCGCTGGAACTCGTCGCCCCGGGCGTCGAGCGGGAGATCGAAGCGCTGCCGCTCGCCCGCGAAGTACTCGGCGAGCTGGCGCTTGACCTCGCCGAACCCCGACTCGGCGGGGCGGCCGAAGGTGGCCGGGTCCGGCCGGTACCAGTGATGCGGGAAGTAGACACCGGTCAGCCTGCCGTCGCCGGCGACGAGGGTGAGCTCGCCGATCGGCGAGCCCGTGGTTGTCCAGCTGGTGGTGGAAGCAGTGGTAGCGCCGGTCGCGGTCATCGCGGTCTCCCCTTCGTCAGCCGTGTCAACCGGTAGACGGCCAGGACCGCGCAAACGTGAGGCCCGCCCGGTCAGCCGTTCAGGTGCCGGCCGAAGAAGTCGAAGACCTTGGCCCAGCCGTCCATCGCCTGCTCCGGCCGGTACATCGGAGTGTGGTAATAGAAGAAGCCGTGGCCGGCGCCGTCGTAGCGGTGGAACTCGTACTGCTTGCCGTGCCGCTGCAGCTCCTCCTCGTGCTGGTTCACCTGCTCGGCAGCTGGATGGCGGTCGTCGTTGCCGAACAGCCCGAGCAGAGGCGCCGTAAGGCCCGCGGTGTAGTCGATCGGCGCCACGGGCCGGGCCTCGGACAGGTCCTCCTTCGCCATGATCACGCCGCCGCCCCACAAGTCGGCGACCGCGTCGAATCCGGCCACCCGGGAGGCGGCCAGCAGCGCGTGGCGCCCGCCCGAGCACATGCCGATGATGCCGGCCTTGCCGCTGCTCACGGGCTGGTCGTTCAGCCAGGCGAGGGCGGCCTCGCAGTCGGCGACCACGCTGTCGTCGGGCACGCCGCCCTGCGACCGGGCCTTGGCCGCGATGTCATCGGGGGTGCCGTGGCCGAAGCGCTCGTACAGGTTCGGGCAGATCACGAAGTACCCATTGCGCGCCAGCCGCTCAGAGAATTCCCGGTGGAACTCGTCCCAGCCGGGCATGTGGTGCGCGACTACGACGCCGGGCAGCGTGCCCTCCGCGCCCTCTCCCGTCGGCCTGGCCACCCAGGCGTGGATCTCATCCTCGTAGCCACCCGGAAAGGTGATGACCTCCGCCGCTAGGCCGACGAGGGCATCGGTCCTGAACGAGTTCCACATGGCGGCTCCCTCAGTCGGCTTCCGGCGGCAATCCCACCGTAACGGACCCCCTCCCGGTACGATCCCCGTGGGTTAGGAGTCCGGGCACCAAGCGAGGAGGCAGCCATGCCGGCCAAGGGAAGCGCCGAGTGGAGAGGCGACGTGCCGACAGGCAGCGGCACGTTCACAGCCGGCGACACGATCAGCGGCGATTACTCGTACAAGTCCCGGTTTGAGGATGGCCCCGGGGCCAACCCTGAGCAGCTGATCGCGGCCGCCCATGCGTCGTGCTTCTCGATGGCCCTGTCCAACCTGCTGGCCGGCGCCGGTACCCCGCCCGAGTCGGTGCGCACCGATGCGACGGTCACCCTGCGCATCGTCGACGGGGCTCCCACCATCACCAAGATCGCCCTGGTCACCGTCGGGCGGGTGCCCGGAGTCGACGAGGCCGCGTTCCAGGAGCACGCCGCGACCGCGAAGGCCACGTGCCCGGTCAGCCGGGCGCTGGCCGGCGTGCCCGAGGTCACCCTCGAAGCGTCGCTGGCCAGCTAGCCCCGTGCGGGCCAGTCGCCCGGCCCGGCCCGCGAGGACCGGGTTCAGGATGCCCGCAGTCCCGTCCCGCCGGTTACGCAGCGCCGTCCTTCGGCTCGATCCCCTGCTGGCCGAGCAGGCGGCGCAGGCGCTCGACCTCGCCGCTCAGCCGGTGGAGTCCCTCGGCCAGGGAGGGAAGATCCAGCTGCGCGGTGGCCCACTCCTGCTGCCGGGAGGCCTTCTCGGCGAGCAGCATCCGTTCCCGGTCGCGCAGTGCCGCCGCGGTCTCGTAGTCCTCGGCCCGGGCGGCCGACTCCTTCTCGCGCCGGGCATGCGCTATCTGCTGGTCGAGATCGCCCACGTCCGGTCCGGTACCCACGCGCTGCTCGACGGCCGACAGGCGCGAGTCGATCGACTCGAACCGGGCGATGGCCTCGGACAGCAGCCCGCGGTCCCCCGCGTCAGCCGGGCCGGTGCGCGGCGCACCGGGCCCCTGCCCCGGCTCCTCATCCGGGGGGTCTTGTAGCAGCTCAAGGACCTGCTGGCGGACCCGGCTCAGGTCGGCGCCCAGCGTGGCCAGCACCTGCGCGGCGGGGCTCTGACCCTCGCGGATCAGGCCGAGCAGGATGTGCTCGGTCCCGATCGTGTGGTGGCCGAGCGCCAGCGCCTCCCGCAGCGACATGTCCAGCACCTTCTTGGCCTGAGGTGCATACGGTATGTTCACCGGCGGTGCCCACCGGCCGTGCCCGATGATCTCCTCGACCTGCTCGCGCACCGCCGCCAGGCTGATCCCGAGCGACTCGAGCGACTCGGCCGCTACGCCGTCGTCCACCTGAATGAGACCGAGCAGGATGTGCTCGGTCCCGATGCGGTTGTGCTTGAGCATCCTGGCCTCTTCCTGGGCCAGGGCCACCACCCGTCGTGCCTGATTGGTAAACCGCTCGAACATGTCCGGCTCCGCTCTTCTCAGCCTGATCCCCTGTCATGACCGATGTTTATCAAGATACATCGCGTCCTAAGATTCGCAAGATATATCGTGAGATTTAATGAACCAGGGCCCATAACGGCGGCGCCCCGACCGCGGGGCGGCCACCGAGCCGGGCGCCTCGTGTCGGCGCGCCCTGAGGATCGATGCCGAGCACAACCGCCAGCGTCTCATCGCCGCCGCCCGGGAGATGTTCGCCGCGCGGGGGCTGGACGTGCCGATCGAGGACATCGCCCGGCATGCCGGGGTCGGCGTGGCCACCCTCTACCGCCGGTTCCCCACCCGCGCCGACCTGATCGCGGGCGCGTTCGAGGCCAAGATGGCCGCCTATGCCGACGCGGTCACTCAGGCCCTGGCCGATCCGGACCCGTGGGCGGGATTTTGCGGTTACATCGAGCGGGTCTGTGCCATGCAGGCCGACGACCGTGGCTTCGCCAACGTGCTCTGCATGACCTTCCCGACGGACAAGCAGTTCGAGGCCGAGCGAGACCGGGCCTACGACAGCTTCCTCGAACTGGTCTGCCGCGCCAAGGCCGCGGGCGGCCTGCGGGACGATTTCGCCGCGGAGGACCTGCCGATACTGCTGATGGCCAACGCGGGCGTGGTCGCCGGCACCGCCGACGCCGCCCCCGGCGCATGGCGCCGCTTCGCTGCCTACATGACCCAGGCGTTCAGCGCCCGCAGCGCGGCACCGCTCCCCGCGCCGCCCACGCACACCGCGATGCACCGAGCCCTGCATCACATTTACCGGGCAGGAACCCGCGACCAGCGCTGCGGCGGCTGAGGAGGTCCCTTACCGCCCGGGGCGTGGTCAGTCGGCCGCGGCGAGCTCGACCGTGATCAGGCGTTCCGGTGCCTCCCCGAGCACGAGGCTGCGGATGTGCCCGGCGTCGCGCAGGTCCTGCTCCGCCATCCGGAGCGCCGCCACCCGGTCGGCGAGGTCCTTGACCAGGAGCGACGCGACCTCGCTGCGCTGTGAGCGCCGCTGCTCCGACTTGGCCTTGCGGACCTCGGCCAGGGCCGAGCCGACCACGTCGAGCACGGCCGGGTCGGTGCCGTTCACGGCACCAAGCAGCGTAAGCCCGGACCTTCACCAGCTCGAGATAGTCGTCGCAGAACCGCCAGAAGAACTCCTCGGTCCGCTCCAGCGCGCGGTGATAGCTGTAGCCGGCGAAGGACTCGGTCGCCTCATCCACCACCGCGGCCAGCTGCGCGAGCATGGCCCGGTCCAGCGCCTCGGTGATATCCCCGGCGGCCGGGGCCAGCGAGCCCAGGCCCAGGACGAACTTGGACGCGTTGAGCACCTTGACCGCGAGGCGGCGGCCCACCTTCATCTGCGCGGTATCGGATGAGGTGTCGGTGCCCGGCGCGGCCCGGCACGCCCAGTAGCGCAGGCCGTCCGCCCCGAACTGCTCGACCAGCGGCATGGGGGTCAGCACGTTGCCGGTGGACTTGGACATCTTCTTCCGGTCCGGGTCCAGGATCCAGCCGTTGATCTGCGTGTGCGCCCACGGCAGGCCGCCGTGCTCCAGATGCGCCCGCAGCACGGTCGAGAACAGCCAGGTCCGGATGATCTCGGGACCCTGCGGCCGCAGATCCATCGGGTAGGTGCGCGCGAAGAGGTCGGGATCGTCCACCCAGCCGCACGCGATCTGCGGCGTGAGCGACGACGTGGCCCACGTGTCCATGACGTCGGGGTCGCCGGCGAAGCCGCCGGGCACGCCGCGCTGGCTCTCGTCATATCCGGGCGGCGCGTCGCTCTGCGGATCCACCGGCAGCGCGGACTCCCCGGGCAGGATGGGCGCCTCCCATTGCGTCTCGCCGGAACTGTCAACCCGGTACCAGACCGGGAACGGCACGCCGAAGTAACGTTGCCGGCTGATCAGCCAGTCGTTCGCGAGGCCCTCCACCCAGTTCTCGTACCTGACGCGCATGAAGTCCGGATGCCAGTGCAGCTTGCCTCCCGCGGCCACCAGCGCATCGCGCAGTCCCGGGTCGCGCGCGCCGTTCCGGATGTACCACTGGCGGCTGGTCACGATCTCCAGCGGGCGATCGCCCTTCTCGTAGAACCTCACCTGATGCCGGGTCGGCCGGGGCTCGCCGACGAGGTCACCGGACTCGCGCAGCATCTCGGCCACCCGCCGGCGCGCCGCCACGGAGGTCTTGCCGGCCAGTTCGGCGTAGGCGGCGGCGCCCGGGCCGCTCAGCCAGGCGGGCGTGACCTGGTCAAAGCGCCCGTCGCGCCGGATGACCGAGCGCAGCGGCAGCCCGAGCTCGCGCCACCACTGCACGTCGGTGGTGTCGCCGAAGGTGCAGATCATGGCGATGCCCGTGCCCTTGCCCGGCTCGGCCAGGCGGTGCGCGACCACCGGCACCGCCGCGCCGAACAGCGGGCTGATCACCTCGGCGCCCAGCAGCGCGCGGTACCGGTCGTCGTCGGGATGGGCGACCAGCGCCACGCAGGACGGCAGCAGTTCCGGGCGGGTGGTCTCGATCTCGACCGCGTCGCCGCCTCCGGCGCGGGCGAACGCGAGCCGGTAGTAGACGCCCGGCACCTCGCGGTCCTCGATCTCGGCCTGGGCCACGGCCGTCTGGAAATCGACGTCCCACATGGTCGGGGCCTCGCTCGCGTAGGCCTCGCCGCGGCTCAGGTTCCGCAGGAAACCGCGCTGGGCGACCCGGCGGGACCGGTCATCTATCGTCGCGTACTTGAGTGACCAGTCGACCGAGAGGCCGAGCTGACGCCACTCCTGCTCGAATGCATCCTCGAATTCGGCGGTCAGGCGCCGGCACAATTCCACGAAATTGGGACGCGAGATGGCCTGCCGACCATTCTGGTCCTCGGTCAGGTTCAGGTCCTGCGCGTAGGGCACCGATGGATCGCAGCGGACGCCGTAGTGATTCTGAACGCGGCGCTCGGTCGGCAGGCCGTTGTCGTCCCAGCCCATGGGGTAGAAGACCTCACGGCCCCGCATGCGCTGGAACCGCGCCACCGCGTCTACCTGGATATAGCCGAACGCCGTGCCCAGGTGGATATGGCCGCTGACCGTGGGCGGCGGCGTGTCGATCGAGTAGATCTCCTCGCGGACCTTGCTCCGGTCGAAGCGATAGGTGTCCTCCTCCTGCCAGTAGGCAGCCCACTTCGACTCGAGACCCTCGAGTGACGGCTTCTCCGGCATCGTCGCCATGGCGAGAGAATAGTGCACATGAGTCAGAACCGGGCCCCGGCCGGGGCGCAGGAGGCGGCGGCGCAGCTCGACCGGCTCAGCGACGAGTTCTTCGAGGTCGTGCACACGACCGACCCGTTCAACGCCACGCAGCTCGGCGTGTCCGGCTTCGACGCCCTGGTCCCCGATCCCAGCCGCGACGGCACCGCCCGCGGCGTGCGCCGGCTCGCCTCGATCGAGACGCGCCTGGAGGCCATCGACGCGAGCCTGCTCGGCGAGCAGGATCAGGTCAACCACGCCGTGCTGGCCCGCCTCGCCTGGGGCGCGCGCTCGGACCTCGAGCACGGCCTCTGGGAGGGCAACGCGTCGGCTGGCGGCTACGTCTCGCCTCAGGCCATGGTCTTCCAGTCTGTCCCGACGGCCCTGCTGGCGGACGCCGCTGCCGTCGACGGCTACCTGCAGCGGCTTCGCGGCCTTGGCGGCTACTTCGACGCGGTCACCCGCCGCTACCGGGAGGCGAGCCGCGACGGGCGGGTTCCCGCCGAGGTCGGGGTGCGCCAGGCCGTCGAGCAGCTCGAGGGGCACCTCGGCAAGGACCCTGGCTTCCGACACGCTGGTCGCCGTGGGCCTGCCGGCGCATGCGGACAGCACGGCGTTCCGCAGCGAGGCCGCGAGCGTCGTCGAGGCCGAGATCCGGCCCGCGATGCGGCGGCTCCTGGCCTGCCTGCGGGAGGAACTGCTGCCGGTCGCCCGGGGGGACGATCAGGTCGGCATCCGCTTCATCCCGGGCGGCGCCGAGGGGTACCTGGCGGCCGTCCGCCGGCACACGACCACCGACCTGACGCCCGCGGAGATCCACCAGATCGGCCTCGACTGCCTCGCGGATCTGGACGCCGAGTGGGCCGAGCTCGGCGCGGCCGTGCTGCAGACCACCGACGTTCCGTCGATCCTCACCCGGCTCCGCGAGGACCCGGCGCTCCGCTTCGCCGACTCCGCCGAGATCGTGCGCGCGGTCACCGGCGCCCTGCGGCGCGCCGAGGAAGCGCGCGACGGCTGGTTCCCGCCGTACCAGATCCCCGACTGCATCATCGAGGAGATCGACCCGGTCGAGGCCGGCAACGCTCCCCTGGCCTACTACCGGCCCCCGGCGGCCGGCGGGCTGCGCCCCGGCGCCCACTGCATCCTGACCAGCCAGCCCGAGCAGCGCTTCGTCTACGAGTACGAGGCGCTGGCGTTTCACGAGAGCACGCCCGGTCATCACCTGCAGATCGCCTCGGCGCAGACGCTGCCGGGGCTGCCCGCCTACCGCCGGTTCCTCGACGCCGAGGTGTGCGGCTACGTCGAAGGGTGGGGCCTGTACTGCGAGCGCCTGGCCGACGAGATGGGCCTGTACACCTCGGACGTCCAGCGGCTGGGCATGCTCTCGTTCGACGCGCTGCGCGCCTGCCGGCTGGTCGTCGATACCGGCATGCACCACTACGGATGGTCCCGCTCGCGGGCGGCGGACTTCATGTGGCAGCACACCGCCACCACCCGGGCCAACGTCCGCAACGAGATAGACCGCTACATAACCTGGCCCGGCCAGGCCCTCGCCTACATGGTCGGCCGCCGCGAGATCCGCCGTCTCCGCGAGCGGGCCGAGCGCCAGCTCGGCGCGCGCTTCGACATCCGGGCCTTCCATCAGGCGGTGCTCGGCAGTGGCGCCGTCCCGCTCGGGGTGCTCGACCAGGTCGTGACCCGCTGGGCCGGCCAGACCGACGGGAGCCCGACATGACGTCCCTGGCCGCCGAGATTCCAGCCAGGTCGCCAGCCGCTGCAGCCGGGCGTCACCCGCGGCGGATGGTTAGCCCCGCGGATCGACCTGCGCCGGGCGCTGCGGACTGCTGCCCGCGCCGAGTTCGGCCTCGCGGGCGAGGAACCGGAGCCGGGCCGCTCGCGCATCCCAGGCATAGATGACGGCGGAGCCGGCGATGAGGTCATGCAGGGCGCGGTGCTCGCGCTGCACGAGGATGCCGACGAAGCCCAGGCCGAGGAAGAGGAAGCTGAGCGGGAACAGGAGCGCGCGCGCGACGCCGCGCCACGGGTCGAGGCCCGCGCCATCCGCCCGGACAACGCGCAGGCCTAGTGCCGCCATGCCGAAGGTCCGGCCGCTCACCGCCCACGAGTAACCGAAGTAGAAGAACTGCCAGGCGACGAAGACGGTGGCGACGACGATATTTGTCCGGTTCCACTTGACCGAGTGATCGGTCACGACCTGCGCCACAAAAGACGTGGCCGCGAGGCCGAGCGCAAACAGGCCAGCGCTCACCACGAGGTCGATGACATACGCCAGAAACCGGGAAACCGACCCTGCGTAGTGTCCCTGCAAACCCACCAGGCCAACGGGCCGCGTTCGGGCGATCATGGCTCTTCCTGGGCTGCAAGCAGGGCGCGTGGCGCTGACGGTCCAGGATGCTTGCGGCGGAGCAGGCGTCGCGCCCAGCGGTCAATGAACTGATCAAGCCCGACAGCCTGGCTGCGGGCCGCGTCAAGTGCTTCGCTTGCCGCTCCGCCGGACGACTTGGCGATGACGGCGCCAAGGTCGGTTTGCTCGACAAGCGCGTCCATGTCGACACGCCCGACAACGCCGTTGACGTCGACGCGATCGACCACAGCGCCTACGTCGACGCGCCGCAGGACGTCATTGACGTTCGCTCGCTCAAGCAGGGCGTTAACGTCCACCCGGTCCAGCAGGGCGTTCACGTCCACCTTCTTCAGGACCTCGTCGGCGTCGACGTGACCCAGTGCAGCGTTCAGGTCGACACGAGCTACGAGCGCATTGATATCCAGCGCGTTAACGAGGAGATCGATCACGCGCTGCGCGACCCGCTGGGCGATCGGCTCCACCGGGTCGGTGATTCGCTTACCTACCGACCGCAGCCGGTCGCGCGGATCCACGCTACCCAGTATCGTCACGGTGGGATTCCGGAAATCATCCACCGCGGGTGATGCGAGAGCATGCCGCTGCGCTGCTCGCCCAGAGCCCGCGTCTCCCCCTCTCACTCATGACCGGCGTCCCGCGCGAGCTCGAGGGCACCGATCACGCCGGCCTGGTCGCCGAGACCTGGCGTGACGACGTAACGCTCCGTCGCACCCGGCTCCGTCAGCTCGGGCACCCGCAGGTACCCGGCGAGGAGCTCCCGCAGCCGCCGGCGCACCTGCGGCAGCAGGGCCGGCTGCTTCGCCACGCCGCCTCCGATGACGATCCGCTGCGGCGACACCGTGCAGGCCAGGTTGACCAGGGCGAGGGCGAGATACTCGGCCTCGAGCGTCCAGACCGCGTCGTCGTGGAGCTGCTGACCGGCGTGGCCCCACCGCCGCCGGATCGCCTCGCCGGACGCCAGGCCCTCGAGGCAGTCGCCGTGGTAGGGGCAGGTCCCGTCGAACGGATCTCGATCCCGGTCATGCGGAATGCGCATGTGCCCGAGCTCCGGGTGCAGCAGGCCGTGCAGGATGCGCCCGTTCACGATCGCGCCGCCGCCGATCCCGGTGCCGACCGTGATGTAGAAGAACGTGTCGAGCCCGGTCGCCGCGCCCCACCGCCACTCGCCGAGCGCCGCCGCGTTGACGTCCGTGTCCAGCGCGATCGGCACGCCGAGCCCGGACCGCAGGGCCGAGACGAGATCCGTGTCCGCCCAGCCCGGCTTGGGCGTGGTGGTGATCGTTCCCCACGTCGGCGAGGCCCTGCGGATGTCCACGGGCCCGAACGCGCCCACGCCCAGGGCGTCGACAGGGCCGTTCTCGGTGAAGAACCGCGTGGCCCGGGCCACGGTTTCCGCGGGCTCGGTCGTCGGGAACGTGTCGGTTTTCAGCGGGCGGCGGGGGTCGTCAGCGATCGCGCAGACCCATTTCGTGCCCCCCGCTTCGATGCCTCCGTACCGCATGAGCCGACCTCACCGCGGGTCAGGTGATCATTGCGAACACGATATAGCACGTGAGCGAGCCGGAGGGCGCGGCGCCGCCGGGGACGGTGGGCCGGCCGGCCCCGCCGCGGCAGGGGGGAGGCCGCGGCGGGGCGGGTCGGCTCAGGCGTTGAGCTTGGCCAGCTCGGCCGTCACCATCGCCTCGTGCTCCTGCTCGTCACGCTTGGCGGCGGACGGGCTCCACCGGCCGCGCATCAGCGGGATCGTGAGCAGGAAGAAGATCATCCCGCCGACGCATATCCACCACCAGGTCTTCCACTGACCGGGGGCGTTGGCGTTGGCCGTCTGGACCGAGGAGGCGTGCGCCTTCATGAACGCGGTCACCGACGGCGGCACCTTGGACAGCGCGGCCAGCTGAGCCGCGTAGGGCTGCACCGTCGCGATCGCGGCAGGCGGCACCTTGGACAGCGCGGTCAGCTGCGCCGCGTAGGGCTGCACCGTCGCGATCGCGCTCGGCGGCACCTTGGACAGCGCGGTCAGCTGCGCCGCGTACGGGGCCATGAGCGTGAGCTGCGCCGCGTATGGGGCAATGGTCTTCAGCTGCGCCGCGTATGGGGCGATGGTCTTCAGGTCCGTCGCGTACGGGACCACGCCGGCGATGGCCACCGCGTTCTTCTGGATCTGCGAGAGGATATAGAGGCCCCTGAGGGTCTGGGTGTACGTTGTGCCGCCCCCGGCGGCGGCGACCGCCTGGTTCAGCAGGGCCGACGGGATCGTGGCCGGGTTCTTGTAAGTGGCCAGCTTGGTGAACAGCGCCGGGTGGGCCGAGATCACGGCCAGCTCAGGCGCGAGCCGCTGCGCGTTGGCCAGCACCGACGGAGGAATCCGCTGGGCGGCGGCGGTCACGGTCGGGGGGATCGTCGTGGCGGTGGCCAGGACGCTCGGTGGGACCTTCTGCGCGGCGGCCACGACGTCTGGGTGCGCGCCGGCGAAGCCGAGCTGGCTCTGGTACTTCGTGGCCACGGCCACGACGTCTGGGTGCGCGCCGGCGAACCCGAGCTGGCTCTGGTACTTCGTGGCCACGGCGACGACCGCCGGATGCGACCCGGCCCACACCAGCGACGGGTACTGGGTCGCGTACGTCTGCACCTGGGTCCCGTAGCTGACCAGCGGGGGGACCGAGTTGATGACGAGCGGGATGATCAGGTACGCCGCGAAGACCACGATCCGGATGATCAGGCCCCAGATGGCCAGGCCGGTGGCGGTCAGCGCGGGGTTGCGGGCTTCCACGGTCTCGGTGAAGCTGGCCATCCAGGGGACGTAGGCCACGCCGAGGCAGAACGACCCCGCGGCCAGGATGATCGCCATCGTGTAGTAGCTGGGATGGTGGCCGAACTGCAGCAGGAATACCACGGTCATCACCACGGAGGCTACCCCGCCGACCACCATGAACGGCTTCCGCACCCGGAGCCGGTCGGAGAGTATCCCGATCAGGACCACCGCGGCGATGTTGAAGCCCCACTCCCAGTTGCCCAGCGTGCAGCAGCGACGCGACGTCGAGGCCCTTGGCCCGGGCCTCGATCAGCGCGCGGTCGCGCATGCTCACCATGAGCTGGTCGCGCAGCCGCGGGGACAGCTCGCGCAGCCCGATCAGCGCGATCACGAACACGACAAGCCCGGCGATGCCGCAGATGCGGTACTCGTGGGTCCAGAACCGCGGGTCATGGCTGGCTGAGACCAGCACGGGGACGGTGTTCGTCGCTACAACCGAAACGATCAGGCTGCCGACCACCGGGCCGCTGGTCCAGAAGCCCATGGCCGTGCCCCGGCCGAGCTGCGGGGAGAAGTCGCGGATCAGCGCCGGGGTGGCCACCAGGCACATGCCCTCGACGAACCCCACCACCCAGCCCACGATGACGAAGAACCACTTGTTCGTCGCGAGCGGCAGTATGAAGGCCACGGCGACCCCGGTGAACAGCAGCCCGAAGACCACCAGGTTGGCACGGCCGTACCGGTCGCCGAGCCCGGCGACCAGCGAGCCGAACGCCCCGATCAGGGCACCGAAGGCCAGGGTCACCACGAAGAACGTGAAGCTCATGTGCAGGTTGGCCAGGAGCAGCGTGGCTCATGCGAGCCTCGCAATGTTCGTCCGTCCGGGGTCCTAACGGCCGCAGAAGTACGATCGCGTACTTTAGGACTGACGTCATCGTAGGAGCGTGTCCCCCATGAGGCAAGAGGGTGAACTCGCTGGTACCCATGAAGGCGAGCCGGGCCTGCCGCGCGGCCGGAGCGGGCTGCCCGCGGGTGAGGTGCGCGAGGCGCAGCGGGAGCGCCTGCTGCGGGCCGTGATCGCCGCCGTGCACACGACCGGATTCCGTAACGTCACCGTGGCGGACATCGTCCGCGGGGCCCGGGTGTCGCGGGCCGCGTTCTACGCCCACTTCGCCGACAAGGAGGACTGCTTTCTGGCCGCGACCCGCCAGGGCGGCCTGCTCCTGGCCGACCGGGTGGTCTCCGCGACCCGGAAGCTGCCCGATGACGCCCCCGCCGAGGACCTGCTGCGGGCCAGCATCGGGGCGTTCGTGGACTTCCTGGTCGAGGAGCCCGCCTTTGCCCGCGCGTTCTACGTCGACATGCCGGTGGGCGGGCCCCAGGCGGTGCAGCAGCTCGAGGCGGCCCAGCACGGCTTCGCGCGCCTGAACCGCGCCTGGCACGAGCGCGCTCGCCGCGACCACCCGTCCTGGCCCGCGGTCCCGTACCAGGCCTACTACGCGCTCGCGGGCGCCACGACCGAGCTCGTGCGCACCGAGGTCCGCCGGGGCGCGATCGACGCCTCGAACGGCCTGAAGGACACGCTGGTCGCACTCCACCTCGCGGTCCTCGCCGGCAGGCCATGGACCCAGATGAGGCATACCGGCCGGTAACCCGGCGCCGGAGGCTGGCTGGCCAGCCCGGGCGCCAGGCTGGCCGGGCCGCGCTCTGACGTTGACGTTAGGGTCCGATAGCATCGAGGTGGCACGATGCGGATCGTCGACGACTGTGGGGATGGCAGATGCGAGTGGCTGGACCGGCGCAGGCACCCTCGGCCGCGAGCGGGGGCGGCGGCAGGGGCGTCCATTACAAGTGGATCGCCCTGTCCAATACCACGCTCGGGATCTTGATGGTCACGATCAACCAGTCGATCTTGCTGATCTCGCTGCCGGCGCTGTTCCGGGGGATCGACCTGAACCCGCTGGTGCCGTCGAACACGTCGTACTTCCTGTGGGTGTTCCTGGGGTTCTTGCTGGTCACCGCCGTGCTGGTGGTCAGCCTGGGCCGGGTCGGCGACATCTACGGCCGGGTGAAGATGTACAACCTGGGCTTCGCGGTGTTCACGATCTTCTCGATCCTGCTGTCGGTGACGTGGCTCACCGGGCCGGCGGGCGCGCTGTGGATCATCGTCATGCGGATCTTCCAGGGCGTGGGCGGGGCGTTCTTGTTCGCCAACTCCACCGCCATCTTGACCGACGCCTTCCCGGAGAACGAGCGGGGGAAGGCGATGGGGATCAACGGCATCGCCGCGGTGGCCGGGTCGTTCCTGGGGCTGATCCTGGGCGGGGTGCTCGCCCCTATTGAGTGGCGGCTGGTGTTCCTGGTGTCGGTGCCGTTCGGCGTGTTCGGGACGATCTGGGCGTACCTGAGGCTGCGTGATAACGGGGTCCGCATCCCGGCGAAGATCGACTGGCTGGGCAACACCCTGTTCGCGGCCGGGCTGATCTCGGTGCTCACCGGGATCGTGTACTCCCTGCTGCCCTACGGCGGGCACCCCACCGGGTGGACCAACCCCTACGTGCTGGCCGCGATCTTCGGCGGGATCGCCGTCCTGGTCCTGTTCGCCTGGGTGGAGACCAAGGTGGCGGCGCCGATGTTCCGGCTGGGCCTGTTCCGGATCCGGGCGTTCACCGCCGGCAACATCGCCGGGATGCTCGGCGCGCTGGGCCGGGGCGGCATCCAGTTCATGCTGATCATCTGGCTGCAGGGGATCTGGCTGCCCCAGCACGGCAAGAGCTTCGCCCAGACCCCGCTGTGGGCGGGCATCGCGATGGTCCCGCTGACGGTCGGGTTCCTGCTCACCGGCCCGCTCGCCGGGGTGCTGTCGGACCGGTTCGGGGCCCGGTTGTTCGCCACCGGCGGGCTGGTCATCTCCGGGGCCAGCTTCCTGCTGCTCGAGCTGCTGCCGATCAACTTCAGCTACCTCTGGTTCGCGCTGCTCATCTTCGTGTTCGCGGTCGGCATGGGACTGTTCTTCGCGCCCAACCAGGCCGCGGTCATGAACAGCCTCCCGCCCGAGCAGCGCGGCGCGGGCGCCGGGATGCTCAACACCTTCCAGAACTCGGCCACCGTGCTGTCCATGGGCCTGTTCTTCACCATCGTGACCGTGGGCCTGGCCTCCCGCCTGCCGGCCCACCTCTACCGCGGGCTGACGGCCGCGGGCGTCCCCCCGGCCGCCGCGCACACCGTGGCCAGCGAGCCGCCGATCGGCAGCCTGTTCTCCGCCTTCCTCGGCTACAACCCGGTCCGGCAGCTGCTCGGCCCGACCGGCGCGCTGCAGCACATGCCCGCCAGCCAGGTCGCCTACATCACCGGCCGGTCATTCTTCCCCAAGCTCATGGAGCAGCCGTTCGCCGGCGGGCTGCACCTCGCGTTCACGTTCGCCGCCATCGCCACGGCCATCGCGATCGTGGCCTCCGCCGTCCGCGGCCAGCGCTACCTGCACGCGACCGAGCCGCTCCTGGACGAACTGGCCGACGGCGCGACCGAGGCGGGCGCGCTGCTAGGCCTGGAAGGCGTCCCCGCCGCCGAGCTCCCGGCCAACGGAAGGCATTCGGCCAACGGCGCGCCGGGCGCGCCGGCGAGCGCCGGCGCTGACCCCGAGCTCGGCACATCGCATGGCAGCGGCTGAGCCGATGAACCCGAGGCCCCGCACGGGCACGGCAGAACGCTCCGCGGACGGCCGCCCGCCGGCGGACGGCGAGCAGCTGCTCGGCATCGGAGCCGCGGCCGCCCGGGCGGGCGTGTCGGAGCGGGCCCTGCGCTACTACCAGGAGCTGGGCCTGATCGTCCCCACCTGCACCACGCCCGGCGGGCTGCGCCGTTACTCGGAGGAGAACCTGGCCCGGGTGGCCCGCATCCGCGAGCTGCAGACGGTGCTCGGCCTCAACCTGGACGAGATCGCGATCGTGCTGCGCAACGAGGACCGCCTGGCGCAGATCCGCCGGACCTACCACGACGAGCGCACCAGCGATGACGAGCGTCTCCGGCTG
>WNFI01092204.1_pt1 | contig 15288 bp, 16 predicted proteins | sample 5400471 | NCBI WGS metagenome assembly WNFI01 (sample SAMN13153348, study PRJNA577476) | soil metagenome | isolation source: 100 cm saprolite on Douglas fir-dominated hillslope | place: USA:California | collected 2013-09-17 | reverse complement strand
GACATACAACCGCGATGTGCCGGAACTGTCCTGGTAGATGTCGGCGTGATCGAAACCGGGTCGCGGGCCCGGCGGGATGGCGATGAACCCGGAACTCACCAGCGGCATCTGCGACCCCCAGCCGTCCTCACGCGGAGACCTGTTCCTGGCACCAGGCGTACAGGGCGTCATACATCGGGGTTTCCAGATCGATCTTGGCGTGATCTTTAGCGCCATGCAGGAGCGCGAAACCATGCGCGATCGCGTACAGCCCCGGGCCTTCCGGCGAGCTGTCCCGGTCCTCGGACACATCAGCGGCGTGCACGATCTCGGCGAGCCGGACCAGCGCCGGGTCATCAGTGAGGTTGAACTCCTCCACCAGCACGTCGAATGAGCACTTCCCGTCCCGGTGGGTATATTCCGCACCCGGCGCGTCGTAAGAATGAGCACCTTCCCGTGCAGCCGCCTCAAGTACCTGCTCGCGGGGGACGAACAAGAACTCGGCGTCGGCGTCGATGAACCGCTTGATCAGCCACGGGCAGGCGATCCGGTCGACGTTGGCGTTCTCCCGGGTTATCCACTTCATGCCAGTCACTCCTCCTCTTATGCGGGACGGCAGCCCGGGCCGGGCGCCGCCGAGGTGTCAGCGGGCTCATCCGCGCCGAGCGTGCGCTTTGACGCCGCGCTCAGACCCCAGGGGAAGCCGCCGGGCCCAGCGCCACAGTGCGATGTCATAGCCGGCCTTGACCGCGCCGGCGACGATGAGCGGGGTGCCGAGGGCGACCTGCTGCAGCGCTCCGGCCAGCAAGGGTCCCAGCGGCCGCACGGTGTAGCGGGCGGCGTTGGTCACCGCTGCCGCCGGGGTCCGCTCCTCCGGCGGGACAGCAGCCATCACCAGAGCCTGCCGGGTTGGAACGTCCATCTGCGACAACGTCGTACGCGCCAGCAGCAGCCCCGCTGCCACAATGAACGTCGGCGCGAAGGCGACAGATGCGAGCAGCACATTGCTCGGCAGGTGCGTGCCGACCATGGTCGCTACCAGGCCGAACCGACGCGCAATCAGCGGCGCCACCGCAACCGAGACCGCCTGCACTACCGACACGGCGAAAAACAGCCAGCCCAGGTCGGCAACTGAGGCGTGGTAGCGCTCGGCGAAGTAATACGACAAGAACCCGGTCGTGACCAGCCCGCTGCCACCCGCATCCACCGCGAACAGCCCGGCCAGCCGCCGCACTACCGTCCGCGACTCTTCCAGGCGCGCCCGCGCGCCGGCCAGCCGCCCCGGCGCGGAGGCCCCGGCCGACCGGGCCTCTACTGCAGGTGACAGCCGCCACGCGAACAGCACGCCCGCCAGGCCCACCGGGACCAGCACGGCGAACAGCCAGCCATCCGGTCCAGCGCGACCGCCGTGACCCACGCCCGGCAGCGTGACCGCGAGCGCGCCCAGCGCTCCTGCCGCCGCGCCGACCATGTTGTAGCGCCCGAACACCCTGGCCGTGCCCGCATCCTCAGCGGCCAGCATTGCCTGTTCCAGCGTGGTCGCCGGACCGTTGTCCACCACATCGGTCGACAGCGTGCCGGTGATCGCCACCACCAGCAGGGCCCACAGCGGCGCGCCCGCGGCGACGACCAGACCCGCGACCGCGACGCCGGCGAAGAACACCGCGTAGCAAAGCCGTCTGCCGATGCGGTCGGCGAACGCGCCGACGGCCAGGCTTGCCAGTGCCGTCCCCGCGATCAGCGCCGTCAGCACTACGCCGGCCTGCAGGGAGGTATATCCCCGGGCCGCGAGCAGCGCCCCGAGGAGCACGGCGGTGAAGCCGTAGCCGGCCGCCCGCACGCCCTGCCCGGAGATCAGCAGCCTGGCATCGCGACCCAGCCCCGGCCGCCCGCGTTTCACCGAGCGGCCGCCAGGCCATCCGGCGGGTTATCCAGCCATGCTCGCACTCATCCAGTCTGCAACCATGGTCTCAGATATGCAACCTTGGTAACTTCACGCCAGATCGTCTCGGCGCGGGCAGCGCCGCGGATCTTCAATTCTCCTTCTTCGCCGTCGCGATTGGTGATCACACTTGCTGCTGACCTGTTTATCACCGCGTACCGATAAGAGGGCCGGGCCGCAGAGAGGTCGGCCGGGTGTTCCGACTAGCTCGACAGCGTGTTTGAATACTGGCGTGGAACAGGTCAGTGTGCCGCTCATCCCCGAGCAGTGCCGCTCCCGTCACCCGTGGGGGCCCGGCCTGGTCACGATCGACTGGGAGCCGTGCGACTGCCCGCTGGCGCTGAAAGCCCGCGGTGGTCACATCGTGGTGCGCTGCGGCAAGCCCGGCTGCCCGGAGACCTGGCTGGCGCCGCTGCATAAGCGAGACGACATGAAGATCATGGGCCATCACCGGCCCGGTTATCGGTGACGCTTCAGCGCAGTTGCCGCGTCTGGCTCAGCCGAGGCTCACGAACTGACACTAGGCGCGGCGGTCGCGTGCCCGGCGCTTACCTTCGTGCATCGCCTGCACGCGGGCGATGGGAATTGCGTGGCCTTCGGCGATGAGTGCGGCAGACAACGGCTGAGGGGCGGGCATCAGGTCGGCCCACGGATCGCGGCCATCGGCCAGCCGGGCCGCGGTATGCACGGTGAAGTCCGCTGGAGCGACGTCGTCGAGCTGGTCCCACGGCACGGGAAACGACACGGGCGCGCCCGGCCGCCCCCGCGGGCTGTAGGCCGCGACCACGGTGGCCCCGCCCGCCCTGGTCGAATCAATGAACACCTTGCCGTGCCGGTCCTCCCTGATGAAGGCGGTCGTCGCCAGCCCCGGATCGAGCCGCTCGGCGCGCGCGGCCAGGGCACGCGTCGCGGCCGCGACGTCCTCGATGCCTGGCTCCTCGTCAAGAGGCACGAACACATGCACCCCCTTGGCTCCGCTGGTCTTCACCGCTCCCGCCAGCCCCGCCTCGGCGAGCGCCTGGCGGACGAGGTGCGCGGCCCGGACCGCGAGCGCGAACGAGCCGTCCGCAGCCGGTGGGTCGATGTCGAGGATGAGATGCGTCTGCCGGTCCGAGCGCCGGGTGCGGATCAGGGCCGGGTGATACTCGATCGCCCGCTGGTTGGCGAACCACAGCAGCGTCCGGCGGTCGTCGCAGAGCGCGTAGTTGACCTCTCGACCCGAGGCCTGCGCCCACTGCGAGACCGTGCGTATCCAGGGCGGTGCGTACTTGGGTAGGTTCTTCTGCATGAAAGGGTCCTGACCACGCAGCACCCTGATGACAGACAGCGGCCGGTCGCGCAGCCCGGCGATCATAGGCATCGCGACCGCGTCGAGGTAGTCGACGAGATCGCGCTTGGTCGCGCCAGCCTCGGCGAACAGCGGTTGGTCGAGGTTGGTGAGCGAGACGCCGTCCCGCTCGTCGCTGCCTGGCCTGCCGTCAGCCGCCATAGTCGAAGAGCAGAGCGAGGGAGTCGTCGAGCTTGCGGAGCGTATCCGCCGAGACACGCCCGACGGGATCGGCGCCGAGTCGGTTCCTGCGCAGCCGGACCACCGAGTAGGACTCAAGGTGACCGCCCAGCTCATCTTCGCTGGTCAGCGCGACAACGTAAGGGGTCTCGATTAGATCAGGGCGGTCGCTGACCCGGACCACTACCGGGTGACCGGTGACCGCGCTGAACCCGTCATTGCTGACGATGACCACATAGCCGGCTCGCCCGAGCCCTTGATGAGCGTAGACGTCGCCGCGATTCACGCAGCGCCCTTCCCCGCCTCCGGGGTGCCGAAGTCCTGCTCGATCGCCTCAGCCCAGGCCGCCCAGGCGTGCCCTGTGCCGCGGTCGAGTTCCGCCACCGTCGCGGCGGCGTCACGCTGTACTTTCTCCCTGGCCGATCGTGACATCCACGCCGACATCGGCAGTCCGGCCAGTTCGGCGGCCGCCTTGGCCTGCCGGTAAGTCCGCTCATCCATGCTGATGCTGATGGTCTTCACAGCCATGTCCATAACGTTATCAACATCGGCCTCAGACTGAGACCTGTTGGCGATCGTAACTGCGCGCCTGAATCGCCCGCGTGGCAACTGCCCGGCACAATCCTTGCATGCGAGCTATCACGATAACGGCACCTGGCGGCCCTGAGGTACTCAGGATCGCCGAAGTCCCCGATCCTGCTCCGGCCGCCGGAGAGGTCGTCATCGACATCGCGGCTGCCGGGCTGAACCGGGCCGACCTGCTCCAGCGACAGGGCCTGTACCCGCCGCCGCCTGGCGCGCCGCTGTACCCGGGGATGGAGTGCTCGGGCCGGATATCGGCCATCGGCAGCGACGTCGCCGGCTGGCGGATCGGTGATGAGGTGTGCGCGCTGCTGTCCGGCGGCGGTTACGCGGAGCGGGTCGCGGTGCCCGCCGGGCAGGTCATGCCGCTGCCCGATGGCGTCGGCGTGATAGACGCTGCTGCCCTGCCCGAAGCCGCCTGCACCGTCCACTCGAACCTGGCCGCGCGAGCCGGCCTCGCCGCCGGAGAGACACTGCTCGTGCACGGCGGCGCAAGCGGTATCGGCACCTTCGCGATCCAGTTCGGCCGCGCGCTTGGCGCTAGCGTCGCGTGCACGGCGGGATCGGCTGCCAAGCTGGACCGGTGCCGTGAGCTGGGCGCCGGACTGGCGATCAATTACCGCGACGAGGATTTCGTCGCCGCAGTCAAGGACTTCACTGCCGGGCGCGGGGTCGATGTCATCCTCGACATCATTGGCGCTGCCTACCTGGAGCGGAACCTGACCGCCCTGGCCACATCCGGTCGCCTGACGATCATCGGGCTGCAGGGCGGCATCCGCGCCGAGATCGATCTCAACGCGCTCATGCGCAAGCGATGCAGCGTGCATGCCACGACGCTGCGGGCCCGGACGGTCGAGGAGAAGGCGGCCATCGTCGCCGCCGTGCGCGAGCAGGTGTGGCCGCTGGTCGGATCCGGCAAGATCGGACCGGTCATCGAGGCCGTCCTGCCGCTCGAGGACGCTGAGCAGGCACACCGGCTGATGGAATCCGGGCGCCATGTGGGGAAAATCCTTCTGCGGCCTTAACAAAGCGCCCCGGTGATGCACTGCGAAGACGGAATCGGCAGACTAGGAGCATGACTGAGCAAAGGGAGCCGAACTCCGAACAGCTCGGCAGGGTCGTGATAGTCGGCCCCGACGGCGTCGCGATGGAGAGCAATGGCGGCGATGGGGCTGGCCAGCGGTCCGTCGCCGAGATGGTCGAGCAGCCGGCCAAGGTCATGCGGGTCGGCAGCATGATCCGCCAGCTACTCGAAGAGGTCAAGGCTGCCCCACTGGACGAGAAGAGCCGGGCAAGGCTCAAGCAGATCCACACAAGTTCGATCAAGGAACTTGAGGACGGGCTGGCACCTGAGCTTGTCGAGGAACTTGAGCGGCTGTCCCTGCCGTTCGCCGAGGACGAGGTACCGAGCGAGGCCGAACTGAGGGTCGCTCAGGCTCAGCTCGTCGGCTGGCTGGAGGGCCTGTTCCACGGGATCCAGACCACGCTCTTCGCCCAGCAGATGGCCGCCAGGGCACAGCTCGAACAGATGCGCAGGGCGCTTCCGCCGGGAGTGACGACCGGCGCCCCCGCCGAGGAGTCAGCCCAGCAGCGCACATCGGGGCCGTACCTCTAGCGTCGGCCCGCCACGATCACGCCGGTTTAGCCGCATTTGACCTGGAGGAACGGGGAGCAAGCCGATCCGCCGCGCCTCAGGCTAAGAGCGTGCCCAGCCTGATCCGGTCGAGCCAGGCTGCCGCATCGGTGAACGCCGCATCGGCGCTCATCTGCGGCGCGCTGCCGACGGCGCCTTGTCCCGGCTGCTCCGGACCCTCAGCGATCGGATAACTGCCAAGGAAGCGCACCTCGCTGCAGGTGCGCCGCAAGCCCATCAGCGCCTCACCGACCTGGGGTGCTGCCACATGTCCTGCGCAGTCGATGAAGAAGCAGTACCGGCCGATTCCCTCGCCCGTCGGGCGCGACTCGATCCTGCTCAGGTTCACGCCGCGGACGGCGAACTGGCTGAGTATGTCCATCAGCGCGCCAGGATGGTCGTCAGCCAGGAACGCGATCACCGACGTCCGGTCGTTCCCGGTCCTGTCCGGCAGCGGGCCTGGCAGACCGACTTCGACGAACCTGGTCACGGCGGCGGCGTTGTCGTGCACGCCGTCGGCCAGCACCGCCAGCCGGTAGTACCTGGCCGCGAAGCTTCCCGCGAGCGCGGCGTCGATCTCAGAGTCGGCGACCTGCTGCGCGGCGTCGGCATTGGACAGCGTCGGCCGCCAGCGCGCGTCGGGCAGGTTCTTGGCCAGCCACTGCCGACACTGCGGCTGCGCGACGGGGTGGCCGCCGACGACCTTGATGTCGCCGAGTTCAGTGCCAGGCCTGGCGAGCAGCGCGAATTCGACGGGGATGATGACCTCCGCGTTTATCAGCAGCTGCGGGCCTGCGGCAAGTTCGTCGAGGGTGGCGTTGACGCCGCCCTCGACCGAGCTCTCGATCGGGACGACGGCCCGGTCGGCCTGGCCAGAGTGCACCGCGTCGAGCGTTGCCTCGATCGAGGCACAGGCCACGGCCTCGAACTCGCGGTCCGGATGCAGCGCGGTGACGGCTTGTTCGCAGAACGTGCCGCGCGGCCCGAGATACGCGCAACGGCTCACGTCGCTCATAGCGCGGCCGCCTCAGGCTGCTCGGCCACTTGTCCGTCGGGCCGTGCGGTCGCCTGCCGCCACGGCTGGCGTTCCGCGAGCGCCCGGGCGACGCCCAGTAGCTGCCTGGCCCTGTGAACTTGCGAGTGCAGGTCGTTGCCGGTTGCCCGGTGCGCCAGCGGGACCTGAACCTCGGCGATCCGCATCCCCTTGCGCAGCAGGTCGATGGTGAGGCCGGTCTCGGCGCCCCAGCCTGATGCGAGCGGCCGCGCCGCCTCGAACGCGGCCCTGGTCAGGCAGCGCTGGCCGTTGAGCGGCTCGGTCGGCCGCCAGCCGGTTGCCCGCTCAATGCCGGCCCCCGACAGGCCCATCACCAGGCCATGGCCCCCGCGTTTCACCCGCGCACTGAAGACCGCGATGCTCATGTCGGCGCGACCCGCCATGACAGGCCCGGCAAGCGGCCCAGCCTCCGCTGCTGTCTCGGCCAGGTCCGCGTCGAGAAATAGCAGGTGCCGGGACCCGGGAACTACGTTCGCGGCAGTCCCGGCTGCGGCCGCGCGCTCGGCCTCGATCACTCGGACCGCCTCCGCGCCCGTTTCCATCGCTGCGGCCTTGCCGCGATTGCGTGCATGGCGCACGACGATCGCGCCAGCCACCGCCGCCTCGCTGCCCGTGCCGTCGCTCGAGCCGTCGTCTACCACGACGACGATGTCTACGCCGGGGATCCGCACCGCGGCCCTGACGGTCGCGCCGATCCGGTCGGACTCATTCCTGGCGGGGATAACGACGGCCAGGCCGCCGCGTGGCGACATGGCTGCGATCTTAGTAGCGCAACTACCTGCCGACTGCCTGCGCCGGGGTGTCCGTCACGGTGAACACCGCTTCAAGCCCCGTCACCTGCAAGATCTTCCTGACCGCTAGCCGAGGTGCGGCCAGTTCTAGATCACCGCCCGTCTCGCGGGCCTGGCGGTGTGCAGCGAGAAGAACGTTCACGCCGGTCGAGTCGCAGAAATCTACCCCCGACAGGTCAACAACCAGACGGACGGGTCCGCCCGAGGCAAGCACGCCCGCCAGCTCGCGCTGCAGCCGGGGAACCGTGTACAAGTCGATCTCGCCCTGGACCGACATGACGACGTATTCCCCCTGCGGCCGGCATGTGACCTTTAGCTCCACCTCCCGCACACTACTCGTCCCTGGCCCGATCCACCACCCGCGATCAAGGCAGCATGCAGGCTGCAAACGCTTGCTGTCGTGAGCTTTTCACGGCCGTTCAAGACCGGACAAAGGCCGGACAAAGTTTCGGCAAAGCGGGGCGTGCGCTGGCACCTGAATAGCCGACAGCCGGGGCCCCGCAGGCCCCCGGACCCGCGTAGTCTGGTGGCATGGCGCGCATCATCTTGTTCATCGTCGCGGCCGCCGCGATCCTCGTCTTGCTGTGGGTGCTGTTGGGGAGCGTGATACACCTGCTGGTGATCGCCTTCTGGATCGCGCTTGTGGCCCTGCTCGGCTTCGGGCTGGTCCGCGTCGCGCGCTGGTCTGGATCCAGGCGATAGGCAGGCAGTCAGCCCGCTTATCCCGTCCGCAGCCCTGCGCGACTGCAGGCTGCCCGCGAGCAGATCTGCGGCCTAGGACCGGGCGCGGTCAGCGCATCGGAGTGAGTTCCCCCACGCGATGTGCCTGGTCATTGGCCGGGCTGGCAGGCCCGGGAACTCGCGACCCGCTGACTACCGCCGGATTGAGCGGCGGCGCTCCGGCCGGCTGGGCGGGCTCATCGCCGGTGCGAGTTAGCTCCCGCACCGGAACCGGGTCGCGCCGGATGGGAGAACACAGGCAACGCGGACCACCGCGGAAGGCGCCAAGCTCACTTCCCGGCACGGTGATGACATCGAAGCCAGCTCCCGCGAGCCTGGCGTTGGTCTCGACGTTCCGCTCGTTGCAGATCGCCACGCGGGGCCCGACTGCCAGTGCGTTGCCGCCGTCGTCCCACTGGCCAGCCTGGCCGGACGGCGAGTCCAGCCCGGTATCGATCACGATGAGCCGGTCGATGTCGAGTGCCCGTGCGGCCGCTTCGAGGAAGGGCTGAGGACGGGACACACGGAGCTGATCCTGGCGGGCGGTAATGGTCAGCGCCGTCAGCGTGAAGGCAAGTGCCGGAATCATGATCACGACGCCGATGTCGACGACGGTACAGACCCTGTCCAGGTGGCCGCCCTCCCCGCGCTGGTTCATCGGGACGGCGAGCACGGTGCGCGCGACGCCGGCCGCCAGCAGGTGCCTGGCCAGGCGTTCGGCGCTGGCCGGTGAGGTCCGCACACCCACGCCCACGGCCACGACACCTGGCGCGAGCAAGAGCACATCACCGCCATCGAGTTGCATGGCGCCGGCGTCATAGCGTGATCGCAGCCCGCCGAACCGAGGATGATGACCGTAGATCACGGCCATCAGCTCGGTCTCTCTGCGGCGCGGGCCAGGCAGGCCGGCAATGACCGCTTGATCTCCGACCCAAACGCTGGAATCCCGGGTAAAGACCAGGTTCGGCAGCGGGGTGATCACGAAGTCGTGGGGATCGAGCAGGTCGTATACCAGCCCGCTGCCCGTCCTGAGCTCGCCGGAGGTCAGCCCGGCAACCAGGACCGCGGCCAGGTCCAGAGGCGCGAGCGACTCCAGATGCTGACGAACGCTGGCGCCAAGGACATCGCCGAGCTCGGCATCGGCGAGCACGGAGGCTATCGCCTCGTCCCTGGCTGCCTGAAACTCGAGCACGTCCTGGAGCAGCTCGGTGACATAGAGAATCTCCGCCCCGCGGTCTCTGAGCAGGTCAGTCAGCGCGTCGTGCTCCTGCTGCGCCCGAGCGACCCAGGGCTGGCCGTCGAATCCGAGCCTGCTCTTCGTCCTCGGCGTGATCCGCCTGAGCTCTGCTCCAGGCCGATGCACAAGCACGGTCCTGAGGCAGCCAACTTCACTGTCAGTACCAATGCTGTAGCTCACGATGCCCCCGAGATTTCCGTGGCCGAGCCCCCGACCGATGACCCTGATGGCAGTATCACCAATCCCTGCCGGATTACGCATACGGCATGAGCGGTGCCGGAGCGTGGTCAGTGTCTGGTATCGGACTGGCTATGGGCCGGTCACGCGGAAGCCAGCGACGACGTCAGCCCGCCGCCATGATGCTCCGGGGTGGCCGTTCCCTGATTGCCCGAATGGGCTAGCTGACTCGACGTGCTTGCCCGTTTCATCGTGCCTCGGCGCCGCGAGGACGGCCCAGACCGTGAGCCCGACCTCGTCGGCCCGTACGCCCCAGGTCAGGCAGAGATGCTCGACGATGCTCAGACCCCGCCCGCTGACTGACGACGCCGACGGATGCCCGGCGTGCGGGACTGTCGCGCTGCCGCCGTCACTCACCGCGACCTCGACCGAGGTGCCGTCCACAGCCCAGGCGACCTGAAGGCGTTCTCCGGGCAGCGGATACGCATGCAGGATGGCATTGCTCAGGAGTTCGCTGATGACGAGCGCGGCGTCCCTGACGGCGTTATCGAAGACGCCGACCGCGCGGAGTTCATCGGAAAGAGCCCGGCGGGCGAGGGCTACGCTGGCCGGCGCGCACGGCAGGTGGACGACTCTCGACGCGCTCACCTCCCTAGCCACCCGCCCCTGCCATCGCGACACGATACCTTCCGCGCTGCGGGTTTCAGATGCCCGGACTGGCGCCGGCGGAAACCGGCCGAACCTGAGGCGCTGATCGCAACCGGCGCGCAAACCCCGGCCCGCACGGGGGTCGTTGCGGCACACTTCCAAGCCAGCAAGGCATTGCGGCTCCGTGACCACCCGTTGAACTAGGTTTTGCGTTACCGGATCGTTATCCGATCACGCGTCGGTTTGCCGCCCGTGGCCGAGCCGGGCCGACGGGCAGGCCGGCCAGGCTCAGTCGGACCGGCGGGTGCCGTCGTCGCTCGGCGTCCGCGGCCGTGGCAGGAGCGGCCTGGACATCATCGGCGGGATCCTGCGGCCGTTGGCCGGCGCCTTGTCCTTGCCGCCAGCGTCCTTTCGGCCGGCGACTCCTTCAGCATGAGCGGGGCCATCGTCGGCGTTCGCACCACGGCCGGCACCAGCGCCCGGGCCGGCCTCAGCGCCAGCGCCGGCCCGGGCCTGCAGCAGCGTCAGGTGCATGATCGCCCCGCCGTCGGGACCGGCCGTCGCGGTCACCTCTCCGTTTTGCGCCCTCGCCAGCTGGCGCACGATGTACAGGCCGAGGCCGATCCCGCCGAACCGCCTCCGATCGCCGGCCTCGCCCTGGACGAAGCGCTCGAAGACCCGCTCCAGATCAGCAGGGGCGATCCCGATGCCCTCGTCCCGCACCGAGACCTCGATCTGGCCCGACTCGGGGATCGCCGCAGCGGTGATCGTCACCGTGCCGCCATCCGGCGAGTACTTGAACGCGTTCTCCAGCAACTGGCCCACGATACTGTCGGTCGCAGCCGGGTCGCCGCGCGCCTGCGGCAGGTCGTCAGGAATGTCGGTGATCAGGATGTGCCGGTCGGACAGCGGGCGGAACACTTTCGCGGCGTCGAACAGCAGCCTGGCCAGGTCGAACGGCTCGTTTCTGACCGTCAACCGGTTGGCGCCTGCCCGCGACCCGAGCAACAGCTGATCGACGAGCCTGGCCAGCGACTCGGCACGGTCGGCGATCGTCTGCACGGCCATCCGCCTGTCGCTGTCAGGCAGCTTGTCCCACCGGTTCGCCAGGGTGCTCGCGAAGCCTTGCACGACGGTGATCGGGGTTCGCAGTTCGTGACTTGTCGTCGCCAGGAACAGGTCCTTGGCCTCCTCAAGCTCCTTGGCCGCCGTGATGTCCCGGAAGTCGACCACCTGCTCGTCGCGGCCCTCGAGCACCGTGCAGAGCACGTCGATCCAGCGGTCGTTGGCCAGCCGACAGGTCAGCGTCGCGCCGGGCTCCGGCAGCGGGAACGGCGGCGGCTTGCCGGTCGCCTGCGCCGCCGATACGCCGGTCAGCGCGTGCGCGGCGGGGTTCCACTGCCGGACCAGGCCGTTCCCGTCCAGTACGGCGATGCCGTCCGCGCTGCTGTCGATGACGGCCCGCTCGTGTGCCCGCTGCCGCACCACCTCGGCGAATGCCGTGGCGTTCGACAGCGCCACGCTGGCGTGCCCGGCGAGCAGCTCAAGCAGCTCGAGCTCGACGTGGCCGACCTTCCGCCCGCTGTACAGGGCATACAGCGCCCCGTACGGCTTGCCTGCCACGTACGACAAGCTCAGCGTGATCGTGTGCAGCCCGGGCAGCGCGGACCAGATCAGGTCGTCGAACCGGCCGGACTCGCCGGTCCGCATCAGCACGCTGTTCCCCGACCGCATCAGCTCGCCGACCAGGCTGGTTGGCAGGTCCGCCGTCCGGCCGCGGAGATCCGCGGGCAGGCCGTCCATCGACACCAGCCGCAGCCGCTCGCCCTCGATCAGCACGAACCCGCCAGCGTCGGCCCTGGTCAGCTCGCGCAGGCTGGCCGCGATCCGGTCGAGCACGGTCTCCAGGTCCAGCTCGGAGTTCATGTCGGCCACTACGTCGCCGAGCCTGCGCACCACCCGCGCGCGCTCGGCCATGTAGTGCCGGACCGCGCTGTCCTCGTCGCTGGGGTGGCACAGGATGATCCAGCCCAGCCGTCCGCCCGAGGCTTCGGTCAGGCTGCCGACGTCGAGCCGCAGGTCGAGCATCTCGCCGGCCTTGGACATCCGCCTGGTAGCGAGCGAGATTTGGCCGCCGGCCGCGACCCGCTCGAGTACGGCGTTGTGCTCTGCCCGCAGCTCCCGCGGGATGATCGGCGGATCGAGCCCGAGCACCTCGGCCGCGGTCCAGCCGAACATCCGCTCCGCCGCCCGGTTCCAGACGCACACCGCCCGGTCCCTGCCGAGCGCGATGATCGGGCCTGGTGCGCAGTCGATAACCGCGCGCGCGGTGGCATCGATCCGCGCCTGATCCGGCCCGGCCGCCACCACCCGCCTCCGCCACACGCCCCTATCGTGACACCAGATCGGCAATCTGCATCGCCAAAAGCGCAGGCGGTGGCGCGAATCATCGTTCACAAAGGCACAGACCACCCGAGATCAACCGACCTCAGCGGCGACTCCCGCCTCCCGAGGCCGCCTTTGCGTAGCGGCGGGTCCTGTCAGTGGCGTAACCTGCCTCCACATCTGGCTCGGCGAGCACATGCCCAGGACCGGTGATGGCACGCGGGTCCGCGAGCAGATTCCGGACCTGCCCAGCCTGACATGCCGCCCGGGTCTGGCCACGGAACCTGTCTGGGAGCATGCGCGTCCAATGGTTGTGATATCACTCGCATGTCCGGAGCGGACCCGCGTGAACAGGCGTTTCACGCCGATCGTTCCCTGGCGGTACCTGCTGGCCGGGATCGTCGTCGGAGCTCTCGCCGTGGCGGGCTGCAGTTCCGGCACCGGGACGAACGTTCATGGCGGCGGCACGGCGAAGGTGGCGCTGAGGTTCCAGGTGCAAGGCGACGCCGGCCGTCACGGCCAGGCTAAGACGCTCACCTGCGACCCGGCTGGCGGCAGTCAGCCCGTGGCGGCGTCCGCCTGCTCGGTGCTACTCAAGCTGAAGAAGAACCCCTTCGCGCCGATCGCGAGGGAGATGAACTGTCCCATGCTGCTGCGGAGCAACAGGAAGATACTGGTGACCGGGACCTGGTTCGGAGTCACAGTGCACAGGCTCGTCGTCGACGGCGGCTGCGACATCGCCCTGTTCGACTCGCTCAACAAGATCGGGCTGACCTCATGAAGGCGGCAGTCAGCTCCGCATCGCCGCAGGGATCCTAACCAGCCACGACGGCGCAGGACTGCGCCGACTTGGCCAGCCGTCTGACACGGCCTGCGGTCGATGTCCGACCAGCCGTATCTCAGCGTCGTAGTGCCAGTCTCGGCGACCGCATTGGTGCGCCGGAGATGAGCGGCCATCCCGGGCGCTCCTGGCCTGGCGGCTAGCTTGGGGAAGGCCGTGCGGTCGCTCGACGTCCCGCACGTACTTGAACTCAAGAAGCGAATGAACCCCAGATCCGATTTCGGCTATTGCCGCGCTTAGCTCGGCTCTCCAGCGCATCTTCTTGTGCTTGTTCATGGCCTCGGCCAGCCGCCCAGACGTGGTCAGCCGCCGCTGGCAAGCTGCGCATGCTATGGCGAACGCCGCATCGAAGGTGGCGGCCTCGACGACGAGATCGAGGACAGTCTCCTCGATCCGCGTTCGCGGTGGCAGCAGACTGGGATGCCTGGCGACCTCCAGGCGCGTCGAGCGGTGCACCACGATGCCGTGGAGTCTGGCGATATGGCGGCTCGCGGGAATAGTGACATGGACGAGCGAACTTTGCCTGTCGGTGATCTTGAACCGCTCGGCGGCCGTCTGGTGGCTGACGACAGCTTGAGAGCCTGCAGCGAGCAGTGCAGCCCAGAGCAGCGCTTCCCGCGAAGGTTCACCGGTGAACACGTAGTAGACGCCGCGCCGCAGGAGCTGCCAGCGCTTCGAGCGGATTAGCCAGTCGATGGCGTCGGGGTGGGTTCGCCGTGTGATAGCACGGTCAAACCACCATGATCATGGTGGTGCTCGGCTATTTCAGAAGTCGCGACAGCCGGCGGTCAGCAAGCGGCTTGCCACCGGTCTGACATGTCGCGCAGTACTGCATCGCCGAGTCGGCGAACGAGACCTCGCGCACCACGTCGCCGCAGACCGGGCACTTCTCGCCGGTTCTGCCGTGCACGGCGAGGCCGGCCTTCTTCTCTTTCTTTAGTTCCGACGCGGCAAGCCCCGCTGATCGCTCGACGGCGGAGCGCAGCGTCCCGACGATCACCTCGTGCAGGGCAGCTACTTCGTCCGTGCTGAGGCTGGACGCGAGCCGGAACGGGGACATCCGGGCGGCGTGCAATACCTCGTCCGAGTACGCGTTGCCGATGCCAGCGATGATCTTCTGATCCCGCAGCACGCCCTTGATCTGAGTGCGGCGGCCGGCCAGCATGCCGCCCAGCACGTCGGCGGTGAACTCGGCCGCCAGCGGGTCGGGCCCGAGCGCCGCGATACCGGGCACGGCGGCGGGATCGGTCACGAGATAGACCGCGAGCCGCTTGCGGGTCCCGGCCTCGGTGAGGTCGAATCCCGCTCCGTCGGTGAACCGCAGCCGGAAGGCGAGCGGGCTCTTGCCCGGCCGGGCAGGCTGGCTGGGCAGTTCCTCGCGCCAGCGCAGCCAGCCGCCCCTGGCCAGGTGAGTGATGAGGTGCAGCGTTCCGGCGCTGCTGGCCGGGCTGGTGACCAAGTCGAGGAACTTGCCGTGCCTGGCCACGTCCCTGATCGTCGCGCCGTTCAGCGCTGTGAGAGGCGGATCGTACGTCTTCAGCACGGAGAACTCGGCGATTTCAGCACGATCGATCACGCGGCCGACCGCGCGCTCGCGCAGGTCCGCCGCAAGTGACTCCACTTCGGGAAGTTCGGGCACGATAATGATTCTGCCAGGGAACTCGGAGTGGAGTGGCTCAGGCGCTTGGGCGCTCGTGGGCGAGGAGGGATTTGAACCCTCACGTCCTCTCGGACACACGGACCTGAACCGTGCGCGTCTGCCGTTCCGCCACCCGCCCTCGGGGCACTGGCA
>WNFI01654211.1_pt1 | contig 15289 bp, 11 predicted proteins | sample 5400471 | NCBI WGS metagenome assembly WNFI01 (sample SAMN13153348, study PRJNA577476) | soil metagenome | isolation source: 100 cm saprolite on Douglas fir-dominated hillslope | place: USA:California | collected 2013-09-17 | reverse complement strand
TGCCTTGCCCCTCATCCCCCCGCTCCCCCCGGGCCCGCTCGCGATCGGCGAATCCCCGGGGCCACCTGGAAACGCGCCGAGGCTAGCACACTTCCCCGCCTCCACCCAGGGGCAATCTGGACTAGAATCCCCGCCGTTCGCCCGTTCGGAGGTCCAAATGTCCAAAACACTCCGTTTCCGTGCCGCATCCCTGCTCTTCCTTGCCCTGGCCCTCGCCCCCCCCGCCGGGGCCGGGCTGACCTCGTTGGGCAAGATGCCGGCCCCCGAGCGGCAGGGCAACACCCTCCTCTTCCGGAACGCCCAGGGGGTTCTGGCCGTGTCCGTCCTCGCCCGCGACATCGTCCGCGTCCGCTTCTCCCCCACCCCCGCCTTCGGTCGTGACCATTCCTACGCGGTGGTGAATCGCGATTTCGGAGAGCCGGGCGCTTCCTTCCAGGTCGCGGGCGAGCGCTCCACCATCACCACCGCCACCCTGCGGGTGACCGTGCTCCACGACCCCCTCCGGATCGCCTTCGCGACCGCGGCCGGGGAGTCTCTGGACGAGGACGATGCGGAGCGGGGCATGGCCTTCGCCGGGCGCGAGGTCAGGGTCTTCAAGCGGCTCCGGGACGACGAGCACGTGTACGGCTTGGGCGAGAAAACGGGCAAGCTCGACAAGCGGGGGGCCAAGCTGGGCGGCTACGCCTACGCGATGTGGAACAGCGACACCCCCGGCTACGATTCCAGCACCGACCCCATCTACGTGTCGGTGCCGTTCTTCATGGTCCTGCGGGAGGGCCGGGCCCACGGGATCTTCCTCGACAACACCTTCCGCAGCAGCTTCGACGTGGGGAAGGCGTCGACCAGTCTCCTCTCGTTCGGGGCCGAGGGCGGGGAGCTGAACTACTACTTCATCTACGGCCCCGGACCCCGGCAGGTCGTGGAGCGCTACACCGCCCTCACCGGCCGCGCACCCCTGCCCCCCCGCTGGGCCCTCGGCTACCACCAGTGCCGCTACAGCTACTACCCGGAGTCGAAGGTTCGATCCGTCGCCAGCAACTTCCGGGAACGCAAGATCCCGGCGGACGTGATCTGGCTCGACATCCATTATCTCGATTCCTACAAGCCGTTCACTTGGGACAAGGCCCGCTTCCCGGACCCCGCGAAAATGATCGCGGACCTGCGCGCCCAGGGGCTCCGCATGGTGACCATCCTCGACGCCCATCCCAAGAAGGAGGCGGGCTACGAGCCCTGGGAGACCGGCCTCGCCGGCGACCACTTCATCAAGAACCCGGACGGCTCCGTCTATCTGGGCCCGGTCTGGCCCGCGAAGGCCGAGAAGAACCCGGGCCCCAATGCCTTCCCCGACTTCAGCCAGCCGGGGGCCCGCGACTGGTGGGGCGGGCTCCACAAGTCGCTCCTCGACGTGGGGGTGGCGGGGATCTGGAACGACATGAACGAGCCCGCGGTCTTCGTCCCCCCCACCTGGACCATGGCGCTCGACGTCCGTCACGACAACGAGGGCCAGCCCACGGACCACCGCGAGATCCACAACGTCTACGGGCAGCTCATGACGCGCTCGACCTTCGAGGGACTCTCCCGGTTGCGGCCGAACGAGCGGCCCTTCGTGCTGACCCGCGCCACCTACGCGGGGGGACAGCGCTACGCCGCTCAGTGGCCGGGCGACAACACCAGCACCTGGTCGGACCTCGCCCAATCGATCCCCATGCTCCTGGGCATGGGCCTCTCCGGCCTGTCCTTCGTGGGCAGCGACATCGGCGGCTTCCAGAGGGGCCCCTCCCCCGAGCTCTACACCCGCTGGCTGCAGACGGGGGTCTTCTACCCGTTCATGCGGACCCATGCCGAGCTGGGCACCCCCGACCGGGAGCCCTGGTCCTTCGGCCCCTCCTTCGAGGCCATCAACCGGAGGGCCATCGAGCTTCGCTACGAACTGCTGCCCTACATCTACAACGTGATGGAAGAGGCGAGCCGCAAGGGGGTGCCCGCCCTGCGTCCGCTCTTCCTCGAGTACCCCGAGGACGACCGCACCTACGCCCTGGACGACGAGTTCCTGCTCGGCCCCGACCTTCTGGCCGCGCCCGTCCTCCGAGAGGGCGCGACCGAGCGGGAGCTGTTCCTGCCCAAAGGCGACTGGTTCGACTTCTGGACCGGTCGGCACACGGCCGGCGGGGCCACGATCAAGCTGCCCGTGACCCTGGGCACGATCCCGATCTTCGTACGCGGGGGCGCGTTCCTCTTCCGGCAGCCGGTCGTCCAGCATACCGGGCAGATGCCGGGCCAGCCCCTCGTGGTGGGGGTCTACCCGGCGGGGCAGTCGGAGGGGTCGCTCTACGAGGACGACGGCCAGAGCCTCCAGTACCGCCAGGGCGCCTTCGCCCGCCGCCGCTTCGTCCAGACCCGCGCCGAGGGGCGGGTGGTCATCGAGGTCGGGGCTCCGCAGGGACCCTACCGCCCGGCCCCCCGCGACCTCATCCTCTCCGTCGTCTCGGATCAGGAGCCCAAACGAGTGCTCGTGGGAACCGAGCCCCTCCTCCGATTGAGCCCGGGCGAGCTGGCGGCCGCGCCCCGCGGCTTCGCGGTTGCGGAGGGAGCCGTCACCGTCAAGATGCCCGACCGGTTCGAAGCGGTGAAGGTGACCCAGGCGCGGGTCCTCCAGACGCTGGTGCGGGGGGCCCTGCCCAGCCCGCTCCTCCGGCGACTATTCAAGGGCGCGATGCCCCGGCGGGCGGCGGCCGACCTGCCGGACGAGGTGTGGGCGGCCCTGGCCGCGAACATGGGAGTGGACAGTCCCTCCTTCGGGATGGCCCTCGCCCAGGCCCTGCACGACCGCCTGGCCTGGGACCGGGAGCCCGCGGACCCCGGGGAGTGGGCGCGTCTGGGAAACGAGAGGCCGCTGGAGGCGCTCTGGATGGCCGCGCTCTCCGAGAACCGGACCGTCCGCAAGACGTTTCCCGGCTTCGCCGCCGAATGCGTGCGGGCGTACCGGGCTTCTCCGGCCTGCATCCCCCCCTCCTGGGATTTCGTGGAAGGAATCCTGGAGATTCAGTCCGGCGCCCTTTCCCACCTGCGCGAGGCGGAGCGGAAGGTCGAGGATGCGGAGCGCCGCTTCGAGGCGGAGCGTCAACGCGGGGACGACGTGCGGGAGGAGCTGAAACGCCTGCGGCGGGAGACGAGCGACCTCCGGGCGGAGAGGGCCCAGGCGGAGCGGAAGGCCGCGGCCCTCGAAGCGCGGGCCCAGGCCGAGCCGCCCGCGGACGCCCAGCGGCTCGAGAGCCTGGAGCGGCGCCTGCGCAAGGCGGAGAAGGAGAACGAGCACCTGCGCCGCGAGCGGGAGCGGGCCCAGCCCGCCACCCCCCCGGTGAGCGTCATGTTCGAAGACCTCCCTCCACCCGCCCCCGCGGAGGACCCGGAGGCCCCCCGTTCGCCCATCTTCGGGGACCCCAACCCCCACCGCCGCGTCCTCCGGCAGATCCTGAGGAAGCTCTTCAAGAAGGGAAAGATCGGGGCCTCGCACACCCACGAGGACAATGTCTACCGGGGCGTGCCCGACCACGACAAGGGGATCGCCAAGCAGGCCATGGACCTCCTCTACCGGGAGGGCCTGCTCATGCCTAAGCCCACCGCCACCGACCCCCACGTCTCCCTGGCCCCGGACAAGACCACCGAGACCCGGGCCATCATCGCGGGCGAGATCGAGAACCCGCGCCTGCAGCGGTGGATCGAGGAGGCCCCTTGACCGTGGCGGACGCACCCCCGGACACGGCGGAGGGGTACCGGGCGGCGAGGGAGGCGGCGGCCTTCCTGGACCTGGCCGAGCGCGGCGTGCTCGAGGTCACGGGTCCCCAGCGCCAGAAGTTCCTGCAGGGGATGCTGAGCAACGAGGTGCTGGCCCGCGCTCCCGGCACGGGATGCCTGGCCGCGCTGCTCACCGTGAAGGGCCACATCCAGTCCCTCATGCGGGTGCTGGTGACCCCGGAGGCCGTCCTCCTGGAGATGCCCCAGGACCGCCTCTCCCTCGTGGAGCGAACCCTGGAACACTATCGGGTGGCCGCCCCGGTGCGCTTCAAGGCCCGGCCGACGGCGGTGGTGGGCCTCCTGGGCCCCCAGGCCCGGGAAGCCCTGCGGGACGCCGGCATCGAGGTCCCCGACCTTCCCCCCGAATCACACGTGGGGGGGCAGATCGCGGGCCAGGCCGTCCTCGTGGCCCGCGCCAGCGACCTGCCCTCCGGGTTCGTGGTCCACGTGGCCCCCGATGGAGCCGCTCCCGTGCGCGAAGCCCTCGCTCGCCGCGCCCACCACCTGGAGCGGGAGGCCCTGGACGCCTTGAGGGTCGAGACGGGGCGGGCCTGGTACGGCCCCGATGTGAGCGAGGAGAACCTCCTGCACGAGGCCGGGCTCGTGGACAGCCACCATTCGTTCACGAAGGGCTGCTACATCGGACAGGAGGTCATCGCCCGCCTGGACGCGCGGGGCGGGAACGTCAACAAGAGGCTGCGCGGCCTCCGGTTGAGCGCACCGGTGGGGGCGGGGACGGCGGTGCGGGCCGCGGGCAAGGACGTCGGCCGCGTGACCACCGCCGCCGTCTCCCCGCGCCACGGCCCCATCGCCCTCGCTTACCTCCACCGCGACCAGTCGGCGCCCGGCACGACCCTCGAGGTCGCGGGGGCCACCGCCACCGTGGTCGCGCTGCCCCTGGAGTAAGGACGCTGAAGATCTACACCCGAAGGGGTGACCGGGGCGAAACCGGGCTCCTGGGCGGGCCCCGGGTCCCCAAGGACCATCTGCGCGTGGCCTCCTCCGGCGAGCTGGACGAGCTCAGCGCCGTGCTCGGCCTGGTCAAAGCCCACGCCCGCGACGCCGGCCTCTCCACGCTCTTGCGGGAGATCCAGCGCGATCTGTTCGCGATGGGGGCCCAGCTCGCCGACCCTTCGGCCCGGGTGGCGAGCCGGAAGGCCAAGGCGGCCGTCCCCGCGGCCCGCATCCGCAGCCTGGAGCGGGCCATCGACGCCCGCGAGCGCCAGATGCCGGAGCTCAAGGCCTTCATCCTTCCCGGCGGCTCGCGGCTGGGCGCGTTCCTGCATCTGGCCCGCACCGTCTGCCGGCGCGCGGAGCGCTCGATCGTGACCCTGGCCCGCGCGGAGACGGTGGACAAACGGATCCTGGCCTACGTCAACCGGCTCTCCGACTTGCTCTTCGTCCTCGCCCGCTACGAGAACCACCGGAGCGGGGAATCGGAGGATCGGTGGTGATGGCGCAGCTCGGTCCGGCTGGGCGCCGCGCCCCCCTTCTTGAGCCACGGGGTCCACGGATCTAGTCTCGCCCCCCTTCCGGAGGTTGAAGCCATGGCCACCACCGACCGCTACGATGCCATCGTGATCGGAGCCGGACAGGCGGGGGTGCCGCTGGCGCGGGCCCTCGGCGGGGCGGGGCGAAAGACCGCGCTCCTGGAGCAGGACGAGGTGGGCGGCACCTGCATCAACGTCGGCTGCACGCCTACCAAGACCATGGTGGCCAGCGCGCGCGTGGCGTACCTGGCCCGCCGGGGTGCCGACTATGGGGTGCGCACGGGAAGCGTGGAGGTGGACCTTCTAAGGGTGCGCCAGCGGAAGCGGGACCTCGTGGTGACCTTCCGGAGCGGGAGCCAGCGCCGCCTCGAGAGCACCTCCGGCCTCGACCTGATCAAGGGTCGGGCCCGATTCCTGGCTCCCCGTCGGCTGGAGGTCCATGGCGCGGACGGGGCCGTCCGCCAGCTGAGCGCGGACCTCATCTTCATCAACAGCGGCGCGCGGCCCGCGGTGCCCGCTCTGCCCGGGCTTTCCGGGCTCCCCTTCTTGGACTCGACCTCCATCATGGAGCTGGGAAGCGTTCCCGATCACCTGCTGGTGCTGGGCGGGGGGTATGTCGGCCTCGAGTTCGGGCAGATGTTTCGACGATTTGGGAGCCGGGTCACCGTGATCCATCGTGGCCCCTACCTGCTGGGCCGTGAGGACCCCGACGTGGCGGAGGAAGTGGCCCGGATCCTGCGGGAGGACGGCCTCGAGGTGCTCCTGGAAGCCGAGGCGCGCGAGGTCCAGCCCGCCCCCGAAGGGTGCCGGGTGCGCGTGGGCACCCCCCAGGGGGAGCGGACGGTCACCGGGTCGCACTTGCTCGTGGCCACGGGACGCGTACCCAACACCGAGGACCTGGACCTGGCCGCGGCCGGGATCGAGACGGACCCGGGCGGCTTCATCCGGGTCGACGAGCGCCTGGAGACGAAAGCTCCGGGCGTCTACGCGCTGGGCGACGTGAAGGGCGGGCCCGCCTTCACCCACATCGCCTACGACGACTTCCGCATCGCGCGCACCAACCTCCTGGAGGGGGGGCACGCGACCACCGCGGGTCGCCTCGTCCCCTACACCGTCTTCCTCGACCCCCAGCTGGGGCGGGTGGGCCTCTCCGAGACCGAGGCGCGCGCTCGTGGCCACCGGGTGCGGGTGGCCCGGCTGCCCATGAGCCAGGTCGCCCGCGCCCGCGAGGTCGACGAGACGCGGGGCTTCATGAAGGCGGTGGTGGAGGCGGACAGCGGACGGATCCTGGGCGCGGCCATCCTGGGCCTGGAGGGGGGCGAGGTGATGTCGGTGGTGCAGGTGGCGATGATGGGCGGGCTGCCCTATACCGTCCTGCGGGAGGCGGTCTTCGCCCATCCCACGCTCGCGGAGTCGCTCAACAACCTCTTCCTGGCCATGGACGCGGCTTGAGCGGCTCCATTCGACGACGGCCCGGTTAACCCGTGAAGAACGGTGGCCGGTGGATCCCCCCGACGCAGGATCCGTCGAGCGACTCTGCCGCCCCCGCCTTCAAGAACTGCCGGACGATGCTGTCGACGCACGGGCCCCCCGCGGACGGGATGCCCCGCTTATGGGCGGCCCGACGGTAAGAGTCTAGCTCTACTCGCGGCCAAGGCCTGCGGTTCGGAACAAGACAAGGACTCTTCCGGCTCCAGCCTTTTTTGCCCGGCGCTCGCGACGTGGCTTACAAGCATCACCAGCCGGCAGGAACACTTCGACCGACGAGCGCTTTGGCCTCGAGTCGTGGGGCTCCAGAGCCGACAGCGTGATCCCCACCTCACCGCTAAGGAGCACCCTTCTCCTTGGGCGCAGCGGTGCGGATGGCGGCAAAGGCGCGCCCCGCAATCTCGCGGCTCACCCCCTCGCGGAGCGCGCCGCAGGGGATGCGGGCCCTCCCCCCGGAGCGGCGGTAGACCACCACCTCCCAGCACTCCCCGCCCTCGAACTCCGGAGGGGGTTCGAGGGGGGGCAGGCGCGCCGGCCCGCTCTCGAATTCCTGCATGGCGCCACCGTTCAGGAGCAAACGCGCCCCCGCGATGTCCGCCTTGTCCAGCGTCTCCGAGCCCCAGCAAAAGCGGGGGCCGTCCTCCAGCAGGAGGAGCGTCTCCGAGCCGCGGGGCGCGAGCTCCGCCACCACCCGCCGGCCACGGGCCTCCTCCGCGACCCGCGCCCCCTCCCGGTCCAGCTTGGCCTGGCGCAGGCCCAGGGCCAGGCGGAGGAGCCACCAGAGCAGAACCAGGAAGAGCAGGGAGGCGAGAACGCGAACCAGCATGGCCCGGAGACCTTAGCACGAGCCTCGGGGTTGGCCCGCGAGGCCGCCTGCTACAATCTACGGCTGTCCGGGCGCCCCCGTCCCGGGAGGAGACCTCATGAGGGTGAGACGGGCTTTTTTGAAGGTGCCCCTGGGCGCCACCCTCCTGCTCGCCCTGCCCCTGACCGCGGCCCCCGGCGTGGGCACCGCCTCCGGGATCCGCTGGACCGTCCCTCCGCGCTGGGCCGAGCAGGCTCCACGCTCGATGCGCGTGGCCACCTACACCGTGCCCGCCCCCCCGGGGGGGGAAACCGGCGAGTGCGCGGTCTTCGCCTTCGGGCCCGGCCAAGGAGGAACGGTCGAGGCCAACGTGCAGCGCTGGTCGGCTCAGTTCGAGGGCGGCCCCGCCCCCCAGCGCTCCACGAGGCAGGTCGGCGGGCTCACCGTCCACCTCGCACAGGTCTCCGGAACCTACTTGGCCCCGGGAGGCCCCCGGATGCAGTCCCAGGGGAAGAAGACCGGCTACAAGCTCCTGGGAGCCATCGTGGAGGGGCCGGGAGGCCTCATCTTCTTTAAGCTCACCGGCCCCGCCCCGACCGTGGCCGGGGCCCAGGCCGAGTTTGACGCCCTCCTGGGCTCGATCGCCCGGGGCTAGGGCAGCCCACGAGCATGGCCATGCGGGCGGCGATCTTCGACTTCGACGGCGTGATCGTGGACAGCGAGCCCCTCCACTTCCAGGCGCTGCGCTCGAGCCTTCTTCCCGAGGGAGTCCAGATCGACGAGGAGGAGTACTACACCGGCTACTTGGCCTATAACGACCGGACCGCGATCCGCCTCGCTCTGGAGGCGCACGGCGTTTCCCCGCCGCCCGCCCGTGTCGACGCGATCGCCCGGCGTAAGGCGGGCTTCTTCTCCGAGCTGGCCTCCAAGATCCCCCTCTTCCCGGGGGCGGCGGAGCTGGTGCGGTCGCTGGCCGCGGGGTTCCCCCTGGCCATCGCCTCCGGGGCCCTCCACGGTGAAATCGATGCCATCCTGAGGGCGGTGGGGCTGCGCGACGCCTTCGCCGCCATCGTGGGGGCGGACGACGTCTCGCGGGGCAAGCCGGACCCCGAGCCCTACCTGGCCGCCATGGGCCTCCTGGCCGCGCGCACGCCCGGGCTCGCGCCCCCGCAGTGCCTGGTCCTCGAAGACTCGATGGCGGGGATCGCCTCCGCCCGCACCGCCGGGATGACGGTGGTTGCGGTGACGCACTCCTACCCGCGGGAGAAGCTGGGAGCCGCGCACCACGTCGTGGATTCGCTCGTCGGCCTCGAGAACGACGGCCTGCGCGAGCTCTTCGGCCCCTGAGCCGTGCCCTCCCGCTACCTCGATCCCGAGCAGATCCGGCGGCACGCCGAGCACCGCTACGAGTTCAACCGCCGGGGCCTGGCCGGGCGGGTGGTGCTGGTGGCGGGGGGAACGGGCGGCTTGGGGAGCGCCCTGACCGCCCTGCTCCTGCAGGAAGGGGCGTTGCCCGTGGTCGGCTACCGTGCGAACCGCGGCCACGCGCTGGCCCTGCAGCAGAAGCTCCAGGACCTCTACGGCGGCCCCGTGCAGCTCGTGGAGGGGGACGTGGCGGATCCCGCGGTGCGGCGGCGGTATCTGGAGGCGGCGCTGAACGTCAAGGGAGAGCTCTACGGTTTGGTGGTCTTGACGGGGGACCCCGCCCGCGTCAAGCCCGAAGACCTGGACGGAGACGCCCTCCACGCCTCCTTCGCCGCCAACTTCGAGGCTCCCCTCCTCCTCGCCCGGGCGGGCGCGGCGGAGATGATGCGCCATGGGACGCACGGGGCGATCGTCCTCTTTTCCAGCATGCAGGGCGTGCATCCTTTCGAGGGGAGCCTGGCCTACGCCGCCCCCAAGGCCGCCCTCATCCACGCCGCCAAGATCCTGGCCAAGGAGCTCGGGGGCCCCGCCGACATCCGAGTGAACGTGGTCGCCCCGGGGGCCACCGCCGCCGGCATGGCCCGGGTCTCCATCGATGCCGGCAAGTACGATCCCTATGTGGAGCGGGGGGCCATCCCCCGCTTCGGGCGGCCGGAGGACGTGGCCCGGGCGGTGCGTTTCCTGCTCGAGCCCGACTCCTACGTGACCGGCCAGGTCCTGACCGTGGACGGTGGGCTGACACTAAGGCGCGACCGGCTCGCGTGAGGTATGCCATGAAGAGAGGCACGATTCTGATCCTCTGCTCCTTGGGGACCGCCCCCCTCCACGCCCAGAGCGAGGAGGGCCTGCGCCAGTTCTTCGAGGGACGGTCGGTGGTGGTGCGGATCGACATGCCGGCCAGCTCGAGCGGGGTGGACGTCTACCCGGAGCGGGAGCGACCGCTGGACCTCGGCAAGCACGCCTCCCGGATCCGGGAGAGCGGGGTCGCCCTGCGGGAGGGAGAGCGCATCACCGTAACCAAGGTCAAGGTGAAGGACGACCTCATCGAGTTCCAGCTCGGGGCCGGTGGCTTCAATGCGTTCCGCAACGGGTCGGGCAGCGTCTACGTCCCCTCCGTCGCGAAGTCCACCCGCGAGAAGGACTTGGAGCGCGACGTCAAGCGAGAGGACGACCCGGACCGACGACGGCGGATGCAGCGCGAGCTGGACGAGCTGCGCGAGGACCGGGAACGCGAGGAGGCGCGCAACCGCGCGGTGGCGGAAGCCGCCAACGAGCTCCGGCGCGAAAAGGACCGCGAGCGTGCGCTGGCCATGGGCTCTCGCTTCAACGTCCGCTTCGAGAAGCGAGTGCCTCCGCAGGCCCTCACCCCCGAGGGCCTCATGCGCGCCCTCGCCAACTACATTGATTTCCCGGGGGGCCCCCGGCCCGCGGAGCGCGCGGAGGACCTGCGCTACGAGCGGAGCGACCGGCCGCCGTCCCGGCCCGAGTTGCGCAAGGGCATGAGCCGGGAGGAGGTCGAGAGCCTGCTCGGGGACCCCGAGCGGGAGGACGTCCGCCGCGAGGCCGGCCTGCAGTCGGTGGTGGCGGTCTATCGGCGCGGCCCCGAGATCATCGACGTCACGTTCGTCGAGGACGTGGTGGTGAGGTACGACGTGCGTTCCCGCTGACCTTCAGCGGGGCAGGACGAGTTCGGGACCGCCGTCGTCGAGCCCCTCCACGTCCATCCACCGGCGGCGGGGGGCGCGCCAGCGCGCCCGGGCCAGGGCGGCGTGCAAGGCCGCGCGGTCGGGTTCGAGGCGAACCGCCTCCGCGTAGAGCCGCACCGCCGCGTCCCAGTCCCCGGCCCGGGCCGCGGCCAGAGCCGCGGCCGCCGACGGCCTCCCCCCGGCCGGACGCTCCGCCTCGTCCGGTCCGTACAGGAACAGTTCGTAGACGGCGAGGGGGGGCCCCGCGCCCTGGAAGATCAGCCGCACCTCGCCCGCTCTCCGGTCTCCCAGCGGCACCACCAGGAGCGCCTGCTTGCCCGCGCGCGGGGCGCCGTTGACCCATTGGAGCCCGTGGCGGGCGGGCCCCTCCCCCACCATCGCCCCGTCCGCCTCCGCGATAAAGGGGACGGAGAGCGGCGAGTGGTCGAGGTCCACGGCCAGCACCAGGGCGGACGCCCGACGCGGGGGGGCCAGGCTCACCCGAAGCCCGCTGCCGCGCGTGATGCCAACGGGGGACGTCCAGGCGGTGGTCACGTCCCGGTCCCGGACCGCGGCGGGTAGGGCCGTGCCGTCGAGGGTCGACACCGTGATCGCGTCGCTCGCCACCGGCCGGGACTCATCGTAGGGGGGAGAGAACCCCCGGAAGACCACCAGGTCTCCGGCCGGCTCCTCCTGCCACGACCCACCGAGGGCCCGCAGGAGTTCGCGGAACCGCCCCGACCGCGGCATCCCCCTGGAGAGGGACGGCGACAGGACCCAGGCGGGGGCGGGGTCCAGGTCCACCTCGTCGCGGAACCGGAGGGGATCGCCGGGGATGCGCTCGTTCCAGGCCTGGCTGGCCATGACCCGCTCCCCGGACTCGAGGGTGAGGCGTCCCGCGAACTGCAGGCTCGCGTAGACGCTCTTCACGCCGGCGCGGGAGAGAGCGTCGAGGGCGGGCCCGATCTCGGGGACCTGCCAGACGCGGACGGCGTGGGCGGGATCGCGCCAGCGCTCGACGAGCAGGCGGTCACCCGCTCCCCAGGGTCCAAGGAGCGTGAGGCCGAGGGCCAGCCCGGCCGCCCGCCGCCAGGTCCAGACCCGCGCCAGGCCGACGCCGGCCAGGGCCAGGACGGGCAGGGTCAGGCCGTAGAGGTAGCGGATCTCGTCCGGCCCCGTGCGGCGGCTGAGGGCAAACGCGGAGGCCAGCGCTCCCCCCCAACCCAGGAAAGGAAGGGCCTTCCGCGACCAGGCTCCGACCAGGACCGCGGTGCCCAAGCCCAGGACGAGGGCCACGCTGAGGGCGGGGGGGAGGGCTTCCCGCTCGGGGCCGTCGACCACGAGGGGGACGTTCACGCCGAGGAGGCCCGTGGCCGCGCGGCCCAGGTCGGCGAGGCCGCTCAACCAGAGCCACCGCGGACGCACCGCGGTAACCGCGCTCGCGGCCGTGACCACCGTCGAGCCGGCGGCCCCGATCAGGTGGGCCACGGCGAGGGGGCTCGCGCCCAGGGCAAAGCCGGCCAGGCCGGGAAGGGCCGCGCGTCCCGGCCGCAGCCCGGCCAGCACCAGCCCGGCGCCCATCCCGGTGAAGGCGGGGATGGCGAGCGACGAGTTCCAGACCGCGAGCCCCGCGACCAGTCCGAGCAGGAGGGCGACCCGATCGCGGAGGGGCGGGGCCTTCTGATCGAGGCCGCGGAGCGCGAGGAGGAGGGGGAGGCCGGTCACCAGGGGCATCAGGAAGTTGGGAGGAGGGCCGGTCGCGGTCATGAGGGCCATGTAGGGCGTCCCCCAGGCGGCCAGGAGGGCGGCGGCCAGGCCCGCCCGTTCCCCGCCCACCCGTCGGGCCAGGAGCCCGGCCAGGGCCACGAGCAGGATCGCGCAGAGAAACTCATAGAGGCGGAAGGCCAGGTGGTGGGGGAGAAGGGCCAGGCCCGGAGCCAGCAGGTACGCGTCCAGGGCTCCGTTGTAGGGCTGGTTCCAAAGCGTGGTGGCCAGCTCTCCATTCAGGACGTGGCGGCCCATCAGGAGCAGGATCGCGTCGTCGTTGGAGACGGGCAGGTCGAAGGTGGTGCGGTGGAGAGGCCCCCGGGCGACCGCGTAGGCGAGGACGAGGCCGACGAGCGCGGGCAGCCACCCGCGGAGCGCGGTCATGGGCGCAGTCTGCCCGAAGCAGGGCCGCCTGTACACCGGGGAAGCCGCCGTTTGACGCGCGGGCACCCGACCCGTTAGCCTGTGTGTTGTGCGACGGATAGCGCTCCGACGGTGCGGGCCCGCTCTCGCCCTCCCTCTGCTCACGCTTTGGGCTTGCCGAGGGCCGGGAGCCCGCGCCGCCGCCCCCCCCTCCGCCGAGACGTCCCCCTCCCCCGCCCTGGCCGGCGATCCGGTGGCGGAGGTGGACGGCACCCCCATCACCCGCGGAGAGCTCGAGAAGCACGTGAGAAACCGGCTGGCGCGGCTCCGCCAGGAGGAGTATGAGATCCGGCATCAGGCCCTGGAGGAGATGATCGGGGACCAGCTGGTGGAGAAAGAGGCCAAGGCCCGGGGGATTTCCAGCGCGGAGCTGCTCAAGGACGAGGTGGAGCGGCAGCTGAACGGCCCCTCCCCCGCCGAGGTCGAGACCCTCTATAACCAGAACCGGGGGCGCTTCTCCGGCCGCACCAAGGAGCAGGCGGTGGCGGAGATCCAGCAGGCGCTCCGGGAACGGGAGTTGGGCGTGCGCCGGGAGGCCTTCCAGGCCCTCTTGCGGGCGAAAGCCAAGATCCGCGTCCACCTCGAGGCCCCCCGGCAGGAGATGCCCGTCTCCGCGAGCGCGCCCGCCCTCGGCCCCCCCGAGGCCCCCGTCACCATCGTGGAGTTCACGGACTACCAGTGCCCCTATTGCCACCGAGCCCAGACCACGATCGAGAAGGTCCTGAGCCGTTACGCGGGCAAGGTGCAATTCGTCCACCGCGACTTCCCCCTGGAAGGCCATTCCCAGGCCTTCCCCGCCGCGCGGGCGGCCCGCTGCGCGGGTGAGCAAGGCCGGTTCTGGGACTACCACCGCAACCTGATGACCCTTCCCGGCGACCTGAGCGAGACCGATCTGGCCGCCCGGGCCGCGTCCCTCAAGCTCAACCCCGGGGCTTTCTCCACCTGTCTGGCCTCCGACCGCTACGACGCCTCCATCCGGGAGTCGGTGGACGCGGGGCTCAAGGCCGGCGTCACCGGGACCCCCGCCTACTTCATCAACGGCCGGGTGATCACCGGCACCCGCCCCTTCGAGCAGTTCCGGGAGGTCATCGACGCCGAGCTGGGACAGGGGGGTTAGGTCCTTTTTCTGTTGGACTTCCCCTCCTTCAGCGCTACACTCAAGGCTCGCGCAAAGCGCGAAGGAGGTGGTGGGGTAAGTTGCTAACCGAGCTACGGGCTTGGACGATCAAGGACTCCCTCGAGCTGTACAACGTCAACGGATGGGGCCGGGGCTTCTTCTCGATCAACGAGGCCGGCCGCGTCGAAGTGACCCCCGCCGGAGCCAACTCCGCCAAGATCGACCTCAAGGAGCTGGTGGACGACCTCCGCAGCCGTGGCTGCAACCTCCCCCTCCTCATCCGCTTCTCCGACATCCTCCGCACGCGCGTCCAGCAGCTCTGCGGAGCGTTCCAGCAGGCCATCGCCGAGAACGACTACCGCGGGATCTACCGCGGCGTCTATCCCATCAAGGTCAACCAGCAGCGGCACGTGGTGGAGGAGCTGGTGGAGTACGGGCGCCCCTACAACCTGGGGATCGAGGCGGGCTCCAAGCCCGAGCTCCTGGTGGCCCTCGCCCTCCACGACAACCCCGAGGCGCTGATCCTCTGCAACGGCTACAAGGACCGGGCCTTCATCGAGACCGCGCTCCTCGCCCAGAAGCTGGGGCGCCGGGTCATCATCACCATGGACCGGATAGGCGAACTGCCCACGATCCTGACCGCCGCCCGCGACCTGGACATCCGTCCCACCATTGGCGTGCGCGCCCGCCTCGTCACCCGCGGCGCGGGCAAGTGGGTGGAATCGACCGGAGACCGCTCCAAGTTCGGGCTCACCACCGCGGAGATGGTGTCGGCGGTGGAGCTCCTGCGGACGGAGGGAATGCTGGACTGCCTGCAGCTCCTGCATTTCCACATCGGCTCCCAGATCACCAACATCCGGGCCGTCAAGGACGCCCTGCGGGAGGCCAGCCGGATCTTCGTGGAGCTGCACGGCCTGGGCGCCAACATGCGCTACCTGGACTGCGGGGGCGGCCTCGGTGTCGACTACGACGGCAGCCAGACGAACTTCCACTCCTCGGTGAACTACACGCTCGAGGAGTACGCGGCCGACATCGTGAGCCAGATCGCGGAGGCCTGCAACGCCCGCGGCGTCCCCCACCCCGACATCGTGACCGAGTCCGGGCGCGCGCTGGTGGCCCACCACTCGGTCCTGATCTTCAACGTGCTGGGGACGAACGAGATCCTGGCCGGCCAGATCCCGGAGTCCCTGGCCAAGGACGAGCACCACGTGATCAAGCAGCTCTACGAGACCTACGCCGGCGTCTCCCGAAAGAACTTCCAGGAGGCGTACCACGACGCGCTGCAGGTGAAGGA
>WNFI01092093.1_pt2 | contig 15289 bp, 8 predicted proteins | sample 5400471 | NCBI WGS metagenome assembly WNFI01 (sample SAMN13153348, study PRJNA577476) | soil metagenome | isolation source: 100 cm saprolite on Douglas fir-dominated hillslope | place: USA:California | collected 2013-09-17 | reverse complement strand
AAGCAATGCTCCCTCACCGTTGATGTGAACTCCAAACCACCTGCGCACCATCGGATACATGAGCACCGGCCACGCCAGGGAGGAGAGCGAGTAACCCATCGCGATTGCCGCGGTCCCGAACTGGCGCATCGCAAGAGGGGCGATCAGGATCCACAGGCCATCCTGGACGAGCATGGCGAGCAGGTAGGCCCGCGTGCGTCCGTGCGCGAAGAGTGTGATGCCGAACGACCAGCCGATCACGCGCGCGTAGTCGCCGAGTACCTGGATCGGGAGGATCGGCGCGGCCGCGAGAAAGGCCGACGAGTACAGCAGGCGCACGACGAGGTCGCGCAGCGCGATCAAAGCAACCATGCCGCTGCCCATGATCAGGAGGTTGGCGCGCAGGGTCGCGTTGAGCATCGCCTGGGTTCGGAGCGGATCCTTCTCGGCGACGATGCGCGGAAAGACGTACGCCGCCATCCACGTGATGAAGACCGCCATGTACTGCGCCGACACGCCGTTGACGACCTGATAGATGCCGTTCTGCAGCTGACCCAGCGTGTGGATGCCGATCGTGCGCACGAGCAGCAGCGAGCCCCACGACCCAATGCCCGCGACAAGGAGCACGCCACCGTACTGGAGAAGCGATCTTGCGGTCGGACGCGCGAAGTGGGCCTCGTGAAAGGACCAGCCGCGAGCCTTGAAGGCGCGCCACAGCATGAACGCGAAAAATCCGAACTGCAGAAGGGACCCAGCGGCGACTGCGGCCGTCGCGCCAACCAGCTTGAACGCAATCGTGGCGGGGATCAGCACAACGAGCGCGGTGAGGCCACTCGCGACATTCGCGATGGTGAGACCGCGGATGTCGGACAGTCCCTGGAGGACGTAGCTCAGGACTCCGGCGACGTTGTAGAGCGGGAGGCTCAGCAGCACCAGCAGCACGGGCAAGACGTAAGCAGTGCTGCCGGTCAACACCTGGGACAGCTGATTCGCGAACGGCGCGAGCAGGATCGCGCAGATCGTTGCCGACGCGAGCGACAGCGCCGACGAGGTTCCGGCGACAGCGCTGACTTTCGCCCGGTCCGCCGGCGAGTCCGCGATCAGCTTCGCGACCCCGGTCGTCAAACCGAGTGGAATGAGCTGGAACAGAAACGTCGAGAAGTTGAGGATCTGCGCCAGGTCGCCGGTAAGGGTTGGCCCGAGGGCGACGGCCAGCAGCTTCGCCGTGATGACAGCGCGGACGAGGTTGGAGATCGACGAAAGACTCAAGATCCCGACCGACGTCGCGAATGTCCGGATCCCGAAGTGGGAGATCGAAGACGGTTCCGCCGTCGTGGGACCCGGTAGCTCCTGTGGCTCGGAGATCGGAGGCGATCCTTCGGCCTCTTCGTTCATGGCGCGAATCGCGCGCGGGTCCGCCGGCACTAACTCCTCGGCCGCGAAGCTATGCAGCCAACCCCCATGCTGTAGCCGGTGAGGCGCTGGAGACGCCTGAACAGCACCGGCGGCAGCAGGTTCTCCAGGACCATGCGCGCGCGGGTCGGCGCGCCGCCGACCGTGTAGGTCTTCTCCACGCGCAGTCCGGCCCTCCGAAACTGCCCCGCGAATTCGCCCGGTTTGTAGAGATGCGCGTCCGCGATCACCTCGGGGATGTTGTTCTCGAGCATGAGCGTGTAACGCGTCGGCACTTCGATCTGCACTCGTGGCGCGCAACGGGCGTGCTCGGCGATCAGGTCCACAGTCCTGGTTCCGTTCCAGTGTTCGACGAGACCGCCGGAGAACGCGATGTCGTACGCGTCGTGGAACTCATGCAGGTCGAAGGCATCGGCCTGGTGCAGCTCGAGCGAAACCCCGAACTGCCGCATCGAGCGCTCGACCTTCTGGAGGACATCGGGGTCGGAGTCAATCGAGGTCACCTGGTATCCGTAGCCCGCGAGCAGGATGTCGAACAACCCGGATCCGCAGCCGATGGAGATCACCCGCGCCGGCGGCGGCTGGAACTCCAGCATGTAGCCCAGCGACGTCGAATGGCTCGACCAGGTGTTGTACGCCGTTTGCGGCGAGCCCTGCTCGAAGGCAGTTTCCGCGTATCGAGACCATCGCTTGGGGTCCACCGGGTCTGGCCGTATGACGCTCATTTCGTGCCCCAGAGCTCGATGTCCGGTGCTGTTTCGAGCGCGGCCTCGGTCCAGTAAAGAAGTCGCTTCGCGGGCACGCCCAGGGGTAGCCGGCTCTCGTCGGTCTTGAAATGCCGGACCGTTTCCGCCCGCTCGATGGTGAATCCCGCCCGGATCGCGGCAGCCCGCAGGCCGTAGACCGTGAAGAAGATCAGGTGATGCGTCTTTTCCGGCGGCGGCGTCAGGTAAAGCTCGGGATGCAGCGCCCGGAAGACTCGATCGCTCAGCGGGTAGCGGATCTCCTGCGGCACCTCGACGACGAGGAGGCCACCCGGGCGGAGCAGGTTTCCTGCGGCCGTCATCTCGGCCACGGGATCGAGCACGTGCTCCATCACATGATTGAAGTGGACGACGTCGAGCGAGCGTGGCTCGATCGGCGCGTCGGCCAGCTCCGCATGGTGGATCGTGATCCCGTACTGGCGCGAGCCCTCCCGCGCCGCCCAATCGGACATCTCCAATCCGGCGGCTTCCCAACCCTGGTCCACGGCGTGCTTGACAAACAGGCCCAGTCCGCAACCCACGTCGAGCAGGCCGCCTTTCTTGCCCAGCCTGCGCTCTACGTCGGTGAGGCGCCGGCGAAGAACCAATGACACCTCCGTGTTGCCACCCACCATGCCCGCACCGGCCATGAAACCTTCGTAGTAGTCCTCCCCGTACAGCGCGGCGAGCTCACCCGGCGACGGACGCGGTACGACCTCGAGCGTGCCGCATCGCGTGCAGCGAAGAACCTCGCCTCCGGTGATCGGCGATCCATTTCGGAGCACGTGGGCACGCGTGTCCAGCGATCCGCCGCATGCCACGCAAACCGTTGTCGTGGCGGCAGGCACCGTCGATTGCATGAGCAGTAGCGAGCATAGCGCGCTGCCCTCGGCGGATCGCCACGCCCAGTGTGCTTTACTGACGCCCGACCTGGTGTTCTTCAGACCCAAGGCGTTGACCATCGCTCTGGCGGTCGCGGGCCTTCTTTCGCTCCTCGGCACACTGCCACTCCTGGCGGCGCTCAAACAACCCGGTACGACCACGACCAACCAGGTCGATGAGTTTTTCGTCCACGGCACCGTGGTGAAGCCCGACCGGCTCATCCTCGTCGAGGGATTTCAGCAAGCCGCCCAGGGTTGGTATCTCGACCCTGGGGCCAGCGGCAAGCTCGTCTACCGTGTGCCCGGACATCCCGGCACCACTACCGCCGTCAACCTCTGGCTCAATCTGACCGGTGGGGTAAGCGACGCAGTGAGCGTCAGTGCTCCAGGGTTGCCGGCGGTCCGCATCGCGACGAACCTGAGGTCTTTCGGCGATCGGTTGGAGATCCCATCGGAGTACGCAAATGCGTCGAGCGTGGACGTGCAGATCGATGGCAACAACGCAAGCGCCGTCCAGCAGCTCGTCATCGACAAGATCTCGACCTCCTCCGTCACCGGCACCGATCCAAGCGCACCGCCCATCTACAGCTTCGTCGCGCTTGGAGTGCTGGCCGGCGTGATCTCGTTCGCCTTGCTTCGCCGCAGACAACACGCGATCCCAATGTCAGTAGGTATCGGAATCGTTGCAACGCTTGCCGCGGCGACGCGGATTGCGGCTTTGTTCACTCTGCATCTGCCGACCGAATCCGACGCGGTCGGCTATCGAAACTACGCGGAGCGATTCCAGTGGTGGCCCCTGTTCGACAACGGCATTTTTAGCGGCAACTTCTACGAGCGAGAGCCGCTTTTCCCGATGGTCGTCCACATCTACTTCCAGCTCATCGGCTCGTCCGACTTTCATATCCGTGTCGTGTCGGCAACGCTCTCCGTGGCGGTGGTCATTCTTTCCGTCGTCGCCGCGCAACGCCGCCTGCACCCGTGGTGGGCACCACTGCTTGTCGGTCTCGTGATGGCCATCAGCGGCCCGCTGATCCAGGAGAGCTACCGCGGCCTTCGATTGGAGGAGGAGACGCTGTTGATCCTCGGCCTCTACCTGGCGCTCGACCGCGAGCCCGCGCGACGGCCGGTGCTCGACGCAATTGCCATCGGCCTGCTCGGAGCGGCGATGGCCCTTGCGCGCACGTACTTCATTCCAGTGTTCATCGCGGCCGTTGCCGTCTCGTTTCTCTTGCGGTACCGCTCTCTTCCGAAGGTCGTCGGTCTCGTCGCGGTGGCGACGCTGATCATGGGTGGCGCCGAAGCAGCGCATCGAGTCGGGCTGTACGAGCACCATGGGAATGCGTTCTTCGACACCAACGGATACGTTCGATGGTCTGCCAACGAGGAGCTGTACAGGTTTCATCGCCCGCTGCCTCACATCGAACTGTTTCCAACGGTGACCCAGTACCAGACCGAGGGCAACTACTCGGGTCCGTTGATCAGCAGCTATCAGTACCTGTTCGTGATCCACTCGCCGGTGGAGTTCGTGCGCGATTCGCTAGCGGGGACAAGGCTCATGTTCGACTCGATCGACACCTTCATCTTCGACGTGAGGGCGGCGGTCGACGTGCACAAGTTCCCCGAACGCCTCGCCCCGCTGGCCAAATCCATTGCGACCCGTTTCGACCTCTTGCTCAGCTGGACGGTGCTGCTCGGTTTGCTGGCTATGTGTCTCCGGGCGTGGCGCGAACCACGTCTCATCATCCTGCCGGTGATCGTCGTGGCGTGGATCGGAATGACGGCCTTCCTGCTCGACCACAACGTGCTGGAGAGATACCGCCACACGTGGCAGACGTATCCGCTCGTGCTGATCGCCGGGACTTGGCTGCTCGAGCGCGTGGCCCTGTACGTTGCGCCGCGGATCAAGGCGCGACAGGTCCTCAATGCGGAGGTCGCGCTCTTCGCCGGCGGGCTCCTCCTGACGCTCGGCTCGATCGTCGCGCCGCAGTCCGCACGCTACGGGCTGGTCGTGCTGGCGGCCGGCGCCGTCGGCCTGCTGACGTACCGGCGGCCGGCATGGGGCGTCGGAGCGGCGCTGCTCTCGATCTCCGCCGGCACCGGACTGGCCGGGGCGGCGATCGCCCTGGCGTCGACCCTCGCGATCCTCTATAGGATGCGGCCGGCCGCGCGCCTCCTCCTGCCCGTCACGGTGTTGATCCCGCTCGCGCTCGCCATGGTCTTCGCCGGCGCCACCGTGTCTCTCACCGGCCTGGAATCGGCCGACGTGATGATCGCGGTGGTCGCCGCGGTGATGCTCGCGGTCCGCGAAGCTCCGATCCGAGAGCAGCTGGTGTGGCTCCTCGCGGGGATCGCCCCCTTGGCGGGACTGGTGTACTTCCTCGCACCGTCGGCGCCAGGGGTCGTCGAGCTCGCCCCGGCCGGCGTGGTCGCGGCGGCCTGGCTGTACCTGAACGGCCACCGCACCGCACTCGTGTTGGGCCTTCTCGACCTTGTGCTGGTGCTGCTTATCGAACCCCTGGCGGCGTGGGTCGCGGTGGCTGTCGTCGTGGCCTTGTTGGCAATCCAGGCGGGACGCATACCCCCGTCGAGGCGCCTCGCCGTCGCGGGTGCGCTCGCCGGGCTGCTCGCTCTCCTGGCGGTCGACGCGTCGCTTGCCGCCACCACGCCAGCGGCGACCCCGGGATGGACCACCCGGCTCGACTCGCCATCGGCGTCGGTGCGCCAGGACATCACCGTCGACTCCACGTCGGACAACTCGATCTGGATCTACGGCCGGCGTTCGACCGCGCTGACAGACTTCCCCTTCACCGTCCTGGTCAACGGCAAGCCGGTGACGACCGACCTGAACTCGAGCCTCCCGACCGACGTCATGACGTGGAACCGGATCCCGGTTTCATCAACCCTTCGCATCGGTGACCGGCTCGAGGTTCGGATCGTCGCCGGCGGACAGCCCAACCCGGTGGATCGCTATATCGAGCTCGGCGGCGTGTACTCCACGGTCGACGGAATCAGCAGCCCCGGCGCCAACGGCACATACCTTGTCGTTCTCGGCGACGACTCGATCCCGATGGCGCCTGCCGGCCTGCCCGAGCCGATGGTCCGCAATCGACTGCAGCTTCCAATGGGCGAGTGGTTGCCCGGCGAGCGCACGGCCCCGCCGGAGTCGCGGAAAGAGGCGGCCGTGCTTCAGGTCTGGCGCGGAACACTGGCCGTCGCGGTGAGCAAGCCGTTCGGCGCCGGCACCGGAAACCTCGGGACGGCGCTCAACGGCGAAGGCGCCGGCCTCGGCCCCGGCCTCACGGCCCGCGACCAGCTCCTACAAGCGCTCGGGGAGTGGGGATGGCTCGGCCTGGCTTCACTTGTGCTCGTGCTGGCGGTCGCGGGTTGGACGGCCCGCCGGGCGGCCGACCAGCTGCCCATCGCCCTGCTGACTGTCGCGGTGGTCACGATGCTCGGAGAGTCGGTCCTGGCCGAGCCGGCCTCAGCGGTCGGTCTGTGGCTTGCGGTCGGCTTCTGCCTGGGTGCTATCTCGTCCGGCGCAAGCGGGCCGTCCACTTCGCGAGCTTCAACCGACGGAACGCGACCAGAGACATCGCCACGAGAAGCCATCCATGCTGGCTGACGCGCACTTTGGAGACGCCGGCTAGGCGCCGCCGGTAGCGCACCGGTACCTCGACGATCTGGAGTCCAAGGCGCGCCGCTCCGAAGAGGAGATCGAAGTCGCCGAACGGGTCGAACTCTCCGAAATGCCTGCGCCCGGCCTTGATCTGTTCGTAATCGGACTTGAGTAGTACCTTCGTGCCGCACAGTGTGTCGCGGATAGGCTGCTCGAGCAGCCACGTAAACAGGACGCTGAAGAACCAGTTGCCGAGGTAATTGACAAACTTCATCGCCTGCGCCTCCATCGGGTACACGAGGCGCGTTCCGTTGATGAATCGTCCCTTTCCCGTCGCGACCGGTCTCAGGAATCGAGGCAGGTCCTCGGGAGGCACGGTGAGGTCCGCGTCGAGGATCATCAGGACGTCACCGGTCGCCGCGTCGAATCCCTTCCGAACCGCGTCCCCCTTGCCAAGCTTCAGCATCACGGTGGGCGCGTCCGGGTCGTCCTTGTCGTCCGCGTACTGCGCCTCGGGCATCTGCAGGATGAGCTTGATGTCCTTCATCCCGCGATAGCGTTCGATGAGCTCCTCGATCTTCTCCTTCGTGCCATCGGTCGACGCGCCGTCGACGAAGATGATCTCGGCATCCGCGCCGAGGTCGGGCATTCTCTCGACCGCCGGCTCGACGTTGCCGAGCTCGTTGCGGCACGGGATGATCACCGAGCATCGCAGCCTGCGGGGCGTCGGCCGGTCGGGCACCGTCTCGGCGACCACGACGTTGAGCAGGTCGAAGTACTTGAACGCGCGCCGGCCCGCCAGCAGACGGTTGAGAGTTGACGCGACGACCGGGATCGGCACAGGCACCAGGAGCGAGTGCTGCTCCTGGACCACGCGCATGTCGCACAGCGCGAGCAGGCCGCGCGCAGTCTGGGCGCCAACCCAGTTCTGGCGGACGGGCGCCATAGAAAGACCGGCTCGCTGCGCGACCCGGAGCATCCCTTCGAGTGTTGGGCTGTGGAAAGTGAGGATCAGCTTCGTCCAGGGACGGCTACCTTGTTGCACGCACTCGAGCATCGCGTTGATGTCCCCGAGCTCACCGATCAGATCGGACGCGACGACGTAGTCGAACGCCTCGTCGACGTGGAAGCTCTCTGCGTCGGCTGCCTCGAACACCAGATCCGGATGGTTGGCGCGCGCCCGCTCGATCATCCGCGGGCTCACATCGATGCCCATGCCGCGCGATGGCCGCAGCGCGGCGAGAAGATTGCCCGTGCCGCAGCCCAGCTCGAGGACCGAGCTGCCCGGCGGGATGATCGACTTCAGCCGTGCCTCGACCTCGGAGTGGTAGTACGAGTTGCGGCGGTACCACTCGTCGCGGTGCTCGGCGAGCCTGTCGTAGTGCTCCCGGATCTGGTCCTTTTGCGGGTCGAGGACCGTGCGGGGAATGACCTCGAGCTTCAGGGCGCGACTCCCTGTGCAGCCTTTGCCGGCACGGGTGTCCTTACTCCCAACGCGAACTGATTGATCTGAGGCATGTCGACCACGGCAGCCGCCAGTCGCGAGCGCGACAGCATTCTGCCAACCGCGCGGCCGGGCGAGCCGAGGTAGAGGCTCGCGCGGTCGGCGAGGAAACCGACGGTGCAGCTCCACGTCGTCGGCCGGCGCACCCGAAGCTCGAGACCCGCCCGCGCGAATGCTCTGGCCAGGCTCGCCGCCGTGAAGAACTGCAGGTGCTCGCCCGCGGTCTTGTAGCCGAACCAGCGTCGCCCGCTCACGCGCGCGAGAAAGTTCGCCGAGTCGGGCACGGTCAAGGCGAGGACGCCGTCGGGCTTCAGGAGCTCGACGGCTCGGGTCAGGTCCGCCACCGGATCGGTCACGTGCTCGAGGACGTCCCAGAAAGTCACGGCATCGAGACTGCCGTCTTCGATCTTTGCATCGTGCACTGTGGTCCCCACGAGCTGGATGCCCGCTGCCTCGACCTGCGCGCGGGCTGCCGATGGATCGGCGCCGAACACCTGCCATCCGCGGTCGCGCGCCACCTTCAGGAAATCGCCGTTCGCGCACCCCACGTCGAGGATGCGCCCTGGGCGAACGTCGCCTTCGATTCGTGCGAGGTGTCGCGCAAACATCCGCTTGCGGGCGGGCTCGAGGGATGCGTAGTCCCTGAAACCGATGCTGTCCTCGCTTCCCTCGTAGTACGACTCGTCGCGATAGATCGAGTCAAGGAATTCCGGGGACGGCACCGGCCACACGTATCCATGCCCGCAGTCCAGGCAGCGGGCCACGCGAAGGCTGTGATGCTCAGCGGCAAATCTGGCTCTGTCGGATGCGCAGATCGGGCACGCGAAACCCTTGGGTTCGGCCGAAGACATCGGCACACCAGTCTAGCGGTCACCCCCAGCCGACTCCAAGTAGAGTTGCTCGAGTGAGCTACTGGCCAGGCAGACGCGTGACCGTGACCGGTGGACGCGGGTTTCTCGGGCGCCCGCTCGTCGAGATGCTGACGAAAGCCGGCGCCGCGGTTTCGACTTTCTCCAGCAGCGACTACGACCTGACGCGGCAGTCTGACGTGGCAAAGCTCTACCGCGACCAGGACCCTCAGGTCGTGATTCACCTCGCGGCGCGAGTCGGAGGAATCGGCGCGAATCGCGACAACCCCGGAAAGTTCTTCTACGACAACGCGATCATGGGCATCGAGCTGATGGAGCAAGGCCGCAAGAACGGCCTCCCTAAATTCGTGCAGATCGGAACCGTTTGCTCATATCCCAAGTTCACGCCGGTGCCTTTCTCTGAGGACGACCTGTGGGACGGCTACCCGGAAGAGACGAACGCTCCGTACGGGCTGGCGAAGAAGATGCTGCTGGTCCAGGCCCAGGCGTACCGGCAGCAGTACGGCTTCGACGCGATCTACCTGATCCCGGTCAACCTCTACGGCCCGGGCGACAACTTCGACCTGCACACGTCCCATGTGATCCCCGCACTGATTCGCAAGTGCGTCGAGGCCAAGCGCGCCGGCGCGTCGAAGATCGAGGTATGGGGCACCGGATCCGCGACGCGCGAGTTCCTCTATGTCGAGGACGCCGCGCGAGGGATCATGCTCGGGACCGAGAAGTACGACAAGCCCGATCCCGTCAACCTCGGCACCGCGGACGAGATCTCGGTGCGGGACCTGGTTTCGCTGATCGCCGAGCTGACCGGATTCGAGGGCGAGATCGTCTATGACTCAACCAAACCCGACGGCCAGCCTCGGCGCAAGCTCAACGTGGAGCGGGCGAAGCGCGAATTCGGCTTCGTGGCCGAGACGCCGTTTCGCGAGGGCCTGCGGCGAACCATCGAGTGGTTTCGGGCCGAGACCGTAGCCGTTTAGCAACACCTAAACTCGTCCGGGCTGCATTAAGATCCCCTCGAGCAGGGGCTCGGCCGGAGGGAGAACGAGGGGTGGTCAGGAGTCGGAGGATCGTCGCGGCCTTGGCCGCGCTCGCGGTGGGAGCGGGGTCGTTCGTCGTCGAGGCGCGGCCCCAGCCAGTTCATGCCACCGTGCCGACGCCCGGCATCGTGACCAACTTTGCGGGCGGCTCGACCAGCGGCTACGCCACGTCGATTTTCCAGTCTGCGTGGGGGCTCGGCTGGCTTGGCTCAAACCTCGTAGTCGCTGACTACGGCGGGTCACGCATTCGCTCGGTGGACCTCACTACAGGGGTCGAGTCTGTGCTGGCCGGAAACGGACAGATCGGGCCCAGCGGCGATGGCGGGCCGGCCGCGGCTGCGGCGATCGGGTACCCTCGGCACCTGGCGGTCGACGGGTCAGGCGACATCTTCTTCGCAGCCGACGACCGGGTCCGCGAAATTCTCGCCAACGGCAGCATCACAACCGTCGCGGGCGGTGGCGCGGGCTGCACCGAGCCATGTCCCGCAACCTCCGCCATTCTTTCCAACGCCCACGGCGTCGCCGTGGATGCGGCGGGCGATCTGTTCATCGCGGACACCTACCACCACGTGATTCGCAAGGTCACGTCGGGCCAGATCACCACCATCGCCGGCACCTTTGTGGCCGGGTTCTCGGGTGACACCGGTCCTGGCAACCTGGCGCAGCTCAGGTTTCCGGAGGCTGTCGCGGCGGATTCCAGCGGAAACGTCTTCATTTCCGACTCCGCCAACAACCGGGTCCGAGAGATCGATCACACGACTGGCAACATCAACACCATTGCAGGAACCGGCGCGGTCGCCGGCACCTGTCCGACGGGCCCAGCGCTCACCACGCCTGTCTGGGATCCACAGGGTCTTTCGTTTGACACCTCAGGCAACCTCTTGATCGCCGCCGATTTCGACCAGTGCGTCAAAAAGCTGAGCGGAGGCAACCTCACCGACGTCGCTTCGTGGAACGGGGTGAACTGGGCTCCGCGAATGGCGGTGGCCGACGCGTCGGGCAACATCTACGCGGCAGACACCCCGACAGGTCCCAACGGCGGCCACGTGTTGAAGTTCACGACGCCTACCACACATTCCGTTGTCGCGGGCAGCATGGGCTCGTGCCAGGTATACGGCATCAACGGACCGGCCTCGTCCGCGATGCTTTGCGGGCCAGATGGTGTAACCATCGCGCCGAACGGTGAGGTTTTCATAGCGGACCCCGCCGCTAGCGAGGTCGTCAAGGTCGACGCCGGCGGCGTGCTTCGCCTGGTGGCGGGGACTGGCACGGCCGGCATGCTCGGCGATAACGGCCCGGCGACGTCGGCCCAGCTGAACATGCCGGCGTCGGTCGCGGTCGACTCCTCGGGGAACGTCTACATCAGCGACCTCATGAACGATGCGGTGCGACGTGTCGATCACATCACCGGCACGATCACGACCTTCGCGGGAACCCTTGGCGCGTACGGGTTTGCCGGCGACGGAGGACAGGCAGCGCTAGCCAAGCTGTTCGGCCCCTGGCAGATCACCTTCGACGCCAGCGGGAATCTGTACATCGCAGACATAGGCAATGCGCGGGTGCGCAAGGTAGGCCTGGACGGAAAAATCTCGACCTTCGCCGGCGACGGCTCGACTGTCGCCGACTCCTTTCATGGCCAACCGGCAACCTCCGCGCACATCAACGGACCGACCGGGGTGGCTGCCGACACGCTCGGCAACGTCTTCATCGCCTCGATTCCGACCACGGCGAGGGTGGACGCACAGGGCAACATCTGGTCGGAGGGCAACCAGGGCGCGCTGTTCCTCGCCATCGGGCCCGGAAACAGACTCGTCGCCACTTCGGCGTGCCAGGCAATCCTGATCCCATCGTCGCTGGTAGCGGTTGTGCTCGCAGGTTCGTCGAACCAGTCCGGCTGCAGCGGGAACTCAGGCGACGGCGCCCCGGCCCGGTCGGCGCAGTTCAACACCCTCTACGGGGTAGCAGCCGACGGAACCGGCAACGTCTTCGTCGCCGACAGGTTCAACAAGCGCGTCAGGCGTATCCAGGCGTACGTGGCTCCAGGCGCGCCCGCTGCCCCTGGCGCGGTCGCTGGACGGAACCTCGCGAATCTCCAGTGGACTCAGCCGGTCGACACAGGTGGTCTCCCGATCGTCAACTACACGGTGAAGCCATACATCGGGGCGTCGCCGGTGGCCAATCCGACCGTCGTCTTCAACACTCCGACCACGGCGCAGGTGACCAGGCTCACCACCGGCACCACCTACACGTTCACGGTCGCCGCGGATAACGGCTGGGCGGTCGGCCCCGAATCGGCGCACTCGGCCCCAGTCACCCTCGTGCTCGCCGCACCGGGCACGATCACCACGTTTGCCGGGTCGGTAGGCTCCGGACCGGGAAGCTCTATCGGCCAGCAGCCGTATGCGGTGACCGCCGGATCTGGCCCGACCGACGCGTTCAACCATGTTTTCATCAGCGACCTGGCCAATCCCGTAGTTCGTGACTTCAACCTCAACACGAACCAGGAGGGCGCCCTTGCGGGCAGCGACGCATATGGTTTCGCCGGCGACGGGGGATCGCCGCTGACCGCGCTGATGCAGGGGGCGACGGCGATCGCCGATTGCGGCGGCACCGTGTACTTCGCGGATGAGTTCAACTACGTCATCCGTGAGGTCAACTCCACCGGCAAGATCTTCACGGTCGTCGGCACAGGCGTGCCGGGCTACACAGGCGACGGAGGTCCTGGCACGCAGGCACAGATCAGCCGGGTGCTGGGAATCGCCTGCCGGTCTGGCGGTGGGATCTACTTCTCGGACAGCGACAACCGAGCGGTGAGAATCCTGGACCAGGGAGGAATCATCTCCACCTGGTGGGGCGGCTTCAGCTTTCCGACCGGCCTCGTCGAGCTCCCGTTTGGAAATGACGACGTGGCGGTCGCAGACGCCGGCCGGGACAACGCGGTGCTCGAGCTGACCGACACGCAGAGGTTCCTTTTCGCGGGAACGCCAGGACAGGCCGGCAACGCGGGCGATGGCGGGCTTTCCTTTCAGGCGCTGCTCAGCAACCCGCGGAGCGTCGCGTGGACGGGGAACGCGCAGGGATTCTGGCTCTACATCGCCGACACCGGCAACAACCGCATTCGGCTGGTCGATTCGACCACTTTCAACATCATCAACTTCGAGGGCAACCCCAACGGTCAGCCCGGACACAGCGGGTCTGAGCTCAACCAGCCCACATCGATCGCGGAATTCAACAGCACCCTCTACATCGCGGACTTCGGGAACGACCGCATGCGCAGCGTGTTGACCTCGGGTGGCGCCATCAGCGACCTGGCCGGCAACGGCACGCTGAGCCTTTCCGGCGACGGCGGCCCAGCGGGGTCCGCGCAAATGGGAATTCCGTACGCGGTCGCACTTGATGCTGCGGGCAACCAGTACATCGTGGACAACCTGGACAACGTCATCCGCAAAGTCGACGTCACCGGCACCATCACGTCCATCGGTGGCAGTGCCGGGCTCACAGACCCCCGGGGAGTCGCAGTCGATGCCAGCGGGAACGCGTACGTGAGCGACACCGGCAACCAAAGAGTCGTGAAGATTGACCAGAACGGCAACGTCACCGTCATGGCCTCAGGCCTCAATTACCCGCGTGGTGTTGCGGTGAACGGTGCCGGCCACGTCTTCGTTACGGACACCGGCAACAATCGAGTCCTCGACGTGACCAACGGCGTCACGGTGGTCGCCGGCACCGGCGCCAAGGGCTACCTGGGCGACGGCGGCCCAGCGATCAACGCTCTACTGAACGGACCGCGCGGGTTGGCTTTCGATTCCCAGGGAAGCCTCTACATCAGTGATTCGGACAACAACGTGGTCCGCAAGGTCGCAGGCGGGATCATCACGACGGTCGTTGGAACGGGTGTCGCGGGCGAGGGCGGTGATGGCTTCGCTGCAAAGTCGGCCACGCTCAACTTTCCCTTCGGCCTGGGATTCGACGGCGCCGGGAACCTCTACATCGCGGACACCGGCAACCAGCGGCTGCGCGTCGTCGACCAGGGCGGAATCATCAGCACCGTGGTCGGGATCTGCGGCGGCGTCGCGGGATTCTCCGGCGACGGAGGATTGGCTTCGACGGCGCAGCTCAACACTCCGTTCGGGATCGCGGTCGACAGCATCGGTGACGTCTATGTGGCGGACGCCGCCAACAATCGGGTGCGCGGCGGGTACGCCCTGACGGGGCTGCGCGGCGCAGCCTGCCAGGGCGTACCCGGCAACGCCTCGTCGCGCGGAGCGGGAGCGGCCCAGTCGCCGTCGCGGCCACCCGGTCCACGAGTTTTCGACCGCGGCCCCGCATCGGGGTTGGCCGCCGCGCTTCAGCCTCAGGCCGGGGCGCCGGCGTCCGCGCCGACGCGGGGGGCCGTGCCGGCCGCGCTCAACCACCCAGGTGCCGCGCCCACAGCTTCAGGAGCCGCGCCGGCGGGACCCCGCACGCCGGGTATGGCCCCTGCCACGCCTCCTCCCGTGCCGGCGATCCACCTGCACTTGGGGATGGCAGCGGTCGACATGCCCGAGAGGCCGGCGATTCCGATCTACGCCAGCCTGGTCGCGGCGGCATGCGCGCTGCTGGCGCTAACCCTGATCGGCCTGAGGCATCGCCTCAGGAGGAGGCCGGCCCGACTCGGACGCTGATGATTCGGTCGGGGTCGAGACCTTCCTGCTCGAGGTCGGCCACGACCATCAGTCGCACGAGCTCAGGGAGCGCTGTCGTCGGCTGCCAACCGAGCAGCTGGCGAGCGCGGCTCGAGTCACCCAGCAGAGTGTCCACCTCCGCCGGGCGGAGGTAGGCGCGGTCGATCTTCACGAACTTCTGCCAGTCGAGCCCGACGAGACTGAACGCCAGCTCTGCGAACTCGCGGACCGAATGCTGCTCCCCGGTTGAGAGCACCAGGTCCGTGGGCTCGGGTTGCTGGAGCATCATCCACATCGCGCGCACGTAGTCGGGTGCGTAGCCCCAGTCGCGCTTTGCGTCGAGGTTGCCGAGGTAAACGGCGTCCTGGCGGCCCGCCACGATTCGCGCGACCGCGCGAGTGATCTTGCGCGTGACGAAGGTCTCGCCGCGGCGGGGCGATTCGTGGTTGAAAAGAATGCCGTTGGTGGCGAACATGCCGTAGGCCTCGCGGTAGTTGACTACGATCCAGTAGGCGAACGCTTTGGAGACTCCGTACGGGCTGCGAGGGTGGAAAGGAGTCGTCTCGCTCTGCGGCGGCGGCGC
>WNFI01694835.1_pt1 | contig 15291 bp, 7 predicted proteins | sample 5400471 | NCBI WGS metagenome assembly WNFI01 (sample SAMN13153348, study PRJNA577476) | soil metagenome | isolation source: 100 cm saprolite on Douglas fir-dominated hillslope | place: USA:California | collected 2013-09-17 | reverse complement strand
GCAATGTGGGCAATGCTGCTGGCGGTTCGAGCGCACAATCAGGCAATCGAGCGGCCAATTCGCTCTATTGCCTGTCCGGGGTTAGGCACTGGTACCGGCAAAGCTCCATTTAAAGAGGCGGCACGACAAATGGCTCTGGCTTATCGGAACTTCTTTAATTGTCCCAAATACATCACATGGACCTATGCAGATGCTCGCCAACTTGCGGTCAGATATGGCGGCGATTTTGGGTTTCACGTCCCGCCAGAGGGATCGCGGGATAGTTCTACATTTTGAAAACAAAAGGGTGAGATAGTGCTCACCCGAATATTCAAACCAAATTTGTTAACAGAGAACGCTACACGCGAGTGACGTAACTACCGTCGCGAGTATCAATGCGGATGGTGTCGCCCGAGTTGACGAACAACGGAACTGTTACCTGGAGTCCGGTTTCCGTAATGACCTTCTTGGTCGCGCCTGTTGCGGTATCGCCAGCTACGGCGTTTTCAGCCTCGACGATCTTTTGCTCCACTGTAGTCGGCAGTTCGTAATCAATGATCTCGCCTTCATAGCTGTTCAGTTTGAGCTGCATGTTTTCTTTGAGGTAGTTCACCTCGTCCCCGAAAACATCGGCCCGCAGTTCATGCTGATCGTAAGTCGTGATGTCCATGAAATGCAGAAACTCACCATCATTGTACAGGTATTCCACCGTATCGCTATCGACGCGAATATCCTGCACACGGTCACCAGATGTAAAAGTCCGCTGGATTGTTGCGCCGCTGCGTAGATCGCGCAGTGTAGTTCGGATGGTCGCATTGCCGCGTCCGGGCTTGTTGTGCGAGTATTCCAGCACCTTGTAAATATTATTATCTACGGTAAACGTAACCCCTTTGCGGAGGTCATTCACGTCGATCATTGCTTGATTTGTTCCTTCGGAATGAATTTCAACGGGGGACATTATACGTGGGAAGGAACTCACTGGCAATATGGAGTCATAAGTGGGATATCTTGACATCGTATCCAACGATAGTGCAATAATTTCGCACCAGTAGATAGAATCTGTTAGAGGATTTGAATAAGATCGACCATTATTTGGCAGCAGGTGACGTGAATCAATGCTATGATGTATAGTGGAAGGTAATCGTTAACCTGCTTCGAGTTTTGAGTCATACCCATGAGTGTGGACCCGACCACCTTTTTCACACTAATTATTGCTCTGATCAGCAGCGCCTTGATGCTCGGCATAATATTGCTCATATTAGTGTTGGGCGGCAATCGTATCCTGAACCGCCACTTTGCACTGCTGCTAGGTGTCTATGTGGTAAGTGATATCCTGGCGATTGTTGTCTGGCCGTTTTCGGAATCAGCCACAAAGTTTTCTCCGGCATTAAGTCAGTTAATTGCCTTGATATTGGGTGTCGCGTTGTGCGGCGCTGGATTCATCAGCTTTCGCTTCGGGGAAATTCTCCTCGGCAGCCTTCCCTGGACTCGCCCTGTGCGCTGGCTGCTGGGCGGATGCCAATTGTTGCTTACAGGCATTCTAATCGTTGATTATCTGGTTTTCCTTGTCCGGGGAGCAGTCCAATTTACCGGTGCGTTGACCTGGCTGAGCATTATCGTGCTTGTCTATTTGCTGGTATGTAACGGCAGCCTTACCGTTCTCTATCTTTACAAGCGGCGACATCTGCCGTCGTTGCTGTTTTCTGCCGGGTTGCTTCTGTTTATTCTGTCCGAACTGCTTATCCCCGCTTCGCAGATGCACACGACCAGCTTATCCTTGCTGCTTGGAACGGCTGCTTCGATTCTCATTACTATTGCGATCATTCGCCTTCAGTTAATTAATCCGTTGGATGCTGAACAGCAGGACTTGGCGAGGGAGCAGGCACAGTTGCTCAGTGTTTATAACGCAGCCGAGCAAATGCTGGCAAGCAGTGACCTCGAATCACAGTTGCGGATCATGGCCCGTTGTTTGAACAACCTGGGTTGGGGTCAGGTGCGTATTGAACTGCGCGACACGCAAATACTGGTTGTTGAGCCACCCATCGAAGCGCCCGCCAAACCATTATGGGATTCGAGCGCATATTCTGATGTAGACTCAGGGTCAAATGATAATCTCATTATTCCACTTCACCTGACGACAGGTCGCATCGGCGCTTTCCTGAGTCTATCCAGCCCTGTCAGGGGATTTTTGCCTACCGAGGGGAGTATGCGCCTCGTAGGCATTCTGGCGGTACAGGCCCGTGTCGCCCTTGAGAATGATCGCCTGCTAAAAGAACTCATCTCAGTCACAGACCAGTTGCAGGAACAGATCGAAGAACTGGTCATGATGCAGCGTGTAGATCAGGAACTCAGCGCCACCCTAAATTTCGATAATGTCATGATGCTTACCATGGACTGGGCGCTGCGCCGGACAGGGGCAAGCGCCGGAATGCTGAACATGCTGACGGATGATGGCTCCGCACTGGTCCCTGTCGCTGCACTTGGCTATCCCAACGAGATCATCTCCGCCTATATCATGCACAACCCTATTCCGCTGAAGAATAGTATTGTCGGACGAGCGGTGCGCACTGGCGAAACGCAAATTGTGCCCGATGCGCAGGCCGATCCTGATTATCTGCACGTCCTTACAACGCACGGCTCTACCGCGAGGCCGATGGTCGAGCCGATGAGATGGCGGCATTATACTCAGCCGCCCGCGTTATTTCGTCAAGCCTGGAACGCCCCCATGTTGTGACCAATACAGCCCAGGCATTGGCGGCAGTCCTCAGCATGTCGAGCGCTATCATCGTCGACTATGTGTCTGATCAACAATATGTGACCGTGAGTGCGGTTTACCAGTTAGGGACTGCTCGCAATGCCCAGGAAATAATGCCCGCAGTTGGCGATCATTTGTTTTTAGGGGCGATACCAGAAATCCAGACTGCCTTGCAGGGTCAACGAATCCTGACTGTGCAGCGAACCGATCACAATCTATCGTCTGAGTTAGTGGCCTTCATCGAAAACCTGAGATGCAATGCCTTCATCATGGCCCCGCTCAATTTACCAGACCAGCTACTGGGCGCGGCAATTGCGATTGAAGGGCGACGCCCCCGCCAATTCACGGACGATGATATTCTGATGGCGGAATCGGTGGCGAGTCAGGCAGCATTAGCACTGCGTCAAGCCAAACTCTACGAAGAAGTGCGCGAACTGGAAAACATGAAGTCTGAGATGATCCGTATGGCCTCGCATGACCTACGAAATCCACTTGGTAATGCCGTCGGCTATTTTGAGTTGTTGATGTCGAATATTGAAGATGGCCTGCCTACTTATCAGAAAGAGTATGTCGAATCAGTACGGCGTTCAACCGAAGTCATGCAAACCCTCATCGAAGATTTGCTCACTTTGGAGCGCATCGACAGCGAACGGCAGGTCGCCTGGATTGAAGTTGATTTCGGGAGCCTGGTTGATGAGACGGTGGATGGGCAACAAACGGCTGCGGAATTGAAACACCAGTCGCTCACATTAAATAGTCAGAATGGGCCGTCAATCAAGGTATTTGGTAGTCGAACACAACTTCGGCAAGCTGTCACGAATCTTGTAAACAATGCCATAAAATATACGCCTGACAACGGACGCATCGTCGTTCGGCTCTCTGCTGACGACGCGCGTATTTTGTTCGAGGTCGAGGATAATGGCTACGGCATCTCAGAGGAGCGTCAGGGCCGATTATTCCAACGCTTTTATCGTGCGCGTGAGGAGGCAACTGATCATATCCCTGGTACGGGTTTGGGCCTGAGTCTGGTCAAGACGGTTGTTGAGCGGCACGGCGGAAAAGTGTGGGTCCGCAGCGAACTTGGTAAAGGTAGTACATTTGGTTTTTCCCTGCCGTTAGCAACCCAATCCGCAAAAACTCAGCCAGCACTCAACCCGGCGTTAGCACACGACAATGGTCAAACACAGCCCAAAGGGATCTAAATTCAACAGCCGTCAAGCTTCTATTGTTGCTGTAGCCAGTGATCTAGAACCTGGGCCAAAGTGTCGAGTTTGATTGGTTTGGTAATGTAATCATCCATACCCGCATGGATACAGGCTTCACGATCCCCTTCCATGGCGTTGGCGGTCATCGCAACAATTGGGAGATGTTGCCCACTGGTCGCTTCAGCCGTGCGAATACTGCGGGTGGCCTCAAATCCATCCATCTCTGGCATTTGACAATCCATCAGGATTAACTGATAGGGATGCGGTTTCGCAATGACTTCGACGGCCTCTCGTCCATTCTCCACGGCGTCCGCGAAAACTCCCAGCTTTTGAAGCTGCATCATCGCCACTTTTCTGTTGATGGCATTATCTTCTACCAACAGGACACGCGGTTCAATTTTTGGTGCTGGCACGGATTTAACGGGGCTACTTAACTTCGTTGGCGTCACGGCTTGCCCCGTATAAGTTCGTGTTTGTTCAATTGGTTGGCGAACGCTTGCCATCACGGTATTGAGCAATTGAGACCGGGTAACTGGCTTGCTTAGCCTGGACGCAGCGGGACTGAAATCAAATTGCGCCGTAAACCAGAAGGTTGATCCTTTGCCCAACTGACTTTCGACGCCGATCTGCCCATTCATAAGCTCGACGAGTCGTTTGGAAATTGCCAGCCCAAGCCCTGTGCCGCCATATTTTCGTGTCATCGAGCTATCGGCCTGAGTAAACGCCTGAAACAAAATTCTTTGAGCGTCTTCAGACAGCCCCACGCCCGTATCTTTTACCGTGAAGCGAATCTTAATGCCTTCAGCAGACGGTGACTCTAGCGACGCTCGGACAATCACCTCGCCATGCTCGGTGAATTTAACAGCATTTCCAATTAAGTTCAGCAGAATTTGTTGTAGGCGAACGGGATCGCCGCTGACGATGTTGGGAATATCCGGGTCAACAAAAGTCATGAGCGCAATATGCTTGTTGTTGGCCTGAATTGCGAGGAGTTCGGCAGTGCTTTCGATGACAGACAGAGGTTCAAAGTCAATGCTTTCCAGAACGACTTTATCGGCCTCAATCTTGGAAAAATCCAGTATATCGTTGATGATAGTCAATAATGTGTTCGCGCTGACATTTATGGTTTCAGCAACCTCTTTCTGTTGGTCAGAGAGCGCCGTCGTTAGCAACATGTCACTCATGCCAATGATGCCGTTCATTGGTGTGCGAATTTCGTGGCTCATATTAGCGAGGAACTCAGATTTAAGACGAGAAGCCTGCATGGCCTGCTCATGTGCCGAGGATAGCGCCTGCTCAACCTGCTTGCGTTCTGTGATATCTTGTACCTGTGCGACAAAGTAGAGAGGAGCTTTTTTGCTATCGGTTACTAAAGAAACGCTTAACAGTATCCAGATCAGCGTGCCCGACTTATGGATATAACGCTTTTCGAGCTGATAAGAGCGAATTTTGCCTTCAAGGGTTTGCTCTACATAACTAAGATCCATTTCAAGATCGTCCTGAAACGTAATATCCTGAAATGTCATGGAGAGCAGTTCATCAGCAGAATAACCGACAATTTCGCACAGCGCATCATTTACCTGAAGCCATCGCCCGTCGAGAGCAACGAGCGCCATTCCGATTGAGGCATCATTAAACGCACTCCGAAAGCGTTCTTCGCTTTCTTCGAGTGCCATGATTGCTACTTCGCGTTCACTAAGTACGGACGCAGTATGGAGCGCATTGCTCACCTTCCTCGCCAATGCTGCGTAGATATTAGTCTGAGCACGATCCACTTCGATAGCGATATAGCCAAGTTGAATGCCCGCAAAATGCAGCGGTTCAATCACGAAAGCATGGGTCCTACCTATTGGTAATAGTAATCCAGGGACCAGTAATTTAGACGGAAATTCCACAGGACAGTCAGGGCTTGAACTTGCGCCTTTCGCATCATCGTCGCTATACGCGAAAATCAGCTCAGACTGCTCATAGGAGGCGTCTATGTAGAGGGCAATATAGCAGGCTTTTACGCCAAGTGTGGGCAATCCTTCGGTCATAACTTTGGTCAGATCGGTCATCTGACTGACGGTCAGCAAAGCGTCAGAGATTGCATTAAATGCTTTGGCTTGATTGTTCTCGCGTAACCGTTTATTCGCCTCTGCATGTTGGATTGCCTCAGACAACAACTGTTGTGCCTGGTGCCACAAACTCTCAGCGCGTGTAAATAATTTGACATTGCCAACCAGGAGCGGCGACAAAGTTCGGCGCGTCGTAATCAGGGTTTCACGCCATCCAGCAATTTGATCTGGCTCAGGCCCTAATTCCCCAACAATTTTGTCTAGAGTCGAAATAAACCTGCTTACAAATTTCCCTGAAACTTCGTAGGCCATATCTTCGATAAAAGCATCAAGCAGTTTTTGTAATTTTTCTGGATCGCTCACAGGCAACTTTTCGTCGGCGATCCTTGCCAAATTGACTTTCTTTAGTTCGACCAATACCCCGTCTGCGTGAATATTGGTCGACACATCAGGGTAAATTTCTACGGTTGTACGGGAATCACAGCCACACGATTGCTGAACAACCAATTGTGTTTCCATAACCGGGGAACTCGTTGCAGTTTCACCTCGCAACAACCCTAATGCAAGTTCAACTGCTCGTTTCCCCTGTTCATATAGGGGCTGCCGCACGGTAGTCAACGGCGGATTGACCGCCCTCGATGCTTCTACATAATCAAAGCCGACAACGGCTATTTGATCAGGAACGGCGATATTCCGACGTCTAAGCTCAGCTAATACTCCAAATGCCATACTGTCGTTGGCGGCAACGATAGCATGAGCGCCAGACTGCCGCTCATCCAGGAGAACGCGGGCAGCTTCTTGTCCACTCTTAACGGTAAAGTCCCCCGCGATAACCAGTTGAGGATCATACGGAATGCCATATTGTTTTAGCGTGTCAACATAGGCTCGAAAACGCAGAACACTCTCATCATTGTTTTCAGGCCCCTGAATGAATGCAATCCGACGGTAATGATGTACGTCGATCAAGTGCCGAACTGCCTCACGCATTCCAGCCGCATTATCGACCAATACATTTTGTGCGTTGGGAAGGCTAATTCCGACGCTCACGGTGGGCATCTGATAACGGGCGGCAAACTTAATTAACTCATCCGAGTCAACTTTACCTACCAGTGTTCCAGAATAGAGTACAAGGGCATCAACCGAAGAGGGGGTTATCAGACTGAATGTGACATTTGTAGTGCTCTGGTCCGCTGTGGTAGAAACAAGCTGTCCGCCAGTGAAAACGATTAGATTAGCGTTTTGCTCCTGAGCGGCATCAATCGATCCACGCAAAATTTCCCGATGATAATTTTCATCAAGCTCCGCGCAAACTATTCCTATTGACCGGCGGGAGGCGGGTTCATTGAGCGGGTTTGTAGAGACTGGTACGCCGTTCACCAACTTTGCCTGCATATTCTAGATATTACGGTGCAGTTCTAGTTCATTTGTTTTGTACGATACCTTGAATCAATAATAATTGAGAACCTCTTAGAACTACTATACAAAAAGGTTACAGTTAGCATGAAGCGCATGTGTCCACAGGGCAAAATTGCCCAATGAACGAAAGATTCACAACAAAATAGCCAACATCCATGGATGTTAAGTGCAGTCATTGTAGCCTACGAGACAGCTAGGGTCAAGAGGAAATAGCTGCTAATCTCCTGTCTCACCACTCGGCTGTGCTTCTTCGGTAGGCGTTGCCTCCGATGCAGTTGGAGTCTCGCCCGTGGCACGTTTCGCGCCGCGATTCTTTAGCTCTTTGACACGATTACGCAGGTTATTGAAGTATTCAGTCTCGGTAATCTCGGCAACTTGCTTTGCTTTCTTGACTTCATCGATCTCAATCTTCAGTTCCTGAATCTGTGCTTTCAGGCGCTCTTCGCGCACCAGGACCTGTTGGGCATTATCAATAGCCACGGACGCCTGCACAGCGATACTTTCGAGGATTCGCAGATTATCTGTGCCGAAAGCATCAGTTTTCCGGCTGACCAGTTCAATAGTACCGATGATGCGATCCCCCAGTTTCAGCGGGATACCCATATACGACTGGGGTTTGAGATCCTGCCAGGAGCGATCAGGACTCGGTGTAACTTCGGTAAAAGCGCTGACATTATTAATGAGCAGTGGCATCCTTTTTTCGTTGATATAGCCTATGTAGTTCTTGTTCGGTGCGTAGATGCGGTTGCCCGTGCTGACCTCCTCACCCTTCTTGATAGCGATCTTTAGCGCAAAGTTTTGACGATTTGCATCAAACAGGGCAACTTCGGCGGCATCAAAGGCAATGACTGAACCGATGGCTTTCATCAAGTAGCTCAAAGTGCGCTGCAAATCGACAGTGGAAGTGATCTGGTTCCCAATCTCGTAGATGGTTTGCAGTTCGCCCATGCGTGCACGGAGTGACATCACCATATCGCTGAACACCCGCGCCAGGTTGCCGACCTCATCGTATTGGGACATCACGTCCGCGATATCAGAAGGCTTGAATGGTTTGTCGCCCTCGACGTTGTGGGCGGCATTTGCCAGTTTGCCAATAGGACGGGCGAGATTGCGGGCAAGGAAATATGAAATGGCCGCAGCAAGGATCGCAATGGCAGCAGCGATTAAGATGCCCTGCAAACGCTGCGCATCAATCGCCTGCGAGAAGATGCTTTCTGGCAGGTCAACTGACACCATGAACAGGGATGTACCTGTATGGAATGGGTCCTGGACAGGTGCGTAACCGATGACATGGACCTCGCCATTGCACTTATCGGCGGCTAGCGGCTCGTCAGGATTGCTGGTGCGGCAGTAGCGGATACTACCCGATTCACCGTTGGCGAACGCCTGGGAAAGCTGGTCACCCAGGGGCTGCGCGCCGGGGATTGCCTGTGGCAAGATCGCGGTACGTTTACTGGCATCACATGTTGCCGCATTGTCCGGGCAAGCGCCACCCAGCGGTTTCACGCTTGTGATCGACTTAATCGTAGCCTGATCAGTGATTGTCCCCAGGCTGCGATCCAACCACGTCTTATCCGAGGATGTGCTGACGACGATTCCATAATGGTCCGTCAGATAAATGTTGACGGCCTTTCGCTCTTCCTGCGAAATGTCTTTACTCTGAATACTAAGCGTGTCGCTCAGAATCTGGTCAATGAACTGTCCCTGAATGCGGAACGCAGTTGCGCCAATAATATTGCCGTTGGCGTCTTTGACCGGGACGGACGCATTGATGCCCGGTGTACCCGTTGTCAGGCCCACGAGGATACTTGACGTGAACTCTTCGCCTTTTAGCGCGGCCTGTACGTAGTCGCGACCTGAATAATCCTGCCCAATGATAGCAGTGTTATTGTGGTAAAGGACGATGCCTTTTTTGTTGTAAAAGCCCGCCAGATCAATGACGTTCTTGCCGCCAACCTGATCGGCTGCGATCAAGTCTTTGACCTTGCTCGCCAGCCCCTGTTGAAGAGTCTGTTTGTCGGTCCCGTCAGGGTTGCTCAGGAAGTTAATCACTATCGGATCGGAGGCGACTAACCGCACAAAGTTGTGATTGTCCACGAGAAACTGCTCGATGCGTTGGGCCGTGCTGAACGCCAGACGTGACAGGTTCACCCTGGTCTGCTGGGTGAGCGTATTCGCCGATTCTTGCGTGTTGATTGCTAAACCGACTGCCAGCGGGATTAGCGACAGGGTAAGCAGGGTCAAGATTAGCTTCGTAGAAATCCGCCAGTTGCGGAAGTTTAGGCTTTGCCAGAACGTAGGGGTGGTGCGTTTAGAGACATTACTCATGACTGCTCCTTCAAAATCCGTTCGATGTTGTCGTCAATGTGTTTATTTCAGTCTAGCTTATCATATAACTTATGCAACTCGCGCGGTTTGGTTGGTGTCAGTTCTGCGATCCGGTTGGTGGCATCCCGCAGTCGCTGGCTTAGCACGTTGATGAGCTTGAGCGACAGATCGGGGTGCTGGCGGGCCAGCGCGATCAGTGGCTCACGGCGCAAACGCAGAGTAAGTGTGGCCTGAATTGCAATCGCTTTTTCGCTGCGGGCACTGTTATCAAAAAGCGTCATTTCGCCAAAATAGGAGTGTGCATCTAGCGTTGCGATTCTAGCACTGGACCCTTTGCGCCGTCCTTCGCGCTCAATGCCGACCCTGCCGCGTACCACAACATAGAGTGCCCCGCCGGTCTCACCTTGCTCATAAATGGTTGTGTCTTCTTCATAAAGATGTTCTTCGCAAACGTTCGCCAGAATTTTCAACTGGTCAATTGTCATTTCTTCAAAGAAAGGTACTTCCTTCAGGAAAATTATCTTTTCAATGGCGGAAAGCATTTCGTTCCCCTCCGTTGCAACATTCGTGGCACTCGTACTGAGCAGGCGTTGGGTAGCCTGTCCGGCGGCTCTGATTTCCGGGTTGACGTTATCGGCGGCCTGCGCTACCAATCCCCTGATCTGATAATAGCTGAACAGCGGCGCACAATCTTTATCGGGCGGCGTCGAAACCTGAGTAATATCCGCTGCCGGAGTTGATTCCGCTGGTTCAGGTGCTGCCTTGCTGACTTTGGGATCAGGCTCCGCAATCAACCCCATTAGATCGATATTAGGCATGGGGCGTCGTCCACGCTTACTGGATTCTTGAGGCGGCGGTGTTGGCTCGATCTTGTGAATCATTGTGGTATCGGCAGTTGAGGCGCTTTCTGGGAATTTGGGCAGCGCAGGTTTGAGCGTCAGCGCAATCTCGCCAAGCGCAAAGTAGGTGACAGCTCGCATCCAATTACTGGTTGGCGGCGCTATCAATTCTTCAAATATACGAGTGGTATCAGGATCGAGTCCCGAAATTTCCTGGCTAACCCGCAGCAATTGGCCTGGAGAAAGTTCGCGGTCAAACAGGGGGGCAATGAGCTTGGCGATCTGCGGTGTCGTGAACGACTCAATCGCCTCGATGGCGTTTGCACGGCTGCGGGCAACGTCGCTATACAGCGACTCCTGAATCACACTCACCGTTTTCGAATCGTTCAGGGCCGCCAGCAGTTCAAAGATTTCGGAAGCAAGCTGCTGATTGTGTTCTCGCAGCATCGCCTGCATCACCTCTACCGCTCGGTAGCGCGCGCAAACAGTAATTGCCGACAAACGAACGTTGTTGGCATACATCGTCATGATGTTGTCTTGAATATAGCCACGGATGAGTTCAGCATAGCGCTCCTGATCGATGCGGCTCATGGCAATGGTTGCCATGCGGGCAAGCTGCGGGTTATTGACAACGCCGCGTACCTCAGTCAGCAGCGGCAGGATCGGTTTGCCGATCCCCACTAACGCGCTGATGGCTGCTTTACGGATCGCAGGGCTTGGGTCTGCCAGGAATTGGAGCAGCGTTCGCTGTGTTTCTGGTGTATTGAGATAACCCAATATCGCCAATGCGGCCTCGCGCACACGTTCTATCGGGTCGTGCAGCAGAATACCAAGGCGGCTTTGCAGTTGTTCCTTGAGTGGCGCAGCAGGCCCTTTCTGCATTAGCGTTTCAATCGCGAGGATCGCTTCAAGCCGCACTTCGTCGTCAGGATCGCCGATGAATTCAAGCAGGTTGCGGATAAAACGCACGTCGTCAAACTGGCCCAGGATATGGACGCCCTGTGCTCGACGATGCGCGTCCTGGTCGGTCAGGATGTGGGTGAGGGTTTGGATCGCCGCCGCCATATAGAAAAAATCGCCCGACCCGATCAGGATCGGCAGTGTTTGCAGCCGCACATTCATGTCAATGTCTTTGGAAAGATCAAGGGCCAACGCCATGAACTTCTCGTCACGGTTGTTTTCCCACTGCTTCAATCCGGCGAGGGCCGTCTCGCGCACGCGGCTATCAGTGTCCATCAAGAAATCATACAGGAGACGCTGAACCTGGTCGCGATTGCCACTGCTGGCAACCAAAATATCGATGATTGCCGAGCGAACATGGCTGTCACTTTGCTGAGCAAGCTCGGTCAACACGGGGATCGCATCGTCGCCGCCCACTTCACTGAGCAATTTCGCGATAAACACCCGAAGCTCTGGATTTTCGCTTTCCTTTAACTTTCTCTTGAGTTCAGCAAACGCGCCAGGATCGTTAATCATCATATCCGTTGGCGCTTCGAGCAGATACGAGTAATCTTCCTGCTCCAGCATTTCGACCAGCGCCCGTTTGTATTGACCACGGATAACCAGTGTGATCAGGGTGTAGCTGAGCGCAAGCATAAACGCGATGACAGGCAGATATTGTGCAAGCAACGGAGCGAGTGGGACCAGCAGCAGCAAACTACCACCGACCAGCGATCCAAGCGGATCGACTAGCCCGTTGATAAACGCTCGTGCCCGTCCTTTGACTCGCAGCGATACCGCGTTATACAGCAGATTGTCAATCGTGTTGCGGAAAGCAGTGCGGAATGTCGTGTAATCGAACTGACCGAGGGCTGCAACGGCAAGCTGTCCAGGGAAGAGCACAAACGATCCGGTAATGATGAGCGTACCAAATGGGAAGATGAGGTTGGCATCGGCGAGTCCAAGCCAGTTAACAATCCGGCTGAGCAGGAATAGCTGAACCGGCAGCATGATCAAGTTGGCGGCACTCGTTAGGACGCCGACGAAATTGGAGATGGCTTCGGTGGATCCAAACGTTAATTGAAGCGTCTTGCCCACCTGATACTCAAGGAAGGCAAACAGCACGATGAGCACAAACGTCGAAAGCGCCATCCAGCGCAGAAACGAGGACTTGAGGACGTAGCGATTGCCTTCGCGAATGTTGCGCCAGAAGGACGAACGTATGTTAGTGGCGGGATGTGTACTCGCGCCCAAAACCGAGACCTCATCCGAGGCGCGTGTTTTACGCAGCAGCCAGGGCATCAACGCGGCAAAGAGCGCAATCAGGACAAACATGCTCGACCATAGAATAATGATGTTGTCCGAGCCAATGGTCTTATTAAGGATCGGTGTCGTTAACCCGGCGAAGATACCTGCCACGCGTGCCGCCGTCGAGAGTATCGGGATCACGCGCTTGGCTGATCGGGTGTCATAAAAGCTGTTGGCATACGTCCACCAGTGAAGATTGAAGGTATCCTTCACAGTACGCGACAGGATATACAACATTGGGTACGCGATGGTTAGCAGCCCGTAAGCGATAAAAACTCGTCCCGCGACAATCGCTACCGTACTGATCAAGGAAATGGCAATTAGCACAGTAGAATTGGCGATCCGGTCAACAAAAGCAGTGTAGATGGCTACGGCAACAATTGACAGCACTGCATCGCCAACGAATACAAATGGCAGATATTGCACGCCGATTTGATGCAAAAACGAGGCCTGCGCGATGGCTTCACCCCAGGTCATGCCCGCGATGAACAGGAACGCCATCACGTACAGGATCAACAGACGCTGCCATTCGTTGGGCCGAATATTAAAAAGTCGGCTCAGAAGCTGTATCATGCCCGTGGCCTTTTAACGGTGTGAGTTCGGTTGTTCAGTTTACACGCTTTGCCGAAAACATGCCTAATCTGATTGCGGCGTTATTTGACCCGTGCTTCGATCAGCCAGTAGGTGCGATATGGCACCGCGTCGATCTCATGGAAATCCGCCAGCCCGTGCGCTTTCATTTCGATAAGATAATCCCAAAGTTCAAGAAAGTGCATGTAAAACGGCGTCTCAATCTGCGACAAAATCTCGAATTCGTAGCGTTCATCCAAGAGCTTGAATATCTTGTTCGGGTTCGAGGTTGAGGGATAGGTAAACACCAGTCGCCCACCAGGCAGCAAATATTCAGGCGCGTGCAGAAGGATCTGTTCGGCATGGTGGCTGCCGTCGGAACCAGATAGCATTGTTTCACCCGGAAGTTGCAAGGTCGTTGTTCCGGGGTCAGGCATACACGGGGGATTAGAGACGATTAGCGAGAACTTCTCGCCCGCCGCAATAGGATCAAAAAGCGATCCTTGCCGGAAGTCGATACATTCAGCAACGCGATTCAATTCCGCGTTATGCCGCGCAGTAGCCAGCGGCGCTGCCAGCAAATCTACGGCAACGACATGCCGTGCGCCGCGCATTGCCATGCTGATGGCATAGATGCCGGTCCCGGTACACAGGTCCAGAGAAACTTCGCCGTCATTCACATGCAGATTGCGCGTTAATAAGACCGATGAATAAGCGGTGGGGGCGTAAACTGTATCTGGATCGTATTCAAGTGTCATCGATGGCTGCGCATCCTGACCCAGTGGAATGCGCATTTGGTGCAGTGATTTGGACATTGGGCTGACTCCTTAGGTTCTCTCCTATATTCTCTTCCTTTGAAGTTTTTGGGTGTCCCAATTTTGTAATAGACTGACCAAACTGCCCACAATCAATATAGGAACAAAACTCCACTCTTAAAGAATTTTAGCAAAAATTTTGTCGAGGCCAATGATTAACTGGTGAGAAACCAGTTCCGTCGCAGGCACAGCGGTGTTTCAGGTGGACGCGACGTAGATTATTCAAAACCGACAGTAATTGCTGAGCCTAACCTTTGAAATCCTTAAAAATGGCCTGAGCAGCTACGAATTTATGTTGAAATGTAAGGAGACCTATCTATTTGCCGCGAATCGCATGTGCAGCAGTGGATAAGGTTTGCCCATGCCATCCAGTTCTGAGCGTCCTTCGACCTCGAATCCCATGCGCAAATAGAAGCCTAACGCCTGCTCGTTTTGTTCATTTACATCAAGTGCTGTAGCGCCGAGCGTATCTACGGCGTGTCTGATCAATTGTTTCCCGATTCCGTGCCCACGCGAGTCGGGATGGACAAAGAGCATTTCGATCTTGCCTTGAGCGGTTGCCATAAATCCCGCCACGATGCCGTCAGCGTCGCGAACACAGGTCAACTCGACGTGGGGCAGTTCATCCCGGACCAGCGGCTTGAATATTTCAATATCAGATTCTGCAACAAAATGGTGTGTCGCGCGGATCGAAGCTTCCCACACCTCAACCACCCGTGGATAATCTTCAGCGCGAACCGGAGAAACACTGGTTTGCAGTTGCATTCTTCCCTGACGCTTCCGTTTGGTAATGTAAAGCCAATCTATCGAGGTTCGCTATAAAATTATATAAACGATGAGATGGCTCACCCACATTAAATGCTACGGTAACAACACGCCCTGCGACACGCGGTCGCATTCCTCCACGCAAGAAACTTATTGAAGTTACTCAGGAACTCAGCCTCCCATCAGGGTGAATTGTTACGATAAGGACGAAACTAGGGATATTAAGGTATTCCCGATTTTTCGGATAGGCTTTTATCGGAACGGACCCCACCTTTTGCTTCCGTTTCAGCCAATATCTACTTGTTGCTCAAAACG
>WNFI01155235.1_pt2 | contig 15291 bp, 18 predicted proteins | sample 5400471 | NCBI WGS metagenome assembly WNFI01 (sample SAMN13153348, study PRJNA577476) | soil metagenome | isolation source: 100 cm saprolite on Douglas fir-dominated hillslope | place: USA:California | collected 2013-09-17 | reverse complement strand
TGCTCCTGGCCGGTCGCGGTTGCCTTATATACGCGATATCCAGTGGCCCCAGCGACTGCCTGCCATTGCAGGATGATTGGAACAGGCGTGGCCGGTTCCGTAACCTGGGCTTCCACCACGGCGGGCAACTGGCCTTCGGTGGTTTCCCCGGCGGCATTGGTAGCGGTCACTTTGTAGAAATAGGAGATATTGCCGACGAGGTTGGCTCCGACCGCTCCCGATCCAAGGCTGGCTAGGAGCGTCCTCGGCGGTCTTAAAGTCTTGAATTGGGCGTGGGTATCCAAAACATCTAAATTGGCGTTTGCCCCCAAACCCCAATTGATGTCTCCGGTATCCCGCTTTGAAAACTTTAAGTTGCTCGTTAATGTTTCAGCCATAACCGACTCCTAAAATCCATAGGGCTCGCTGCCAAAAGGCGCTTCTCCCCAGCCTCGCAAAGGGGCTCCAAAAGGGCGGGTGTTATAGGGCAAGAGACTGAATCCATTGAAATTCGGCTCGCCATAGGGAGCCTGACCAAAAGGCGTCATACCATACCCCACCCGCTCAAGAGCGACGCAGACATATCCCGCTTGGGGTCCAGCTTGCGGGCTTGTGTCGTCGTACTGAAAAACCCCCGGACCCAAAATCGATTCATCTGCGATGCGCGTTCCCAATTCATCCTTGTTGCCAGACCGGTAAATGCGGAAGCCTAAAATGACGCGGCCGCTTTTGACTTCCGGTGGATAGTCGCCCCAATTGAGTCTCACATGCCCTGGCGCTGCCGTCGCTATGCGAAAATTGGGGACGGGCGGCAGAGGAAAGGCCGGCATTGCTACCTTCCTTTGGGCAGTTTTGGTTTGGGTCTCATAGCGTTTCCTTTCTGAGGGATCGCAGGATCAGGCGCATTGATTTCCTCGTATCCCATTTTGAGCAGGTAATCCCGCGATTCAGGGAGCCGCACATGACAGAACCCTTCCACGACCGAGATCAACCCCTCGCTGTAGGAGGACTCATACAAGGGGTTCACGGTTGTCCCCAACGGCGGACAAAGTTTCCGAAGCTGAAACATTTACAGGACGACCCCGGCCAGGCGCGACGCCTTGATGTCATTGGCTACCACCAGTGAGAGGTCCTCGAAGATGTCGAACTCTCCAAACTGGGACGACTTCTGGGCAAGCCTCAACATCTTCAAGGGCGTAAGCTCCCCAATCCACACGGCATTGGTGTCCAGGACATAAATATCCGTGGCGCTATTGGACGTGCCCTGCACCTGGTTATCGAAGACGCGGATGTTGCGGAAGATCGGGATATCGTTGTAGACCTGGACGCGGAATCCGCCTTTGACCTGCACGGTCTCGATGAAACGTTGCTGAACCTGAAGCAGGGCATTGAGCTTTCGGTTGGCCTTTTTCGACATGATGATCATGTCGGGCGTACCGCGATTCAGATCAATCGTCTGGTCCAAAAGATCCAGCGATCCAAGAGGGATTTGCCGATGGCCTGCAGTTTCCGAGTGACCTTGCCCCGCTGAATGATGGTCTTGTAGGGGAAGAGCTTCTGGTTATAGGCGCCCTGCGTTTCGGTGGGCTCATCCGTATCATCCACAAAAGCGGCGGCGGTGCCACGGCTGGTGCGCTGGTTCAAAATCCAGGCGGCGCCCGACCCCGGTTTTCTCGGGAGGTTCTGCCTCAAGGGATTATTGATTTCGATGAGTTCCTGCAAGACCCTGTCAACGAGAGGCTGCTGCAGGATATTGCCGGCATTGGCGGTGTCGAGGGCCTTTTTGAGCTGTTCTAGATCATTGGTCATGGCATTTCACCTCTTTCGCTTAAGCTTGCTGGAGAGCCAGCGCGACCTTGAGCTTCTTCTCAGGCGGCAAACTCTCAAAGGCCTTCTTCACGTCATCGGCTTCGGTCGACTGCGAAATCATGCCCTTCCGCATGGGCGCAATCGCTTTGACGGCCGACTCCACTTGCCTTTTCACTTCGCTCGAAATAATGGCCTCGATCTCCGTTTTCGTCACGCCTTGGGAAAGGGCGGCAGGGCTTGCCGCGCTTGAGGTCTTGTCGGCGTCATCGTCGTCATCCGCATCTTCCACCATGTCGAGGACGAGGCTTTTGATTTGCTGAGCGATCGGCCCCACGGGGCTTCCCATGCCGATCAGGGTGTCTAGCAGGAAGAGCGTATGCTCCAAATCGTCTGCCAGCTCGTCGTCACTATCGTCATCCTCAGCGCCGGGCATGTCCTTTTTGGCCTTGGGCTTTTTGCCGGGTTTCTTAGCGGGTTTGTCCTTGTCTTCTTCGTCGTCCTCTTCTTTGGTGTCGCCCTTGGCCACCTCCGTCGCCGGCTCTTCAGGCTCCTCGGGGCCACGCTTCAGCGACTTTTTAGCGGCCAAAGAATCCGGCTTGGGATCTTCCTCTTGGGAAATCTCTTCAACATCCGCTTGCTGCGTCATGGCAGAACCTCCTCGTTTTTTCTCGGCCTCTTGCAGGGCCTTAGACACATACCATCCGATAGCCTTCGCTTCGGGATTGGCGGGAACCGATACGACGGATACTTCGAGCAACGTCATACGCTCAATCACGTTCGCCACGCGGTCAAGCTCCGGCACAAATTTCTTTTCGCGCTCCAACACCTCGCCCCGAATCGAAAACTTGTTGAGTATTCCTTCTTTGATTTTCTGGATGATGTCGGGCTCGCTTTTGGAAATGAGGGCGTCGATCAAGAGCCCGCTTTTGTCGAGCGTGACCTTGGTGACTTTGCCGATGGGGTGGGTGATGTCGTGGTTCAGAAGGACGGTGGAATTGGTGAGCAGATCGTTCGAGGCTTCTTTGAGTGCATCTTCCGTGATGACGTCGCCTTGGAGATCAAAGTCCATCGTGGCGGCATACCCAACGACATGGAATTCACCCGCCTCCTCGGCCTGCTTGACCACTTCGGCCGGGAAACTGAAAGCAATCTTCTCCAAAACAGCGGTGCTCATGAAATTCCTTACATAAAAAAAGCGCTACTTCCGCCGGGACAGAGCCCCGCAGGCAAGTAGCGCTTCGATTCCGCTCGACGGCGCTTAGTCTATTGTTCTTCTAAAAGAGACGAAGTCTTTTGGCTCATAGTTCTCTTGTTTCTTGGCGCGGATGATTTCACCCTTCTGAAAATGAAGCTCCACAATTCCAAAGAAATGATCCTTCCGCAGATTCGACAGCAACTCGACAATCAATTCGTGGGGCTCGCTGTCTTTACGTGTTTGAACCATCGGTATCAGAATTAAACGTGACTTTCGAAAGTTTGTCCATGAAGAAGTCAACTTGTTGACAAGGGCTCGCCAGCATCTTGCACTTTCAATGTCTCCCCCGGGTTCTTCAGCTCCTGACTTTTATCGACATAGAGCTCTCCCGATTTGAGCGGGAAGTTGGACACCAGAAGCTCATACTTGGGCCGCAGCCCCATCTGCCGCGCCCCGGACCACTGCGTTTTAATGCGATAGGTTTTGAACCCTTTAAAAAGTTTGGCCTTCTCCAGCTCATAGCTCAAAATGAATTGGCCTTTGATTTTCTTCAGAGTTGGAACAAGGTCTTCTTCTTTGAAGAAATTCGCGTTCTTATCGACTTCTCTCGGCCAATGGAGCGGGTAGGGAGGGTCGAGGTAAAAGAGCGTGTCCTTGGAATCATATTCTTTGACGATCTCCTGCCAATCCCAGGAATGGATTTTGACGCCTTGGAGCCGGTCCTGAATTTCCGGCAGCCGGTCCATCAGCTTGATTCGATAGCCCTCACCCTTGGGCCCTGTGCGGATTCCCTCGCGGACGTCGGTCCTACCCCAGTAATGCGCCTTGTTCAAATACGCAAACCGGTAGAACCGTTCCCTGGGTGTTCGCGGCTGCATGGCAAATAGCTTTTCGGCATGCGCCTTGGAAATCACCCAATGCTTCTTTTTGAGCCACTCAATATCCTCCGGCTCCATGCTCTTCATAAAGCGGTAGGCAAAGATAAGGTCGGGGTTGATGTCATTGATCACTTCTTCGTCTGAGCGCTTCTTGTGGAAAAAGATCTGAGCGCCGCCACAGAACCCTTCGACGAATGTTTTGTGTTCGGGCAGTAAGGAGATGATCTTGTTGAACAGTTTGAACTTACCGCCCGGGCTCTTAAAGGCCGCTTGGACTTTCTCAAACTCGTCGTCCTCCAAGTGGGGCAGGAGCGTTGGCGCATCCGGCTCCATCGCTTCAGGAAATGCGCCGAAGCTCTTTTCGACGTAAATATGCAGCGGCTTAAATGGGAAGTTGGAGACCAAGAGCTCGGTCACCCACTCTTGGTTGCCGCCGGGTCCTCTCATCTGGTTCCGGCGACGCACACGCATGATGTGGAAGCCTTTGAAAACGGACGCCCGCTCGGCCGGGTAGGAAACAATCCACTTGGCCTTGAGGCTCGCGACCGCTTTTACGAACTCCTTTTCCTTGAAGCCAAAATCAAAGAGGTTGTAGGTATCCGGATACGGTGGATCCATATAAAAGAATGTGTCAGGGCCGTCGTAGTCCTTGAGGACCTTGACGTAGTCTTTGCTGTGCAAGGTCACGTGCTGAAGGCGCTTCTGGGACCGCTCGATATTGTTGGCGAAGTCGATCCTGACCCCTTCGTTGGCGGGATTAAAGGAGCCGCCGCGTTGCTTGCCGTAGGATGAGCGCGTCAGGTAATAGCTCTTGTAGAAACGGTCACGGCCACTGACGGACTTCATGGCTTTGAGGCGCTCGTGGATTTCCTTGCGGATCACCCAGTCGCGCTTTGCCAGAGCCTGCCTATCTTGCGTCGAGTGATCGCGGATGAAGCGGTACATGAAAGCGATCTCGGGGTCGCGGTCATTCAGGACCTCCTGGGGAGAGGAGTGCTTGGCAAAGAGGACCGCGGCTCCGCCGGCAAAGGGCTCAATGTAAGTCTTGTGGTAGGGGATGAGAGAGGCGATCTTGTGAGCCAGGAAACGCTTGCCACCATAGGAACCAAAAGGCTGACGAATGCCTTTCAGGATGTCGCTGGCTTCATCGAGGCCATCCCAAAAGAAATGAGCGAAATCGCGCTTGGCCATCTCCTGGCAGACCGGGATATGGAGCTCAGCCAACTCCTCCTGGCTCAAGGCGGCTTCGCCCACTTGCGCGAGCGCCTCTTTGCCGGTTCGCTTCCAGACCTCATGCAATGAGAAGTCCAGGGACAGAAGTTCTTCATCGCGTAACTTGACCGGGTCCTCTCGAAAGATTTTTACAGCGTCAGCGAAGCTACTCATTGGCGGTTTCACCATCAGTCCCCTCCGTAACCCAAGTGCACCGGCAGTTGGGATGGACTGGAATCTCACCCGAAGCATCGTCGATGCTCATCGTCTTGCCGAGCTCGTCTCCATCACCTGCCTCCGAAGCTTCCAGACATTCTGGACATGCGTCAGAAGCAAGGAGCCACTGAACCTTTTCGATGCCGCCCTGCTGTAAAGCATCGAGGTTCCCTTCGTTAAAAGCGCGGTTGGCTTCTGTGCGAGCGATCATCTCGGCCGCGGTTTCCTGGGATATTTCGCGCGTGGTAGCCTCTCGGACAACGTCGCCTTCCTCGTCAACCACCGCGCCGACATGAACGGTGGCAACCGTGTCGAGCCCGCTTTCAATTCGTTTGGCCAGCTCTGATATGGTCTCGTTGTCTTGCAAGCCTTCGATCAACGATTGCCGGATGGTTTCTTTAAGCGAAAGGGACAAATGGAGTCCAAGCTCCACCGCGTTCTTTTTAATGTCCTCTTCCAGACTCACGCTGATGTCGTCCACCTTTTCGAGGTTGGACCGTTCGGCGGATAGCTCGAGTCCTTGACGGGCCGCCTCCAAAGAAAATCGTTCAAGCACTTGCGCGATTTTGTTCTGGTCGACCAGCTCCAAAATGACTTCCAGATCATCCAGTTGCTTGACGGCTTCTGCATGCCAGAACCGTTTAAAGGCCAGCATGTGATACCGACGCCAGTAGGGACGGACAGAGTCAAGGGCGCTGGCTTTTGGGTGAAGATGTTCGCGCTTGAGCGTTGGCAGTTTTGCAGCGACCGCGCTTTTGAGTTCTCGGAAGAGCCGGTTCAATGCCGCCATGAAGCGATTCTCCAAAGCGATGACCGCCCGTGTCGCTGTGACGATTGTTTTCCTCGGACCCTTTAACTTGCTCTTCTGAACCATGTAGCTGGGCGAATATCCTTTTTCGAGCTCTGGCGCGCGGGGAGCCACTTGCCGCCTCACCTCATCGGGAGTCAGAACGCCGTTCTGCAGATAGATGTTGAAGACCTCGGCCTGATCCTTTTCGTCAATCGATCGCCGGTTGAATGCGAAGATCCAATCGGTAATTCCAAAGCCCTGGCGAATGATGTGCTTGGTGATTTTCTCGGCCACACGGATTTGATGCGGCAGAATGTTTTCTTCATAGAAGCTCTGGGTCTGATGCTCGCCCGTCCCCGCGCCGATATTGCCGGTTTCGATGATCGAGACTTTGCTGGGCGGAACGCCGTAGACAGCCAGAATCTCATTGCGAGTAAACTCGCGCAGCTGCAGGAACTCCATGTCCTTTTGGTTGACGCCGATCTGCTTGAACTCAATAGCGCCTTCCATGACCAGATCTGACTGAGCGAGATCCGGGTTCTTGGCTCGCGCCTGCAGGTACTCTCGATTGCGTTCCACCTGTTCCGGCGTGGCATCTTTCATGATGAAGGCCCCGCGGATCTTTGCGCCGTTGATGAAGAAGGCGCGGTTATAAATCTGGGCGTATTTATCAACGGTGACAGGGAGAATCAAAGAGACGAGCGGCGACAAGCCGTAGAGCGTAGCGCCTTTGCTCCCCAGCTTAAAATGCACGACTTCGTTCGAATCGAAATCGACGATGTTACCGCCGACGCCGGTCCCCGCCATAAAGATTCTCGGCACTTGAACGTATCCGAGGATGTTGGCGTGGAGGTCAGCTTTGACGCGCATCGTGGTGGCATCCAGATTCCAGAGCTCAATGGGTTTGCCGTTCCCATCCCGAACCACTTCCAGGAAAGCATTTCCAAAGACATGCTCATCGCGCGTGATGTCGTCCAGAATTTCCAGGAACGTGATGTTGGGATTGCAGTTCAAAAAGAACTCGGTCAGGATTTCGACGTTCTTTGGGTCGGCATTCGGTTTCGAAGGAACCAGCGTCCAGCCTCGTGCCGTGACCGCTTTGGAGATCACGCTCACCACGGCTCTCACCCACGACGTCTGCTCATAAATCTGATTGAAAATCTCGAAGTCGATGTCGGGCAGAATGCCCTGGCTGGAACTGAGTCCATAGATTTGACTCACCACTTGCTTCGAGGACTTCTGGAATTCCTCCTTACGAAGGTTGTCAAAAAGCGTCTTGGCTGCCCAGACGCTATCCTCGTTGGGAGAGCCCTCCACATGCGAAACGATCTGGCTCGTCGCCTTGGCGATCTCTTTTTGCAATAAATCTCCGAAGAGAAGTTTGGCTATCCGTTCCCGCAGTCGCATGGTTTGTCCTTGTTCTCCGGCAGATAGTATCCGCACCCTAAACAACGAATGGCGCTGGGCGGATTTGGATAACGGCAGACGGGGCATTCGTTCATGCGGCGTCCACCGCATCGTCCGTATACATGATCTTGGGCTCGATACGCTGCATCTCGACCGCCTGCAAAGCCAACCATAAAGCGTCCAGCATATCTTCAGAGCCGTGCGGGAAACGCAAAAGCTCCTCTTCCATTTGTCCTACCCAGGCGCCCTGACTCGACCGGGGCATGCGCATCACGCCATTTTCAAAAAGCGGAGCCAGGCCGCGAATCCGGGCAAGCTTGTCGCCGCTCGTGTTTTGATCTCTTAGGGGGAGCTGCCGTGTCTCGGGATCAGTCCTCAAAGATTCCGCGAAGGCCGCTTGATAGGCGTTGGTCTCAACAACGATCAGCCGCGGATGATGAACTCGATAAATTCTTTTGGCGGTCTTGAGCTGCTCGCTGAAGGGAATGCGGTCGCGGTAAGCGTCCACAATAAAAACGTCGCCCGCCTTATCCAATCCCACGACGCAATAAGCAAAGCGGGAATTACGTTCATGCTTTCCGATAGCCAAATCCACTCCGGCAAAGAGTGTCAGCCCTTCCGGCAAATGGTCATAGCGGCTCGATTCAATCCAGGCGAGTTTGAAGTCGGCTCCTTCCTGACCGGAGGGATCGTTGCGATAAAGCAGGTTGTAGGCCGGCGTCCCCAACTGCGATTTGATCTTGGCGAGCTTCTCAGACGTGAATTTTTCAGGGAAGAGAATATGTGGCTGGCCCGCTTCATCGGTCCAGTCGGCTGCCAAGTCAATCACCTTCCAATTAGCAAACCCAGGATCGGACTTGAGGTGGCCCGCGATATCCTCCGAGTGCCAGCGGGTCATCACCACAATGATCTGGCCGCCATCATCCAACCGCGGCAGGAGGTCCTTCAAAAACCATGTGATCACTTTGAGCCTTTGATGCGGCGTCTGCGTGTTGCGATTCGAGCAGGGGTCATCGACCACAATCAGATTGGGATGCTGGCTGACGACCGTCCCAAGGACAGAGGCGACAGCGATGGAAGGCTCCTTGCGGATTTGAGTCCGAGGGATCTGAATCCGATCTTCGGTCCAGCTGTCGGCCGATAGGTCCCAGTGTCCATAGCGTTCCCTGAACCGCTCGCTTTGCGTGAGGTGCCCTTTTATCTCCCGCAGGAAGCCTTTGGCGTTATCCAGAATTTCGTTGACCAAAAGGATTCTCATGTTATGGTCTTCGGTCAGGCGAAAGAGCGGGTAAGCAATCGTGCAGGCGGTCGTCTTGTAATGCCCGACCGGGGCCAGGAGCAACACGAACTGCTCCTTGAGCAGGATGTCGAACCACGAGATGTGGAGTTCCGTGAGTTGCTTATACCCCAAGACCTCTTTGGCGAAGAAAAAAAGCTCTTCCAAACGCTCCGCGTGGTCTTTCATAGGCCTCGATGTCTCGTACAAATAAAAAGGGCGTTTGAACGAAAACGAGCGGTCCCTGTTTCCCGTCGGCGCTTTCGTACAGAAAAAATGTGGAGGAGTCCTCGCCAGGCGTTCGAAATAAACGCATGGGGGGAGGGTGCGTTCTTCGGCGCGGGATTTTTACGCAAAAGAGCCAGGACGAAAAGCGATGCCGTCTTCCGTCGGGCGGGGACCGGACATAATGGAGCATTATGTCGTGTCACCGAGGGGCTAGGCTGCACCGTTACCCTCCCCTTGCGCTGCGTTCCCGCTCTCTGGCTGGGCGCTGCTTGTTTCTGTTTGTAAAGGTTCGACGGGGGCGCCGCCCAGGTCACTTGGGAGGGAGTCCGGACCGTCTGCCTTGCGCTGGAGGAACTTTTGAACCGTGATCCGTACCTCCTCGGACTTCTCGAGGAACCGCTCCGGCACAGCCTGCCTGTCCGCGAGCGCTCCGATCTGCGCTCGCCGATCAAAGAGCTCGCAGATCACCGCCACCAGATCGCGCACAGAGGCTTGATCAAGTTTGCCCTTGAGCGACTTAAAGGCCGCGAATATAATGTCCCACGATTCGCGCGCCAGCCGGTTTTGAATCCGCATGGCCACAGGATTCTGTCCTGACTCTTCTCCCAGAAATTTCGTGGCATTATCAAGCCAGTATTTGACGGTGCTTTTGCGAAGGCCCAGCTCGCGCGCGATGACGCTCAGGCGCGCGCCGCCCTCGTATTTGGCAATCGCCTTTTGAATGGTTTCAGTTGAATGTTTTTGTGGGCCTTTGCGTTTCATGGTGTTCCAAAATTCCCGTTCCCCATCAAATCCTTTCGCGTCTTGCGCTGATAACCTCTGTGATACTGCCGCCGCCAAGCGTCGCGGCATTGGGCGTGCAACTGCTCGTTCGCGTAACGCGGCAGAAGCTTTTTTCCGCATCGCCGGCAGGCTCTCGCTTTAAAAAGCGTCTCATTCATTTCACTTCACCGCGCGATTTCTGTCCATGAAGAGTTCAAATCCTTAACACCGCCTCTTTTGGGAATCGGCAGCTTGATGACGACTTCTCCCGGCGGTTGGTGCCAGATTCCCATGACGCGCGGCAGAATAAATTTGTCGTTGGTCACGATTCCGCCGGTCTCAAGCGCATCAAAGAGAACTTTGCCGTAGTTGTGAGCATCGCAGGTGGTCCTTGGCAAAACGAACCAGAGATCGATCCCAAGGTAATCGCAGATCGGTTCAAAGCGAACTTGCCTGGCCCAAAGTTTGAGTGCCGTCGCCATGATGCGGATGTAGCTTCGCGCTTCTTTGGTCAAGATGTTCTGGCAACGCCAACCCATGCGTACCGGTTGCATCCGCGAGTTGGTGGATGGGCAGAGCGGCAGAAAAAGCAGGTAACCGCTTGTGATGCGCTGAAAAACGACCAGTGATTGGTCTTGCAAACCTTCTCTTTTCAAAGAACAGGTCGAAATATCCACTGGATTTAATTCACCGCACCCCTCGGCTGAAGGTTTTGAAGGTTTTGCTGTATATCCCCGTATCCCGCGCGCACACGCGCGCGTATACGCTTGATATGTGAGAACCCTTCAAAACCTTCAGGATTGAACCGTGCTTCATGAACGATCGTCTCTACTTTTCAATGCGATTCCTTTAAATCCCATGCGCCCCAGCACAGAGTCCCGCCACTTCTCATAACCGCGCTCCCTGAGGCTCTCCGAAAAGCGCCGCATCGACCCGACATACTCCTCGGCCCGCTCCGCCCACTCCTTCCAGGCTCCGAAAAGCTCAGCCGAACCTGCGCAGAGATGCGGGCTCATGACGCACATCTCGTTCATCCAGCGCCCGAGTGAATCCTCCGATTCGAAGTAGTCTTGGGTGGCCGACAACACGCAAGTCGGCGGCTCCAATCCCCGCGCCTGCCACTCCACACATCCGGCAATCGCCCATTGCAGGATGAGGTCTTTTTCGATCAAGAGTTTTTCGGCAAGACTCTTGTCGCGGCGCTCTTGCTGGATGGTTACGGTGAAAGGAATCAAGTGGAGACGCCGTTGCATCGCTTCATCCACATCTCGCAGAGCCGGCTTGTGGTTCCCCGCGATGAGAAGCTTAAACTGCGGCCTGTACTCAAAGNNAAGAAGTCCTGGCGCATGAAACGGGCCGAGATCTTGTCCCCGCCCGTGAGGGATTTGATCTTGGACTCAGCCCATCGTCTACCGTTTTCAACTTCGATGGAAGTCACGAGCCGCGCCCCTTGGAGGGCGGCTAAATCAGTAGGATGGCGGTCGTTACGCGTCTCCATGAAGGTGTCCATGGGTGCATTGGTGGCATATTCGCCCAAAATGGCCGCCAGTGTATTTAGAAAAACTGATTTTCCGTTCGCGCCGGTGCCGTAGAAAAAGAAAAGAGAATGCTCACCCGTGTTCCCGGTCAAGGCGTATCCCGCGACACGAGCGAGATATCCCTGCAAGAGTTTGTCGCCATTGGTCACATCGTCCAAGAACTCAAGCCAGCGACTCGGACGCCCCAAAGAGGCGGCGCTGGCAGACGAGATCTTGGTCATGTAATCGGTTCGGCGATGCGGCCGCATCTCGCCGGTCCGCAGGTCCACGACGCCTCCCGGCGTGTTCAAATACCATGGGTCGGTATCCCACTGGTCTACAGTAGCCGCATGCCTTCTGTCCGCTTTGGCCAGGCGTTCCACCGCGGCGACTGTCGAGGCAGACGCTACTTTGGCGGCAATCTTTGGCTTTTTACAGCGGGCGGCCGCCTGGCGGCAGACAAGCCGCGCCAAATCAAAGGCACGGAGCGTCGTTTCTTTGCGCCAGCATTTGCCGTCCCAATGAAGCCAATCGCCCCAGCCGGCAACGTACCGCCAATCAACCGCATAGCGATCAGTGAAAATCAGCGCCAAAGCGTCATCGGTAAACCCTGGCGGCCTAGCATCATCGTCTTGGTCCGGCGGATGATCGCCATTCCCGTTAGAAGAGGGTTCAGGGAATGGATATTTGGCGATGCTGGCAGCTATCGTCTCGACTTCTGTCTCAGGCAAAGGAGGCGAGCAGCGTCTGCCGTTCACCGCTTTGAGTGCTGCTGAGATTTCCTCGAACGCCAGGCCGCGCCGCCGCATGGTTCCGGCAATGCTTGCGAGCGTTTCATTACGGAGCCCTTCACTTATCGATGATTCAGGATCGAGCGGAACGGCGTTGCGTTCATGAGTTTCGTTTTCTAAGAGATCGAGAATGGCATCGGGCAGAGGTGCGATTGGAACGTCTGGATCCATCCATTCGTAAGGTGTTCCATCGATTTCGGAACCCGGAGCCACGACATAGCCGCCATCCGCCTTTAAATCCACGCCCGGCAGAAGGCCGTTGCGCGAACGCAGCCGACCGGGTGCTCGGTAATAGAGATGCCAGCCGCCGCTCGGCGTCGTGGCCGTCAGAGTCGGTGAAATCCCTTTAAGGGAAGCCAAGGATTCCCGTCCCTTGGCTCCATTTTTGACGTCTACATCGACAATCGCGATTTATTCAGAGGCTTCTCCTGTGGCTATGCCGATATTGGCGTTAGGATTTTGCGACCACCACTGCGCGGCGCGAAAATGTGAGCGTGTCGCATCTTTAAATCCATGCGTTGTCAGCGGCTTCTTCTCGTTGGAGACGCAAGGAAATACCGCCCATCCACGATCGATCAGAGCTTTAACGCGCTCAAGCCTCATGCAGACACCTCGGCATTCCCTGTCCGCGCTTTGGCCAGAGCCTGATCGATCTTGTACTTGTTGAACCGGTAGGTAAGCCGGCAGGAAGCTTCGTAGCGCGTGAGAGTCGGCGTTACCAAATTCTGCGGGAGGTAACGCAATTGGTCTTCGGTTGGCGGATGTCTTAGCCAGTGTCGTGATTTGTGGGAGGCTGTCTCCGTCTCGTTTAAATTGAGAAAGTCGTCCGCTGAGGCAAGCGCGGTAATTCGGTCGCCGACATGCAGAAGCTTGGCGGGAGAGCTTCGAAATCCTCCAATTGCCACCCACTGGCCGTCCTGTGGAAAGACGCCTCCCCAGGCGGTAAAGCCGGTTGCGATGATTGAGCCGTTGCCGTTGATCGGGCACCACTGGAAGGGCGAGCGATTGAAGAGATCGATCTCAGCCATCTGAAAATCTTCAAGAACGGAAGCTTGACGCATGACGGGGAAGACATGCTCACAAAAGGGGCACTCGCGCGTGCGAATGGGAACTTCCGCCTTGCATTCAGGACAGGTTTTTAACGGCGGCAGCCCATGCCGCTCTTTTTCCTCATCGAGGTCGATCTCCTGCTCAAGAGAGCCGTGCGTCAGGACGCTCGTGCCGAAATCGAGAACAATGCAATCGGTCTTGACCTTGCCCGGATATTGGTCTGGATCAAGCTTGCGCAATCCTCGCCCGATCATCTGGATCATGGTTGACTTGTGCGAGCACGGGCGTAGAAGCACGACGCAGGATATCGGCGGGCAATCCCAGCCCTCCTACGCCCGCCTGCTGAAATCCCGCCAAGACATGCTCCGCATGGGCCACCGTAGAGCAGAAAACCACGGTTGGCCGGTCTCCGGCTTTTTCATGCCAATGGGCGACAATCGCTTCGGTGAGCGGACGGCGGTCCATAATCGAGGCGACTTGGAGCATGTCGAATTCTGCGCCGATCTTTCGAACGCCCATCAGGTCTTGCTGAATGCCAAGGTCCTTCACATACGTCCGCGGCCGAACGAGCTGGCCTGAAGCAATCATTTCGCCCAGGGTGATTTGATCGCAGCAGTTGGTGAAGATTTCACGCAAAGATCGGCCATCGCCTCGGGCGGGCGTCGCTGTCACGCCATAAATCTTGACGGTTGGATTCAAGGCTTTAGCAGCCTTGATGACTCGGAGGTAAGTATCTGCGCGAGCATGGTGCGCTTCATCTACTACGAGTAGATCGGGACGCGGCATCTGGGCCAGGTTGTTCTCTCGCGCGAGCGTCTGGACCATCGCAAACGTCGTCCGTCCAGCCCAGGATTTCATGGTCGCATCCACCACAGATACCGGTATTCCTGGGTTCACCTTGCGAAATTTCTGGATGTTCTGGGCTGTAATTTCGTCTCGGTGGGCGAGCACGAGCGCCCGCCCACGCGTTTCCGCCAAGATCCGGCCGATGACCGCCGAGAGCATGACGGTTTTGCCCGATCCAGTCGGCGCGACGCCGAGCGTGTTGCCGTGCTCGTTTAGCGCTTTGGTGCTACGCTCAACGAAGACTTTTTGACGATCCCGAAGAATCATGAGTCTTCAGGGCCGTTACCACTTCGGGCTTGAGCGAGGCGCGGCGGCTACCGGGGAAGGCGCGGGCACCGTTGCTGCAGGAGCGGGCGAAGGAGCCGCTTTGGCAGCATCTTCCAGAAGAAATTTCGAGATTTTATTGCGTTCCTTGCCGTTCCATTCCTCAACGACGACGTGTGCGCGGCAGTACTTGTGCAGATAGTCGTCCGTGTCGAAATCGAGCCGTCCGTCATAAGGCAGCCCCAAGGCATGATTGGTGTGTAGCCAGATCCCGTGACCATTCTCACCTTTGGGTATGAAGCTGACCGTGTGCCAGCATTTGCCGACGCTTTTGCCGTCAGGCATTATGATGTCGAAGAAGAGGTCAACTTTCTGGCGGCCTGTCTCCTTCGTTGTTCCATCTTTTTTATCGATGACTTCAACGATGTAATCCCCGGCTGGAGCGACTGGAAATCCGGCGCTCTCTTGGCTCGCATCTGCTTCCATTTGCACTCTCATGATTTGCCTCCCGTGGGCTTGGAATCGTTTTTGAACACGGCCTCAAACGCTGAATAGGGATTTTCGCGGGGGAGCTGCAGCGTTTTATCGTTGAGCTCATCCACGCGAGATCCCCAAGTGCCGAGCGGTCCGCCTTGGAAGCTGACGTAATACGCAGTTCCACTTCCGAGCGGCTTTTTGTAGACGTAGCCGATAATGTCGGCCTGGGCGGCGAGGAACGAACCGGCCTTGCCCGGCATGTTGATCCCAGCCGGCGAAACCAAATTGCCGCCGGCATCGAGCTTGGGCTCCTTGCAGTGGGCGATCATGATGATGAACTTCTTGGAGCTCTTGAGGAATCCGACTAATGCCTCCACGCGCCTGCGATATTCGCCCCAAAGTTCAAAGCCGTCCACCCCCTGCTTGCGCTCAGAGATGGTTTCAAGGCCGCGGGACTTGGCGATTTCGTCTTCCATCCAATCGGAGAGGACATCCACGCTGTCGATCACGATGGTTTTGATGGAGGGCTCGGGCACAGCGGCTTTCAGAACATCGCGGAACTCGTTTAAGCTCTTGATGTCATGGATCCGGCCC
>WNFI01311299.1_pt1 | contig 15292 bp, 16 predicted proteins | sample 5400471 | NCBI WGS metagenome assembly WNFI01 (sample SAMN13153348, study PRJNA577476) | soil metagenome | isolation source: 100 cm saprolite on Douglas fir-dominated hillslope | place: USA:California | collected 2013-09-17 | reverse complement strand
TTGTATGTTACTACGCGCCGGGTCCTCCAAAACCATCTAGCGCCCTCTCGCGGCGCTGTGTTCACGTTAAACCTGAGCATAACTTAGTAGTCACACAAGATGTGCCGTATTTCTACTGTGAGCACCGAATTGTTATACCATGTTGATGTCGAGACGACGAAGAGAGGACGGATACAAATCTCACGTTTAGAGTTCTTGGATTGGGGATGTCATCATACGACGAAACGTTCACTTGGTCAGTGTTTATCACGGATGTTTATCACGGAATTCATTGAATGAGACTTGATGCACACTTCGCCTACTCGTAGGCCTGGCCCAGCAAGCAGCGTCATACTGACTGGGGAATTTGATGACGTGAGTGGGTTCAACCGCCTTCATCCCGTAATTGATCCATTCTCTGGCACGGTATGTTCAGTGGAAACAGTCGATACATCTCTCCAATATCGGGGATACTTTCACTGGAACTGGTACGCCAATACCCTTTCCATCGGTGTGTCGGTGCTCAGTATTTTGTATGCAGCCAAGATTCCGTATGACTCAGCTATCCGATACAAGTTAGCATTTATTCTTGTACCCTCGATACTCTGACTGGAGAACGTTCCACAGATTTGTAGTGGATGGTGAATGGCGCACTCGTGATGATCGACCGACAGAGACCGGCGCGGATTACATAACCAATAACATTCTGAGGACCAAGCCTAAGCCAGTTGGATCGGCTACGAATGGTCCTTCCGATATAGGGCTTGAGTCATCCGCCGAACCAACATCCCAACAGGTCGATGATACTCAACCGCTCAAGGTTCTTGCGGAAGAAACTCCGGCAGCACTCTCCAATCCCGTGCAGGATGTTGTCGATGCTACGTATGCTTTAGCGCCTGAAAACGCTGGCACACCTACTCACACGAGGGAAGGAGGTGACGTGGTTGCAACACCGACGATGATCAATTCGGAAGGTACATCGTTCATCAATGCTTCTAGGCACCTTACGATTTATCAATGCCAACAGTTTCCCACGGTGGATGTGCCGCCGATACCTCCGCGAAAGGTTCAAATCCACCTCTCACTGTTTCCCTGCCCGTTTCGACATGCACTCATCTTCTGATCTCGTAGGTGTCACTGCTGTCAGTAGTGAAACTCCTTTAGATTCGGCCAAGACATATCCTGCCTCTGACCCTGTGAATGGTCGGTCGTCAGGTAAGGACGAAGGTGGCGCTTCTGCCCCTACGAAGTCATTGACCCTCGGATCTCTTTCAGACATTGTAGGAGGTGCTTTGAAGGGTTTGAGTGGTGTTGGCCCCGCTGCCACCAGCACCGGTGAAAGCCCAAAGGTCATCATTGTCGTTCCCAGCACACTCGATTCATTCTCTGTTTTCGTCACTGTATGCTGAAATTCAGTTTCAATATTCTCTTCTACAGGGTCCTCCAGAAGCGATCAAGGTCGAGAATGAGCACGCAGTTCCTGCAGTGCATGAAGGTCAGTACTCATCGCCATACTTCATCTCCTTCCAGGTAAGGATAATGCTAATTGATTCACGGTAGTTGTATCCGAAGTTCCGGAAGAGAAAACCAATCTCCCTGCTGCACCCGAAATCCCCCCTATTCAGCCGGTGCCTGTTGAACAGCCTGCGCCCACGGCTACCGGTATTATTGCACCAGATCCTCCGGTCATGGTGAAAACACAAACTCTTCCTTCAGCTGAACCGGGAAAGCCTGCGCCAATTGTTACTTCTGAAGCTGCGGAAAGGTCCTCGACACCTACGAAGGACGGAACAACCGAGAGCCTTCCAACCACTCCTGACTCGTCGAAGTGGCGTTCTTCGCATTTCCGATTCCCGACCTCAAGTACTGTATCATCTCCGGTGAAGGATCAGTCGGTCCCACCTCGTGAAAACCGACAAAGGTATCTTGACTTGCAATGACAGCTTCTTAGTACCTCCGGTAGCTGACATTCCGAAAAACCCTATAGCTTCTTCAAGAAGATTAAGAGAGTATTTTCGTCAAGAAAGTGAATGATGTCGTCCTCTCATATCTCTTCTTGACACCTAGAACCTAACCCCGACACAAATAATACTTCTTCCTTCGACCTCCATCTCCAATGGTTAGGCACTCATATCTTTCTGCTTCCCTATTTGTTACCTCATTTATCACTTCCCTTCGTGACTAGTTTTCTGGATACCAGACTGCAATTGATTCCTTTCTCCTCTGAATGTACATTGATGGATGGATCAGTTATGACGTCCTTATAACATCGATCTAAGACTAACAACGACTGAACTCAGGGCAAGATGTCCGTAACCATGCCTGAAGTTCACAATGATCAAGATTGTAGGAAGGCAGGCGGGGGATAGAGAAGACCTACCGACGGCAATGGTCTCGCCTCCACGTCGGAGCAGAATCCGCCCCATCGTCTTATTCGTATTGAACAATTCTAATGGGATTACAGGTTGTTTAAGAAGTGATGTTGCCTTCAAGTGAATTTGCACTCTGGCAACGGCATTCTTGGTGATTACCCGAGGCTTCGACTTGATTGTAGCACCCGTATGACGATCGATCGTCTCGATCAGTATTGCAATCGTTGCGGGCATATCTCTGGACTGATGAAATAGTTCAACCTAGGAAAGTCAGTCGAAAGGCTGTTTCCCTGAGCTACCCTGACGTACGGTGGTCCCTGGAGTGATTGGCAATGATACGTCGAAGACTACAATTTTTGCGACGAAGCGAGAAACCAAGGGGACGAGACTGGAACTAGGGCATAAGACGCTGCCGATGCTGGGATACGTCATGACGATAAGGAATGCCCGCTGCGATGCTGAAACAAGATGTACATACCCAATATTGATCCAATTTATGCCTGATAGGTATAATGTTGCGTTTACTCCAGCTGCAATCCATGGTCTCGACTCGTCATCAACTTGAATTTCTGCCCACAACGGAATTTCAGCCAGATATATTCACCATTTGACAGATAACACGACACAACGCACTTCGCACAACCGCAGTCTCGTCACCAGGAAGAACGCGGAGTTTCTCCCCGACCTGCAGTACACCAGTGCATAGCCGCCCAGAAACTCCCAGACCAGCAGATATACCACCTGTACCGCCCCGGAAGACGTTGGAGACTGGGAAACGTATCGGCCCCTCAAGGTCTCGAAACGGCGGAGTGATCTTATCTGCAGAGCAAGTCTAAGTCCTGAGGTTAGATCAACAAGGAAGTAAGAAACCATACCAAGCACTTCCGCCAACGTTGGACCTTGGTACCACTCTTTGAGATTTTCATTGCTATTCTCAGTCAGATTTACGCCTTTCATAGCGGCACATGGGACGAAGATGACATCGGATAATGGAAATCCAACTTGAGTTAAGAATGGTCGAAGGGTGTTATTGATTTCCTGAAAACGAGCTTGCGACCAGCCAACCTGTAGGAAGGGAATATTAACAACCCTGTTTACATCTGGCAGGCTCTCTAGTAATTCTTACTAGATCAAGTTTATTGACAGCTACGACAAGGGACGTAACGCCAAGACTCCGGACAAGGAGAAGATGCTCTCTAGTCTGACCGCCTCCTTGGAAACCAGTCTCAAACGCGCCAGTGCCAGCATCAACGACCAGTAGCGCAGTGTCCGCCTGCGAGGCCCCCGATATCAGGTTCGGAACAAAGTCTCGGTGACCTGGAGCATCAAGGATCGTCAAGTTGACATGCGGTAACGGAAGCGAGGTTTGGGATATGTCCATAGTAACACCACTGCCATGGGCGGTGCGAACGATGGTAAATCAGGTCTTACAATGTCAATCGTGGGTAACACTCACCGTTCACGTTCTTCTCCCAGAGCGTCGAGACCCCATGCCCAGGAGAAGCTTGATCTCCCTATCTTGTCACTTGCTCTTTCGTTCGCGATGCGTTGTTTTTCTTCAAATTGTCCTAATTCGTAAAGCATCCGACCCATCAGCGTCGACTTTCCAGCATCGACATGGCCTAAAGGGCATTAAAAACTGGGTTCATTACAAGTGAAAAATATTCAACTGGCATTTTCATACCAATTACAACTACGCTTGCGGCTATCTTCCCCGAGTTCATTGCTTGTCTTGCTTCTTCAATGAGTTTGGTCTGAGAGTAAGTGGTAACATCGGGCTCTTCATTGAATTGGGCGTTCCGTGCCGACGACTCCGTTAAAGAAAGGTCTGAAATATCTTGAATGATGCCTGGGACAGCAGCCAGGAGTGGACGAGGACTAGATGAGGCTTCACTGGGAGGCCGAGATGGCTGGGGGGTTGACGTAGAAGAGGGTGCAGCTGAACCAATGCGAATGTTCGTCTGTCCTTCGAGTATACGCGTTTGTTGAGGAGGCTTCTTAGTTGGTGTAGAAGGCTGCATCACCTTCGCAGCCTTTGCGGCCTTCATTTTTGCTAACGGCATAGATAGGAAGATGTTAGTTGGAGATCCATGTATAAGGGTGAATGGTGCGAAACTGGGTTAGGGAGGACTGCATCAAACATAATATTTTATCGTATCAGGGGCAGAATGTGCTTGAGATAACGACGTACTGAGGGGAGAAGTGAGGCGATGTGTGGCAGATGTCCTGCCATACTACAAGTATTCAGTATCGCCTTGCCAACTTCGTCCCAGATCGTTTTCCCATCACGATATCATCTGGACTCGGGGAGTTGAAAACGAAGGCACCGCGCGACCCAGCCAATGCATCGGAACGCCTCGAGAGGGGACTCGACTTGTATGGTGGCGCTGTGAGGGGAGGAGAAGACTGCGCCTGCACCAAGATTGACGCAAACTCCGACGTAGAGGTGGCAGCACATCTACTCAGCCGCTGAAGCTCATCCGAACTCTTGGAGGACGACGAGATTGGGAAAACATCCCTTGTACATTTCGTCGATGGCGAGGCGTTTGCGCCTTCTGCTTTCGTAGCACTCCCTTCCGTCAGCGAGTCTTGAGAGGGGGGCTGGTATATGGCGTTTCTGCTTGCAGACTGGGTTTTCAAAACTTTCTGAGCGAGCTTCGATTGACGAGGCGAAGGTACAGAGCCAGAAATTGACTTCGAGGATCCTGCAGCAGCGGCAGCAGCTTTACGTGCCAGGAGTGAGGACTTCGGAGTCGGAGGTGAATCGGTAGAGGGAATAGAAGCTGACACCTTAGATGCGATAGCGAGGGTCTGAAGGGAGGCCTTGGGTGCAGATGAAGAATTTGATAGCGGTGAAGGGATGACAAGGGGCTGCGATTTGCGAGCGAGGGATGATAAGGAGACCTTTTCTTTGTTCAATTGGCTATCCCTGCTAGCGATTGACAGACGCTGAAGTGCTGACAACGGTGGGGCTGGCGCCGCTTTTTGAATAGATTTTGTGCACCATAGAGCAAGATCGGCGGAGCGTTCGATTGTCGCGAGCATTAGAAGGGATCGAAAGGGGGGAAAGGTCTAGGGGTAGTAGGAAAACAAAACTATTCACCTTTTTGCTTCCCTTTCTCTTTACGGGCTACCTCCGCTTGATCCTCTTCGTGTTTCTGTATGAACCAATCGGCGGTTCCATCAACGTCGAAATAACTGTCCCAGAGTGCTTCCCGGATATCCCGATCTGATACTGAAAGTTCAGACCCTAGCAGTGAACGCACATGGGCTAGACCTGTATCCATTTGCACTCTCTGTTCGGGTGTGATACCAGGATAACTCTCGGGACCCCGTTGGACCTCATCGAACTCATCAGAAGAGGTTGGATCGGCAAGTAGCTCTTCTGAGACGTCCAGGTTACGAACGAATCTATGACGCGACTACGACACGTACAGCTTCTTACTCGTATCTCAGCGGAGAAAGAAGTCATCGAAACTTACCATCAGGCTTCCAAGTTGCCAATCTCATGTTATCACAAAGCATGATCACGTGCGTCTCCATTTATTCTACTTAATTTTTTTATTTCTTAATTTTTTTGGTGGATACTGGGGCCCATCCTCTCCGTGGAGATCATTGTAGGTGTAGAGTTTCACCCCTGTGGTTAGCGAGTCCAGTATAAATGTTTTGTTTGCCTGGGAATCCGAAATGCATTTCGTGCGTTAGGATACCAACCTCTACTAAATTAGTGCGTTTCCATTTCGGTTCAGTACAGTATATATGGACGTCACTTTAGTTAAGAAAAGTACATGTAGGAAATCGCAGAGTCGACGTGACGCTGTGGCTCTCTGACCTAAACTGAACGGCACTCCAATCAGCTTCGCAGAACAGACGGGAAGCGGTGCCTTCAGAGTCCCATGGCCGGTAGTAGATATCTAGGCTCTATTCATGGCAACCATCAAGGTTACCGTTATCGTTATGTCACGGCCTAATATCACCAGAGTACATCCAGTTCCACAATTCAACGCATGTGCAAATGCCAGACCACGCTCTGTCAGAACCCATTCCAACCGATATGCATGCGAACATAATGGTACTACATGTACATCGACACGGACACGCTTGTTCAAGAGCATATATATTACATCTTGACTAGCATGTTTGAACTGGACACCCAAGTCCAAACTCACAACTCCACGTAGTCCACTTATACGGCGTAGATAATACGTGGATCCCCTGGCCTTCCGTGGTGACGCCGAACAGTCCTCCGAGTCGAATGACTCGTCCTCGGCGCATCTGAGTAGTAACCCGAATGGCTTGACGTTCCTCGTCGACGCCCATGGCTCGAGTAACCACAACAGAAAAGCGCGCGGAAGAAATCCACTATACCACTCGATCTATGCTTCTTGTTGTGTTCAATGTAAGCGCAAGCCTTCCAAATCATAGAAAAAGGCCGTGGGGCTTACGTGGTATGTTCGGTCATAGTGTGGGGTATAGTGAGTAGACCCATAGTTCGTTCTCCTCGCGGTAGTGGGTGCGGTTGATCGAGTCGACCTGGAATGCCTCTGTCGTGTGGACCCAAAGCGACTGTGAGAGGCATACGAGGGAGCAGTGGGGTGGACGTAGACAATGGGAGGCTGGGCCGTGTGGATGACATTTGGAGCAGTCGGGAGAACTTGAACATGTTGGCGGGGCGTATGAGCATAGTGATACGACATGTAGGTAGTAGGTTGGTGCAGATAAGCCTAAGATATGTAGACGCTATCTCTAGAGCTAGAGGCACGATTTGACGTGATGGAAGAATCAAAGTCATGATAGTGGAGTTAGTCCATTTTAACAATTGTAAGCGGACTCAAATGTATATATACATAATGACGCCGGGATTTTATGTAAGTACAAGTGGGTGTAAATCCTGATTTCCGCCAGCTTCTGAAAGGTTAGGTCTCCAAAATGAAAGGGTTACTGTAAGAAGTCGATTTCTTCTAGGGTCATCCGCAGAGGATGAGAAACTAATGCATTTAGATCGGTGCCGAAATCTGCTGAAAATCTGCCAGGTTGTCAGCAGCTGCGTGTGAACGTGGCTGCGCAGCCAAACGCAGCAGTCGCCTGGCACGATCATCAGTTGTATACAACTCTTGAATAATCTATGATCTAATGATATCCATTCCGAATGGGTATCGTAGATCAGAGATTATTCAATATGCGCAGCCGGGGTTCATCCGGTGGCCTCAGGCTCGCACACAGTCCATGGCCACTTAGACTCGGATGCCTACAGTGCATCATGTTTGAATTCCGAGAAAAGAATCAATACAATAGAAATACATGTTTCGCTCTCATCAAGGATCGCTGAATGAAAATCTCACAAGAACATCTCAAAATTTATAGGATGGTGGAGAGGAATTGATGATGCCAAGTCACGGCTGAATCAACCTTTCAGATTCCCGGGAAGTCTTATTGAATAACACAGGAACCTTCAGGCTCGTCCTCGAACGCGAATGAGATTGATCCCTCTTTAGAGACAACAATCACTTTATCGCCAGTCCAATCATTCACGTTTGGGTGATTCTGGGCATGGACCCTTCTCGGAGCTGAGCGCCGTCATATACTCAATCAGTGTACCCAACAGATATGTGTAGTCGCTTACCTTTCCAAGGGCCAAGGAAACCTAGCCAATCTCCCTTCGACGAGGATAGCGGCATGATGTGTTTTTTCATCTCATCGGAAAACTGTACCTTATCACCGGAGGATGCTGTAGCCTGGATAGGGCCACGGAAGTCTCGAGGAATCCGTATCTTCAGCGATCCTTTGATGGACCTTGCTTTTAGGACGAATTCCTGTTGACTGCGGATGACCTTAGGAGTAGTCAAGTGAACAAATCATGTTTTATGTCCGATACTCAAACAACGACAAAGACCTACGGAAACGTATATATTGCCCTTCTTTGTCTGCATGACCAACGTTGCTGTTTCTCTATTGGATCCAATCAAGCGAATCTTAGTCTGGATGTATCCAGACTCTGAATGGAGGGCTAGGTGGTGTCTGTGCCGGGGCATCGCACTGCCGAAGTTCATATGAATAGGCTGTAATGAAGTGTCAATCGTGTAATTATCACGAATTGAGTTTTCCTCGTTAATGGCGACAAAATTTGTCGGGACTGTAACGAAATCAGGGTGGGAGGCATTGTTCCAATCGGTAGAGCCCTGCGGTCCCTGTTCATCATAAGCTGGCTGTTCGACGGAGGGGTAAGACTCGAAGCTACGTTGAAAGATTTCACAGTACTTGCCGGTGGCTCTTGGGAGGATAGCATACGTTGGTATATTAATGGCAATGTTTTTGTGTGATAGAGATAAATGTCACTGATGACGGTTCAGAGATCGTTGCATGGCACGAGGCAGGACGGGACATACCGACAGCTCATTTCTAGATGGAATCTCATAGGCAAGGCCTTGCGTGCATCTTAAGCTACTGCGCCCGGGTAACGTGGAAACGGCCCACAGGTGGGAACCTTTTGAATTTTCGAAGGACCCGGGAGATCGGAGAGGATGGTTATCGATAATCATAAAGGGCCGGATGGCCGGGGATGTTCCCGGAGCAAAGTTAATCGAAAATCGAGCCGTTCGCTTAGGCATACAAGCCTCATAAAATCTCGTACTTCGATTTGATAACAAAATATATTTTCTTCAATTTTTATACTATGTACTTGTTTCAATTCGATAATCCGACCCCAATCCGTGAGTTGCAACCCTGTCTGATTGAATCCGAATCCGACCGACCCGTCCGGAGCCCTAAGACGACAATTATTATCACCAGCATGGTGTTACATAATACAATGATGAGAGACACGGTCACAAGGAAACCCGTCAAATAGACAAGACCAGAAAAGATTGAAGTGAAATCAAACCGGGATCCAGCTTGCCAAGGGTATCTGAAGCTCATTAGCACCTTCACCCAAAATGACAAGACCGGTTCAACTTCCAACAAGCATAAACAGTTCCGGAGAACCGTGAATGGGATACCTCCATCGATGTGCACACAAGACTCATTAAATCTCGTACCTCGATTAAATTCCAAGATATCCATTCCGAATGGGTATCATACTATATTATTCAATATGCGCAGCCGGGGTTCATCCGGTGGTCCCAGGCTCGCACATAATCCATGGCCATTTGAACTCGGATGCCTACTACAGCGCACCGTGTTTGGATCCCAAGAAAAGAATCAATACAGTAGATATACACGTTTCACTCTCATCAAGGATCGCTGAATGAAAATCTCACAACTAGAACATCTCAAAATTTATAGGATGGATGGTGGAGAGGAATTGATGATGCCAAGTCAGAGCTGAATCAAACCTTCCAGGGGGTGTGAGATTTCCGGGAAGTCTTTATTGAATGACACAGGAACCTTCGGGCTCGTCTTCGAACGCGAATGAGATTGATCCCTGTTTAGAGGCAGCAATCACTTTATCGCCAGTCCAATCATCCACGCTAGGGTGTTTTCGGTCATGGTCCCTTTTCGGATCTGAGCGCCGTCATATGCTCGATCAGTGTGCCCGGCAGATATGTGTAACCGCTTACCTTGAAGAAAAGACAGCCTATCTCCATTCAACGAGGATAGCGGCATGATGTTTTGTGTCATCTCATGGGAAAACTTTATCTGATTACCGGAGGATGCTGTAGCCTTGATAGGGCCACGGAAGCCTCGAGGAATTCGTATCTTCAGCGATCCTGTAATGGACTCTGCTCTTAGGACGAATTCCTGTCCGAGTGGCTCGCGGAGGACCTTGGGAGTTGTCAAGTGAACAAATCATGTTTTATGTTCGATCCTCAGACGGCGACAAAGACCTACGGAAACGTATATATTGCGATACTGTGTCTCCAGGACCAACATTGCTGTTTCTCTATTGGATCCAATCAAGCGAATCTTAGTCTGGATGTATCCATTCCCTGAACGGAGGGCTAGGTGGCGAACTTCATCTCTGTGCTGGGGTATCGCACTGCCAAGGTCGAAGTTCATATGGATAGGTTGTAATGAAGTGTCAATCGTGTAATTATCACGAATTGAGTTTTCCTCGTTAATGGAGACAAAATTTGTCGGGACTGTAACGAATTCAGGGTTGGAGGCATTTTTCGAACCGGTGGAGCCTTGCGGTCCTCCATCATCATAAGCTGGCTGTCCGACGGAGCGGTAAGACTCGAAGCTCCGCTGAAAGATTTCATAGTACTTGCCGGTGACTCGTTGGAGGATCGCATACGTTGTCTCTGCAGGGCACGAGGTAGGACGGCTCAAGCCGACAACTCGATAGAGTATTTCTAGATTGAATCTCATATGCGAGGCATATCCTCAGAACAGGACCACATAGGAGTGAAGGTGATGCATTATATAGAGCACGGGACCTGCATGTATCCTTTTACAATGGATAAAATGTTAATAAGTAACACAGAGCGCCGATCACTCTATTAGAGGCCAGAAAGCCCGGAGATGGGATCGTGTTGGAACGCAGAACGAGGACTACATATAATTTACGATATTGCGGGTGCTGGCGGCTGCTCTGGTACTAACCCCAGTCAAAGAATTAGTGAAAGATTACACTTGAAACATAGAGACTCACACGGTGGCAATGTACTCACTTCGAGCAGCTAGGCAACCGCCAGTCATGAATCCGGAGATGATGGCATTCCACGCATCCTCCTTTTGTCGGTATCCTTTTACAGCACAATCAAAGGTCGAAAACATTCCCCCTGTACAACTATTAGCATCGGTGCCAAAATAGGACGCATAGATAATAATACATACCCCATACACCAAAATTTCCTCCAGTTACAGGTGCTCGTGCTTTGATCGAGGAGACTGCACCGACTAATCGCTCGCCCTAAGGGAGTGCACATTGGTTTGGGGGACATCATAGTGTGACCACTCAGATGGAGCTTACCCTAGGCGAGTTACGGGCGCCTTTCACACCATGCCAGATGCCCCCGCCAATGGCACCCATTGCAAAAGCACCACCAAAATCGTTCAAAATCACCCAGGGACTGTAAAACAAATTAGCCCATCAATGTATCAGCGAATGGAAAGTCTCAACGTACCATGGGTCTCTGGTGTGGTCTGACGAGGACATGGGTAAAGGAAATTGAGAAAACCTCGGGAAACGGGACCAGAATTACGGCAACTCCCGTTCCGTAATTGGTCAGCGTGACGGATGCCTGTGTCTGGTAATGAAGACGACGACGTATCCCTTGCACTGGACGAGTCCCTGCCGAATTCAGGCCACCAGATAAGTCGGGGTTCCACGTCGGCAGACGATTTGAAAATTCTCGCGAATGACAAAAGGCTGGACTCGTCTAATTATGCGGAACGCTTAAAGGACATTCTCGGTGTGGACGATGATGGCGAGGTCGAAGGCCATGGCCCCGGTAATATGGGTTCCATAGGACGTGAGGATGATGAAGATGAAGATGAAGATGAAGATTTCCTATACACTGGAATCGATGCGCCGCAACCTATAGGCTATGATGCTCAACTCGCAGACGTGCTAGACGAGCCACAAACCCTCTCTCAGCAAAACAACAGCATGAATCCTTTCCCTACTTCCGAAAAAGCGGATGACTCTGTTTCAGGGGAAAGCTTGGACTACAACCGTTATCAAGTGCGTTACTGTATGGGTATGCCTTCCGAACCCGACTCATTCCTAGCATTCAGGATGAGATTCTATCCGAGAGGGACTCATTAGTGCCTGAGGTTGGCCTGGAAACTCCCACGACGCCATGGCGGGGATTGTCGTCAAGCCTTAATGCTTCTCCATCCCGTCCACTTCGACCACCTTTCATGCACCCGAATGTTTCTCGGTTGCGATCCTTCATACCTAAGGATCGATCCCGCTTTCCTTCATCTTCAACTGCTAACACATTCCAGACGAATGGATTTTCGCCGGACCCATCTCATTTCTCCGCAATATCCCGTGCTTCCTCTGTTTCAGGACATTTCGAGGTCATAGGCCATTCGAACCATGAAGGAGAATCCCCAAACGCTTCCACCTCGAATACACTGGATGAGAAGAGAGAAGTGTTTAAGTGGACACCATTGCGGGCCATAAGTGCTCAAATATATTCTACAATGCGCAGGGTAGTGGCTGCTCTGGACACTCACATGGGCAAGCCAACAGTCATTTCGGCTCAGGGCGTCATCTGCATTGGAACCCAGACGGGAAGAACGTTTGTCTTTGATTTCCGGCAACAATTAAAATGCATGTGTAGCTCCGAGAGCACGAGTGCGTACATTCCGAATCATCTTGTCACATATTTATTCATGCATCCCAACTCCATTCAGGCCCTGTTTCGGCACTTGCTTTATCGCATGACCATACCTTCCTGGCCGTCGGCCATTTTCAGGGTGACATTGCTCTATTTGACTTATCTCGGCCTCACACTCCGGCGCGATTTGTGGCGCCCACTGACTTGGCATCGGTAGCTTCGGGAAGAAGAGAAGGTCATTTACATGGCTCGAGAGTTATTCGGATAGGATTTGTTGGGATGCGGCATACTGCGTTTGTCTCCGCGGACGATTCAGGACTGGCATTTTATCACAGCCTGGGTAAGGTCCTCTTCGTGGAGGCAAATGATATTCTCCGAATACTTGGGAGATATCCGGATGAAGTCAGTCCGTTAAGCCGTTCACCGGCACAGGCTGCTACACCTCTTCCATCTTATGATTCTGCGGCATCAAATCCTTCTGAATCTCAAACGCTTCTCTCCATGCCTCGTTTGCGCACACCCGATCTAGGTGCCAGGAGACGTAATCGGAAAACGAGTACGATCTTGGACATGGCACCATTACCTTTCTCATCCTCGTCACATCCAATTGATACGTTCCATGTTATTGCTCTCCTCACACCCATAAAATTAGTGATCGTCGGGCTGAGGCCGTCGCCCAGGACGTGGTTCCGAGGGCATAGGGGCGGACAAGATGGAGAAGGGTCGCAATCAGTGTGGAGAGGATGTATGGCTTGGTTCCCTAGCGTGTCTCTAAATGGGACCGACAATGCATCAGACCCCACATCGGGAACACGGATTACGTCGCCGGATGTTATGACCGTCCCCATTCTTGCTTACTCATGGGGTCGAAGCCTTATGTTCTTACGGGTAAGAGCGGAACGGATCTTACATCCTCCCTCCAAATCCGCAGGTGCCAAGAACAAGGCAGAGGGGAAGTCGCCGGCTTCTAGCAAGAAACCATCTTCTGGCATAACTTATCGCCTGGTGTTCGAAGACGCAGGAGAGATTACCACCGAAGACGATATCTTATCTCTACAGTGGTTGAACTGGAATGTAAGTGTGCCTTATCATGTCTGTTGACTTTAGACTGCTAACGCAATCTCTCCCCAGCAAATCCTTGTAGTGACAAGAAAATCCTATGAAGTGTACGGCGTCCGAACACTGCAGTTTGTCGACAGAGCACCGTTGGACGTGTCCTCTATCGCATCCTCCGTATCTTCTGACCCTGGTCGACCTTTTCCCCAAGCCCCTTCCTTTGACGAGCCTGGGGACTCTCTCCACGTAAGCTTCGACGTCTACAAAGGAAAGATCTTCCAGCTGGTACGCGGTAATCATTTTGGATGCTCCCTCCTTCCTGATGGAAAGTTATCATAGGGTTCCAATGAAGTCAGAGTTGGCACACTGTTGACCTGGGCAGACCGAATTCTCTCCTTTGTTCAGTCCGGAGATTTCTTGCGTGCTATTGAGGTAGCGCGCTCGTATTACACTGGGGAGGCGCCTGGGAACCAATCGGGTCTGCCAGAAGAACCAGAATCTAGGAGAGAAGTCATTGGTCAGAAGCTCCGAGAGCTGATGAGCGCTTCGTCACGTTATGTCTTTTCGGACGATCGCCTAACTGACGAAGCTCATCGAACATCTGACAATCGTGGCGTGGATCGCACTTCGCTGTTCGAGGGCCTCGCCACGGTGTGCACTAGAGCTAGCTTGACTCTTAATGACTTCGATTTCCTATTCGATGATCTCTACGATATGTATCACTCGCATGGTATCGGATCCATTTTCTTTACTCAGTTGCAAGCATTCGTCCTACGTGGCGAGTTGAGCCTAGTTCCGCCGAGGATAGCACAAGAACTTGTCGCCTATCACGAAGGGAAACTTGCCTTTGATGTCGTAGAGCAACTGATTTGGCGCATAGATCCTACTTGCCTCGACATTCACCAAGCTATCCGTATATGTGAAGACCACTCGTTGTTTGACGCGCTGATCCATGTCTTCACCCGGGCTCTGCACGACTATGTGTCGCCAATCGTAAAGCTCCTCTCACTGATACGCACAATCCAACGGAACAGACGAGAGATGTCCTCCCGTATTAAGAATTCCGACCTAGATACGATGCATCTCGGTGAGACACAAGTCGAGCTGCTGGTACGGCATGCCTACAAGATTTATCCATACATCCGAAATTCGCTCTGCGGCCAATCATTTCCCAGTGGAGAACCTCTTTCCGAAGATGAAGGGACTTCCGCGAAGAGTAGCATTCTTCAATTCCTTTTCCTTGGACGGTCAACTTTGTGGCAAGGCAAGCTTATCTTGACGGCCGATACAGACGATGGTCCAGAACCGACATATCCTTATCTTCGTATGCTTCTACGTTTCGATGCTGAGGCGATGTTGGATGCCCTCGATCTCGCCTTCGAAGATTCTGATCTGAACGAAACCCTGCAGGATATTGACCGACAGGAGATTGTCAATGCGCTACTCGAACTCCTAAATGCCGACGAGTTGACTTCGGGTGACATCACCTTCATCCGCATTTTCCTGGCCCGTAATGTGCCCAAATATCCTCAGTTTATCAGACTTCCGGGTAGTCAGATTCGATCTCTGCTTAGTGGTCTTGCGGCTGATAGTGATCAAAGCACTCGCGAGGACCGCCAGCTGGCCGCAGAGATCGAATCTGACTACCCGGAAGTC
>WNFI01404884.1_pt1 | contig 15293 bp, 35 predicted proteins | sample 5400471 | NCBI WGS metagenome assembly WNFI01 (sample SAMN13153348, study PRJNA577476) | soil metagenome | isolation source: 100 cm saprolite on Douglas fir-dominated hillslope | place: USA:California | collected 2013-09-17 | reverse complement strand
TACCAATATCCATCTCTAACAAACTCTTCTGACTGCATTGCCCTATAAACCGTACTATAGCTGCAACTAAACCCCATACACATCATAACATAGTGAATTTGCCCAGGATAGCTTCCATTGTTGGTTTTCTGATACTCTTTCGCGATATTAACTACCACATCCTTAAATGTCGTTAGCTTTGGGCCGAGAGATTTTCTGTGAGCTTGACGTGCTTCTGTTGTAGGTAAATGCCCGCTAAATGCAACACACAACTTAAATGATGCTTTACCTACACGACAGAACATATAGCTGTTAGTGCGGAGAGCCTTGTGGACTTGCGAATATTTATGGTATACGCTGCTTGACTTCCATCCGAGAGTCTCAATACGCTCTATAATATGGTTTATATGTAGCGGACTTTCTGATGTTAATAGAGCTTGCCGTATATATGACACGATGCTACAAGGTTGAATTAGATAGATCGATTTATCTACCTGCTTAATATGCTTGGCACGACGTTTCTCATCGGCGGCATGTATCTGACGTCGTAGGGTTTCACGAACGTATAGCAGGACACTAATATCTTTACGTTTGATCCCGCTGATATAGAATGGAAGATCTTCGGGTTGCTCTTCTCCTGGTTCTTCTCCTATATTTATCTCTACTTCTACTGTTGGTTCTGATTGTTCTTGATCTTCTCTGTACTTATGCCACCATTCCGCAGATTGTTTAGCGAAATGAAGCTTCCAGTCATCAACATTACTCAAAATGCCACCTTAAAAATTGATAAGACGAATGAGCCGAGTAAATATAATAGTGGGATTGCGGATAATGTAAGGAAGCCAATGAGCCAAGGAATCGGGCCATATGTATCCCAAATTTCCGCCGTTGTACCATTATCGAATAAACCAAAAATCCATCCCAAACGTTTTCCAAAATGCCATACGCTAACGGTTGAAATATATAAGGTGGGAACAATTAATACAATAGCTACAATGCCGAACAATATCTTAAATAGGATGATTGACATTTTGTGTATAGCCTTGTAAGAAAAGGTATTTAGTAGCGCAGAAAAAGTCCAGGCATCACATCCTGGAAAGAGAAGTAATGATCCAGCCAACCAAGAAACCAAATGAGTATGCCTTCTGGTCCATCATCAATATGGAAGTCAGCGCAGAAATCAAATCTTTTTGAGAACCAACGCCCAAGCCTATAAACACAAGGAAATAATATCCACAATACCAGGATAATAACCGGTATTGTAGTATATCCAATTGCCATTCTAAATGCTACATCTGGCTTAAATGGAGAGATACACACGAGAATAATTGGCATAAGAAATAGTATGCCGAATATGATCTTATCACCATTAACCTTCTTTATAATACGGGTGAGAAAATCATGTATCTTAATTTCTCGTTTACATTTGCCACATCGTAATTTACCATTATTCTGCATACATTTCGTGCACAAGATCGATTCGTGAGTGTCATCCTCGGTAAGTAGTTTGGCGCAGTGGTCACAATTCATTACTTGCTTCTCGGATAATGTGTGGCGGTGAAAGTCTTATCTTGCTCATTAATAATATCCACAAATGACTTAACTCGTTCGTAGAGATCATGAAACGTATACTTGCCTTTGATACCAACCAGATCTGCCAGCTTATCTTGTTGTTCGAGTAGCTTTCTTGCATCCTCTTTAAATGCGGCGGCCCAATCCGATTCTACTTTTACACGATCTAACGCATCGGACAAGGTAGTAGAAACATTAATGTACTCGCCACAACTCGCACAAGTAGCATTAAGTTCTCCAAAAACGTGTTGACAATCCTCTTTGTAACCGTAATTCATGATACATTCCTAATTAAAAATCCCGGTAGTCCTGTCAACTGCCTAAAAATAAAAACCCGGATTAGGTTCTCACTCGCAAGCCAATCTTACCGCAGCAGGGTACTTACTAAATCAAGTTGGGCAAATCCTCTTTGGATGCCGTTATTTTGCAAGCTTTCCACCTGGTTGATTGGATATCCGGGAACGAGTCTTTCGCAAGCTTATTTTACACAAGCACAATATAGCAACAAACCATCAGTTGTCAAGCCGCCACGGTTCTCTCAACGCGGCCTCTCTGTAAGCAGCGGCCTCCATTAGTAAACCTGTAGCATTTTCCCACCACTCAATACTATCTCTCCTATCTTTCTGCATCTTACTCGACAACGCATATCCAATTGCTCGTCTTGCTTCTGAAATGTAGTATCGTGTATAATCTTGTAGCGCATACCTCTCTTCATTGATCTTTAATTCTGCATGTGGCATTCTACCGTCACGTTCTTCTGTCCTACCTTCTGTTGAACTATCTTTAACCACCTCTGAACTAATTCCTGCCCCTCCTTCACGGTTCCTGAAAAATGCCGATAAGCTACTCCTATTAAATGATCTGACTTCCAATTGTTTATACTTATCAGCCATGTTAGGTTTCTCTCATTGAATAGTAGTAGATCCAACTCTCTCATCGCGTTGTCTTGAAGTGCAGGATTTAATGATACATATATACTTACATCAAAACCAACTGCACCACTTCTCCTTACAACCAGTTTAATATCACGAGAAGGCATTGGCAACTCAAAAAAACGTCTAACCATATCTTCTGTAATACGCGACTTCTCTCCCCGACATTCACATATGATTGGTTTAGTTATCGCCCCACCTTCTGTTTCCCAGTCTCCTATATCGTGTTTCTTAATTACTTCCCCACTACCATTACAAACCTTACATGATATTAATGATGCAACAAGATCATCGTAGTAATGTATGTCCTGTGCGAGGTTATTAATTACATTCTGCTGTCTCTGATATTTAAGTGCTTGTGGTGTCATAGTAATATTAAATACTTGTTAATCTGTTCTTCATACTTGTTGATCTTTGGGTTGTGCTGTTTATTACATTCAAGCAGATATTTAATACTCCACCCAGACAGCTTGTTATACCACATCAACGCTCTTGCCAAATTTGATGCTACATTGAGATTACGTTCACCCAGCTCTTCCTATATTGTTCATATAGTCAATACCCTCGCAGATATCGGTTCCTGTCTCATCGGGTCTCTCGAACGTTAGGGGTTTTCCTAACGTTGCTATGAGATTGTCCTCCGCAGGCTGCACTACCGTAGGCTTTACGGCTGTCTTTTTACGTCCTCTTGGTTTAGAAATCTTGGTTATCGATTTCTTGACTACTATCTCTCCTCTTATTCCTCTTGCTTTAATTTCCTTTGCTGCTGTTACGTCTGCATTCTCTGTATGTCCGCACTTTACACACTTAAATTCGCTCTGTGTTTTTCGGTTGTCTTTATGTACGTGACTACAAGTTGGGCAGGTTTGCGAGCTATATGCAGGATGGACGCTTACAAGCTTTCCACCTCGCTCTTCTAACTTATAACCAGCTGCTATGCCGAAAAGGCCCCAACCGCTATCGAGAATTGCACGGTTTAATCCTGCTTTTTGCCTTACATTCTTACCAGGCTCTTCTGCTGTTCCTTTTGCGCTTGCTGTCATATTCTTAACTTGCAGCTTCTCGATAATGACGGTGCCATAATTTTTAGCGTAATATAAGCTCTCGGTATTAATAAACACCTCTCGCCTTCTTGCTACTAAACGCCGCAAGCTTGCTACTTTCTTGCGAGCTTTCTTTTGGTTATGAGAGTCTTTCTTTTTTCTGCTTACTTCTCTTTCGGCTCTCTTTATTCTCGGTTGTAGTTCTGTCAAGAACCTAGGATTTTCTACCTGTCTACCATCCGAATCTGCTAATGCAAGCTTAACACCTCTATCTATACCAACTGTCTCATTGTTAACCGATATGGGATCTGGGATTTCAATTAGACATCTGGCAGTTGCATACCACTCGTTTTGATTTCTCTTAATGTCCCAACTTTTAACTGTTCCCTTTAGTGGTCGGTCAAGTATGATTTTTAGTGGTCCGAGATTTCTGTACGCCGGACTGTTCTTGAATGAAAGATTAGCTGTCTTTTTATTACCGCTTAATGTATAAGGAAGAGTGGTACTTGGTATGTTAATATGCATCGAATCACCTTTACGTTTCCAATGCGGTTGGTTTGCCAACCCCTTAAAACAAGCGTTCCAGGCCTTATCTAAATCTGCTAATATTTCAGCTCTCGCTTGACACTGTACTTCTGCTATCCAAGGGTATTCCGGTAGTAGTTGCGTCATCTGTTTTTGCTGATCGTAGTTGCTTAAATATATGCGTTCATCTTTAGGCCGAGCTAACCCCATCAACCTCTGTTCGTTGCAGAGATTCCAAAGAAATCGCAATATACCCTCCCAGCGCAAAAGAATAGACTTTTGTTTGTCGGTCGGGTAAATCCGGTATTTGAAGCTGCGTCTAATTTGCATCAATCAACAATATAACCAGAGTAGTTATAGTTGTCAAGTGGCTTTTAGTTTTTAAAAATCATTCACGCCCGAATATTTGTCTTGTGGGATCGTCGAGAAATAGGATAAGCATTTAATCTTCTCCATCTAATATCATCCGTAATTCCGTACCAAGTCCGCTCTTAATCTCGAATGGTAATGAAACGTCATACACATTAAAACCGTTGTGATCGTATTTATAAATAGCAAAAGGAATGGTGGAAGCAATGTATGATACCGCGAATTTGTTACTTATGCTTTGTGCTGACTTCCTGCATTCCGCCAAAGTCTTCCCCATAGCAGTACACGTTCCGCCACTCTTATGCAATAGAGAAATAGCAAACAAGGTTATACTGCTGCCTTTTTTCGCGAAGACTTCTTTTTCACCGCTTTAAGGTTTATCGCAGGATCTTTTGTTATGATACCAAGACGTGCGTTTAACTCTGCGTAGAAAGTGTTTTTAGACCACCCATACGAAGCAAAAATACGATCTACTTGTTCTGCCCATTGATAGTGTTTAATCGTTTGGGCTTCGTATTTCTTTGTGCTATCTGCAAGCTGCTTTAGTATTGTCTCAAATTGTTCTTGGCTACCAATGTTCATTTTACTTGACCTTATTTATAGCAGGATTAGATACTTGTTAATTTCTTCTTCGTATTTAGCAAACGCCAGAATCAGCAACCAAGTTAACTGCTCCATACATCCCTACATATGTACCAATCTCCTCAAACTCACTATCGACAATTTTATACTCCAACTTATAGAGCTTTGTCTTGATGTCATAACCAAAATATTTAGTTGCTTCATACGAGAGGAACATTTTAGATTAGCAGTAGGTATTTTTCAATATCCTTTTCATACTTGGCGAATTTTGGATTACGTAGCTTGTTCTGTTTAACGATATCGCTTATTGGCCAGTCATCTTTCTTGCTCGACCAGATAAATGCTCTGATAAGGTTTGCTGCTACGTTTAGTTTTCTCTTCTCGTATGTATCTATGACTCCCACACCCATGCCATCCCCAACGCCCTGTTCCTCGCTATGATCGCTCTCGCCAATTTCCTCAAACTCACTGTCAACAATCTTATACTCCCAACGATAGAGTTTTGTCTTGCTGTTATAACCGAGATATTTTCCGTCGTGATATGAGAGGAACATATTACCTTAGAGGGTCGGATTTAAGCTCATCAATCGTCCGAAACCTAACACGCGGATCGTTGCTGTCATTCATCCTCGGTGCCGCAAGATCGGGGAAACATTTTTCACAGCCAAAATTACCACAAAAACCGATAGAATGTTTAGTTGTCCTTAAGCTGCGAATATTACCACCAGATCCGCCCTTCTTCTTTTGGTTTGCGCCACGAGATTTGAAACCTTCGTATAGGGCTTGTTGTGCGAGTTTTTTGGATCGCTTAAGCTTCTTACGCTGATCTGCTGCCCGAGTTTTCGCTGCCTTGCTCATATCTTAATTTTCTCCGAGTTGGCAAAATGTTTCGAGTTCTTCTTCGGGATCTTTGGAAATCTCTTCTTCCAATGTGGTGCCAATAGGAATAACAACCGAAACTGTCTCCGTTTCAGCCGTAAGCTTTTGCACCTGCTCTCCCAAAATTCTATTATCCCTCATAAGAGACCGAACTTGACCCTGGGAAAAATGCAGATTGTAAGATAACGTTTCAGTATCAACCAATAAATCAGATCGTAGAAGTCGCATATCTATCTCTGATTTACGTAGTGCATGCTTAAGCCTACTTATTTTAGCTTTGAGTTTTCGTTTAGTTGCCATTTGATTTTAATCCCTTATCCACACCATTTAAATATCAACAGACAAATTGATATGAACAACACTATTTGCATTATACGTCGGATTTTGTTGTCTTTAGCTATTTCTGCCTCTATGTCTAATAGCATTCAGTTTTTCCTTTAGGCCGAGACAACATAGTCACCCAATCGTAAAAAGTCAAGGATCAAGTCCATAAGCATCCTCTCACTTTTATCAGTCTTATTAGCATTTCATCAAGTTTATCTTTGTTACGAGCCTCAATTGTGTTTAGCTCCTCCCACAATACTCTTTCGTTATCAGCAAATCTACATCGTGCATTAGACCACGATGTAAGCTTGATGCAATATTCCTCGTCTTCAATTATCCGATCTTTCTTCCACCAATTATAGATCGTCATAAATTCAATATAGTTATCGAGCTGGTATTTAAGTGCCGGGTCTTTTGCTATATCACCCTCTGTCGGAACATAATATCCCTCAGATACTTCCTCCTCAACAAACTGACATAATAGATTGAATAGTGCGAAAACCATACGACTATCAGTATCACGCCAGCCATAACTATAATTGTCTACGTTATCGCCATTCTTCGGTTGTCGCAGATCGAGCATGTGGTATCTACGTGATGGAACGAAATGCGAAACAAACCAATAATGTGCGTTCTTAAATGGGCGAGAAATACTCCACCAACGATCTCGAAAAAAGGTTGGTAATGTGGAAGCAAGAAAGTATCTCACTGGGTAGGTCTTTCGTAGGTGTTCATAAAAATCCTCCCAAGTTTTTTCTGTCTTGTTGTTAGGGAAGAGCCTTGATGGCATTGCATAATTATCATCCGACATTCCAAGATCTTTAGGGCCGGGTAGCTTAAATAGTTTATTGAAGTAGATCATGTCAGTATATTTCTTATGGTTTGCATTTTATGATAGCATGATCTATTGTGCTTGATTCACGAATGATATCATAGCCATTTGGGCACGTCTTACTAATGCACGTAACCCAATCATCGCTACAGAACCCATAGTATACAGATCCGTTTGATGATATAATATCTGCGGAAGCTATATTACCACACCCAAAACAACATGATAGCATTATTAGTAGTATATTCCTCATGGTATAAATACATCCTTCCCAAGCTTCTTTATCTGTTCTTCGGCATCTATGTAGGTATTTGTTTCTCGATCCCAAAATCCCCAACGTCGATCAATTTTAGCTCTGGGCCCGGTAACAAATAGGGACCAACCACCTTTCTTGCTAAACAAATCAACTCTATGAAAATGGTAATCGTTTAGGTAGTTAATTGATCCTGGTCTAAACTCTTTACGTGTAATTGTATTATCTGGCAGCCTTCTCTCTTCTGAATACCCACCATACAATATTAATGATACGGACGACCTCCAAGTATGGTTGTGAAGTAGCAGAACACCATTTTCATTAGCATCAGTATCGCTCATATGGAAGTAATGCAGGAACACATTCAGATATTTCCTCTCCTTACCGAAAAAGAAATAGCGTGTGAGGTATGAGCCGTCCCTTGAGCTTGGAATTGTAATGAATGGTAGGAGCCTCGATATAAACTCGCACAATCGTCTGATCATAATTATTAATCTACATCTCCAATCATATTCTTTGCAAGCTTGTCTTTATACTCCTCTTCAGAATAATCAGCAGAAACGTCGTCGGGATGTAGAATAACGATCCTACGATTTGTTCTATCGGTGTAGGAATCGTCAGCCATTACAATCTCAACATCGGACATAGCAAGCGAGATAGTCTTACCCTCGTCGTTCATTGCCTCTGTCACACTGTATGCAATTTCTCTCGCTTCCTCCATTGATTTTGCTTCAACGTGGAAAATGACTGGAACATGGAAGATCATTTATATTTCTCCTAATTAACTATCCCACTATAATTAGCTATCCCTCGATTTTGTGTGTAAAAGTCGATCTCTCCCCTTGACGATGGTGTAATTTCCAACTTAAACGTGCTATCTGTAATACCTTGCTTCTTTAACGACTCATGTATGATTTCTTCCGTAAAACTCTTTGCTTCTTCCTTCGAATAGGCTTTAACGAATATGCAACCTGTTTTATTAGCGTATTTACCTGTGTAGAAAATACAAGCCCTGAATGTGCGTTTTTTAGTCTGTTGTTTTGTAACGGCTGTCATTATGTCTCCTATTGTAAGAACTATTCATTTCGAATGTGCTATGTGTGCGTCGTATTCATCTTTAGTAATGTATGAACCAATTTCTAAACCGTGTATCATTACATGTGTTTCAGTCTCTGTTGAAAGTAGTAATGCACGATCATATATTTTAACGCTCGCGGGGTAGGTCTTAATTGCGCGAAGTTGAGATATTATTTCTTCTACTCGTACTCCATCAGATACGATATCATATATATTAGCCATCTTCGTCCTATGTTAACATCCTGACATTAAAATCGCTATCATTATCTTTATTAACCCACAACCCGATTTTTCCATCGCGCGACATAGCAAATATCCAGGAACCAGTAGCAGATCTTAAATATACTTGAGGAGGTGTATCCGTTTCCCTTTTTAATACCCATCGATTTCCGTGGTATGATAATCGTTTCTTCCCACTATCGTTTTTGGGAGATAGCTCAATATATTTCTCTTTCTTCTTTCTTGCCACTTTACCAGTCATCTCTTTCTACCCCAAGATCAGTCATCGTTTTGAATGGCATTAATTTCTCTCCTTCAATCGATTTCAATACCTCAGGCATCCGTTGTCTATACTCTTCAATTTCACGGAGCCTCTCATCATTAACGCTCGTATCTATTACTCGTGTTTGCTGAAATAGATTAAGCTCATCTAACGCACGACGATGAGCTTCACGTGCATCAATGAGTTTAGTTTCCGCCGCATCAAGCTCTTTATGTAATGCGGTGTATCGACGTTTGCAATTAACCGCATTCTTTTCAGCTTCTGTGACGGCGAGTTTAAGTTTTAGTTCACTCATTTAGGCTCGATAGGTTTTTGCATCTCGCCAAGCAGCATAACCGCCTAACAAAAAACAAATAACAGCGAACGTACCCATCCCGATCATTAAATTCAGAAACGTTTGATTATCCATTTTTATTCTCCTTTTGGTTGTTCGACACTCAAAATATCAACACTCAAACCAGTCGTAGCGTTCATAGCAATCAAATTCTTTTCAGCAGCCTCATTAGAGAAATGCCCTCCACAAATAACTGCTTCAATATACTTGTCGCCTTCCTCGTTGCGCATTAATTTGGCTCGCAAGATACCGGTATTGCAGCAACTATCACAGTAAACATTTCGCTTTAGGTTCGCCATTGATTTCCATCCTTCAATCTATAATCTAATCACCAGCCATAAATTTGTCAAGGCCTACATTTAGCTACTTATCTTGAGAGCAGGTTCTCGCGATTTGCTCATTGCTAATGTCATACTCTACCCAACAAAATAGTTTGTAAATCCTATCGCCCATATTAACAGAGCAATTAGCAAAATCATCACCGTTACCAATTAAAAACTGAGTGTATGTACAAGTGATCGGGACGTCGGTTTTTCCCATAGCAGCTGCCCAATTTGACGCAGCTTTTTCGGCCCAACCAGGAACATGCGAACGATGTAAGGAACAGCCTACAAAAACTGATAAACAAACCAGTATCAATGTGAGTTTACGCATCTACTTTACTTCCCTATACTTCCCCATCCAGGCCTTCCAATACAAACGAACACCTGAATGTATCTTTTTCGTGATATTAGGCTCCACATCATTGTCTATGGCATTGTCGATTATGCCTTTATCCATATTCAATAAGTCAGCTAACCCTTTGCCGTATACACGTTTAAGATCGAGAATTTTACGATGGTCCAATTCGTCTAACATTTAGTATCCGACTTATAGTAACGATTTGTTGACATTGGCACTTACTGCAACACACATATTAACACCGCTTGATATACTTGTCATTGACGCAAGCTTCTCGACCTCACAAGCGTTAACTGTTCCGCCTTCTAATGTGATTGTCAGCGTGATTGGCCCACTCTTTAGATAGCGTAAAATATCAGCAGGAGACATATGAACATCAACGTTTATCTCGCTTGACATACCTGTTGGTGGTACTGTATAACTTGCGAGGTCCATTTGCTGCAAGTTATTACCAGACACCTGAACATCAACCCCACTGATCCAGGAAAATACACCACTTGAATTATCTATAACGAGTTGCGTGATACTAATTGATAGTTGATCCGTTAGGTCTGAAACCTTTTTTACCGGATCCGAGAAGTCGAATTTTTGTGTGGCCGAGACCGATGGGATAACTGCTGATACTTGTGAACATGCTTGTGTCATATCCACGATCGGAAGTTGTGGAATGGGGAATGAGAGAGATTTACTATCACAAATTGAATTATCTGATACAGTTAAACTAACACATCCTATACCGAGAAGTATCCCGAGAAAACCGATAACTTTACTTGTCTTCATTTTGTTCGTTCTTTCTGTATGTTAAAATAGGAAACTGAAACCAATACGACCAGTAGGCATAACCCAACCGTTTGCTGTTAGCCCTGATATTTGCAGGTTGCTTACGCTGCTTCCACCATTGCTATTGACGACTCCTTGAATGTTGCCACCAGTGATATGCATGTATGTAAGCGCCGGATGAATGAAAAATACCACGTGCTCCCGATTGCCAAACTCCAATCCGGGTACCACAAACGAAACGTAGTCATAGCCAATCGTTGGAAGAGTTTTACCTGGTGCGATGAACGATGGTAGTGGTGCTTCTGGGAAAAACCCGGCCTCGACTCCCAACACTGGCATAATTGGAAACTTGATTGGCGTGAAAGTAGCTGATGCCATACCGCCGAAAGTAAGACCATTATGTGCAAGTCCGACTTCTCCGCGAACTAAATGCGTAAATGGTTGAAACACAAAACCGACTTCAGCTGCTGACGGTGCTCCCAATGAAAGATCGAAACCCCCTGCGAACTTGGGATGATCATCAGCCATTGCAACACCACTCAACATAAGCAATGCAGCCGTAGAACCAAATAATAGAGACTTATTCATTTTGCTTTATCTTCCTTTTCTGATTGTTAATTTGTAATAGTCTGTTCATCAATCACATCTACCACGTTACTCGTCATAGTAGTAGGGACTGAAATTTCACGCTCTTCTTTTGGTGTGTCGTCTAATAGCGGAATCTCTTTCGGCCAAAAAATGATTACCGAGCTACCTACAGTAATTGGATCGGGGAAAATTGAGTCGTATGTTTTCCACTCAAGATCCTGCCCTTGTCTCGTTGTAGGACCAATCTTTCCCAGCATACGGCGTACTTGTTTGGTTTCCGTATTAATCTCGTATTGACTGCCGCTTTGAGTTCTAAATATCATTACTATTGCCTTTCACCATATCCTTAAATTTGTCTACCAGAGATTTCTTCCCACATAATTTTGCGGCGCGATCGTCAGCTTCTTTTGCGCTAATCAATGCCTCGGGAAGATAGTGGTATGTTCCATCTTTCTCCCATTGCACCGTATACAATGTAGAATCTCCTTTTGAGAGTCCGGGAGAAATAACAGTTATGATACCACGATAATTAATATCTTCGGCTAATGCTACCTTGTCGTACTTCTTAAAGATTTCCACCACTAACCTCCAAGCGCCCAATCAATTATTTTTTGCAGTGTTTCGAGAGATAGACTTACACCACTACTGCCTTGGCTAATATATACTGCCTTCTCGTGATCTTGTGATTTCGGATGCGTATTAACCACAATCCTTACAAGCGGCTCTTTATAATCCCGTCCGTTATCAATCCGAACGCGCTCACCAACATCACGAATAATCGGTTCCGCAAACGTATCCTCGGGCTTAACATTATCATTGCTCATATCTAATTTATCCTCTTTCGTTGTGGAGAAAAACCTATCTTCGATGCTCTGCTCAACACTGTTTACTACGTTCGGTGTGTATGGCAGAACCTTCACGTCCCTACCACCTTCCGAAATAACTGCTCGACGAATACGATATGCCGCTACTTCGTTGTCAGCGTAAGCAATAATGCCCGGATAAATAATGCCAGGTTCAATACCTACTACAATATATACTGCTCCCTTAAATGGATAAGTAGCTACATAAAATCCCTGGTTTGCTAATTTAGTTCTCCAGTGCATTTGCGATCTTGCCATTCTAATACATGATCGTTGAGTTGTCAAGCCCCACGTGAAAGATACCAGGTTGGCTTCTCTCCCTCATTGTACGAATACCAAATCACTAAATCATTCGGATTAGTTTCCGATATCCTTGGCCTATAGTAAGCAGCATATTGAGTGAACCCAAATAATTCGAACAAATCAAGCACAACCGATCCAATAGACTGTATTTGACGAGTCCTAGAAAACGTAGGGAGTTCTTTAACAACAATCGTCTTCTCGGTATCATGCCTATTACCATCTCTATCAACGCTATAAACTCGAAATGTATGTCCCATCTCTATATTCCTAGTTGCAAATACCAAATTACCCTAAAACCGTGCGTCGTTGGGGTTATCGCGCCAGCAGCAGAGTTCTCATAAAAAACGTTCCAACTACCATCATTGACTAACCGAAGCTTATACATGTTAGTATACTTGTTGAAACCAAATATATTAAATAGCTCCTTAAGTATAGTGCTACCATTGATTACGTCTCCATAATATCCGACTTCTGGCATGGTTGCTACACTGATTATCTTGTTGGTATCGTGGCGTTTTCCGTCCAGATCCACGTCATAAATTCTATACTTGTGCATCTACTACTCTTCTATGTTTTATGGTGTTCCGATGAGTAAATGATGATAAACAACGGCAAAAACTAAACTCATCGCAATAAGAATAGATCCAATTACAATTACTGTTATAATTGCTACAACGTCAGTAAACGATGGGAACTTACGTGCATAACTCGACAATATTTTTACTACCGTCCCAACCAGTAGAGGAGCAAAGGAGACGGTAATAAGCCCAAGAACAACACATAGGATCCAAATAAACATGCTATATTTCTCCGTATTTTGTCTTAATATTGCTCATAGTTTTGGCTTCTTCAACAATCCACTTGCAAGCCCGGAATAAACTCTATAATCCAGCTCATTCTCCTTAATTGGCTCCTTCTCCTCAAATGCTTCTTGAATAACCGGTCTGCCTCGTTTGTCATATCCCATTTTTGTCAACCCATTGTAGTATCTAAAAAAGTCCTGTTCCTTTTGTACGGCCGTCTTTTTCTCCTGAACAACATTTTCTATAGCAGATTTAACTTCTTTCGCATAGATTTCTTTATCAGCTGTGGCGGTTTCTTTTTTAGGATCATCTGTAGTGTTAGTTATCGGGATACTTGCAGACGGTTGAATGGTGGGTGAGTTAAATACCAAATCAGTATAGTGATAAGAATATGCTACACCTGCTCCTGGCCAAACAACCCACACGTAATCTCTCTGTATATGATTACATTTCTTCTTATCGCATAGCTTACCGTTTGACTTTAATGCAAGAGCACAAGCAATATATACCACAATTCCGTTTGTGCGAATATATGGTGACGACGGATTAGCAACTGTCTTTACCCGATCACCAATCTTGAATACGTTAGCCATCTAATTATACCTGCGCGATAAATGAAAATATGATAACAACAACTGCTACAACTATTCCCCAGTTAAATGTACTCCTTATAATAGCTGTCTCATCGATAAAGTCTTCCATCAGATGTTTATGCATTCTTATATAGGATAGGACATGTAGTGAGAATATAACGAGGAATAATACGTAGCAGATTAATAGTATAGACGTAAAACTCATATCTTCCTACCTTTCAGAATTAATCCCCAATCAATAACATGGGTTTGCTTTTGGCCATTAAACAACCTATGAGATTTAACTAAGCCGTCAAATATCCACTCTTGTCCAATCTTGAATTTTAGATTAGAGCGAATTGTTAATATGTTTCCTGACGTATCTTGCAGCAACCAAATTCGAGGAAAACTACCCCAGCCTTTACGCCAAATGTAGGATTTAACAACAATAGATGCTGCAAATCTTTGTCCAATTTCTCCCACAAATTCAGACATTAATTACTCTGCACTTATCTTTCTGATGACGAAAATAATTAACCCCACAACCAATAGCTGTAAAAACTCCTACTACGGATATAAATAGATCAACTGCCTTGTCTGTGTGTATAGTCTCAAATATCTTCTGACCGCTGCTATTAAAAACTCCCATGCCAGTTATAATACCGTCATCGTTCTTAATACGCATAATAGAACCTTTTTCAGTAAGAACGTTGCTACCTTGTTCAATCATACGCAATATCAGATTAGTTGCCATTTTATGATGTGTATTGGGGTCGATCATTATTTTTGGTCCTTGGTTGGAAATATATGGCCTGTGTGTGGGCTTGTCAATCAATTAAACAACACGACAAATTTTCCACCACTTTCCGCCAATTTGTGCTGCTGGTGGTCTCGGTCCGACCCACGAAACATATCCATTTGAAAATCTCTTTTTGTTTCCATTCTCATCCTCGTCCCACTCAATCCTGAAACCGTTGGGACCTATTGAAAAATTATATAGCTTTGAGAACATAACAAGTAGAATTCCGTTATCAGCAATCCCATTTCCAATATAGCACGACCAACCTATATTAGAAAGAACTTTGTCGTTATCTTCTTTAGAAATGGAAAACGTCTTATATTCAGTATGTTCTTTGCCGTCCGAACAAACCTCATATACCGCAAATGTCATCGTTTGTTGTAGATCGCAAGACATCTTATGTTACCCGACGCAGATACCAGGTTGTGTTAATGTGTCCCGCTACATATTGTTTTCTTGACGCCCATTGAACGCACCAACCTGCCATATATTTTCCTTCAAATCCATATAGTTCTTTCATCATCTTACATGCAATGTCTTCTGCATTGGGGTTAACAACAAACTCCATTCCAGTATCGTGATGATGGCTTGGATCGTGTATATCGGTTACTGATGGGAATGGAGGCAAAAGATCGATTTTATATACACGAAACCGCATAACTTTGGCGCTAGAGCAGGGCATTTATTTACGATCTTTATTG
>WNFI01185641.1_pt1 | contig 15295 bp, 16 predicted proteins | sample 5400471 | NCBI WGS metagenome assembly WNFI01 (sample SAMN13153348, study PRJNA577476) | soil metagenome | isolation source: 100 cm saprolite on Douglas fir-dominated hillslope | place: USA:California | collected 2013-09-17 | reverse complement strand
CCGCCGATGGTATCGGCCCCGAAGTCATCGCCGCGGGCACCACGGTGCTCGAGAGCCTTCAGAAACGGCTCGGCGACGTCAAGTTCAACGTCCAGACCTTCGACTGGGGCTCGGATTACTATCGCAAGCACGGCATTATGATGCCGACCGACGGGTTGGAGAAGCTGAAGAAGTTCGATGCGATCTATTTCGGCGCGGTCGGCGCGCCCGACGTCCCCGACCACATCACGCTGTGGGGATTGCGGCTGCCGATCTGCCAGGGGTTTGATCAGTATGCGAACGTGCGGCCGACCAAGATCCTGCCGGGCATCACCTCGCCGCTGCGCAACGTGGGTATCGGGGATCTCGATTGGGTGATCGTCCGCGAAAATTCCGAAGGCGAATATGCCGGCTGCGGCGGTCGCGTGCATCGTGGCCTGCCAGAGGAAGTCGGCAGCGAGGTGGCGATCTTCACCCGGGTCGGCGTCCAGCGAATCATGCGCTACGCGTTCAAGCTGGCGCAGTCGCGCCCGCGCAAGCTCTTGACGGTCGTCACGAAGTCGAATGCGCAGCGCCACGGAATGGTGATGTGGGACGAGATCGCGGCGGAAGTCTCGAAGGAGTATCCTGACGTCACCTGGGACAAGATGCTGGTCGACGCGATGACCGTGCGCATGACATTGCACCCGCAGAGCCTCGACACCATCGTCGCCACCAACCTCCACGCTGACATCCTGTCGGATCTGGCCGGCGCGCTCGCCGGCAGTCTCGGCGTGGCTCCGACCGCGAATATCGATCCGGAGCGCCGATTCCCCTCTATGTTCGAACCGATCCACGGTTCAGCGTTCGACATCACCGGCAAGGGCATCGCCAATCCGGTCGCCAGCTTCTGGACTGCGGCTCAGATGCTCGATCATCTCGGCGAAGCGGATGCCTCGGCCCGGTTGATGCGCGCGGTGGAAAAGGTCACCGGCGCTGGCATCGTGACGCCGGACGTCGGCGGTACCGCGACGACCAAAGACGTGACCGATGCCGTCGTGGAGGCCATCCAAAGCTCCAATGTCTGACGATCGGGAATAGCATCTGGACCGAAGCGGATCCGCTGGCAGTGCTTCGCCAGCGCCTCTCATCAAACCGGTTGGACGTCTGCCCCGGGAGTCTCCGAAAGGCCACAGCTTTTCGAATTTCGTGACGTTGGCTTGAGCCGTTGGGCTAAGTCATTTACTCGGAGATCGAGCCGACAAATGGCGGGGTGAAATCGCCGTAAAGCAGATCAGGCGCCATATGCGTGCGACCCAATTGGTGGCTGGGACCATTTGGTACAAGGTATCACGTCAGGATTGGCGGGAATGAATCTGTCGCAATTCCTGATGTGGACAAATATCGGGCAGATCGTTCTGCCGTTCATCCTGTGCGTCTTGCTGGTGCCGCTGGAGCGGGCGTTTCCGCGCCGGCGCGGCGTAGAGGGCGTTGCTCCGCGCTGGCGCGCCAATGCCGTCATCGCGGTGGCCGGCGTGCTCGTCGCGCTCCTTGTCGCGCATGTCATGGCCAATACGCTTGCCACACTCGGGGTGTCGATAAGATCCGGATCTTGTGGCGCCTGCACCAGGTTCATCATTCCGACAATCACTTCGATGCCTCGACCGGATTGCGCCACCAGCCGCTCGAAGGCGTCATCAACCTCTGCCTGCTGACGATCTGTTACGCCGCGCTCGGCCTGCCGCTGGTGGTCATCGCCATCTATAGCGTGGTGTTCGCGGCGCATGCGGTGTTCTCTCACGCCAATATCGCGATTCCCCAGCGGGTCGACCGGTGGCTGCAACTCGTCATCGTCACCCCCGACATGCACCGCATCCATCACTCGGTAAATCCGCAGGAATACAATGGCAATTACGGGCAGATCTTTCCTTGGTGGGATTGGATGTTCGGCACGCTGCGCGTTGTGTCCGCCGAGCAACAGAAGGAACTAAAGTTTGGCGTGGCGGAACTCGGGGATTGCAACCAGGTCTCCGCAATGAAATTGATCTTGCTGCCTTTTCGGTCTTCGGAACCAACCGCGCCGCAGGGGCAAAAAAGACACAGGGGCCGAAATTTGACGCCGCGAAGCACCAAATCGCGGCGGCCGGCCGGCAAGCGAGAGAGATAATCGTGACGCGATATTTGAAGGCCAGCCTGCTTTTTGCGGGAATAGTGATCTGCGCGCTGCTGCTGGGGCATGCGCCTGCGCAAGCTGGTAATAACGGTGCGATCCTAAGCTTTACCGGTCCGTCGACCGGAACGGCCGGCCAATCCCTGACACTGACGGCGACGATTCAGACTTTTTTTCTTGGCAATAGGGATGGGTTCGATGTGCGGGAGGGGGGTACCGAGGTTGCGCCGTCGCAGTTTTTGGTAACCAATAATTCCACTTACACCTTCAATTTCACGGTCAGGCCGGCGACAGCCGGTAGCCATACATATAACTTATCTCAGGCTTCCGGTCTGGATTTCATTTCAGGTCTACCGATCAGTCTCACCGTCACGGTCGCGCAGGCCACGACGACGACGAGCCTGTCGGCGTCCACGGCCGCGCCGGTCCTCGGCCAGAGCGTGACCTTCACGGCGACGGTGTCGGGCTCCTCGCCAACCGGCACGGTGACTTTCAAGGACGGCGCGGCCACCCTCGGCACCGGATCGGTGTCCGGCGGGACGGCGACGTTCACCACCTCGAGCCTTTCGCGGGGCAGCCATTCGTTCACGGCGGTCTATGGCGGCGACGCCAATAATGCGGGAAGCACCTCCTCCGCCTCGACAGCCACCGTCGCGCAGGCCTTGACCACCGCGCAGACGGTCCCGACGCCGCCGGCGGTCGTGATTCCGGCCGACAGCGTCATGCTGCAAGCGCTGCAGGTCGGCGCCACCAAAGTGGTGGTGCAGAACTCCGGGCAAGCGATTGCGGGGTCTATCGACAACGCGATTTCGGACGGGTTCAGTGGCGGCGGCGGTCTGGTGATGCCGAGCGGCACGGGTTTGCGCTTCAACTTCTCGGCCGATCCGGATCAGGCAAGTGCGACAGGCGGCGAGAGGGTGGTATCCGAACGCTGGAACGGCACGTTCGGCCGCGACGGCGCGGCGGGTGGGGACGAAGCAAACGCTTACGCGCGCACCCGACAAAATTCCTCGCGCGCCGATGACGCCTTCGCCGCCATCGATCGCAACAGCATGGCAACGAAAGCGCCGCCGCTGAGGGCGCCCGAGCCGAAGGAGTGGATGCTGTGGGCGGACGTGCGCGGTTCCGGCATCGACCGCTGGAGCTCGACGCCTGGCAGCACCCCGGCGCAGCTAAACGGCTCGCAGGTCAATGCGTTGTTGGGCCTGACGCGCCGCGTGACACCGTCATTGCTGGTTGGTGTCGCCGGTGGCTACGAGACCTTCGATTACACTTCGCAGGATATCAACGGCAAATTGAAGGGCAATGGCTGGACGGTCGGCTCCTATCTCGGCTGGAATCTGACGTCGGCGATTCGCTTCGACGTGGCGGTGGCGTATTCCGGCATCGGCTATGACGGCACAGCGGGAACGGCGCAGGGCAATTTCGACGGCCGTCGCTGGATGGTGTCGAGCGGTCTGAGTGGCAACTACAACGCCTATGGCTTCGACATCGAGCCGTCGGCAAAAGTCTATGCGCTGTGGGAGCACGAGAACGCCTACACCGACTCATTGGGGACGCGTCAGGCCGACCGTGATTTCGCCACCGGCCGCGCCTCCGGCGGCATCAAGCTGAGCTACCCGTTGGGTTGGACCGAAAGCGTCGCACTCGCGCCTTACGTCGGATTCTACGGCGACTATTATTTCACGCATGACGACGCGGCTGCGATTTTGGCCGCGGGCGCGGTACCGCTGGCCTCGACGCCGTTACTCGATGGCTGGTCGGCGCGGGCCACCGCTGGCCTCGCGGCGAGATTTTCCAGCGGCGCCGCCATTGCGCTCGGCGGCGAATTCGGCGGCATCGGCAGCAATGTTGATATCTGGACCTATCGCGTCCGCGCGGCGGTGCCGTTCTCAGCAAGGGCGTGCACCGTCGCGTGACTTAGGGCGTTTTCAAGCGAAGCATGCCCCCGGACTTGATCCGGGGGTGGATATCGGTTCGCGTGAAGAAAACGCGACGAATCAAAAACATGGAGCGCAATCGCGTTTCAATTCGATGGGATTGCGCTCCAGTGTTGTTCGATCAGATCGGCCAGTCACGACGTTTGCTCCGGTTCTCCGGCGCGACCGCAAAAGACCTCAGCTTGCGCCGCGCAAGATGACGTCTTCAAGAACCGCCTTTAGGGTTTTGAAGCCTGTTCAAGCCCCGGATGCCAGAGCCGCTCGTCCGGTGGCGCGATCTCGGTGACGAGATCGCGGATCAAGGCCTTCTTCGGAAGCGGCGCGAGCGCGGTCATGCCTTCCTTCAATCTCACGGTACAGGCGTAGTCGACCTTGCCGTCGATCAGCATCATGCATTCCTTGCAGGCGTTGGCGTTGATGCAAGAGAAGCGAAATACGAGCGACGGATCGGCGAGGCGGCGCACTGCGCGCAAGCCATCGAGCACCGACTGACCATGTTCGAAAGCAACATCGAACGCCTCGACGCGCAGTGTCTCTCCGGGCGCGCCGCGCTGAATGTTGAGCGTCGCCTTCATGCCGCGGCCTTTCCGGTCGTCGGCGCCAGGCGGCGCAGGTTCATTGCTCCGTCCGAAAGACCGACGATCTGGTTGACGCACCAATTGTCCTCGAGGCCAAGATAGTCGTCGCGCTGATGCGCGCCGCGGCTTTCGGTGCGCGCGAGCGCGGGCACCGCGACCGATTGCGCCACCAGCAGCATGTTGCGCAGATCCAGCCAGTCGATGAGCACGGGATCGAACGCGGTTGCCGATGAGGTCGGCGTCTCGCCGATATCCGTTTTCAGCCGCTCGATCGCCGCGATGGCCGCACGCAGTCTCGCGTCGGAGCGGAACGGCCCGACATCGTCAGCCATGATCGCCTGCAACTCGACAACGACGGCAGCCGGATTCGGCGCATCACGCTTGGCCGCGCTGCGCAGCAGACTGAGCGCGGGACGCGCTGCGTCTTGCGACCAGCGCGATGTGCCTTGCAATGCCCGCCGCGCGGCATTGCGGCCGGCGCGGGCGCCGAACACCAAGGCTTCGGTGATCGCGTTGCCCGACAGCCGGTTGGCGCCGTTGGCGCCGCCAACCGCTTCGCCACAGGCGTAGAGGCCGGGCACCCGCGTTTCGAGCTTTTCGTCGACCCGGACGCCGCCCATGTGGTAATGCGCGATCGGCGCGACCTCGACGGGATGGCGCGCGAGATCGATGCCGTTCGCCGCGAGCCGGTCGACCACCGGCCCGAAGGCGCGGCGAATCTCCGCTTCGGGCACATGCTGGAAGCTCAGATACGCGCCGCCTGCAGGGCTGCCGCGGCCGGCCTCGACCTCCTTGGTGATCGCATAGGTGGCGAGATCGCGCGTCAGCACGTAGCGGCCGTCGCTGCGGGTGTCGCGGGTCGCATAATCTTCCTCAAACTCGCGCATCTCGGAATTGAGCAGCTTTCCGCCGAGCTTGTAGCGGAACGGATCCCACATGATCGGATCCATCCCGACCAGTCGTGGCGCCAGATGGCCGATCGGAAAGAACTGCACGAACTCCATGTCGATGAGTTCTGCGCCGGCGCGCAGCGCCAGCGCATAGCCGTCGCCGCCCATGTTGGAGGAGGCACTGTTGCGCCGGTACAACCCCGTCAATCCGCCGGTCGCAATCACGACGGCCTTGGCGGCGAGTGTCACCGCCCGACCGGTCGGCAGATGCAGCGCCGTCGCGCCGCAGGCCTCGCCGTCACGCACGGCGATATCCACGATCACGAGATCGCCGATGCGGCGGATGTTGGTCGCATTGTTCAGCTGCGTTCGCAGCGTCTTTGACACCGCCGGACCCGTGGAAAGAAAATCGACGTAGGCGCATCGTGGGCGATCGTGGCCGGGCGCCTGCGCCTGCTTGATGTGGCCATCCTCCCGTGCCCAGCCGACTTTCCAGGCGTCCATCTCGCGCAGCCGCAGCGGCCCATCCTCGCAAAGCAGCGCGGCAAGGCGCTGGTCGCAGAGGCCGCGGCCGGCCGCGAGCGTATCGGCCAGATGATGCTCCCAATGATCCGGCGTCTGCTCACCGAGCGCCGCCGCCACAGTCATCTGCGCCATCACGGTCGCGCCACCGCGCCCGATCAGACTGCGATCGGCGAGAACGACCGCCGCGCCGCCGCGCGCGGCCTCAAGCGCCGCGTACATCCCGGCGCCACCGGCGCCGATCACCAGCACGTCGGTTTCGATATGCGTCGGCGCGTCCGTGGTGCCGCTATTTCCTGATGAAGTCATGCTCGTTCCACGTTCGCGTCTGTCGTGCCGGGTCACTTCTATGCGACGCTCACTTCAATGAACGACTTTTTTGCAAAGTGCGAGCAAGCGGTCAATGATTATATAGTAATTTCAATAACATGAGAGTTCGCAATTTTTTGTTCTGAATGGTGGGCCATTGAACCAATGATTTGGCGCCTTTCGATCGACGTTGTGACCAAGATGCTACCGCAAGCGTTAGCCAGGAGAATCCTTCTCCAGTGAGCCGGGTCCAGGATCATCATGATTTCGCGATGTCGGCCCGCGGGCCGGTGACGGGAGCGAGCCTAGAGTGGGATGACTTAAAATTGGATCGGCGTCGCCGCCTCTGTCATTGCGATGAGCGAAGCTTCGCTTCGTTCGCAATGACGGCTCAAGCTCAATTCATCAGGCTTCAGGCCAGCCCGTGGAGCACGAAGGAAAGCTCCGAGGGCAAAACGTCCGCCTCAGACGGTTAGTTAGTCTCGTTCGGATCAGGAAACCGGGCCCGACACACTTCGCGCACGGCGTTCAGGTTCGAGATGTGAGTGTTCAACGCCTCTATTCGCTTGTGGCCGGCGACCAGCTGCTGCTCATATCCGACGATCCTCCGCGTATCCTTGGCATCCCGCGTGAGATACTCGTCGCTCTCGTTGCCTGCGGCAAGCGCCGCCAGATCCTGTGCGTCTTTCACCCGGATCCTCAGCGCAGACCTCTCTTTTTCAGCCGACGCAATGGCGGCGTCGATTGCCTTGGCGATTGAGCTGACGCGCTCCTGGTCGGTCTGCTTGTCGCGTTGAGAAGAGCGAACTTGAAAAGTTGCCATCGGATTGGATCTCAAAGCGTTAAAATCGCCAATATGGATTCGCGCTCCAATGATATATCAACGGCGTGACGCTGGTGAACCAAATAATCCCTCCGCTTCAAAGGTCTATCGAGACCTTGCCGGGTGGCGGGTTAACTGTTGATTTTGCCGGCGATTCTGACGTTCCCGCGGTTGGCTCCGCGCCCCGCAAGGTTCCATGACTGTCCGGCCCATGCCCTGTTTTCGCCCTCTCGCGGCGAAAACAGGGGTTCGATTCCCCGAGGGAGCGCCAGGATACATGTCCCTGGCCGCGTGAAGGGGAAGCGGCGGTTTAACTCAGTCGCAACCAGATGGTCATGACAGCGCCGGCCGATCGCCGGCGTTGTCGGTGGTTTTCAGCTGTGTGGCGAGGCCAGGAAGGTCGTCAGCGCGGCGCCGGTCAATCCGGGCAGACCGCGCGCTCCAGCGAACCGCCGGGGCAGGAACTGCTTTATTCAGCCCGGGTCTCGCTGGAGCGGACCCAAATGCAGGTCGAAGACCGCATCGTCGATCTCGCGTCCGGCATGGCGGTGACGGTCGAGATCAAGACCGGCCAGAGGCGGATCATCGAGTATCTGCTGTCGCCGCTGCTGAGATACGGGCAGGAGGGTTTGAGGGAGCGGTGACGAGCGGGTTTTGTTGTGCAAGGCAAGCGTAGCCCGGATGTGCGCCCGCATATCTGCGCTCATGCGGGCTACAAGCCAAGCGAAGCGAGCCCCGCCAAAATATTCCTGCACGGCTACTGGTGAGCCTGTGAAGAAATCCTGACCTCATCCTGCGCGCTCTCCCGGCAGCGCACTTGCGCTGTCCGGTCGCGCGTCTCGAAGGATGGGCAACGCGCGCACCCTCATGGTTCGAGACGGCGCTGAAGAAGCGCCTCCTCACCATGAGGGCGCGGTTTAATGGTTGCTGCGGCTGCACGCTACGGCGAACGCGACGTTCGGCCGTTCTTGATCGAAAAACCCGCGCGCATCGCTGCGCGCGGGTCCGGTGCGACGGCGAAACACGCCGTTGTTCGATCGATTGTCAGTCTTCGCTGGCTTCGCTGAACAGTTCACTCATGACAGGAATGATGTTGTCGCAGGCGTGATTGAGGCAGGGCAGGCGGAGGCCCGCTTCAATCGTTTTCAGCAGCGAGAAGTGAGTGTAGAAACGGCTGCTCTGCACTCCGAGCGGTCCATAGTTCTTGTCGACCAGCATCATGACCCTGTTGTTGATCGGCGCGGTGGCATAGTCGTTCTCGTCGAACACGAGGACGATGGCGTTTTTGCCCTGCTTCCAGGCGGGCGAGGCCTTGATCGCGAGGTAGAGCTTGTTCACGGCAACATCGCCCTGGTAGATCAGTCCAGGATTCAGGCCGTTCTGCGTACCGTTGTTGTTCGGGTCGTAGTTGCAGAATGCCGTGCCGTTGCCGCGGCCGTGCATATCGTTGCACTGGTTGGGTGCGATGAACGAAAATTTCGGCACGTTGCCGCTGGCAAGATCGGCGTAGAAGCCGTTCTGGCCATCGAAGCCGACGATGTTTTCAAAGCTTTTCGATGCCGGATTGCCATGCTGGCCGTCTTCGTTGTTTCCGGAGCTGGACGGTCCGGCTTTGAGGCCTTCCTGGATGCTTTTGAAATACACGAATGGATTATGCTTGGCGGCATAAAGGGCGACAATATTGGCAGTCGACAACGGCGGAGTGAGCTGGACGATCGAGCCGAACGGTGTGTTGTTGTCGAACACGCCGTCGCTGTAGTTGACGTTATCCGCGCCCGTGAGCGGCAGGTTCTCCTGGTAGGATTTCCAGGTCAGGCTGTGTTCGTTGGCCTGGTCAGCGATTGTTTTGCCGGAGATGTTGGCCGCGGCCGGGAGGGAGCTCGGGCCGTCGATGCTGATGGAGCCCGGCGGGCCGGAGGTTTCGTTGGTCGTATCCACTGCAGGCGTTGCCGCATCGGTGCCGATTCCGGCGATCGGACAGATTTTCGGCGAAGGCGGATTATCCGTGTTCGGCACACCCGAAGCCAGATTGGTGACGCAGGAAGTGTTGTGCCAGTCGGGGTTGTTGTCGCTGAGCACGCCGAAATTCGATCCGCCGACGATCTCGAGATAGTTGGTCAGGCTTGGATGCGCGATAGCGTAGTAGTTGGTGGCCGCGTTCGCCTTCAGGACCCATGAATTGATGAAGGGTGCGTAAGGGTTCTGAAAGATCTGGTTGATGCCGTGATTCTCCATCACGATGACCCATACGTGATCGAGTTGCGGCACGCCCGCCGGGATCGGCCCCTCAAGGGCCGACGCAGCGCTACTGGTCAGTGCAGCAGCCAGGCCGATGGCCATGGCCGTCTTTCTACCGAACATGTGTCTTCTCCATAGGATTTAAATATCCGCGCTGATGTTGAGCACGCGCCCGCGGCGTCTGACTAAAAAAAGCAGCTTGCCGCCTCCGAAACAGCGCGAAGCTATGGTGAACATGTTGCGAGCCAGTGACGGTTTTTTAAATACAGTGGTAAATAAAACTCTGACTTGAGGGATACACTGCCGGGCGGAGGTGAGGAATGGTCGTTGCGAAGCTGCGGCAGGTCGATGTGCTTTTGCGCAGCGCCGGCAAGTCTTCGGGTGTCATTTCCCGGTGTCATATCAATGACACCTGGAAGCTCGAAGCAGATTTTCAACGGGATATTTTCGCTCCGAGCCACAGCCCGACAAATGCGCCGGCCGCACTGAGCACCACTCCGGAATATGACAGCATGCCGTCACCCCAGAGCTCTGGAATAAGTCCACCGATCGTCGAGCCAATGAAAATACCGATCCACACTGGTGATGGCATTTGTGAAACTCACTTCCCGCATCGGTGGCAGCCCGGCGTCCATCCAGCGACTTTGAGGTCGGTCATCATCGCATGCCCGAACAGGAAATTCGCAAAATACACCTGTGAGAGCAAGACCAATGCCGTTCGAGCCAATGGATGCGCCTCGATTGCAATGATGTCGCTGCGAGCGCGGCTAAACCGACCAGGCGATCCGGCGGGCCACAGCGGAGGCGCTATCGGATCGTTCGGCGAGATGATGAAGCGAGAAACCACAGCGTTACTGTCATGTCCGCGTAATATGCGATGCGTATTAGTTCTGCAATTATACTATCTCGCAGGTAGAGGATCGAACTGAATATTGGACCGGCGGCTTCAATCGGGATTGCCTGGTTTGCGCCTTGGACTCTAGAAGTGAACTTTTGAAGAGCGTTGGAACTCTTCAGGGTGCCGTGAACTCTTCAAGTGCCGTTGGCGCCCGTCAACGGCTCGATGGGGAGGGCGCCAGTCGCTACCTTGAGCATCGCGAACAGCGCCAGGTGGCGGCTCTCTCGGCGGCTTGGCCCCAGAGCCTGGACGATCCCCACACGCCGGTAGACTTCTTTCGACTGGCCGCGTCGTCCGGTCGCCATAACCATGGAATTGGACGCCGACCACCGGAAAACGGCTGCCAAATAATGGACGAGCTGCGGTCTATGAAGTTCTGCATTGATCAAGTGGATCTGCGATCACGCCAATCACATCCCGGAGACCGCGTTCGACATGAACCGCGGGCAGCATATCGTCGACAGGCACGCGAGGAGCGACGGGATGGGGTTCGCCAATGCCCCAGGCAATTGACGAGGGTTCAAGCATGACCGCGCGCATTCTGGTCGTGGAAGACGACGACGCGCTGGCCACGCTGCTGCGTTACAACCTGGTGGCCGAGGGTTATGAGGTCGAAACCGCATCGCGCGGCGACGACGCCGACAACCGGCTGAAGGAGCGCATTCCCGATCTGATCATGCTCGACTGGATGATGCCCGGACTGTCCGGGATTGAGCTCTGCCGCCGCTTGCGGGCGCGCCCCGAAACCAGGCAGTTGCTGATCATCATGTTGACCGCTCGTGGCCAGGAAAGTGAACGCCTGCGCGGTCTTGCGACCGGTGCCGACGACTATATCGTCAAGCCGTTTTCGGTGCCGGAACTGCTGGCGCGGGTGAAGGGATTGCTCCGGCGGGCAATTCCGGACCGCCAGGCTCCGCTGCTGGTTTACGGAGATCTTAAACTGGATCGTGAAAGGCGTCGCGTTTCACGTTCCGACCGCCTGGTCGATCTCGGGCCGACCGAATACCGGCTGCTGGAATTTTTCCTGCAGCATCCCGGCAGGGTGTTCAGCCGCGAGCAGCTGCTCGACAATCTCTGGGGCCGCGAAGTCTCTGTCGACGAGCGTACCGTGGATGTGCACATCGGGCGGCTGCGCAAAATGCTCAACCCGGATGCCGGGCAAGACCCGATCCGTACGGTGCGAGGAGCCGGCTATGGGCTCGATGACCGCTTTGTATCGGTGGATTGAACGCCGGCGACGTCGTGGAGTTTCGACACGGAGCAGCAAGAGGATAATCTCCGCGACATCCGGCTTTCCGCATGTCGTTGCGCTCATGTGGGCTACGGATGCCGGCACCGTTGGCGGACTGTCGGCGGGCTGTCATGGATGGTCGGTTAGACTCGTCCGGGCTGGCTCAGTGCGGATTTTCGTTGGCTGTTGCGACGTTGTGTCGGGAGATATTCAGAAATGCTTTCGCTAAAATATCGAAAGGCACTCTATTGCCTGCGTCGTCCGAAGCTTTGGGACGCATTGGCCCACCGGGTGGCTCCAAGCATCGAACATGCGACAGCTCTGCAGCACAGGCCATTCAAGACGATCGTCGACGTGGGAGCCAATCGGGGTCAATTCGCCCTGTTCGCGCGCATTCTCAATCCAGAGGCGTCGATCCATGCCTTCGAACCGCTGGAGGCGCCAAGGACCGTATGTGCCAGGCTCTTTGCGGGCGACCCTCTGGTCAAGGTCCAGCAGGTCGCGATCGGGTCTTCCGACCATGACGCAACGATTTTCGTGACTGCAAAGGACGATTCCTCTTCGCTTCTGCCCGTCGAGCCATTTCAAGAGGAGATCTTTGGTACCGTCGCAAGCTCCCGGCAGGGCGTACCGGTCCGGCGGCTCGCCAGTTGTCTTTCAGCGACTGAAATCAGGCAGCCAAGCCTCTTGAAGATCGACGTCCAGGGGACCGAGCTCGAGGTGCTCGTCGGGTCGGAGGAGATATTGCCGCTGTTTTCTGCGGTTTATATCGAGTGCTCCTACGTGATGCTTTACAAAAAGCAGGCTCTTGCCGAAGAAATAATCAGCTGGATGCAAGAGCATGACTTCGTCATCGGCGGCGTGTTCAACCAGCATGAGCATCCCGGCGTTGGTCCGGTTCAAGCCGACTTCCTTTTTGTCAGGTCAGGCGCCAAAGCATCCGCGGCAGTGCATGTCTGAAATAGTGGAAGTCTGAAATATTTGTCGCGTGCGCGAGGTTCAGAAAAGCCCTGCCGAACGCCGGGAGCAGTTTGTAATAAAAGTGTAAACGAAACGGTGTTCTCTGAAGCCAGAGGCGTCACGACGCAAATCGCCGCGTCACCATGAAGGGCAGGTTAGCCTGAGATGTTACCGTCTTCCATTAGAGCATTAATTCAAGCGATTTGTTTCGTGCTGCCTTGGGGGATTCGACGACGCATCCTGGCCAGGGCCTTCGGCTACAAAATCGATCGTTCGGCGTACATCGGGATGTCGATTATCCTCGCCGACGAGGCCATTCTTGGAGCCAATGCCCGCATTGGGTCTTTTAACTATATCGGCCGGCTCGATCGATTGGTCCTGGGCGAGGCAGCGTGGATCGGCGCCTACAACTGGATTGTTGGCCTCTCCAAAAGCCAAAACTCGCCGTTCTTCAAAAGCAAGGCCAACCGGAGATCCGATCTCATCCTTGGACGCGGAGCGTCGATAGCGAATTCGCATCTGATCGATTGCACCGACGCTATCGAAATCGGCGAGCTTTCCGGCGTGGCGGGCTGGCGATCGCAGATCCTCACCCATGGCATCGACGTCATCAGAATGCGGCAGACCTGCGCGCCGGTCATCATCGGTGCGAACTGCATGACCGCGACAGGAGCTATCATCATGAAGGGCGTGACAATCGCGCCATACACTATCGTCGGCGCCGGTTCGGTGGTGACGAAATCCGTCAGGGAGCCGTACACCATTGTGGTGGGCAATCCTGCCGTGTTTGTTCGGAACGTGCCGACCACCGCGGGGTATTTCCATAGAGCAACAGGTCCGATTTACTAGAGCGGAATGACTTAAAGTTGGATCGGCCTCGCCGCCTCCGTCATTGCGAGGAGCGAAGCGACGAAGCAATCCAGTCTTGCTTGCGGCTCTGGATTGCTTCGCGGAGCCTGTCATCGGGCGCGCATTCGCGCGACCCGGTGGCTCGCAATGACGAAGAAACAGGGCAACTGAGCTGGAAACGCTCTCCATGTTTCCGCCGCGCCGTTCGCGCCGCTTCTGCCGCGCCGGAGTTCAAATGGCCCGGCTCCGTGCATCAGGCGATTTCAGCGGCGCCCCATCGAATTGATGAAGACCGATGTCGGGCGCTGGGGGAAAACCGAAACGCCAAAGTTGCTGCCATATTGCTGACGCAGGGCGGATTGGTTGACGACGCCTACGCGAATGTCCTGAGATTTCGCATCGACAGGCGGGGCGAAAGAGGGAGACTGAACTTTCTCGACCTCTCCACGGAGTTTTCGGTTGAGACAGCTCAGCGGGGGAGCAGGTTCGCCGCCAATTTCAACCTCGACGCAGCTTCGCGCAAACGGCGCGGCCTGCTGTTTGTCGGATCCAATGATGATTTCAGCGGGAGGCTTTTTTGCGTCTTCCGCGCCGCTCTCGCCAGCGACCAACATAGCCAAAAATGCTCCAAGTACCGCTATCCTCATGTGCAGTCCTCTTTCTCATTTTCGTCGCTTGCCCCGAAACAGCATGCCGGCCTAAAGGGAAATATGCGTTTAACGTGGCGTTCGAGCAAGCGGCGGATCGCCGGGGCACCTTATGCGGCCATGCTCATAAGCCGACGCTGTCGCCGGCAGCATATCGGCACATTGCAGCATATCGGCACATCATGGGCAGCGATCGTTAATTCGGCAATATGGTGATTGCTCAATCAATCGTGTTCCGCGAGAGGCGTTAGAAACACCCGCGGAATCTGCCGCCATCGATCAAACGTCGCTCCCGATCAAACGTCGCTCCTAATCAAACGTCAAAGTGTGAGCCGTGATGCGATGACTTTCTTTGCCGCAACCTTTCCTAATTTTGTAACAATTGGGACTAACCGAAACAACCTTGGTGGCGTCATCGACGGCTTTCAGGATACCGGCGGGCAACATTGTGCAGTACAATGCGATTACTTTAGTGATAAAGCGCGATGGCAGATCGCATAACGCGTCCCTCTCTGTCATCCAGAATGCTGCACCATCAAATCCGAGATCAAACATCTGGAAACACCGGGAAGGATTGATATACAAATGCATCTCTTCTTTGCCGATATAAAAAAGCAGGATTGAACGTCGTGGCGATTTTGATTCGGTACCGTCTACAAATGCCTGAGCATCTTCGAGCAACTCTTGTGAGCCCGGCGTCGATCACGAAGTTGCCCTCACCTTCCCCAACCGCCCTTTCGACCGGGGGACGAGACCGGCAGGGCGATTTCGAGCTGATGCCCCCGAGGAACGGCCAATGACGGATCAACCCCGCCTCTATTCTCTTTTTTTCGTTTCTCCAGGGCACGCCAAGCATGCCAATCTTGCCAGTCGCGGCAAAAGCCCGATCGACATTTATCTTGAATGCGGTATCGGCCTCGCCAAATCCTGCGCGATGCAGCGGATCGACTATTCCATCATTACCAATGACAAGACCTTCGTCGACGGCCGTATCGCCGCGTTGGGGGGGGCCGTGTCGACGATCGGCCAGGAGTTCGACCGCGAAGTTCCTGCCGACGCTGCCTTCTACGCTGCTCATTTCAAGCTCGACGTGCTGCGTGCCTTCGGCCAGAGCCGATATGGCGCCGATGTAGGCTTGATCGATATCGACATGATCCTCCTGCGACCCCTGCGGCTGGCGGTCGACGACAACGCAACCCTTTTGATCTACGACATCAGCGATCAGGTTCGACCGGAGAAGGGCGACGCGGTCGTCCTCGGCGACCTGGAACGGATCGGCGGG
>WNFI01042647.1_pt1 | contig 15302 bp, 15 predicted proteins | sample 5400471 | NCBI WGS metagenome assembly WNFI01 (sample SAMN13153348, study PRJNA577476) | soil metagenome | isolation source: 100 cm saprolite on Douglas fir-dominated hillslope | place: USA:California | collected 2013-09-17 | reverse complement strand
AAGAATCGGTGACCGAAGCCTACCAAAAATCGGGGCTTCGCTTAAACGAAGAAGGACGTGAGATATTTCGTAAGCTCTATCTGCAGGAGCGCAGGAAGCTGGAGGAACAGCTCGCGAAAGAGACCCAGGAAAAGCGCCAAAAGGGAGACGGGACGATCGTTGAGAAATTGAAGAAAGAGCTCGCGAATTCGCCTAACGCCTCGGCTACCAGCACCCAGCGCTAGCCGGCAAGAATCGCGGAAATGCCTCTCGACCGATCCAGCGCCACACGCGTTCTGCCATCGATCGGTTCTAAACAATTTTCAGCTAGAGTTTTGAAGTTCCTCCAAAATCATCTCAGGTCCGGTATTTTGTCAAAATGCGGACATAGCGAAACGTATCTCGCATCGGTTTGATCTTGCTGCGCTCATTTCGATAAATCGTCCGAACCGGCACGAATTCGATGCGAAAGCCATTTCGGGCGGTCAGTAACAGGCTCTCGGTCTCAAAAGCAAATCCGTCGCTGGCTTCACGCAAGAGCGGAAGCAGTTCGTAACGGGCCATTCGATAACCACATTGGCTATCGAGCAGTTCTCGGCGGCATAATTTGCTGATCTGCCAGGACATGAACTTATTCGTCCACCGGCGAATAACCGGCATCGTCGCGACATTCCGCATTCGGTTGCCAACAATGAGATGCGCCTGCGTCGCCGTGGCTTTCGCCAAGAATTTTGGAATTTCGGCCGGATCGTGCTGACCGTCGCCATCCAAAAAGAGAAAAAATCCAAAACTCTCGGCCGCCTTGCACAGCCCCGTCTTAATCGCTGCTCCCTTGCCCAAATTCTCGCGGTGACGAATGACTTCAGCCCCAGCCTTGCGCGCGACCTGCGCGGTTTGATCAGATGAGTAGTCATCGACAACGATGACGTGATCGAGATGTTCGAGAACGCCGCGTACCACCGTTCCGATAAATCGCTCCTCACCGAAAGCAGGAATGATTGCGCAAACGGTTTCCCTGGACACTTGAACCATGAAGCAATGCAGCTAGCTGGTACCCCTCCGGGCAACGGGGTGGTAATCGGCGGCGTGGTAGGAACTTCGGACCAGCGGACCGGAAGCCACATACTCGAAACCCTTTTTCAGCGCGATCTCGCGGTATAGTTCAAAAGTTTCCGGGGTCACATATTCGACCACAGGCAAATGTTTCGGACTGGGGCGCAGATATTGTCCCATGGTCAAAACTTGCACGCCGGCCTCCCGCAGATCGTCCAAAGCCTGGAACAGCTCGTTCTCAGTCTCTCCCAGTCCGAGCATAATGCCGCTCTTGGTCACAACTGCTGGATCGATTTGCTTCGCTCGTTTTAAAACCTGCAGCGAAATCCGATACTTTGCCCGGGACCGGACGGCCGGCGTCAACCGTTCCACGGTCTCGAGGTTATGATTAAAAATATCCGGCTCAGCCCAGAGCACCGTCTCAATTGAAGCCTCCTTACCGTTGAAGTCCGGGACCAAGACCTCGATGATAACTCCCTTTTGAATGTTCCGTATTGCTAGAATCGTGTTCGCAAAATGAGCAGCTCCGCCGTCCGCTAAATCGTCTCTGGCCGCTGTTCCCTGGCTCCAGCATTCCCAACGATTTGGGCACTGCGCAGATTCGCAAACGGTGTGCAGCCTTAGATCCGAAATCAATGCCTTCGTTGAGAAAAAGACTGGATTTGAGGGCAGCCGAACTTTAATCCAGTCCGGTTTCTTAGGTCGATGAAGCGTCGGATCAATCTTAGAGGACATCGTTAGCGTTTAAGCTAGCGACGGGGCTGCGCAAAAGCAACCAGCAGCCCGCCGGATTTGGAATTGGACTGCATGGTCAGCAAGAGAATCTCAGGGATAGATAAGACGGCCGTTCTGGCGGGCTGCTAAAATTTTCGCTACGCCAAAGAAAGCGAGAATCATTTCCTGATCTTACTATCAGATCGGCAAGACACCTTAACGTAAGGCTTTAAGTCTAACCGGTTGCTAGCGTTTCGAGAACTGGAAGCGTTTACGTGCACCTGGCTGGCCCGCCTTCTTTCGTTCCTTCATTCGCGGATCACGAGTGAGCAAACCCTCTTCCTTTAATGCCGGTCGCATTGCCGCATCTGCTTCGAGCAGTGCACGCGCGATACCGAGACGAACTGCACCGGCCTGGCCGCTTGGACCACCGCCAGAAGCTCTTACCTGCACGTCAAATGCATTCGTCGTTTTGGTCACTTCAAATGGCTTGAGCACGGTCAATTGTAGAGGAGCCGTCGGGAAATATTCTTCAAATGGACGACCGTTTACTTCGATTTTTCCTGAGCCACGGGAGATACGTACCTGGGCAACAGAGGTCTTGCGGCGGCCGGTAGCGGAAAATGTCTCTGCCATAAATGCTTGTTTCTGATGCTTTTGGACTAAAGGACGGGAATCGGTTGTTGGGCTTCGTGCGGATGCTGATCGCCGCGATAAACCTTGAGCTTAGTAAAAACCGATCGGCCCAACCGGTTGTGGGGGATCATGCCCTTCACGGCACGCTCGATCAATAGCTCCGGACGACGGGCACGGCGCTGTTGGACGTTTTCCGATTTGTGCCCTCCCACATAGCCGGAGAAGCTCGTGTACTCTTTCTGTAGCTCTTTCTTGCCGGTAAGTAGTACCTTTTCCGCGTTGATCACTACTACAAAATCTCCGGTATCAACATGCGGCGTGAAGATTACCTTCCCTTTGCCCCGCAACAGATTAACCACTTTGACAGCGACACGCCCGAGAGGCTGGTTTTTCGCATCGACGATATACCATTTGCGATCCACATCGCTCGCTTTGGCTGAAAAGGTCTTCATTTCTGGTCCGTAAAAAAGAGCACGAAAGCTATTGTCCTCTACTGCGCCTGTCAATTTCTTTGTTTTCAAGCCTTGCCGCCCGCCTAACGGCTTTTGCTCCGTACCGATCAGAGCCTAACCGCGGATGGGCCTTAATGGGATACCGGGCACTAGCGCATCGTCTCATATGTATCTGGCATATGAGACGACGCACTAGATTCCAACCGGGAACGGTGTTATCCGGAACAAATGATGCGCCGTCGACTCTCAGCTGCGCTCTACGGACTGGCATTGTTCCCTTTTGCCCAGCTTTCGTGGGGTGCCACCGATATCCGGGCGCTGCTGCAAAAGGCTGATCAACTAGAAGATTCCGATCGTCTAAGCGAAGCACTCGAAGTGTTGAAGACCGCGGAACAGAGCGATCCGGAGAATCCCGAGGTTCTCTACCGCATTTCTAATTGCAACGCGGAGTCGGTGGACGTTGCTTCAGGCGAAAAGGAAAAGAAGGCCTACGCGCAAACCGCCCTAAAATATGCAAAACAAGCGGTCGAACGGGGCCCCAGTTCATCGGAGGCTCATCTATCGCTTGCCATTGCGTCCGGAAAGATCACCGACTTTGTCGATAATCGGACCAAAATGGAATACTCCAGGGTGATCCAACGCGAGGCGGAAAAGGCGGTCCAGCTCAATCCAAAAAACGACCTGGCATACCTTGTTTTGGCAAAGTGGAATTTTGAAATGTCCGATCTGAATCCGATTCTGCGAGGAATCGCCCAGATGCTCTACGGCCAAGTTCCCGAGTCATCCCAAGAAAAGGCGATCGAATACTTCAGAAAGGCGATTTCGATTGCTCCAAACCGGATCGTTCACCACTTCGGGTATGCTCAAGCGTTAGATCGAATGGGGAAAAGGGAAGAGGCGCGCGCGGAATATCAGAAAGTCCTTCAGTTGACTGCAACCGACCGAGAAGATCGCGAGGATCAAAGAGAAGCCGCCAAGGCGGTGAAACGTTGAAACCTGAGGATCAGGCTAGCTCCTCTTTGGACCTCAGGCAGAGAGCAAACCACCCCGCCAACATTGCCATCCCACCGAGCGGCGTGATTGCGCCGAACCAACGGAAACCGGTTACAGCGAGTAAATAGAGCGACCCGCTGAAAATGGTTACGCCGGTTAACAGCAACCAAAAACTCCACTTAGGGACGGGGCGCCAACCGCTGAGTATTAACAAAGCGACCGCATGAACGAGATGATAGAGAACGCCAGTCTGCCAAGTTTGGGATGTCCCGAGATTCTCCAGATGCGCCCGAAGCATATGGGCGCCGAACGCTCCCAAGGCGACGGCACAGAACCCGACGATAGCGGCCGTTTTTTTTGCGAACTGAGGATTGATCATAAATTGGAATGGCCAAGCGTAGACTTCTGCGCAATAGGTAAGCTGCAGTCTTACGAATGGGAAGTTCTCAACGCCAAGGAAATTAGGCAGACTTCGCGTTCAGCAACATAGGGGATACATGCATGAAGCACTTGATCGTTTTCTTGACTGTCGCTGTGCTATGTAAGCCGGCACTCACCCAAGAGGCGGAGCCGCTCATTCAGCAGGCGGATCAATTCGAGAGTCAAGGAGAAACCGAATCCGCCATTAGGGTATTAAAGCAAGCGGATAGCGCTTCTCCAGACAACCCCCAGATCGAGAAACGGCTGAGCAGACTGTACGCGCGGCAGATCCAGGAAATTTCGGACCAGGCGGTGAAACGAAGGGATGCCGAATTAGCGGTCGAGCTTGGCAAAAAAGCAGTCGCCCAGATTCCAAATGATGCGCAAGCACGCATCGCCCTCGCAGCGGCTTACGGCCAGATCTGTTGGTTCGTTGATGAAAAATCGCGCGTGGAGTATTCGAAACAGATCTATCAACAAGTAACCAAGGGGTTGGAACTTGACCCGTCTAACGATTACGGCCATTTGATCCTGGCCCGCTGGAATTTTGAACTGGCAACGCTCAATCCAGTTCTCAAAGGAATCGCTGAACTGGTCTACGGACAGATGCCGGCGGCCTCGACTCAGGCAGCCATTACCCATTTCAAAAAAGCGATCGAGCTCGCCCCCCAACGGATTATCCACCACGCGGAATTCGCCAAAGCTTTGGAAGCCCTGGGTGAAAAGGCCGAAGCCCGAGAAGAATGGACAAAGGTTACCCAACTTAAGGCGGTCGGCCCGCAAGATCGACTCTACCAAACGATTGCGAACCAGCATCTTCGCTCGGGATCGTTGGCCGGCTGAGGGAGGTTAGCGGCCGTACCGAAATCGGTTGCCTTCTCATTGGGCGCATGGGTCCTATGAGTCTCATGCGTCCATTAGCCGCCGGTACGCCATTAGTACTCGCTGCCGAATCGGTCGCGCACGCGCGGTGACCTTTCGCTGCAACCTCACGTACTCAGCACGGCCTTCTGCCGTTTCCACACGAATCGGATCGAATCCGATCTCTTCCAGCTTGTACGGACTGGCGCGCATATCGATCTCGCGAGCAAATCGAGCTAACTCAAAGGCGTCCGCCAAAAGCTCCGACTCAATCCAGGGAGCGATTTTATAGCAGAATCGATAGAGATCCATGTTCACATGGACACAGCCCGACTGATCCATTTCGATGGTAGTTTCCCGGCGAAGTGCGGTTTGATTGCGTTCTCGCGCTGGCTCGGTAAAAAACCGAAAGGCATCAAAGTGTGTGCAGGCCAAGGCTTGAGAGTCAACGAACGAGGCGATCTCTGATCGTTCCAATCGGAGAGACACTTCCGAATGGCGGATGGAATCTTGGCGATAGACCATCGCCCACTCGTGCAAACCGAAACAGCAAAAATTCGGCTCCCGCAGCGCGGTTCTCTCAAGGAAACGAACCGCCCAATCCAAGTACTCGCGGCGAGCGATGGGAAACGCAACTAGTCTCCAACCGCCGTCGACACGTTCCCACGACTTCGGCGATCCCGGCAAGTCCTCGATTCGCTCGGCCTCGATCGCCACATTCGGACCGGGAGACCATCGGGCAAGTTGGGCCGGCCGAAACGAATAGTACTGAAAAAGAAAATCATAAACCGGGTGCTCGGCCTGGCGTGATTTCTGGTCGAGGTAGGGCGCAATCCAAGATTGTACTCGCCGCTCATGCAGCCAGGCTCGATGCTCCCAAAGATCCCGCGGCAGAACAATGGGCATGTCGGCAGCGAGGGTTATCATCGAAGACGGATTATCATTATTGAAGAACCGGAAGAATGTTGCCACAGATTTTACAAAACAAAATACATTTTTTTCACGTGTTAGATAGCCTGGAACAAACCGGAGACTAACGGCAAAAGCGCCGTGCTATCCTGCTATCGACTAGCTGCTATTCGCGGTCCGAACGTGAAGCACGTTGCGCGTGCACCTCTGCCCAGTCGAGTTCTTCCTCGATCTGATGAAAAGCATCGTCACCAATGTCACCTCGACTGCGCAATTCATCTAGAGCGCGACGCTCAGCGGCGATTGCCCGGCTTTGGATGGTGGCAAGTCCCGGCATCCTGCTCTCACCGGCTTGCTGGTCGTTGGCATCGTCGCTCAATCGAGCTTGATACTCTCGTCGGATAACGGCAGTTGCTTCCGACGGTTCCTGACCATTGAGAATATTCAAGGCAGCGCGCGTAATTTCAGTTCGCGCTCGCCGCACTTCTTCCTCAACGATTCGGTCATCGGCAAAGCTCAGTGCCGTCATCAAAGGGCGCAAGGTCAGACCCTGTAGAATCAGCGTTCCAAGCACGACACAAGAAGCCGTGAAGAGCAGAAGATCGCGGTACGGGAATGCATCGGGGAGAGCAAGCGCCGCTGCCAGAGTAACAATCCCTCGCATTCCGCACCACGAAATCATAATTCCTCCCTGAACGGTGGGAGGACTCACCCGGTGCGGGAGATGAACGCCAAAATGGCGGTTTTTCCAACGTATAACCGTGTTATACGACATGACCCAGGCGATTCGGACCAGAATAGTCGTTCCGCAAACTGCTCCGCCAATCAGAAGGTAACGGGCCCATTCAGCCGGATTGAGCCGTTGCAGCAATGGCTTAAGTTGCAGCCCGACAAAAATGAAAATCAGAATATTGAGCACAAACACAATTACTTCCCAAACGGCGTAGGAAGGGATACGTAGCCGGGCGACAAGCTGGGTCGGAGCGCCGCGAGCCAGGGTGATAGCATAACAAACCATCGTGATAATGCCGGACAAATGCAGTTGTTCGGCCCAGATCCAGACAATGAACACGGAGAGAAACTGGATCAGGACCGCTGGAGCCACTTCTCGGATTCTCCGCGAGACACGGAGGTAGAGGCGGGCCAGAAGTATACCGGCAAACACGCTGGCGACGCCTGCCAATAGCAGAGACGGGATCGCGCTTACGAATGTTCCGGCGGTGGTGACTCCGACGGCAGCACGGTAAATGAGAAGAGCGCTGGCATCATTGAAGAGACTTTCACCTTCCAAGATGACGAGTACTCGATGGGGAGGACGCAGCATCCGCAGAACCGCTGTTGCGGCGGATGCATCGGGAGGGGCAACAATTGCGCCCAAGGCAATCGCTGCCGGCCAGGGGATATCGGGCAAAAAGAACCGGACAACCAGTGCCACGGAAACAACGGTCAGCGCGACCGCGATCAAGGCGAGACTTGCCACCGGCCGCCAATTGTCCTTGAGATCGCGCAACGACGCATCATAGGCCGCGTCCAACAGGACCGGAGCAACAAAGAGAGCAAGCGTAAGCTGCGGGTCCAGCGTCAAATCCGGCACGTTGGGAGCAAAAGCCAGAGCAACGCCGAGCACAGCCAACAAGACTGGATATGGCATTTTCAGCCGGCGGGCGACACTGGCCAAAAGGACACCAACCAAGAGTAAGCCGATAATCAGTTCGAATTGCGCCACGGCTCGATTTGATTTTCTTAGCTCCGCTCCATCTCTTTGGCCAGATCCAAAGCTAAGTCGGTAGTGACAGTTGCAAAATCTCACCATGTAATCGCAAAAACTAATGCCTGGAGACCGTCTGATGTTTTCAATCTACTTCGCTGGTGAGTTGTTCAACGCTAAGCACTTGATCGGTAATTCTGCGCTAGCGGCAGCGATCGAACGACAGTCGAGGGGAGAATTTATCTGCCGATTGCCCCAAGCCTTGGAACAACGAAGCAATTCGGCTCGGCAAATCCGAGACCAGGACCTGGAGTCGCTTATCGATTGCGACATTGCGATCTTCAACTTCGACGGTACCGAGGTTGACTCCGGAACAGTGGTGGAATTCGTGGTCGCGAAATTCGCCGATATTCCTTCGCTCTTATTGCGAACCGATTTTCGAAAAGCAGGCGACCAGGGAGAACATCCTTGGAATTTAATGATGAGCTATTACCCACGAACCCGCACCTGTTTGCTGGACTCGATCGTCCTTTACCAGGAAGCCCTGGCCAAGGGCGATGACTACCACGAAGCGAGCTCAAGAATGCTCGAAAACATTGCGCAGCGCGTGGTGGAGGAACTTCGTCTGCTTCTCCAGGCGCCCCCTGGTTTACCGGCTTCTTTGACTGGACCAGTTTACGACTGGCTCGGGATGTTCGCTCAGTTTGAATCACCCAGTTCCGCGGAAAAGATCCGGATGGCCTTAAAAAACAAGAAATCCAGAGGCCTGCTCAATTGACTGGCCTATCAGCATAGGATCAAGATTGTTGGCCGAGCCCAATCTGAGTCGACCCCATGCGTTACTTAATCGCTCCAGACAAATTCAAAGGGACTCTGAGCGCATGGAACGTCTGCGAAATTCTGGCCGAAGCTGTGCGCGCGCACGATCGCCGTGCGCAGATTGATCTTGCTCCGATCGCCGACGGAGGCGAAGGCACCGCCGAGCTCGTCGCCTCCCAGCTCGGAGCGGAGAGACGGTCAATCGCAACCGTAGACGCGCTGGGACGATCCATATCGGCCGAATTCTTTGTTTATCAAAACGAAGGTTTTATCGATATGAGTTCCGCATCCGGTCTATGGCGGATCGCTCAATCAGATCGTCACCCACTCGATTCAAATACCCTCGGTACCGGGCTAATCGTACGCCATCTTTGGGATCTTGGTATGAAACGAATCTCGATTGGCTTAGGCGGGAGCGCCACGGTTGACGCCGGATTTGGGTTGGCAGTCGCAGTCGGTTACTCTTTTCTCGACAAACAAGGGAACTTTATCCGGCCGGTCCCGTCGCGTTTTGCGGCGATTGAACAAGTGAAACGGCCGGATATCAGCAACTGGCCTGAGGTCATAGGGCTCGCGGACGTGGAAACTCGGCTACTCGGCCCGGAGGGAGCCATCCACGTTTTCGGGCCGCAGAAAGGTCTCCGATCGGACGAGATAGAATCACTGGATCGAGAGCTCTGTCGTTTGGTCGGCCGGGTTAAAGTTTCACTGGGAAGCAATCATTCAGAAACGATCCGATCTGGAGCGGCCGGAGGATTCGGCTACGGCATTTTGACATTCCTCCATGGCAAACTGGTTTCGGGTTTCGCGGAGGTTGCCCAGCGTTTGCAACTGTCACAACGGATAGCGGCGGCCGACGTTGTTATCACCGGAGAAGGCAAACTCGATCGTCAATCATTACAAGGAAAAGGCCCTTTCGGCGTCGCGGAGATCGCGCGGCGAGCGAAAAAACCAACCTGGGTGATCGCCGGCACGATCGAGGATGCAGAACAGACCCAAGAACATTTCGACAAAGCTGTTTCGGTCGTAAGCGAGTCAATCACATTAGAAGCTGCACTAAAAGATCCGGCCGGAGCGCTTCGGCAGCGAGCCGCTGCATTTTGGGAGTAGTGGAATCCTTTGTCCAATTTGGTTCTGTCTCGGCGGCGTTGGACGTCGTCAGATATTCCCAAGCCTGACGGTCAAGGATGAGCTCCTTAGATACTCGGCCAAGCTTGGTTGCGCCGAACCGGCCGCAGGGCGTTCCCAACGCATACACATACTTGCCGCCGGGATTATCGGGCGCGAGGGCATCAGCCAGAGCAACCATGTTGAAATTGGACGCTCGGCCACCAAACGGTATCGCACATTCATGCCAGGTCTTGCCCTGATCACTGGAATACACCCATTTCGAATAGTTGCATTCCCACACGCCGCCTCTGGGCGCAAAACCTCGCACGGACATGTAATGAAGGTAGATCGTGCCGTCGACAGTCACCATACCGGTGGGAATCTTGGTCTGTTCGCTCGTTTCCTCAGAAAACGGTGGTTGATGTGCACCCTGGACGATCGCAATGGCGCGGCCATCCGAACCGCAGTACCAGTCGGTGAGCCTGATCCCATTCTCGGGGTTCTGATCCGCGGTCGAAGCAAAGCTATTAGACCGCCAATTTGGCCCACCGACCCCGCGGCAAATGTCGCCCTCATAACCAAACGTGTCGCCGAAAGCGAAATAGATTCGGTCATTCAGCTCGGTCATTATTCCTAGATCGGTCCCGCAAACATCGAGGCCCTTTTGATCGGCGAGAGCCTGAAGACCGGTGAGCGCACAAATCTTTGAGGTAGTAATTGAAGTGATTCGGGGCTGAATCGGCGCAGCAAAGATCGAGTGGGTCACGAAATAAAAACAGAATGACAAATGACAGCTGACAAATGCCAAAGATCGGTTCAACGCAAAACGGGATATTTTGCTTCTGACCATTGTGCTTCCAGGATGTCCCTCCATTACTCCACTGCAGAAACGATGGCGACTGCGGTTTCTAGCAGTTCTACACCGATCGCTTCGGGCAAGCCTTTCGGTCTCACCACAACGTAGAACATTGGGGATCCGTCGTCGTCCACGAGCTGCTATGTCGGACAGGCAAGTCGCCGCTATCAGGCTCACAGATCCTGCCTTCGCCGGATCTGTTTCGCCCTGCCATTCGTGCTACATTCTCGCGATGGCGCGCAAGATCCTTCACCTCGACATGGACTGCTTTTATGCGGCAATCGAGGTGCGCGACCACCCCGAGCTCGCTGGTAAGCCGGTTGCGGTCGGTGGAGCTCGCGATCAACGAGGCGTTCTCACCACCTGCAACTATGAGGCGCGGGAATTTGGAGTGCACTCCGCGATGCCAACTTTCAAAGCGTTGCAAAAATGTCCGCAGTTGATCGTGATGCCTACGCGTTTCGACGTCTATCGTCGCGAGTCCAACGTTATCCGGCAGATTCTGCTGAAGTTCAGCCCATGGATGGAACCGCTTTCGTTGGACGAAGCCTTCTTAGATCTATCGCAGCACCCGGGAGAGGCTTCGGCGGTCGCTGAAATCATTCGCCACCTGATTTTTCAGAAGACCGGTCTCACCGCTTCTGCTGGAGTGGCTCCCAATAAGATGCTGGCAAAGATCGCGAGCGATTGGAACAAACCGAATGGACAGTTTGAGATCAGAGAGGATCAGATCGACGAGTTTATGGTCGATCTTCCGGTTCGGCGCCTTTGGGGTATCGGCCCCAAATCCGCAGAACGACTAGCCAAGTTAGGCGTACATACTTGTGGCGACCTCCAACGTTACTCCCGTTTTCAATTATTCGAGGAATTCGGCAAATTTGGGCCCGAATTATACGATCTCTGTCGCGGAATTGATTCCCGAGCGGTGGAGCCGGATCGCATCCGCAAGTCTCTGAGCAGCGAACGGACATTTTCGCGCGATCTGACCTCGGTTGCGCAGTGCGAAGCGAAACTACCTGAACTCTTCGAAGACGTTATGGCTGACCTGCAACGATCGGAGTATGCGGATCGAGTGCGCACGGTTTTTGTCAAGATTCGGTTTGCCGACTTTAGTCGGACCACGGTCGAACGAGCGGAACTGCCGTTGACATTGGAAAGCTTTATCACGCTGTTGCGCGAGGGCTTGAGTAGAAAAAAAGCGCACGTTCGCCTGCTCGGACTTGGCGTTCGGTTTCAGGAGCCGTCACTGGAGCCTGTCCAACAGCTGGATCTGCCCTGGTCGTAAAATCAACCGCGAATGAACGCTAATACACGCGAATCAAGGATCAGCCACTAGCCGCCTTTATTCGTGTCAATTCGCGTCCATTCGTGGTTTTATCCTCAAACTTGGCATTCTCGCCAACCGTGACATGGTACGGCTATGATTTCGCCGTACGCTTTTCGTCCACGCGGCCGGTTGCTCGACTTCATGCGCCAGGTCGGGAATCCTGATCTGATTAACCTTGCGGCCGGTCTTCCCTCTATTGAGTGCGTTCCCAAAGCCGCCCTCGAGCAGGCGTTCGCCGAGACTCTGCGCCACAACGCCGATGAAGCGCTCGGCTATCACACTCCGGACGGTGACCTCAGGCTACGGGAAATCTTGGTCGAACGGTTCCAGCGCCGTGGGATTCGGACGAGCGTGGATAAAATGGTGATCACCACTGGCTGCACTCAGGCTCTGCATGGGATGATTCGCCTGCTCGCCCAGCCCGGAGACGTGGTCGCATGTGAGGCCCCCGCTTACTATGCAACACTGGAAATTTTGGGTGATCTGGGAGTCCGAGTCCTTCCCGTACCGGTCCGAGACAGTGAGGGAATCGATCTCGAGCTGGTGCGGACTTTGTTCCATAGATTTCGCCCGGCGTTGTTTGTCATTTGCTCAACACTCTCCAACCCATCGGGATCGACCTTATCCAACGAAGCTCGGACTGAGCTTGTTCAGATCTGCCGTGATTCGGAGACTCGAATTCTAGAAGATGAGATCTACGGTGAACTCTCGGAAATACCTGATCTCAAGCCAATCCGTGCCTATGATGACGGTTCTACCGTAGCATACGTAACCAGCTTTTCTAAATCCGTGGCGCCTGGATTGCGGATTGGCGTGTGTCTTCCGGGCGTAGATTCCGATTCATTCGCGCTGCTGAAGTGCCAACAAGATATGCACTCGGCGACTCTTTGCGAGGTGGCGTTCCGGAACTATCTGGAGCGGGACGAACTCGATCGGCATCTCGAGTTTTTGCGTGCGTTCAATCGAAAGCGCCGTGAGCTGGGCATTCGCGTCATCCATGAATGTTTTCCCAAATCTACGCGGGTTTGGGAACCGGCCGGAGGATTCATGCTCTGGGTCGAACTAGCGGCTGGCATTGACATTGAGCGCGTCTACCAAAAAGCGATGGAAATGAAGGTCGCATTTTGTCGAGGAGCAGTATTCTTCACTTCAGAAAACGAGCACGTGGGAACGATGCGCCTGAATTGTTCGCGACCGAACGAGGCCGCCTTGGTCAAAGGGCTCAAAATTCTTGGCCAGATAATGTCCTAATCCCTCATCGTATGTTCCGCCGATTCATGTTTCACGGAGTATATCTCCTACTAATTGCGTTCGTTGCTGTGTTGTACGATCCTCATTCCGGCAGATTTGGATTTAATCCGAACGCAAAATCCGCGTTGATCGCCGGAGGTATTTTCGCATTCCTCTCTTTTCTTTGGGCATTCTTCGATTCGCGAGGTGCAATTAAGATCCCGCTGATCGGCGGACTGATTTCTACCGGCTTGCTCTGCATTGTGTTTCTGATCAGAGCAGTCCCCGCCTGGATTGATTATTTCCACGGTGACTCGGTCAAATGGTTCTCCGCTACCACGATCACTCTCATGATCTTTGGCAGCCTGCCTCTTTTCTTCGCCTGTCTGGAAGGCGTGCGCGACCGGCAGGCCTAAGGGGTTACAGGTTACGAGTTACAGGTTGCGGGTTACGGGTTGGGGAGTTAGCGGGGCATCGACAGCTCTCGTGAGCAGATAAGACCTGCATATACCGGGCAAGCACAATCAGATCTACCGAGTGAGGCGTCAGCAGGACAAGCTCCTTCGCCTCTACTGCCACCGTTTCCTCTTCGCAAAACTTGCAACTTTGCCTAATCCGGACGTGTAGTTGGAAAAATGGGTTCTTCCTTGTCCGATACTGCGCACCTTATTCACAAGTACACTCGTAATATCCGCCAAATCTTCGGAGCCGGCGGATTGGCCGTCGTGATCTTCTTCTCCAACCATCTTCAGGCCGAGCCATTGGGACCGCAAAGCGCGCCGCTTTGGCTCCGGTATCCGGCGATTTCTCCGGACGGGAAAAACATCGCTTTCAGCTTTGAAGGCCACGTTTTTATAGTTCCTTCCGCTGGCGGTGTCGCACAGCCGCTTACCGCGGGACCGGCTCACGATACTTCCCCGGTTTGGTCGCCGGACGGTAAATTGATCGCCTTTGCCTCTGATCGATATGGGCACTACAACATTTTTCTCGTTAGTGTGGAAGGAGGTCCTACCCGACGTCTTACTGCTTATTCGACCGACGAAACACCGACCGGATTCACCCCAGACGGAAAGTACGTGGTCTTCAGTGCTCACCGGATGCAGTCCGCGAAAAGCTCTCAATTCCCGAGTCGGGCGCTGTCAGAACTTTATAAGGTGTCAATCGAGGAAGGACATGAACCGGAAATGATCCTTACGACGTCTGCCCTCAACGCGCAATACGATCGGGCTGGACAGCGTCTGCTTTACGAAGATAAAAAAAGTTACGAAAACCTGTGGCGCAAACATAATACTTCCTCATTTGCCCATGATATCTGGCTCTTCGATGCTGGTTCCGGCGATCATTCCAAACTGACCAGTTATGCCGGCGAAGATCGAAATCCGGTATGGGCGCCGGACGAAAACTCATTTTTCTATTTGTCGGAGCAAAGTGGGTCTTTCAATATCTGGAACCTTCCGGTGAACGGCGCGGAGAAGGCTACTCCGCAACAGATCACTCATTTGGAAAAGAATCCGATCCGGTTTCTGTCGGTCGCCCAAAACGGTGATCTTTGCTTTGGTTACGACGGCGAGATCTACGTTTTGCCACACGGAGCGACCGATCCGGCCAAGGTCAAGATTCAGATTGCAGTGGCGGGAAATGCTCCCGACCGGCAACAAACGCACTTGAATGACGGTGTCACTGAAATTGTCCTGAGTCCGAATGGCAAAGAAATTGCCTTCGTGGTCCGTGGTGACGTGTACGTCGCATCGATTGAACACGGCGATACGAAGCGGATTACCAATACGCCGGGCCAAGAGCGCAATCTCAGTTTCAGCTATGACGGACGGAAACTGATTTTCGCAGCCGAGTACGATAAGCCTTGGAGCCTGTACGAAGCCAGCATCGTGCAGCCAAAGGACAAGGAGCCATATTTCTTCAATTCGACCGTCATCGATCTGCATCCGATCTTGGAGAATGGACAAGAAAACTTTCTCCCCAAATATTCGCCGGACGGCAAAGAGGTCGCCTACCTGGAGAATCGAGCCGCCGTTAAGGTGCTCAATTTGGAGTCGAAGCAAACTCGCGTGGTTCTTCCTGGAGACCGCACTTACTCATACTCCGACGATGACCTATGGTTTGATTGGTCGCCGGACGGCAAATGGATACTGACGACGGTTCTGCAAACGGGCCGTTATTCGCGCGAAATCGGACTGGTCGACGCCAGCGGAAACCAAGCGGTGGTCAATCTCACCA
>WNFI01156357.1_pt1 | contig 15306 bp, 11 predicted proteins | sample 5400471 | NCBI WGS metagenome assembly WNFI01 (sample SAMN13153348, study PRJNA577476) | soil metagenome | isolation source: 100 cm saprolite on Douglas fir-dominated hillslope | place: USA:California | collected 2013-09-17 | reverse complement strand
CGGCCCCAGCATCTGCTGGGCCAGGAACCCGGCGATGGCATGGGGGATCGCGTAGTGGACGTGGAAGAGGTCGAGGTGGTGCTCGCGCGCCGCCTCCGCCATCTTCACGGCCAGAGCCAGGTCGAGGGGGGGATACTCGAAGAGCGGGTAAGAGGAGATGTCGACCCCGTGGTAGGAGATGTTCTGCTGGAAGTCGCCCAGGCGGAAGGGGCGCCGGTAGGACACGAAGTGGATCTCGTGCCCGCGGCGGGCCAGCTGCTTCCCGAGCTCGGCCGCCACCGCCCCTGATCCCCCTACCGTCGGGTAGCACGTGATTCCCAGCCTCATGGCGCGGTACCTCTCGTCACAGTTGTATCACCTGATGTCCCCGCGCCCAGGGATCCAGGCCGCGCTCGGTCTCCTCCAGGAGGGCTTGGCCGTGGCGGGCCAGGGGGCTCACCAGGGCCAGGCCCCGCTCCTGGAACGAGCCCCCCGGGAAGAGGGCGTCCCGCGTGCGGCGTAGGCGCTCGGCCCGGGTCTGGTCCCGTTTCTTCAGGGCCCGGGTGGACTTCTGGTGCAGGGTCTCGATCTGATGGAGGGCCCGCCCCCGGGCGGCGCTGGCGGCCGCGCGCAAGGGAGGGTCGACGGCGGCCAGGGCCTCCTCCACGCTCGCCATCTCCCCTACGAGGGCCTCGCGGGCGCGGGCGAACGCGGCCTCCACCTGCGGGTGAGCCTCCCGCGCCCAGCGCGTGAGCAGGCTTTCGGGATCTCCTTCGAGGTCGGTGAGGCGTAGTCCTTCGGCTTCGAGGCGCGGTGGGCAGCAGGTGGTCCTGGGCCAGGGGGCGGAGCAGCACCCCCGGGCTCCAGTCGTTGGGCGCGGCGTTCAGGAGCCTCAAGGCCTCCTCCACCGGCAGGCGGCGGCCCAGCCCGCGCACCTCGACCGTGCCGTTCTGGATTCCCAGCGCGCGCCGCTCGCCCTCCATCACGACGAATAGGTTAAGGAAGCCGGGGCGCACGGGCACCTGCTGGTGATAACCCGCGGCCAGGAGGCTGGCCCCCGTTTCGAGGGCCAGGCGGGAGGTGGGGGAGCCCTCCTGGATCTCCCGGGCCAGAACGGGGGCCATCAACGCCTTCAGGGCCGGGTCGGAGGGATCGAGCACCACGAGGTCGGGCAGGAGGGCGGAGAGAAAGCGGGCGAAAGCCCCGGCCAGCGTCTCGCCCGGCCGATAACACTCGCCCAACCGCGCGCACACTTCGTCGCGATGAAGGCTCTCGGGCAGGCACTGCCGCAGCTCCTGGACGAGGGCGGCCACGGTGGCGTCCAGGACGATCTGGGAGGCGGGCTGGGCGACGGGCTCGCGGGGGGGGGAGTAGCGCAGGGTGCGGATCTGGCCGCTCTCGTCGAGAACGGTCGCGGAGCGCACCTCCGCGAAGTCGTGGTCATCGGAGGCCACCCAGAACACGGGCACCACGGACCGACCGCGGCGCGCCTGGAGCAGCCGCGCCGCCTTGCGGGCGCCCAGGGCCTTGTGCAGGACGTAAAGGGGGCCGCCGAAGAGCCCCGCCTGCTGCCCGGTCACGATGGCGACCGTCCCCGGATCCCTGAGCTCGGCCGCCCGCGCCGCCGCCTGGGTCGCCCCCCGCGACTCCTGCTGGCGCACGAGCGCGGCCGCCACCGCCTCGCGGGGCCGCTCGCGGGTGAGCGCGCGATCGCTGGCCTCCGAGAGCGCTTCCAAGTCCCAGCGCGCGCTGCCCAGGAAGCGCTCGACGCCGTTGCGGCCGCCCAGGTAATCGAGGAAGAGCGGACTGAGGGGCTGCTGGAACACCCCGTAATCAAGAACGACCGGGGGGCGTTCCGTCATTGCGCCTCCATTATAGGTGAGCCTCGGCAGTCCATACGGCCGCGGACACTCGGTTGTTCCCGAACCCGACACCGCAACCCCTTCCCTCTCCGTGACTTGAGCGCATCTCGCGTTGACACCTTTTCACCTTGGTGCTAAAGTCCGAACGCCCAGGGGTGCGGTGCTTGGCCTCGCTTTTGCCACGCTCTTTCTGCGTTCGCAGAGCGTATTAAAGGGGTAGGCAGGGCTCGGGGGATATGGACGACAACAGCCGCTCAACCGAGCAGATGCCCCAGAGCATCGGCCGCTACAAGGTCCAGGAAAGCATCGGCTTCGGGGCCATGGGGGCCGTCTACAAAGCCTTCGACCCCCTGATCAAGCGCACCCTCGCGATCAAGACCATCCGCCTGGACATCCCGCGCCAGAGCCCCCAGTACAAATCGTTCATCGAGCGGTTCTACCACGAGGCCCGAATCTCGGGCACGCTCTCCCATCCCAACATCGTCACCCTCTTCGACATCGGCGAGGAGGGAGGGGTCCCTTACCTGGCCATGGAGTTTGTGGAGGGCCAGACCCTCGCCTCCCTGATCGAGAAGGGCGTGCGCTTCAAGCCGGAGAAGGTGATCGGGTTGGCCAGCCAGATCGCCTCCGCCGTGGACTACGCCCACAGCAAGGGTGTGATCCACCGCGACATCAAGCCCTCGAACCTGATCCTCTTCGACGAGGATCGAGTCAAGGTGACCGACTTTGGGATCGCGAAGCTGGTGGATGCGGAGATGACGCAGTCCGGCACCCTCCTCGGCACCCCCTCCTACATGTCGCCCGAGCAGGCCATGGGGGACAAGCTCGACGGGCGGAGCGACATCTTCTCGCTGGGAGTGTGCTGCTTCGAGATGCTCTCCGGGGAGCAGCCGTTCCCGGGGAACAACGTGACCTCGATCCTCTACAAGCTGGTGCACGTCGACCCCATCGAACCCGCGAACCTGGAGATGAACGGCCTCGTGCCCCAGAAGTGGCACGAGGTGTTCGGCAAGGCCCTGGCCAAGAAGCCCGACGACCGCTACCAGACCGCGGGCGCGTTCGTCCAGGATTTGGAGTATTGCCTCGGCTCCTGGTTCGGAGGGCTGGGGGCGGACCAGACGATCGTGACCGCGCCCCCCACGGTCGAGACCACCACCACCCTCGCCCACATCCCGCTCCCCGAGATCCAGCCCCCGCCGCCGCCTCCGGCCCCACCCCGGGAGGAGGCGTCGGCCCCGCGGGCCCCTGCGCCCTCCAAGGTCGCCCGCGGTGCCACCTCCGGTCAAGAAGAAAGCCTCGGCCCCCCCGCCTTCCCCGGCGGAGACCGACGACGCGCCGGCCACGGTCCTCATGAAAGCCCTCCCCGCCGACGACTCCCCGGCCACGGTGCTCATGAAGGCCGGCTCCCTGCCGCCTCGGAAGCCCGCGGCCCGGCCGTCCCCCGCGCCCCCCTCGGGGCCCGACGCGGCGGACTCGACGGTCCTCATGGGGGCGGTCGCGCCCGCCGAAGAGGGGGCCACGATAGTGATGGCCACGCCCGAGGCCACGGTCAAGTCGCGCGTGCCCGCGGAGAGGGGCGGCCTCACCCAGAAGCATGCGGTGCTCGAGGAAACCCGGTCGCTCGGGAAGACCGCCGCTCCACACCTGCCCCGGCCCTCGGCGCCGCCCCTGCCCGGGACGCCCCCCGTTTCCGGCCCCCCCCGGGTCCGTCCGCACGTCCCCGTCGGCTTGCTCCTGCGCAAGGCCCCTCCGACCACGGAGCCCCTGCCTCCCCCCATCGAGGAGAAGAAGGGCATGATCCGCGTGGTGAGCCAGCCCGGGGGGGCGGCGGTCTCCGTGAACGGGCAGGCGCGGGGCGAGACCCCCGTCGATATCCGGGATCTTCCCCTGGGGAGCTACGAGCTCAAGGTCGAATTGAAGGGCTACGAGCCCAAGACCCAGACCGTGGTCCTGACCACGGACCTGCCCGCGGCGGAGGCGGTCGTTCCCTTGACCCGCTCTGCCCCCGTCACCAGCGTGGCGGACATCCTGTCGACGCCCTACGGGGCCGCGGTCTCGATCGACGGGGCCCGGGTCGGGGCCACCCCCCTCACCGATCTCAAGCTCCGGGTGGGGACCCGCCGGGTCGACCTGACGAAGGATGGCTACGAGCCCTGGGCGGGGACGCCCACGGTCCAGGCGGGGAAGAGGGGCAAGCTCGACGCCCAGCTCAAGGCCAGCGCGAAGGCCCCACCCCCGCCCGCCGTCGACGTCGTGGACACCGCCCACGTCTACGCGAACGCGGCCAGCGAGGTGGACACCCTGGCCAAGAAGCTCTCCGGACTCTCCGTGTCCTACCCGGAGAACGCGCCCCGGATGAAGTCGGGTCAAGGTCAAGGCCAGGGTCACGCTCAAGCAGACGTTTAGGGCCGGCTAGGGAGCGATGCCGAAACTGATCGTGAACCCAACGTCGTCCTCCCGGAAGGAGATCCCCCTTCCCCGCACCCTCCTCTCCATCGGCCGCGATCCCTCCAACGACCTGGTCCTCCCCGACGCCATGGTGTCGCGCCGCCACGCCGTCATCGAGTACCGGGGAAACCAGTTCTACCTGCGGGATTGCAACTCCTCCAACGGCTCCGTGGTCAACGGCGATCGGGTCAGCGAGCGAAGCCTCCGCGACGGCGACCTCTTGGCCATCGGCACGGCGCGGCTGCTCTTCCGCGAGGACCTGCAGATCGAGGACCCGGGCGCCAAGGTGGTCCAACATCCGTCGGTGCCGCACCTGCAGTGTCCTTCCTGCCAGACCGCGTACCGCAAAGGGGATCTGTTCTGCCGCGAGTGCGGCGTCCAACTGGCCCAGCCCAGCGGCCCCCCCAAGGCGGTCTGCGCATCCTGCGGCACCGCCGTCCCCCTTCCCGCCCGCTTCTGTAACGCCTGCGGGAGCGCCCTCTCCGCGGATGGGCAGCGCCTCGATTCGACCACCGGACACCAGCCCGTCCCCCAGGCCCTGCGCGCCGAAGTCGCGGCGGGCCCGGCGGGCCCGGAAGAGGCGCCCGGGCAGCCTTCCACCGACCCCGGCTCCCGAGCGGCCCCCGCCAAGGAGCCGCGGGGCGAGGCTCCTCCGGAGGCGACCACGGAGCCTGCTCCCGCCGCCCCCCTCGCCGGTCCGGTCGCCGCGGGGGACCCCCTGCCCCGGGCCCCGCGGGCGGAGTCGCCGCGGGCCAGCTCGCTGGCGCCCTCCCCCGCCGCTTCCGTCGTTCCCCTGGCCGCCCCCGCCCGCTCCTTCCCGTCCCGCCCCGGCCCCGTCGGGAAGCCGTTGCGCACGGCCGAACGCCGGGCCGCGATGGTGGCCGGCAAGGAAGCGGCCGGATTCGGGCCCCGCCTGGGGGCGGGTCTCATCGACGCCATCCTGGTGACGGCCCTGCAGGCCGTCGTGGTGGCCCCCATCGCCTACTACTGGTGGACCCGCGACCCCACGCGGACGCCGGCGGACGTGCCGTTCTTCCCCATCCTGGGCTCCGTGACCCTCGTCATTCTGTCCGCCCTCTTCAGCCTCGCCTACTACATCTACTTCTGGGGGATCAAAGGGGCCACGCCCGGCAAGGAGTTCTTGGAACTCCGCGTGGAGGGCGAGAGCGGGGCCTTCCCCATCGGGCTGCCCCGGGCCGCGCTGCGCGTCTTCGGCTACCTGCTCTCCGCCGCCGCTCTCGGGCTCGGTTTCCTCATGATTGCTTTTAGGGGACACGGTCTGCACGACCGCATTGCGGGTACGCGGGTCGTGCGGCGGCGACGGGGGGTCTGAGCCTGGAGCCCACGGGGGTCGAGCCCTTGGCTGGGGAGCCGATCGCCCTCTCCGCCTCGGCGGGGGAGAGCCGGACGCGGGTCTGGCGCGCGGTCTGGGAACTCCTCCACGACCTGTCCGTGGCCGTGCTCTTCTGCTTCTTCCTGATCACCTTCGTGGCCCAGGCCTTCCGGGTGCAGGGGACGAGCATGCTCCCCCTCCTGGAGGACGGGGAGCGGATCATCGTCAACAAGTTTGGGTACCGTTTTCATCCCGTCGAGAGGGGCGACGTGGTCGTGTTCTGGTACCCCCGGGACCCCACCGTCTCGTTCATCAAGAGGGTGGTGGGCCTGCCCGGGGACACGGTGGAGGTGAAGGGGGGCGACGTCTACATCAACGGACACCCGGTGCGGGAGGACTACATCCCTCCTCGCTTCCGGGACGACGAGACCTTCGCGCCGGTGGAGGTCAAGAAGGGCTACTACTATGTGCTGGGCGACCACCGGAACAGCAGCAACGACAGTCGGAGCTGGGGTGAGGTGCCCGAGAAGTACATCTACGGCCGCGCCGTCTTCCGTTTCTGGCCCCTCGCCAAGATGGGCGTCATCCACTGACCGCCTCCCGCGGTCCGACCGTATCCTGCGGCTGAGCCGCCAATGAGGTAGGAACCGATGAGGAGCCTGACCAAGAGGGGATGGAGCCTCCCCTTCGCGGTGACCCTGCTCGCGCTGGGCGCGGGCTGCTCGCACGAGACGACGCCCGCGCGGGCGGCTCCCCCCGTGGCCAAGACGCAGGTCCCGGAGGCGCTGCGGCTTCCCTCCCTCCCCCCCGGAGGCGAGGACTTCGCGGCCGAGGTCCGCCTGCTCCACCGGGTGGCCGCCTGCGGCAGCGACGAGCCCCTGCCCCCCTCTCTGGACAGGGGGCGACCTGCTCTCGGCCCTCACCACCTATCCCGACGGTCTCGAGTTCACCACCCTGTCCCTGGAGCACGCCGGCGACCCCCGGCGCATCCGGGACCTGGACCAGGTCCGGCTGGCCCGAAGCCTGGACCAGCTCCGCCGGCGGATCCGGGGCCTCTTCGCCTACGCGGAGAGCACGAGCGAGAACCTGATGCAGATGCAGAGGGGGGACCTCCCTGGGCAGCTCTCCTTCTTCCTGGTGGGCCTCTCCGCGCACGGCTACGAACCGGTGGGGCTGCGTTATTTCCGCGTGCAGGAGGACGGGACCCTACAGTACTTCGATCAGCAGGGGATCGCGGCCGAGGAGGGGAAGATGGCCCAACGCCTCAACCGGGTCTGGGTCTCCCCGGACTTCTCGGAGGTGTTCTCGAACGCGGAGATCGCCTTCCGACCCCGGGGGTCCGGCCCCGAGGGGGGCCTGCACGTCCACCGGCACATCGCCGCCAACCTTGCCGACGACCACTTGAAGGCGGATCCCTCCGTGCTCCGGCACCTCGAAGCCAAGGGCAAGGTGGCGGCAATGACCAAGGCCGCCAGCTACCTCCTGTGCGGGGAGGGCTTCAGTCGCATCCGTGGCTACCTCCTCGCGCACATGGCCTTCATGTTCTCGGACTCCACGGGCATCCTCCCCAGCCACGCCACCAAGGCCGGCTTTCGCCTCGAGACCTACGGCACCTTCAAGGGGCCGATGGTGACGTCCAAGGGGCCGTTAGCGGTCAGCCCGGCCTGCTTGGCCGAGTTCCTCCGGCTCTGGAGCTCGCAGCCCCATCGGGATCTGCCCTTCCGCTACGGCTATCCGGACTCCACCGGGGAGAACCACCTCATGATTACCCGGCCGGCCCCTCCCGCCTCGCCCGCGCCCCCGACTTCCTGAGGCGGCACTAGGCCGACAGGGGAGCTGCCGTGCGCCCCCTTAACGGTCGGCGGTCAGGATCACGGCGAAGACCAGGAGGTGTTGGCCGGGGCTGAGGCCGATCACGCCCGGTTGCAGCTCCGCCCCCTGGAAGAACCCCCCCTCCGGCCCCCGGGAGTCGTCGTAGCGGTGCTCCAGGCGGAAGATCGCGCACGCCTGCTTGTAGGGAACGCGGTATTCCAGGGTGGTGGTGACGGCTTTGACCGTCTGGCGGGACGAGGTCCAGCGGCCGTCGCGATCCCAGAAGATCTCCGGTCGCGAAGGCCACGGTCAGGCGGTCCGTCTTGCGCTCCAGGATGGTGTCGGTGAGCCACCGCCAGTAGGTGGGCGAGGTGTCGGCCTGGTGGGGCCCGACCATGACCGTCTCCTTGAGGCTCAGGTGGGGGTCGGCTGCGTAGGCGACCTGGCCGCCCCAGCTGGGGACGTCGTTGGCATGGGCCAGATGCCAGTAGCCATTGAGGAGGAAGACCGTGCCCGTGAGCTTGGCCGTGAAGGGATAGCTGGCGTTGACCCCCATCATGAAGTAGGGCGTGAAGTCGGCGCCCCAGGGCCGGGTGTACTCGAAGTTGTCCTTGGGGTACAGGGAGTCGTAACCGATCAGGCTGCCAAAGATCCCGCCTTGGAGGGTGAGCCCCTTGCCGACGCCCGCCAGGTAGGACACGTTGGTGGGTCCCAGGTGGCGGAGGAACTCCGAACCGCCGAGGTTGGGGGCGGTGGCCGAGTATCCGAACACCTCGGTGTCCTTCCCGGCCTGCGCGGTCAGCTCCACCCCCCAGCGCGACTCTTCGGAAGCCTTCTTGCGGAGATAGAGCCCGGCCCCGTTGACGTGCAAGCGGTCCACGTGCTGGGTGGTGCCCCGACTGCGGAAGAGCCGATTTCCCGGGTGATTGAAGTCGAGTAGGTATGGGGCCCTGTCCGCCCGCGGGCCTCTTTCGACCGCCGCCTCCTGCCCCCGGCTCGGGGACGCCCCGGCCAGGATCACGAGGAGCGCGAGCGGGGAGAGGGCCCCGGGGAGTCGATGCTGAAGGCGGCCAAATCGCACGGTCATTGTCTTTCAAGCTCCCTTTCTCACCTTCCCCTTGCCTCGCGAGGTCGAACGCGCGGACTCAGGGAACGGGTCCGTTCGCCTTCTTCAGAAGCGGGCCAGCTGCCCCGCCCGCGGAGGGGAGAGAGGGATTCCCAGTGGTCTCGCGCCGGCCTCCCCAAGCCGAGCCCCCCGAGGGCCCTTCCCGGATGCCGCCGGGGTGGGCTCGGGGAGGGGGCCGGGCTCTTTGGCAGGAGCTTCGCCCGCGGCGAGAACTCCCGCCCAGAGGAGGACGTTGGAATCGGACATGCGCAGCGAAATCCTTCCAGAGGATCCCGAAAAAGGCAAGGCCCCGTCTTAATGCTCGGGAGGGCGCGGGCTTGGAAGAAGAAAGCGGAGAGGGCTATCCTTACAGGGTCGGGGGCCGCGCGGCGCGAGGCGAACCCGGGAAGGAGGGAAGAGGATTTTGGAACGATCGGCGGTCCTGGCTCTGGAGGACGGCACCCTCTTCGAGGGTCGGTCCTTCGGACGTGCGGGGGAGGTGACGGGCGAGGTCGTGTTCAACACCGCGCTCTGCGGCTACCAGGAAGTCCTGACCGATCCCTCCTACGCCGGGCAGATCGTGACCATGACCTACCCCCACATCGGCAACTACGGCGTCAACCGCGAGGACGTGGAGTCGGCGCGCCCGCAGGTCGCGGGTTTCGTGGTGCGGGAGGTCTCGACCGTGGCCTCCTCCTGGCGGGCGTCGGGGGAACTGCACCGCTACCTGGACGAGGCGGGGGTGGTGGGCATCAGCGAGATCGACACCCGTGCCCTCACCCGCCACCTGCGCACCCACGGGGCCAAGCGGGGGATCATCTCCACCCTCTCCCGGGATGGGGCCGCGCTCGTGGAGCGCGCGCGGGGCTCCCGGTCCATGATCGGCCTGGACCTGGCCCGGGAGGTCACCTGCCCGGAACCCTACCGCCTGGAGGCGGGGGCGGGGCCGACGACCGTGCCCTACCGCGTGGTGGCCTACGACTTCGGGATGAAGCGGAACATCCTCCGCAGTCTGGCCGCCGGCGGCTGCCAGGTGACGGTGGTGCCGGCCACGACCTCCGCGCGGGACGCTCTCGCCATGAACCCAGACGGCATCTTCCTCTCCAACGGCCCCGGAGACCCCGAGCCCTGTACCTACGCGGTGGAGGCGACGCGGGCGCTGATGGAGAAGGTGCCCGTATTCGGGATCTGCCTGGGGCACCAGATCCTGGGCCTGGCCTGCGGGGGGAAGACCTTCAAGCTCAAGTTCGGCCACCGGGGGGCCAACCATCCGGTCAAGAACCTGCGCAGCGGACAGGTCGAGATCACATCCCAGAACCACGGCTTCGCCGTGGATCCGTCCCTCTTCTCCCGACCGGAGTTCATCCAGACCCACGTCAACCTGAACGACGGGACGGTGGAGGGGTTCCGCCACCGGGATCTGCCCGTGATTTCCGTGCAATACCATCCCGAGGCCAGCCCCGGACCCCACGACAGCCACTACCTCTTCCAGGAGTTCATCTCCCTGATGGCGGCTCGCCGGCCCACTTGAGGTGAGGGGCCCGGCCGCCCCCTCCCGCCGGCCCTGGCGCTCAGGCCGACTCCTGGACCAGCCCCTCGATTTCGGCGAGCTCTTCCGCGCCCAGCCAATGGCTACCTCGCCCGGCGAGCACCGGTGGCGTCTGGCGATCACCGAGAGGAGGCCCACCAACCTCAGATTGCGAGAGAGCAATGGCTCTCGAAAATCGGCACTTCTCCTCCGCCAATCGTCCTCGGCCAAGCCGGCGATCCGGTCTCGCGTCATGGCACCCGTCAGGAGGCCTGACGCCATGGGCGAGTACGCGAGGACGCCGATCTCCTCTCGAGCCACGAAGGGCAAGATCTCCTCCTCGATGTCTCGGTGGAGGAGCGAGTACCTCGGCTGGAGCGAGCAGATGGGCGCGATCGCCTGCGCCCGCTGCATCTGCGCCACGCTGAAGTTCGAGACCCCGATGTTGCGGACCTTGCCCGCCTTCTTGAGCGAGGCCAGGGTTGCCCAGCCCTCCTCGATCTCAAGATCGGGACTGGGCCAATGGATCTGGTACAGGTCGATGGAATCCACCTTCAGGCGTCTGAGGCTCGCCTCGCATTCTCGCCTGATCGACTCGGCCTTGAGGCTGCGGTTGATCTCGCGTCGCTCGTTCCAGACCATGCTGCACTTCGTGAAGACGTAGGGGCGCGGGCTCACCCCTTCGAGAGCGCGCGCCACGATCTCTTCCGAATGGCCGAGCCCGTAGACAGCGGCGGTGTCGATCCAGTTCGCACCGACCTCCAGCGCCGCTCTGATGGCAGCGATTGACCGCTGATCGTCCTGCGGTCCCCAGCCAAATTCCCACCCTCCCCCCCCGATCGCCCACGCTCCAAATCCGACGGGCGTGATCAACAGGTCCGACTGTCCCAGCCGTCTGGTCTTCATGACCTGGCCCTCATGTTGGGCGCCCCCTTATGCCGGCCAACTACCCAGCCCACGGCAAGCCAGTAGCAAGCGCTGTGCCGCACCGGGAAGCCGGGAAATGCAGAGCTTTGGGTGGGAGCGTGCCCCGCTCGTGATCTTCCGCGGACGGGGTGACCGCCCGTGAACGGTGCCTTTGACTCCCCCAAACCACGAGGATCTGTGTCACCCGGGGAAAGGAGACGCCGGCCACCGATCGGCGCGCGGGCCGGCTTGGGAACAGTCCTCTTGTCGTCCCCGGCAAGGCAAGCGTCGGACGACCGCGTCCATGGCCGTGCGTGCCACTGACTCCCGAAATCCCGCTCCGCGCCGGTCGTTGCGAGGGAAGCTACTTGCGGTCAGGACCGGAGGCGGACGCGCTTGCCAGGTTCCCGCAACACTCGGGATGCTCCGGAAGGCTCGAGCCGTCCCATCCTCCCCCGAGGGCCTGGATCAACTGGACGGCTGCGACCATTCGGCGGCCAAGAATGTCCACCGCCGTGACCTCATCCGCAAGAGCCGCGCTCTGCGCGGTGGTGACTTCCAGGTAACTCGTGACACCACCCCGGTAGCGGGTGATGGAGAGCTCCAGGGATTGCTGGGCGGCCACGACCGCCTCGTTCTGAACCTGCGCTTCCTTCTCCAAGATGCGCAGGGCAGCCAGATTGTCCTCCACCTGTTCGAAGGCGGTGAGCACGGTCTCGCGATAGGAAGCGACCGTCTGGTCGTAGGCGGCGATGGCCTGGTCGGAGGCGGCCCGGCGCCGGCCGTGGTCAAAAAGGCTGAGGACGGCCGAGGAGCCAACGGCCCAGAGCGCGCTGGGGCCGGACAGAAGCGTGCCCAGGGCTCCGCTGTCAAAGCCCCCGGCCGCGGTCAGGTTGAGGAGCGGAAAATAAGCGGCTTTGGCCACTCCGATCCGGGCGTTGGCCGCCGCCATCAGGCGCTCGGCGGAAGCGACGTCGGGCCGCCGCTCGAGCAGCCCGGAAGGAAGGCCGGCTGGAATCGGAGGCGGGGGCGTGCGGAGAGGGAGAGGGGGGAGGGTGAAGGAGCCGGCCGGCGTGCCGACCAGCGTGGCCAGGGCGTGCTCGTACTGGGCGCGCAAAACTCCGACGTCCATGGCCTGGGCACGCGTGGTCTCGAGCTGGGTCTTGGCTTGCCGGACCTCAACCTCGGAGCCGATCCCCCCCTCGAACCGGCTCTGGTTCAGCTGCAGGGCGCGCTCATACTGGGCCACCGTGGAGTTGAGCAGCTGCTCTCGGGCATCGAGGCTGCGGGCCTGGAAATACAGGAGCGCGAGCTGGGCGTGCGCGCTCAGGTTGACCGCGGCCAGGTCCGCCGCGGTGGCCTGGGCCTCCGCACGATAGGCCTGCACATTCCGGCGCACGCGCCCCCAGGCGTCGATCTCGTACGACATCTCGACGGGCAGCTGGAAATCGGTGGAGGTGACGCCGTTGGAGAGGGCGCCCGGCGGCGGGCGGTTGCGGGACACCCTTCCCCGCACCACGGAGGGAGCGGCGGCCAGGGTCGGCAAGAAATCGGCGCGGTAGTATCGGAGCACGGCCCGGGCCTGCTGATAGCGGGCCTCGGCCGCCTTCAGGTTCTGGTTGGAGACGCCGACTTGATCTTCCAGGGCGTTCAGCTGGGAATCCTGGAATACCTCCCACCAGCTCCCGCCGAGAGCCTGCTCGTTGGGCTGGGCCCCTTTCCAGCGGCCCGCCTCCTTGTAGGCCTCGGGGACCGGGACCAGGGGACGCTGGTACCGGGGTCCCACCGCGCAACCGGCAAGCAAGAGCGCACCCGCGAGACCGATGATGGCGGGCCCGTGCACTCGGACTCGACCCTTTGGCTGGGGATGGCAGGGCGAGCTCACGGCGCGCCCTTCGTAGACGCGGAGGGCACGACCTGCACCTTCTCGCCGGACACGAGGGAATCGGGCGGATTTGAAATCACCGACTCGTCGCCCTTGAGACCCGAGACGATCTCGATCTGATCGCCGAAATCGCGGCCGGGCGTCACGGGGGTGAGCACCGCGTTGCCGTTCTGCACAACCGCGACCTGCAGACCCTGGGCCCGGAATATCAGGGTAGAGACGGGCAAGAGGTACACGGGGGCCTGCCCGGGTACCTTGAGATGGACCTCGGCATAGGAGCCGGAGAGCAGCTCCCCGCTGGGATTCTCCACCGCGACTTCCCCAAGCAGGGTGCGGGTGGCGAAGTTGATGGAGTTGGAGGTACGAACCAAGGTGCCCTGGAATCGGCGACCGGGGAATTCCGCGAGCGTCAGCTCCGCGGTCAGGCCCGGAGTGGCGGCCTGGGAGTACGCCTCCGGTATGCTCACGTACACGCGGAGCTTTCCTGGCTGAGAGATGTGGAAAAGGTCGGTCTTCACGCCTCCCGCGCTGCCGGAGGCGATGAGGGCTCCGACGTCGGTGTTGCGGGCGGTGATGATTCCGTCGAAGGGGGCATAGATCCTCTGGAAGGACTGCAGGGCCTCCAGCTGCTTCACGTTGGCTTGGTTGGCGTCGAGGATGGCCTTGTTGGCGTTGTAGGTGCCGATGGCATTGTCCACGTCCTGCTGGGCCACGGCGTGGGTGGCCAGCAAGGCTTGGTACCGATCCTTCGTGATCTCGGCCAGGGTCAGATTCGCTTGCGCGGTGGCGAGGTTGCCGCGGGCCTGCTGCAGTTGTTGATCGACTTCGGGCGTCTCGATCTCGGCCAGCAACTGACCCTTCCTTACGTGCGCCCCGATATCCGTATGCCAGCGCTTGAGATAGCCGCTGGTGCGGGCGTAGATGGGGGCGCTCATGAAGGGCTGCACGTTCCCGGGCAGGACGATCTCTTGGGAAGGCGCGGAGCGCTGCGGGGAAACAACGGACACGGAGGGCGCCGCCATCTGCGCGGTTTCCGCCTGCACCACGGCGCCGTGTCCGAGACGCGTGAAAACGCCATAAGCGAAGATTCCGGCAAACATCAGGACCACGCCGGCCACGACCAGCCGGCCCCGTGGCGACCCGGGCCGCCCCCCCGCGACAATCGCGGTGGCGGGCTCGGGGGGAACGCCGCTCTCTTGTGCTTCCACTTGCACTGACATGACCACTCCGATCTCCGTAAAAAAGCGCTCCTATTGCCGACGGCCGGCATCGCCAGCGGGCGTGCGCCCACCGCGGACGACGCTGAAGACCGCGGGGACGAAGCAGAGCGTAGACAGGGTGGCGAAGAGCAATCCGCCGATCACGGCCCGCCCGAGAGGGGCGTTCTGCTCTCCGCCCTCGCCCAGTCCCAGGGCCATGGGCGCCATTCCAATGATCATCGCCAAGGCCGTCATCAACACCGGCCGAAAGCGCATGTAGCCGGCCTGGAGGGCGGCTTCCGCGGGGCTGAGCCCCGCGCTCAACTGCTCCTTGGCAAAGCTCACCACCAGGATGCTGTTGGCGGTCGCCACCCCCACGGACATGATCGAGCCCGTCAAGGCCGGAACGCTGAGGGTGGTGCCGGTCATGAAGAGGAACCAGACGATCCCCGCCAAAGCGGCGGGCAGCGCCATGAGGATGATGAAGGGGGCCAGCCAAGACTGAACATTCACGACGATCAGGAGGTAGACGAGGACGATGGCGAAGAGCAGACCCGCCAAGAGGCCGATGAAGGATGAACGCATGGTCTGGATCTGGCCGCGCACGGTGATTTGAGACCCCCGCGGAAGCTCCTTCTGGCTGGCGTTGACGATCGAAAGAATGTCGTGCGAGACGCCGCCGAGGTCCCGGCCCTGCAGGGAGCCGAATATGTCAATGACCGGGGCCACGTTGTAGTGCGACACCACGCTCAAGTCTGACCCGCGGCTAAAAGAGGCCAGGCTGGCCAGGATGGAGGGAGGCGCGTTGCCCGCGCCCGTGATCGGGATATTGGCCACATCCTGGACCGACTGCACGCGATACTCGGGGGTCTGGGTCGCGATCAGGTAGCTCACCCCGTTCTTGGGGTTCAGCCAGAAAGAGGGCGAGGTCTGGGCACTCCCGCTGAGCGTCACCAGTAGATTGGTCGCGACCTCCCGCTGGGTGAACCCGATATCGCGGGCCTTCGCCCGGTCCACATCGATGTGCAGCTTCGGCTGGTCGAAGGTCTGTTGGATGCGGAGGTCGGCGGTACCGGAAACGCTCTTGACCCGGGCCAGGAGTCGGTCGGCAAATTGACGGTTGGCCTCCAGGTCGTTCCCCACCACCTGGATGTCGATGGGCGCGGGGAGGCCGAAGTTCAGAATTTGCGTCACCATGTCCGCCGGCAAGAAATAGAAGCTGACGCCCGGAAAACTCCGCGCCAGCTTC
>WNFI01121157.1_pt2 | contig 15306 bp, 14 predicted proteins | sample 5400471 | NCBI WGS metagenome assembly WNFI01 (sample SAMN13153348, study PRJNA577476) | soil metagenome | isolation source: 100 cm saprolite on Douglas fir-dominated hillslope | place: USA:California | collected 2013-09-17 | reverse complement strand
GCGATGAGCAATCCGCGATGCGCGTGATCGTCCACCTCTCGGATCTGCACTTCGGGCGCGTCGACCCTGAGACTCTCGAGCCCTTGCGCGAGCGCGTTGGAAAGCTCGCGCCGCATCTCGTCGTGGTGTCGGGTGACCTCACGCAGCGCGCCAAGCCTGAGCAGTTTCGCGCGGCGAAGCGGTTCCTCGACTCGCTTCCCAAGCCGCAGGTGGTCGTGCCGGGGAACCACGACGTGCCCCTGTACAACGTCTTCCAGCGAGCATTCTCCCCGCTCGGCAAGTACAAGAGGCTCGTCGACGCCAACCCCGAGCCCGAGTTCATCGACGCGGAGATCGCGGTCATCGGCATCAACACGGCGCGCTCGATGGTGTGGAAGCACGGCCGCATCAACGCCGCGCAGATCGCGAAGGTGCGCTCGCGGATCTGCGACCTCCACGAGCGCGTCACGAAGATCGTCGTGACGCACCATCCTTTCGACATTCCCGAGAGCCATGACGAGCGCGATCTCCTGAGGCGCGCCAAGGCGGCAATGAGGGTTTTCGCCGAATGCGGCGCGGACATCCTTCTTTCAGGACACCTGCACAAGACTCACACGACGCATTCGGCCGCGCGCTACAAGATCCCCGGCCACTCCGCGCTCATCGTGCAGGCGGGAACGGCGACCTCCACCCGGGGACGCGGCGAGGACAACAGCTTCAACGCGCTGCACATCACGGCCGACGCGGCGAACATCGAGCGCTGGCGATGGAACGCGAACTCGAAGGTGTTCGAGCTCGGCTCCGCGGAGCGCTTCCTCCACGCCCCCGACGGCTGGCACCGCCCCCGCGAATAAGAGGGTCAGACTCCAATATTCAGGGCCGCAAATCGCCCCGGTCGGAATATTGGAGTCTGACCCTCTTATTCGCGGGAGACGAAGAGATTGCCGCGGATGTAGAAGCGCAAGAGGCGGCGCGCCCAGTGGCGCGCGTAGTCCACGCCGATGCGCGCGTTCGGCCCTCGAGGTTCTTCACCGGCTCCACGGCGCGCAGCAGCACCGCCGAGGCATGGCCCTCCCCCTCGGTCACCACGTTCATGCACCAGTGCATGCCGTAGACCAGATAGACATACGCGTGCCCGGGAGGCCCGAACATGATGCGCGTGCGATTGGTGAGCCCGCGCGCGGAATGCGCGGCCAGGTCGTGCGGCCCGAGGTAGGCCTCGGTCTCGACGATGCGGCCGACGCGCTCGATGCCTCCGACCCCGTGCACGAGATGCTTGCCGAGCAGCTCCTGCGCCACGAGTGTGGTGTCGCGATCGTAGAAGGATCGCGGCAGCTTGCGCAAGAAATCCATGGCCGCGATCTTAAGTGAAATCCGGAAAACGCGGTCCGTGCGTCTAAAATGCCCTGAGCCAACTCCAAGGATGACCATGAAAGCCGTTTCGCTCGCATTTGGGGCCCTGTGCATGGGCGTGGGGGTGAGCTCGAGCCCCGCCGCCGAGCGCACCGAGGATCGCTGGAATCTCGCCGACATCTATCCGGGCGTGGCTGCGTGGAACGACGATGCGGCGAAGCTCGAGCTCCAGTTCAAGGAATTCGCCGCCTGCCCCGGCCACCTCGGCGAATCGGCGCGCAGGTTCAAGTCGTGCCTGGACCTCTATGCGGATTTCTCGAAGCGCTATGCGCGCCTCGACACCTACGCCTCGGAGCTCTTCGCCGAGGACACCGGCCTGCCCGCGAGCCTGGAGCTCAACCAGAAGTCCCAGATCCTCGGTTCGCGCCTGGAAGAGGCGACCTCCTTCCTCAAGCCCGAGGTCCTGCGCCTGGGAAAGCAGAAGATCGGCTCCTTCCTCGCGCGGGAGAAGACGCTCGCGATCTACCGGCGCCCGCTGGACGAGATCCTGCGCGCCGCTGCGCATACGCTGGACAACCAGGGCGAGGAGCTCGTCGCCAGCTTCGGGCTCGCGACGGGAGCGGCGGGATCGACCTACCAGATCCTCTCCAACGCCGAGGTGCCGTGGCCCACGGTCAAGCTCTCCGACGGCAAGGAAGTGAAGCTCGACCAGTCGGGCTACACGCAGCATCGCGAGGCGCCCAATCGCGACGACCGCAAGCTGGTGTTCGACGCGTTCTGGGGCAAGTGGAAGGAGTTCGAGCGGACCTTCGGCGTCACGTTCTACGAGAACCTCAAGAAGGACACCGTCTACGCCAAGGTGCGCAAGTACCCCGGCACCCTCGCGCGCGCGCTCGACCGCGACCGGCTGCCCGCGAGCGTCTACGACACGCTCGTCGCCGAGACCAACAAGAACCTGCCGACGCTGCACCGCTACTTCAGGCTGCGGGCGAAGATGCTCGGCATCCAGCCGCCGATGCGCTATTACGACATCTACCCGCCGCTCGTTTCGAGCGACCTCAGATATCCGATCGACCGGAGCAAGGAGATGATGCTGGAGGCGGTGAAGCCGCTGGGCGAAGCGTATGTCGCCGCGATGGCCAAGGGGCTGCGGAACCGCTGGATGGACGTGTATCCGCGGCCGCACAAGCTTTCAGGCGCGCACATGGCGGGCTCGGCCTACGACGTGCACCCGTTCATCCTCCTCAATCACACCGACAACTACGAATCGGTCTCCACGCTGGTCCACGAATGGGGGCACGCGATGCATTCGCACCTCACGAATGCCGATCAGCCCTTCGTCACCTCGGACTATGCGATCTTCGTGGCCGAGATCGCCTCGACCTTCAACGAGGCGCTGCTGCTCGAGCACGTGCTCAAGACCGCGAAGAGCGATGAAGAGCGCCTGCTCTACCTGGGCTCGGCGCTCGAGGGCTTGCGCGGCACCTTCTTCCGCCAGGCGATGTTCGCGGAGTTCGAGCGCACGGTGCACGCCGAGGTCGACAAGGGCGAGCCGCTCACCGGGCAGAAGATCACCGAGATCTACGGCGACATCCTGCGGCGCTACCACGGCGACAAGGAAGGAGTGGTCAAGATCGACGACCTGTACACGGTCGAGTGGGCCTACATCCCGCACTTCTACAACGCGTTCTACGTCTTCCAGTACGCGACCTCGATCGCGGCGAGCTCGCTCTTCGCCGACGCGGTGCTGAAAGGCGAGCCGGGTGCGCGCGAGCGCTACCTCAAGATGCTGAGCGCGGGCAGCTCCGACTATCCGTACGAGCTGGTGAAGGCGGCCGGTGTGGACCTCGCCACGCCCGCCCCGTACCGCGCGGTAGTGGCGCGCATGAACCGCATCATGGACGAGATCGAGGCGATCCAGGCGCGGCGCGGCAAGCCCTGATCGCAATCAGAGCCCTGGCTAGCGCCTTCAAGTGAGGGCGACGTATTGGTCGTCGCCCTGCTGCGCGCGCTCGAACTTGAGGAACTCGTAGTAGCCGCAACGCGAGCTCTCGGGAAAGGTGCGGCACACGCCCGGCCGCGCGTCGTATACGGTGCAGCGGCGCTTCTCCTGGTCGAGCATGATGCAGGCCGAGTCGAAGATCGTGTCCTTGCGATGGCGCAGGAGCCGCTTCTCCTTCTTCGCGTCCTGCTTCGTGAAGCGCTCCTCGGCCACCGCGTAGGTCAGGTCGAAATGCCGCGCGAGGCGCTCGATGTCGCGCGTGGTGACCTCGATCTCGCTGTAGGTGCAGCAGAACGCGGGGCACTTCTGCGGCGGGCGTAAAGTCTCTCACATAACGATTAGATCCGGCTGCAGCGCACACCGATGGCGAGACAGAGCATTCCCGCCGCGCAGCTCTACGCGGTCCTCGACCGGGAGTTCCGGGCGCTGCGGCGGTGCGACCGGTGCCGCGTGCCGCTTCCCTACTGGCAGGAAGCCCCCGATGAGGTCTCGACCAACTGGCTCGTGGGCACGCCGACCGAGTGCCCCAACGGCTGCCATCTCGTGATCGCCGAGCTGATGGCGCAGCTATGGACGCGTTACGAGCTTTCCGTTCCGCCGAGACGCTAGCCGTTGCGGATTCTTGCGTCTCGTGCCTCGCGCCTCACGAGCCGCGGCTCGCGCTCTGCGCGATCTCTTCCTCGGAGAGCGCCCGGGCGTACACCTTGACCTCGTCGATCATGCCGCGGTAGGCGCCGTTGCGCTCCACCAAGGTACCGAGGCGCAGCGTGCGCAAGTCGGCAAAACCGGGCGCCGATCCCCAGGGCACCGCGCGCGCGACGAGGTTTCCGTCGATGTAGAGGCGCATGCGATCGAAGACGAAGCGGTCGTAGACGATGGCCACGTGCGTCCAACGATCCGCGGCGACGGCGACCGCGCGAAGCGGCGCCAGGCGTACGGTGCCCACCAGGGCCTCGGGGCGATAGCTGAATTGCTCCGGGCGCAGCTCGCGCGCGGGCCCGCGGCGGCTCTCCTTGACCTCGACGAAATCGCGCGGCTCGAGCTCCAGGCTCGCGACCGTCTGCGTGCGCGCCCCCTTGGTGTACGGATTGACCCAGTTCTCGCGCTTCATCCAGAACTCGAGCGTGAGCCCCTGGGCGGTGTTGTACCCGCGGGGCGGCTCGATCTCGAGCCAGTCGCCGTTGCCGCCCACGAAAAGCCCCGCCCCGACGCGCCCCGGACGCGCGAGGATCTCGTTGCCGTTCACCCGCGACAGGTATTCGTCACCCGGAAAACGGCGGTCGAAGGACACGTACATCACCGGCGGAAGGTGCGGCGCGGACTGGTGCTGGTACTCGATCACGATCCACGCCGCGATGCCGAGGACGGGTGCTACCACGGCCACGATGGCGGTGTGCCCGAAGGCCGGCAGGGCGCGCTTGAAAGCCAGCGCCGCCCCCGCCAGGCACGCGACGAGCGCCGCACCGGCCACGGCGTAGAACGCGATGCCCTTCACCCAGCGATCCACGTCGCGCGAAAGCGTGATCGGGATGTCGAGCGTCACGCCCTCGGGCCCGACGCCCACGATGATCCACGCGGCCAGCGCTGCGAAGGCGAGCAGGAGTGCGGCGACCGCGGCGTTCGCGAGCGGCCTCTCGGGATGCAGGTATGGATCGCGCAGCGCCGTGTGCAGCGGGATGGCCGCGCTGATCAGGAAGGCGGCCGAGGCCACCGCCACCACCCAGCGCGGCGCGCGAAAGGCCTCGTCGTCGCCGAAGAACGCGAAGACGAGCAAGCCGATGCCCACGATGACGACGGCCCCGCCGATCAGCAGATCGCGGCGGGTATTGGGATTCATTTGCAGCGGCGTTCCGGGCGCATGGGGGTCATTTTCCCATGCGCCTCAGGATCAGCTCGCGAGTCTCCGCGATCGCGGCGGCGAAGGAGCCCGGATTCGCCCCCGCCTTGTCGATGAGCGCGAGCGCTTCCTCGTTGCGTCCCTCGTCGGAAAGCGCGTGCGCGAGATTGTTCATCACCACCGGGGAGTCCGGATGGCGCTGAGCGGCGCGGCGCAGCGCCGCCTCTGCACGCGGCAAGTCGCCCTGCGCATACAGGGCGTTCCCCAAGCCGATGCTCGCGCGCAGGCTGTCGGGCCAGCGATCAAGGATCGCGCGGTAGCCGTTCGAGGCCGCGCCCGGGTTGCTCACGCGCGACATCGCGGCGATCGCCTCCACGGCCTGCGCCTCGGTGACGGTGGCGGGAATGCGGCCCGCAGGCACCGCGACCATCGCCCAATGCTCGCCGGGCTTCCAGGTGTATTCGAGCACCGCGAAGGGCATGGCGAGGCGCGGCTTGTTTCGCGACCGCAGCAGCACCTCGCGCCGGGTCCGGTCGAACCCGACCACCACCGCGTAATGCCAGATGGGAAAGGGCCACACACCGAAGTCCTGCAGCACGATCACCGGATTGCCCGCGGAGACTTCGCGCAGCACGTCCTCGAATCGGGGAGCGATGCGATAGGTCGCGATGCCGTAGGTGCGCGGCGCGGCCAGCATCTCGACCTGCAGGCTGCCGTGGCGGTCGGGAAGATACACGCGCGGTACGAGCTCCTCCGGCGTGACGTCGGCGCCCGCAAAGGCGAGCGTCATCGCGAGAGCGGCCGGCCCGCACTGGAACTCTTCCTGCGCGAAGAACGGGACCTGCGTGAGCTCGGCGCTCTCCGCCAACGCCGCGGGCCACGTCTCCTGCAGCTGCGCGGTCTGGGGCAGCACCAGCGCGCAGCCCTGCAAGAGGTACGAAAAAAAGAAAACGCCCGCTGCGTAGCGGGCGTTTTCGAGGATTGGAAGGCCTCCGCGCACTAGCGCATCCAGACCCACCAGATGATCACGGCGATGATGATCACGCCGGCGATCCATCCCGCGTTGTGGCTCGCGCCCGCCGGAAGCGAGGCGATCTGCCCGCTCAGCGCCTGCACTTCCGAGTCGGTCATCGCGGCGATACGGCTCTGGGCGAGCTGCGGGTCGACGCCCTGCGCCTGGAGCTGGCTCGCGACGTCCGCGCGGCTCACGAGGCTCATCAGGGCCACCCGGTCGACCTGGACGCTCGGGCTCGCCGCGCCCAGCTGGTCCACGCCGATCATGCCGGCGTGCGCGGTGGTGAACGACATCAGCATCAACGAGGCGACCAGGAAGCGGCAAATCATCTTGAACGCTGCGGATCTCATAAACGGGCTCCTCACGAGTTGTCGATTAAACAACGATGGTTCGTCTCCCGATGCCCGGCCCCGCTCTACATGGGAGAGGATTTCGGGTGGCTCATGATACCGTCACCGCGTTGTCGTGTCGACGCCGACACCGGGCGAGACCGTGAGCGTGAAGCAGCTAGGATTGCAGGCGCCGGATCAGCGTATCGATCAGGTCTTCGCGGCCGTCGGGGGACTTGAGGCGGTGCTGGCGCAGCAGCCCGACCAGCTGGGATTTGGCGAGCGCGCGCTGGTCGGAACGAATGAAGACTTCCGCGATGGCGCGCTGCACGCCCACGCTTCGCGCCTGCGCGAACGAGCGCGCGAGCTCATCGAGGATCTCACGGTCGGAAATCGAGTGGCGGCCCAGGGTGTCGAGGGCGCGGATCTGCGCGCGCGAGTCGGTCATGCGCGTGATCCCCGCGGCCACGTCGCGAAGCTCCGCGTCGGTGAGAGGATGATGGCGCAGGTAGACCTGCGCCACTTGCACGTCCTTGTCGTCGGAGCTGTCGAGCGCGCCCCTGACTTGCGCGCGCGCTGCGGCGCTTCCCAAGCAGGCGAGGATCGCGGCCTGCGTCGTCCTCGCCGGCCGCGCCGCGGCGAGCGGCGAGCGTTGCAGCTCCGCGGTGAGCTCGCCGCCGTCGTTGAGCGAGCACATCAGCTCGACCTCGGCGAAGCCCGTGGAGCGCGATGCGACGAGATCCGAGGCGAGACGCATCTGCTCGGCCCGCAGCTCCGCGGGCGTGAGCCAGTTCAACGCGAGCGCCACGCGCAGCATGCGCGAACGCAAGTCGGCGGAACCCGAGTCGCGGGCGAAGGCGAGATAGCGATCGCGCGCCGCGCGGTCGCGGGTGATCTCGTCCAGCGCGCGCGCGAAGGACGGCGCCTGGCGGTCGATCTCGGGCAGGGTCGCGAGGAGCTTCTCGATGCGGTCGAAGAGCGAGCGCAGCCCGGAAGTGTCGCGGCGCATCAGCCCGTGGATGAAGGCGAGCTTCTGCTCCGCGGACTGGCGCTCGTCGTAGAACTGGCAGACGTCGCGCCTGTGCCCCGCGCCCGGATCCGAATCGCGCACGCCGCTCACCGCCACCATGCGGTTGGCGGAGAACTGGCCGAGCATGCGCGAGCTCGCGCGCCCGTTGCCGATCTCGCCCGCGGGCGCCGCGCCGAAGTAGCGCCCGAGGATCGCGGCCGCCGTGGGCCCGACCGGTGCCGCGCCCGAGAAGCCGTAGATCACCGGCACGCCGGCGAATACGCGCCGCATGCGGTCGCGGCCGCTCTCGCCGTACGAGGAAGAATACTTGGTCGCGTCGGGATTCAGGCTCTCGCAGCCGAAGAGATAGACCTCTTTCAGGCTCGCGAACAGGCCGGGGCACGAGTTGCTGCACGACGCCCGCTCGAGCTCGTCGATCCTGAAGAAGTCGTTGTTCTCGATCTTGTCCGAATAGAACGTCTCCCCGGCGTTGAAATGCCCGGAGACGACGAGGATGTCGCACTGCACGCCGCGCTGGCACGAGCTGCGCAGCCAGTCGGGCCGCCCCTTCTCCACCAGCTCGACAAACTGGTACTGCTCCCGCGGCAGGAAGCGGCGAAATGCCTCGCGCTCGTTCGACGAGTTGACGGTGATGGTGCACACCGTTTTCACGGCGAGCGCGCCCGGAGCGCAAAACGATGCAAGCAACGCGAGCAGGAACGCGGATTTCGTGACGGCATTCACGGTGAGGACCTCTTGCAGCGATTCTCATCGGGATCGCGCGAAAACTCTGCCAGCGCCGGGCACTCGCGCTGGTCGGCGCCGTCCTACAATCGAAGCAAAATTAAACTATCATCGCGCCTCGCCAACCGCCGAACCGCCCGAATGCGATACGACGAGCAGTCGATCAAGGTCCTGAAGGGCCTGGAGCCCGTGCGTGCCCGTCCCGGCATGTACACGCGCACCGACAGCCCGATGCACATCATCCAGGAGATGATCGACAACGCCGCCGACGAGGCGCTGGCGGGTTTCGCCAGGCGCGTCTCCGTGACGCTGTACAAGGACGGCTCGGTGAGCGTGGAGGACGACGGGCGCGGCATTCCGGTGGGACCGCACCCGGTGGAGAAGGCCTCCACGCTCGAAGTCGTCTTCACGCGCCTGCACGCCGGCGGCAAATTCGACAAGAAGGGCGGAGGCGCCTACGCGTTCTCGGGCGGCCTGCACGGCGTGGGCGTTTCGGTCACCAATGCGCTGTCCAGGCGGCTCGAGGTGCGCGTGAAGCGCGACGGGGCGGTCCACGAGATCGCCTTCGAGGGCGGCGAAGTCGCATCGAAGCTCAAGAGAACCGGCACGGCGCCGCCGCGCACGGCCGGGACCTGGGTGCGCGCGTGGCCCGACCCCAGGTATTTCGACACCGTGAAGATCCGGCGCGAGGACCTCGAGATGGTCCTGCGCGCGAAGGCGGTCCTGCTGCCGGGTCTGCGCGTGACGCTCACCGACGAGGCCTCGAAGCAGGAGCGCGAGTGGCGCTATGAGGGCGGGTTGAGCGCTTACCTGCAGGAACGCCTCGAGGGCGCGGACGGCTACGTGAGCCCGATCTTCGCAGGGGAATCGTATTGCGGCGCCGGCGACACGACCTACGCCGAGGGCGAAGGCGCGGCGTGGGCGATCGCGTGGGCGGAAGCCGGCGGCGAAGGCGAATCGTTCGTGAACCTGATTCCGACCGTGCTCGGCGGCACGCACGAAGCGGGCCTTCGAAACGCGGTATACGAGTCGATCAAGGAGTTCTGCGAGCATCACGAGCTGCTTACGCGCGGGGTGAGCCTGCAATCGGAGGACGCGTGGAAGCCGCTGAGGTACCTGTTGTCCGCACGCATCCTCGACCCGCAATTCCAGGGGCAGACGAAGGAGCGGCTCTCGTCACGCGAATCGGTGAAGCTCGTCGCCTCGCGCGTGAAGGATCCGCTCGATGCGTGGCTGAACCAGAACGTCGAGGACGGCAAGCGCATCGCGCAGCTCGCCATCGCCGCGGCGGGCGGCTCGGCCAAGCAGGGCCGCGACCGCCAGTACCAGGCGATCCTGCCGCTGAAGGGCAAGGTGCTGAACACCTTCGAAGTCGACGCGAAGGAGCTCTACGCCAACGCCGAGGTGCACGACATCGCGGTGGCGCTCGGCATCGACCCGCACGGCATCGACGCGCCCGATTCCGTTCTCGAGGGCCTGCGCTACGGCAAGGTGATCATCATGGCCGACGCCGACGTCGACGGCGCGCACATCCAGACGCTGTTGCTGACGCTTTTCTACCGCCACTTCCCGAGTTTGATCGACCGCGGCCACGTTTTCGTCGCGCAGGCGCCGCTCTACTCGATCCGCGTGGCGCCGCACGGAAAGGTGAAGGCCGAGCGGCGGCTCTACGCGCTCGACGAAGCGGAGCGCGAGCAGATCCTCGCCAAGGTGCGCGACGAAGGCGTGAAGGATGCGCAGATCCACATCGGCCGCTTCAAGGGCCTGGGCGAGATGAACCCCGAGCAGCTGCGCGAGACCACGATGCACCCCGACACGCGACGGCTGATCGAGATGCGCCTCGCCCCCGGCGAGCGCGACAAGGCGCAGGACGTCTTCAAGCTCCTCATGGCCAAAGGCGAAGCCGCGGGACGGCGCGCGTGGATGGAGGAAAAAGGCCACACGGTCGAGGCGGATCTGTGACCCGAAAGAAGAAAAGTACCGCGGACTCCGCGACGGGCGATCTCTTTTCGGCACCCCAGGCGGCCGTCTCCCGCGCCGAGGCCCCTTCCCTCCCCGACTTCGCCTCGAGCGCCTACCTCGCCTACGCGATGAGCGTGGTGAAGGGCCGCGCGCTGCCGAGCGTGGAGGACGGGCAGAAGCCGGTGCAGCGCCGCATCCTCTACGCGATGCGCGAGATGGGCAACCGCCACGACGCGCCTTTCAAGAAAAGCGCGCGCATCGTGGGTGATGTGATCGGCAAATACCACCCGCATGGCGACACCGCCGTCTACGAGGCCGCGGTGCGCATGGCGCAGGACTTCACGCTGCGCTATCCGCTGATCGAAGGCCAGGGAAACTTCGGCTCGCGCGACGGCGACAGCCCCGCGGCGATGCGCTACACCGAGGTGCGCCTCACGCCGTTCGCCGAGCACGTGCTGCTCTCGGAGCTCGACCGCGGCACCGTCGATTTCATCGAGAACTACGACGGCTCGTTCAGGGAGCCGAAGCTCTTGCCGGCGCGATTGCCGGTGGGATTGCTCAACGGCGCCTCGGGCATCGCTGTCGGAATGGCGACCGAGATCCCGCCGCATAACCTGCGCGAAGTCGCCGAGGCATGTGCGGTCACGCTGGAGGCGGGCGACGGTGCGAAGCCGAGCGTCAAGGGAATCAAAGGGCCCGATTTCCCCGGCGGCGGCCAGATCATCTCTTCGCGCGAGGAGATCAAGAAAGCCTACGAGGGCGGCCGCGGGAGCGTGCGCGTGAGGGCGCGTTGGATCGCGGAAAAGCTCGCGCGCGGCCAGTATCGCGTCGCGGTCACCCAGTTACCGCCCAACACTTCCGCCGCGCGCGTCCTCGCCGACATCGAGGAGATCACCAATCCGAAACCGAGGGCCGGCAAGAAGTCGCTCACTCCCGACCAGCAGAGCCTGAAGAACGCCGCGCTCGCGTTGCTCGAAACCGCGCGCGACGACTCCGATGCGGAGCATCCGGTGCGTCTCGTGTTCGAGCCGCGCACCAGCCGCGTCGAGGAAAGCGAGCTGATGGCATTCCTTCTCGCCCACACCTCGATGGAAGCCAACGTCACGATGAACCTCGTGGCGATCGGCACCGACGGCCGCCCGCGGCAGATGGGCCTTGCGGAGGCGATCGGCGAATGGGCGGGCTTCCGGCTCGTGGTCCTCGAGCGCCGCCTCAGGTACCGCAGCGACGAAGTCGCCGACCGCATCCACATCCTCGAAGGCCGGCTCATCGCCTTCGTGCACATCGAGCAGCTGATCAAGGCGATCCGCAAGGCGGACGAGCCGCGCCCCGAGATCATGAAGAAGTTCGGGCTCTCGGAGCGCCAGGCCGACGACATCCTCGAGATCCGGCTGCGCCAGCTCGCCAGGCTCGAGGGCGTCAGGATCGAGACCGAGCTCGCAGAGCTGAAGAAGGAGGCGGCGTCGTTGAAGCGGCTGCTCGGCTCGCCAGCCGAGCGCCGCAAGCTCGCCGCGCGCGAGGTGCGCGAAGACGCGGAGCGTTTCGGCGACGTGCGCCGCACGGTGATCGAGGAGGCCGAGCGCATCACGGTCTCGATGGTCGAGACGGTGGCCGACGAGCCGGTCACGGTGATCCTTTCGCGCAACGGGTTCCTGCGCTCGCGCTCCGGGCACGGCATCGATCGTTCCGCGCTCACCTGGAAGGAAGGCGACGCCGAGCTGGCCATCCACGAGACGCGCACCACGCATCCGATCGTGCTCTTCGGCGCCAACGGCCGCGTTTTCAACGTGCGCGCGGCGGAGCTGCCCGGCGGCAAGGGCGACGGCGTTCCCGCGAGCTCGCTCATCGACACGCAGGGCACCGCGATCGTCGGCATGCTCGCGGCACCCGCTGAATCGGCGGTGCTCCTCGCGACGAGCGGAGGCAACGCACTGCGCGCCCGCATCGAGAACCTCGTCACGCGCCAGCGCGCCGGCAGGCAGTTCGTCACCCAGGACGAAGGCGAATCGCTGCTGTCGCCCTCGCTCATCCCTGCCGGAGCGCTCGAGGTGGCGGCGCTCTCCGCCCAAGGCCGGTTGCTCGTGTTCCCGCTCGAGGAGATCAAGGAGCTGCCGTCCGGGGGCCGCGGCGTGATGGCGATGCGCCTGCACGAAGGCGAAGCGATGCTGGGATTGCGCGCGATCGTGGACAGCGTGAAGGTGGCCGCGATCGGCCGCGGCGAGAAGCGCATCACGATCGCCATCGACAAGGCGCTCGAGCATTACCGTGGAGCCCGCGCGCGCACCGGCCGCGTGCTGCAGCCTTACTTCAAGAGAATCGAAGGGATCGAGTGACCGCGTCAGCCGGGCAGCGAATTGCCGCCCTCGCCCAGCTCGCGCTGCATCAGCACGGAATCGACCCAGCGGCCGAACTTGAATCCCACGCTTTCGAGCGTCCCGATCTCGCGAAAGCCGTGCTTGCGGTGCAGGGCGATGGAAGCGGCATTGGCGCTGTCCCCGATCACCGCGATCATCTGGCGCCAGCGGCCCTTTGCGCAGCGCTCGATGAGCGCCTGCAGCAGCGCGCTGCCGATCCCGCGGCCGGAGACATCCTCGCGCACGTAGACGGAGTTCTCCAACGTGTGGCGGTATGCCGATCGCGAGCGGTACAGCGTCGCATAACTGTAGCCCGCCACGCGGCCGTCGACTTCCGCGACGAGGTAGGGCAAGCCGAGCGCGAGGATGCTTTCGCGGCGAGCGCGCAGCTCCACGACATCGGGCGGCTTCTCCTCGAAAGACGCAAGGCCGTGCATCACATGGTGCGCGTAGATCGCCTGGATCTGCGGCACGTCGTCAACCGTCGCATCCCTGATCACCGCCGCCTCCTTTCATGGCACGTGGCGATTATCGCCCGGCCTGATTCATAATTGGCGAATGTACGGCGGCAAGCAAACCCTCTACGACGTTCTCGAGCTCAGGCGCAGCGCGAAGGACGAGGAGATCCTGCGCGCCTACCAGCGGTTGAAGGCCGAGATGGCGAAGGGGATTTCGACGCCGGATCCGCAGCGCGTCGCCCTGCTGCACGAGGCGTACGAAGTGCTCTCGGACCCGGAGCGGCGCGCCGAATACGACCGGTCGCTGCGCGACCTCAGGTTCTTCGGCATCGCCAGGGATGCCCGGCCGTCGCACAAATCGGCGGTCATCGCGGCGGCATTGGTGCTCGCTCTGGCCGGACTCTACTTCGTGTTGGTGCGGTCGCGCAGCTCGTCGTGCGCCTCGAGGAGCGCACGGCCGGCGCCCGCGTCTCGCTCGCCGACGCCGAGCTCGACATGTGCAAGCTCGCGGGCGACGGCGTGGGCAGCCATCCCCTGCGAGTAAGCGACGTGATGCCGAAGGCGGGCGACAAGGTCTATGCGCTGAAGGCCGACGCCGCCGGAAAGCTCTCGCTCGAAGAAGGCGCCGTGAAACAACTTCTCGCCACGCCCAGGGGCAGCGTGATCGAGATCACGATCCCGATCGCGCCGGAGGCGAGCGGCGGTCCGCTGCTCGATGCCGACGGGCGTGTGGTCGGGATTACCACGGCGCCCCATGCTTACGGCGACGGCAAGAACGTCGCGTTGCCCACCGCCTGGATCAACGCCGCGCGCGCTCGCGCAATAGCCCCGCGCCACTGACGGCGCTATCTCGCCGCCGCGCTCCCAACGGGCCGCACCGGCAGCGGAACATTGCATACATCGACGTGGCCGGCGGGTTCCTTGTACCAATCGTCGCGGCGGAAGCGGCGCATCTGCACCAAGGTCGCGAAGGTCGCGCTGTCGGTGCGAAGCGCCTCGAGGCGCGTGCGCTTTTCCGGCGCAAGGTCTGCGGCGATGCGGATCTCGCGGATCGGTGTTCGATCCTCGGCGCGCTCGTAGAAGCCCAGCGCCCCGGTTCCGCGCCGAAGCGGCGAGAGCAGCTCGATGCCGTGGAGCACGCGCCCGACGAGCGTCACGTTGCGATCGAGAAGCCGCGGCGCATTGCCGATCACGGCGTAGAGCTCGGCGCCGCTGCCGGAATCGGCCGCGTTGTCGCGGCCCGCGCCCACCATCGCGTAGCAATGCACCAGCCACGTGCTCTTGCGCTTCGGATCGCGCGCCGCCGGGAACCCCGCGGAAAATCCCGTCTGCGGCGCGTACGTGTCGCGATCCGGCAACGCCGTGAAGGGAAGATCCGGCAAGATGGGACGGGTGAATTCGGGCGCAAGCGATCTCTTCGCGTCTCCCAGGGGACGCTTTTCCTCCGGGTCGGCCCACTGCACGACATAGTTGTCCTGGGTGCGGACGATGGCGAGCCCGTCGAAGTAGCCGGCGCGGACGAGCCTCTTGATGTTGGCGACATGGTGGGGCGCGAAGTCGGGCGCCAGCTCGATCACGACCCGGCCCGAGGGCAGATCCATGTAGAGCGTGAGCTCCGGATCGGTCTCGCGCCAGTCCGCGGCGGGAGAAGCGGCGAGGAGCTCGGTAGTGGTCCTGGGTGGGGGCGCGGCGGCCGCAGCCCACGAAAGAACGCATGTGAGCCCCGCGATCGCCGTTTCCTGTGCGACATTCATCCCCTACACTCTACGACATTCGCTCCACGGGGTGAGCCATGAAACTCGCGAGGATCCTGCTTGCCGGCGTCGCCATGGCGTTCGCGACGCTCGCCCCGGCCCAGAATTTCCGCTGGGCCTCGCAGGGGGACGCCACCTCGCTCGACCCGCACGCCCAGAACGAGAACGTCACCAATCAGATCAACGCGCTCGTCTACGAGTCGCTTCTCCAGTACGACAAGGAAATGCGGCTGGTGCCATGGCTCGCGGCCTCGTGGGAGAACCCGGATGCGAAGACGTGGATCTTCCGCTTGCGCCGCGACGTGAAGTTCCACGACGGAACGCCGCTCACCGCCGACGACGTGGTCTTCTCCTTCGAGCGCGCGAAGCAGACTTCCGCCTCGTTCAAGCTCTACGCGAACGAAGCAGGTGTCGCGCGCAGGATCGACGATCACACCGTCGAGTTCACCACCGCCGCGCCCAACCCGGTCGAGACGAGCCACGTCGCGACCATCTCCATCATGAGCCGCA
>WNFI01710330.1_pt1 | contig 15308 bp, 19 predicted proteins | sample 5400471 | NCBI WGS metagenome assembly WNFI01 (sample SAMN13153348, study PRJNA577476) | soil metagenome | isolation source: 100 cm saprolite on Douglas fir-dominated hillslope | place: USA:California | collected 2013-09-17 | reverse complement strand
ATTGTCCGCGCCCGTTCCCTCGAGCCCGTAGCTCAGCCGGTAGAGCACTTGACTTTTAATCAAGGGGTCATGGGTTCGAATCCCATCGGGCTCACCAATAAATCAAGCACTTATCTGTTAAAAGCAGAAAGGTTACAAGCTAAGGCGCGCATCAGGAAGTCATTCGCGTCGCGCAATTCCTCAAATTGACGCGCGCCACAGTGACGCGGCTAGCTCTCCGGGCAGCACGTGTCGAGCCGTTTCGACAGCGCCGACTTGCTCTGCTCTGCAACTCCATCGCGACGGTTTATCACCTCGTAAAAGGCTTCGGGGGACGCCGACGGCGATCGCGTTAATCGCCCTTCAACTGCTCGGAGCTCTCCACGCGCTGTTTCTCTCAGGAGGCTGCCCGATGTCTGGGCACACCAGGTCGCCAGTGTCAGCTTGATGTCCACCAATGCGGCCCGCGCCATGCGCACCTGAGAGCCGGTTATCGGGACAAGTCGTAGGAAGAATTTTGTCTGCGTGGCCCGGTGGGAACGGCGGCGACAGTCACCCCGAGAAAGAGGCGCGAGAGTGGAGCTTGAGCCCAAGCACTCGGGCCGTACAGCTATCGCGATGTATACTGACACGCTATCTCAGCGCGTTCTCCATCCGCTATCCGCGATAGCGTCCGCTAAGAGGCAGAAGAATCAATGGTCCGATCTGGGATGATCTGTTCAGGCTTGGGAACCTACTTCGGAGACCACAATATCGGCGCGTTGCGTTGGAGAAGTAGGCGTTTGGCGAGCGTCGATAAGCTGATTAGCGCAATGATGAAGCGCTTGAAGCTGAGTAGCACGGAGATCGCACCGGTAATCGACGGGGACCGCGAATAGGTCAATGCCGCGCTTCGGTCGGCGGCTCGCCCTGCGCGCCGCTCGCGACGGATGATGCGAGTACTGCGAGGAATAGCCGCGGCTGGCACGGATATTTCGACACTGCGCAGCCGGCGATCGAGGCGCGAACGCTCGGCTAGCGCGCTCGACAGCCGGCCGCAACCATGGGGCGCAAAACGCTCGCCCGCAGCTTCTAATCTCCGGTGACGGCGTGACCTATGACGCCACCGCCGATGACGCCGGCGGCCGTTGCTGCTCCCTTGCCTGTCCCTTTGCCGAACTGGTTTCCGGCTAAGCCGCCGGCGCCCGCACCGACGAGGGTGCCGCAACCGCTCACTAGCAGCCCGACGAAACTCATGATCGCGATGATCCGCATCTCCTACCCCTCCTTAATCGATTGATCCCTGGCCTGTGAACGCCCGGCTCCGTCGGGCATTCCCGTCGCGCGCATTGACTGGCGAGCAAGCGACGCCAGCGGCGCATGGCCCTGCGTCTCCTGATCAAGAGGTCATGGGTTCGAATCCCATCGGGCTCGCCAAAGATTATTAGGCCGCGGCGAGACGCGGACGGAACCGCCGGCGCGCTGCGCGGGCCAGACGCGGGGCAGCCGGCGTCAGCGGACGGAGCTCGAGATCGTACCACCACACCGCCCGCGGCTGGTTCGGCGCCGCGATCGGGTCGAGGTTGATGATGAAGAAGCGATTGCCGATCTTGACGAGTTCGCTGAGATAATCGTTCTCGTTGACGGAGTTGTGGCGCGCGAGCCGGTCGCCTTCCTGGGCGGTGGCGTTCGAGAACTGGCGGCAGCTCGGGAACCCGACGGCCACGAACATCCCGGGCCACACCGCAGGTTCTTCGCGGCTGGCGCCGCCCGGGCGGTCCATCGGAACGTAATGCTCTCCGCGGAACACCAGGATCTCGTCGCCGCCGGTCAATTGCTTGGGGACGTCGAGCCGATACATGGCGAAGTTTCGCGTGGCGACGTTAATGTGGCGTGCGGCGCGGAGATGGAGCGGATCGACCTTCGCGCATTTCTGACGGATGCGCCGGTAGCTCGGCATGTCCGGACGTTCCGAACGCTCGATCGGCTCGATCACGCTGAGATCGCCGGCACGCAATTGCGTTATGAGCAAGGTACAGAGCTCGATCTTGTCGCATCCGGCGCCCGGCTTGAAGTCGCGGCCGGCCATAACGCGCGCGAGCACCGCCTTCACGCGATCGCTGTAGCCAGCCGTGTCCTGCGCGCGCGCGGCGGCGGGGGCGCATGACAGCGCCACCGCAAAACCGACCGTCAACCATCTACCGAGGACACGCGACATCACGCCGGATGCTCTTCTTCGAAAAGGAAGCGCCTGGGCAAGCATCCTATGCGATGGTTAAAAATGGGGTAACCGGGGAGGGCGCAGATCAGCGAAAGCGGCGCCGGCGCCGGGTGGCGATATAGGCGCGCAGGCCGTACCCCGCCCCGAAGGACGCTGCCAACATGGCGCCAAGAACCATCAGCTCCATCGCCGACCCCTGCCGCAGAGATGGAACAACAGACCACCCCACGTCAACTTGCGATAGTGACAAAAATAAGCCGACGTGGCCGCCGGCAATTTGCGATTAATCCCGCAATAACAGGGAGGTGGTGGTGGGATCGAGGCAGCCTCGTGGGCAGGCGCGCCGGCGCTGTCGGCGGCGGCGTCAGGTCGTCATCAGCCGCGGCTTTTCCGCCGACATGGCGCGGATGTCAGCGTTGATGGCCTGGAGCTCGAATTCGCGCGCCATCCGCAACAAGCCGTCGATCACCACCGGGGCAATGGCAAAGGTGGCGAGCGCCCGGCACTCCCTGGCCTTGTCGCGAAAATATCCAGCCTCGTCCATCGGCATTCGCTCTCGAGAACAAGCAATGCTAGCCGCGCGCCCGGACGATCGGTGGTGATATTAAAGGGCCAAACGGCTCAATGGAGCTCGACCACGGCGGTTGCTGCCACCGGGTTGCGAATGTCCTCGGGCTCGTGAAACGTCGCCTTGAGGCTGCCGTCGCTCAACGCGGCGATGTCCTTGGCGTCGACCGGCAGGAGCAGGTCGCGGTAGGGCGTCGGCGCATAGATGCTGATCCCGTCCCACATCCCCACTTCCTTGCCGTTGCGCAGCAGCGACAGGGCGCCGCTTACCGAGCGCGCTCCCGACCGCTCGAGGCGAACCGCCACTGCCGGCGCACCGTCCGGCAACGCCGTCAGCCGCGCTTCGCCGAAGGTCACCGCGGTGGGCAAGTCGCCTTGACGAAGGATCAGCGGGATGGCGACGCCGAACACCGCCTGGAGATCCATGCTCACGCTGTCGTCGTGCTGGAACGGTGACGCCTGAAGCGCGTCGACATCGGGCACTTGCTGCACCAGGACATGGGTTCGGTACTCGCCCGGCCGAAGGGTCGCGACCTGAAAGCGCACGACCTCCGACCCGCCAGGTGCAAGGACGAGCTCGCGCGGCGAGTAGCGCACCATGCCCGCGGCAAAATGCTCGTCTTTCCCGGGGTTTTCCGCCGATACCATGCGCCCATCCGGCGACATGCGGAAATTGTGCAGCGAGACGCGGTAGACCTGCTCCTTGGCGCCGGTGTTCTTGACGGTGAGCGCCTTTGTTCCGGCTTCGCCGTCGAACACCAGGACAGTCGGCGCAACCGACACGTCGCCGCGCGATCCCCCGGCGAACAGGCAGGTGGCGAGCATCGTGCATAGCAACAGAATGAGGCCTTGCGCCAAACTCCGCCACGCTTCCGATTTTTTTCTCATGATCGAGCTCACGCCCCAGGCCAGGCCGCGGTCAGTAGATCACCGTGACGGTGTAGGCGCCGCTGTAGCTGCCCCCTGCCTGTCCTGCATTGACGACGAGATCGGCGCCGACATTGAAGTCCAGCACACCGCCTGCCGGGTTCAGCGTCGGGGTGGCCCCGGCATTGGTGGTGAAATTCTGGATCTGCATCGCCGCGCCGGGGCCGGTCAACGACCCCGCAACAAAACTGATCGTCACCGTGCAATTGTTGGTGCCGGTCACGTGAAAGCTGCCGGCGGCAGGTAGCCCCATCAGACTGAACCCCCCGGGAACCGTCACGGTCCCGTTGGCCGCCATGGTCACCGTGCCACCGCCGCTGGTCACGACAATGGTGCTGTAGTCCATCTGCTGCGTCTCGGCGACAGTGATCGCCTTGTTGCAGGCGGCCAAGGCCGACGGGCTCGAGGCACCCAGCAACACCGCCAGGGTCACACCGGCGCGCATTGCTTGCCGTCTGGCGCTGCTCGGCCTTCGCGCGCCAAGACCATTGCCTTGGCTCGACACGCTTCGGGCGCTAGATGGAGGGGCGATCGGCGTCACTCGGCCACCTGCAGTTGTGCAAAGCCTTCGCTACGCCGGTATTTCATACAACATCGCGTTTAATTTTCGCCTAACGGACGCACGCCTATTACTTGCCGACGTCAGACTTGAGCAAAAGCGTGTTCAACTCGAACCCGTGCCCTTTACGCACGACTACTCTAATAGATCACGGTCACCATGTAGGTGCCAGGCCCCGCGCCCACTGCCAATGCCGAGGCCACGCTAGGCGCCCCCGCTGCCTATGCCGAGATCGTGGCAAACCCTGTTTCGGCCGAGTTCGCCCTGGCCGACCTAGGCCAGTCGGACGGCGGCTCAAGCCACTCGGCCATATCCCACGGCCGGTATACGTACTTGGCTTTGATCATGGTAAAAATCATGATAACCAAGAACTTATATGGACTAGGCGTACGTTTTATGGTACTTATATCACGCCTTTACATGCTCTTAACTGTAGTAATTCGTCGAAAACACGCGGCGATTTATAAATTGTTTACTCACTCGGTGTAATCTCTTCGGCTATACAGGGTCGACCATCGATATAGACGGGCGACTTAGGCTGAGATGGAGAGACATCATGATCACGAAAATGCAGAGTCGCTCGCTGGCCTTGGCCGCAGCCACCATCGCGGTCGGCCTCGGTTCCCAGCAGGCGCTCGCGACCAGCCAGACCGGTACCGCCAAGGCCGCGATCGTCGCGGCGATCGTTGTCACTGAGAACACGCAGATGAACTTCGGCTTCGTCATTCCCGGGGCGAGCGCGGGAACCCTCGTGCTGCCGCCCACCGGCGCCCCGACCGCCACCAACGTCACGTACCTGAACGGCTCCGTGGCCGGCGCCTGGAACGCAACTGGTACGTCCGGCCAGCCGCTCGTTGTGACGCTCGATGCCAGCGACACGATCACTGGTCCCGGGCCGGCGATGACCATCGACACCTTCAGCACCGATGCCCCTGCGACCTTCACTTCGGGTTCGGTGAACTTCCATGTCGGCGCCACGCTGCATGTCGGCACCGCCGCCACCCAGACCGCCGGCAACTACAGCGGCACCTACACGGTGACGGTGAACTACTGATCGCATGACCCACCCACGGCACGGCGGCCGGAATCTCTTGATCTCCGGCCCGCCCACCGTGACCGATCAGGAGAGCATCATGTTGGCAAGGGCCACGGGTCGCTCGCCAGCCCTGGCAGCAGGCGCTCTGGCGCTTGTGCTGGGAACGCCGCTCGCGCTGGCAACCACTGAGAGAGGACGCGCTTCGGCGACGATCGTGCAAGGCGTCGTGGTCACCGAGGCCGTGCCGATGAGTTTCGCCGCGGTCGCGCCGCCGCCCTCGGGCGGCGCCATCGTGCTCAGCACGGCGGGCACGATCAGATCCTCGGGCGGCTTCGTCTTCCGCGGTACGCCTGCACCCGGCGCCTTCAACGCCCGCGGCCTGCCCCACCATCCCACCAGCGTCAGCTTCAGCACCGGCAATCTGGTGACCGGGCCGGGCCCGGCCATGCGGCTCGGCGCCTTCACCAACAACGCCGCGCCGACGTTTGACGGCACCGCCAAAATGGACTTCGCCGTCGGCGCCACGCTCGTCATCAACCCCAATCAGACGCCTGGGCAGTACACCGGCACCTATGCGGTCACGGTGAACTTTTGATTAAGCCATCAGTGCCATCATCGCCCGTCCTGGCAGTCGGGACGGTGTCCTGGCTTGCCGCGACTTTGCTGCGGGCGGGGGTGGCTTTGCACGACACGACAATGCGGTTTGGGGCGCTTCTTGCCCTCGCCATGGCCGGGGCAGCGTGGCCGCTCCCTGGCTTGGCCGAGGACAACGCCACCGTTCCCAATGGTCCCGGGCTCTTGGTGAGCCCGACCTATGTCGTGCTCGATGGCCGCACGCGCTCCCACGCGCTGTTGCTGAGCAATCGCGGCGTCGCGCCGGAGACCTACCGCATCACCATCGTCAACCGTCTCCAGAAATCCGACGGACAGCTCGTCGAAACGGACAAGCCGGGCGACGGCGAGGGTTTCGCCAGCGCCATCGTGCGCTACGCGCCGCGCGAGATCGTCCTGCCGCCCGACAAGCCGCAGACGGTACGGCTGTTGCTGCAACTGCCGGCAAATCTGCCGGACGGGGAATACCGCTCGCATATTCTGTTCCAGCAGATTCCGACGGTGAAGCCGACCGAGGACGCGACGATGGATGTCGCGCCGGGGATTTCCGTCACCATCCGCGCCGTCTTCGGCCTGACGATCCCGCTCATCGTGCGCAAGGGGACGCTGTCGGCCAACGCTTCTCTGTCTGACCTCCACGTCGTCCGCCTCGCCGACGAGCAGCCGGCGCTCGTGCTCCATCTCAATCGCGCTGGAACGCGCTCGCTGCATGGCGATCTCATCGCCGAGGTCGACGGCTCGCCCGCCGGCCAGCTCAAGAACGTCAACGTGTTCCTCTCCACGCCCTATCGCGAGCTGATGATCCCCTTGTCGGCCAAGGGCGATCTCAAAGGCCATCGCATCGCGGTGAAGTTTGCCGAGGACGACACCATCCCGGGCGCCGCTTCGACTGCTCAGACGCTGTCGCCCTGAGCGCGGGTGGGGTCCCTTGAGCCATGGCGCGGCTGGGACACCTCGCCCTTCTCTTGATCGTCTTGGCGCCGTTGAATGTGCGCGCCGCGCCCGAAGGCGGCGCGGCGGCAGAAGCGCCGCTCATGCGCCTCGTGCAGCGGCCGCAGGATCAGGCTCTCATCCTCAACCTGACGCTCAACCGCACCAGCATCGGCGAGAACTTCATCGTCTATCAGGACAAGAAGCGACTGCTGATTCCGCTCGCCGGCGTCATGTCGGCGCTCGAGATCGCCATCACCACCGATCCCGATACCGGCACCGCTGCGGGCTTTTTCATCAATGAAAATCGCCGCTTCAGCCTCGACCTCGCTGCCGGGACGGCCAGCGTCAATGGCCGGACCTTCGTCCTCGAGCCCGGGTCGGTCGAGCGGCAACTGACCGACATCTATGTCGACGCGGCGCTCCTGGCCGATTGGTTCTCGATCCGCTTCCATCTCGTCTCCGAGGATCTGACGCTGATCGTCTTCTCGGTCGAGCTGCTGCCGATCCAGGAGCGCCTTGACCGCGAGCGGCGGCGCGCCGGCGTGCGCCGCCCCGGCGAATTCGGCCCCTACACCATCGTCGAGCCGCCCGCCAAGTGGATCGACTGGCCGTTCGTCGACACCAACATCCAGTACTCGACCACCAAAAATAACGGACAAATGCTGCAGCAGGGCCAGTATTCCTCGGTCGTCACCGGCATGGTCGGCGGTCTCGACCTCGACATGTCGCTGAACGGCTCGGTCCCGCAGCAGCAAGGCTACCAGCAGTTCCTGCGCGCCACGCTCGGCCAGCGCGACCCGCGCGGTGGCCTGCTTGGGCCGATCGATGCGCGCGAGTTCGCGTTCGGCGACGTCTCGTCGCCGTCGCTGCCGCTGGTGAGCAACAGCGTTGCCGGCCGCGGCGCCACGCTCTCCACCTTCCCGCTGCACCGCCTTTCCGACCTGCAGCGCGTCACGCTGCGCGGCGAGCTCCCGGTGGGGTGGCAGGTCGAGCTCTACCGCGGCAGCGATCTGCTCGATTTCCAGACCAGCACCAGCGACGGGCGGTACGAATTCCTGAACGTCGCGACCATCGCGGGCCTCAACGCCTTCCGGCTCGTCTTCTATGGACCGGAGGGACAGCGTCGCGAGCAGGAGCAGCCGATCTACGTTGCTGCAGCCACGGTGGGCGCCGGCGAGACCGGCTACAGCCTGCTGTTCAACCAGCAAAACACCGATCTGTTCGGCAACCACCCGAACAGCCAAGTACAGACGACGGCCTTCACCCGCTTCGATCAGCTCAATCAGCTGCTGAGCCAGCCGAACCTAAACAACGGCGCACTGCGCTTCAACGCCGAGGCCGAGCACGGCATCAGCGACAGCCTCTCGCTCAACGGCGCGGTGTCGAGCCTGCCGCTGGGCAACACCGAGGCCCAGTACTTCCAGACCGGGCTGCGCGCGGCCTGGCTCGGCGCTCTCGCCAACCTAAGTGCGGCAACCTCAAGCAATGGCGGCGTGGCCGCCGGCACGTCCGTGCAAAGCCAGATCAACAGCCTCTACTGGCTGCTCTCCTATAACCGCTTTCTCGACCATTACGTCTCGGAACGCTCCTTCGACCTGCTCCTCAACCAGCCCTTGGTCGCAACGTCTGCGGTGCAGCTCAACGGCTTGGTGCCAGGGTTCGGCAACGGCCGCTTGCCCTTCGCCACCAGCGCTACCTACAGCGAGGCCGAGAACGGGACATCGCATCTCGAGCTCCGCGGGCGCCTCACCAGCTATGTCAGCCGCTTCACCCTCGCCGCCGAGACCCAGTCCGAGCTCGTCAGCCACCAGACGACGCAGAGCCAGGAGGTCTTTCGCGTCGGTACGCCCAGCCGCAAGAGACGCAATTCACCGCCGGTGCCGCCGTCCTGTTCAACAACCTCGCGCTCGGCGCCGACGCCAATGTCTCGGACCGCGGCGACTTCTCGATCCTGTTCAAGATCGCCTTCAGCTTCGGCGTCGAGCCGCGCACCAGCCAGCCGGTCTTCCGCGGCCAGAGCTTTGCCCGCTCCGGCGCGATCTCGCCACTCGTTTTTCTCGACCGTGACGGCGACGGCAAGTTCGGTCCCGAGGACGTCCCCCTGCCTAATGTCCGCCTGCGCAGCGAAAACTACGTCTTCCGCGATAAGACCGATCAATCCGGTACCGCGCTCATCACCGGCCTCGATCCTTATCAGGAGACGCCGGTCCGCATCGACCCGGAGACGCTCGAGGATCCCTTTTGGAAGCCGGCGGAACAGAACCTCTCGGTCCTGCCGCGTCCCGGCTCGGTCGTGAAGCTCGATTTCCGGGCATCCGCCTGCAAGTGGTCGATGGCGACGGCAAGGTCGTTGCGCAGGCCTTGAGCGGCTATGACGGTTCGTTCTTCGTCCAGGGCGTGCGGCTGGGCAGCTTCACCTTGCGCGCCGACCCCGACCAGCTGGCCAAGCTGCATCTCGCCGCGGTCCCGCCCCAGACAATCGAGCTCTCGCACGACAGCCCGGCAGCGGCGGCGGGCACCATCACCTTGACCCGCAGCAAAGGCGAGGACCGCACCGGCCAGGCTGATTCGCCTGCCGCGGACCTCTCCTCCCAAGCGGCACCGGCGACCGCGCACCCCTGATTCGACACCTCCCCGTGTCGTCTGGTGTGACGCGAGGCACACCAGACAGCCCGCGCACCTGCCATAGTCTTCCGACGGAAGCGTCAGTATTCATGCCCCACGAAAGCATCAGACCCCTAGAGGTCTGCGGTCCGGGAAGCGGATTGTTTCGCCCATTCAATAAAATTCGAGCGAATTTTTAGACAAAAGTTCTTGGATTTGCGGCAGACTCACCGTTTGGTAAACACACAAACAATACCCGAAGGAGGACTTTGTCATGGAACTAACCATCCCGGTCTATGCGAAGACGATACGCGACGCCATGAAATCGCGTCGGCGCGTGGCGGCATCGGCTCCGCTCGTCCGCCCGCTCGCGCCGCCGCCGCGCGCTCTGGGCCTGTTCCGGCGCGCACAGCCCACCACATTCCAGCGCTGCCTCGCCGTCCACATGCATTTCGCGCAGCATCCGAGCGCCCTCGACTAAGCGAATCGACGCCGCAGCGGCGGCGCGCAAATCGGGAAAATCGCCCGCTTGCATCGGCCGGGAGCGTAATTGCCGCTCCCTGCCGATCATCGCCAACACGAGCAGAAGCGAGCAGCACAGCGCCGTTTTGCGATATTTGCCGCGCCAGTGAATAAGATGCCCGATAATTCTCACCGGTATCGGCTTTACGAACCCGTTCTCTTCTTGCATTCTAGCAGGGCGTCGCAAGGCGACGCTGGATGCAGCGAATTTCATTCCACTCACGGGGGGTTTGATGGCCCGTACGGGATCAAAGTCAAAATCGAAGCGCGGGCGCAAGAAGGGCGCGCGCGCGAAAGCCAAGGGGACGAAGCGGCGCTCCGCCGCCGCCAGCAGCCGGGGGAAGAAAGGCAAGCGCGCCACTGCCAAGCGGCGTGGCCGGCCGGCAGCGAAGCGCAAGACGGCGCGGAAGGCAAAGCCGGCGCGCAAGAAGGCCGCGCGCAAATCGGCGCCGAAGGCGGCCGCGAAGATCCCGGCGAAAGCGCCGGGCATGACGCCGGCGATGTCGTCCGCGCCGATGCCGCGGCCCTCGCCGCCGCCCATGGCGCCCAAGCCGGCGGCCCCGCCGATGTCGCATCAGCCGCCGCGCCCGGCCGCACCGCCATCGCCGCCGCGGCCGCCGTCGCCGTCTTTCGGCTCGAGTTCGTCGTCTTCGCCCTCCTCGGGAACCAAGCCTTCCGAGGGCTCGTCGTCGACACCGCCGAAGCCGCCCGGCAGCAGCTGGGGCGGCGGCTCGAGCGGTAGCGGGGGCTCGTCGAGCTTCTAGGCCAATGATGCACCGCCTCCGCGCCGGCACTCTGCCGGACGGAGGCGGCGATTCACGTCATCCGGCACCGGCTCTTTTGCCGCAACCGCGTAGGATTGATGCGTGGTGCGGTGCTGACCACACCGGGTTGGTCGTCTCGTCGGCGGCGGCCGCGTGACTACTTGGCCGCGCGCAGCGGTCGCGCCAGCTTGGCGCCGGCCCAAAGATCGGCGCGGCTGCGCTCGTATTGCGGCGGATAGGCTGCGCGAGCGCCCAGCACTTCGGCGGCATGCCACGGCCAGCGCGGATCGTCGAGGAAGGCGCGCGCCATGGCGACCATATCCGCCTGTCCCGACGCGATGACGGCTTCGGCCTGATGCGGCTCCACCAGCAGCCCGACCGCACGCGCGGCGATGCCGGCGTCGCGGCGGACGCGCGCCGCCAGGTCGAGCTGGTAGCCCGGCGCCACCGGGATCGGCGCCTTGGGCACGATGCCGCCGCTGGAGACGCAGACATAGTCGCAGCCGATCGCCTTCAGCGCCCTGGCAAAGACGACCGCGTCCTCGATGGAGAAGCCGCCCGGCAGCCAATCGGTGCCGGTGATGCGCGCGCCGAGCGGCTTCTTCGCCGGCCACGCCGCGCGCATCGCGGCCATGACGCGCAGAGGGAAGCGCATCCGGTTCTCGAGGCTGCCGCCATAGGCGTCGTCGCGCTTGTTGGCGATCGGCGAGAGGAACTCGTGCAGCAGATAGCCATGGGCGCAGTGCGCCTCGACAAGATCGAGCCCCAGCCGCGCCGCGCGCCGCGTCGCCGCGACGAACGCCGCCTCGATGCGGTCGAGATCCGCCGCCGTGAGCGCGCGCGGCGTCGGCCAGTCCTCGTCGAGCGCAATCGGCGACGGCGCCACGGTGACCCATGCGCCCTCCTCCTGGCTCAGCGGACGGATGCCTTCCCAGGGGCGGTGCGCCGAGCCCTTGCGGCCGGCATGCGCGAGCTGAAGGCCGAGTGCCGTGTTGCCGAAGCGACGGCAGGCCGCGACAACGCGACCGAGCGCCGCCTCGTTGGCGTCGCTGTAGAGTCCGAGGCAGCCATGCGTAATGCGCCCCGCTTGCTCGACCGCCGTCGCCTCGACCATCAGCAGCCCGGCACCCGATACGGCAAGCGAGCCGAGATGCTGCATGTGCCAGTCGGTGGCGCTGCCGTCATCGGCGCTGTATTGGCACATCGGCGACACGACGATGCGATTGGCCAGCGTCAGGTCGCGTAACCCGATGGTCGTGAAAAGCGAGCTCGGCATGGACCTACCTTGCAGAAGAGCGCGCCACATTATCGTTCCGCTCGCGCTCCCCGCAACCGCAGCGATCGCTGCCGCCGCGGCGCGGAACGTGGCCGGCGCGCAGCCGTCGGCCAACATCTCGAGCGGCGGCCGCGTCACCGCGCGTTCGACGTGTCGAAGCAGCATGATCAGAAGATGCCCCGCCTGCAGCTTTGGAGGAAACGAGTGCAGGCGGGGCTGACCCAGGGGTCTCGCCCGCCAAGGGGGTTGAGCGGGCGGCGCGGCAGAGCCGCTGACCGCATTACGGCGGATGTCGCCCACCGAGCCAAGTTAAATCCACGTTATTTTCAGGCGCAGGATGACGACGGAAACAAACCAGCGACGAGATGCCCGCGCGGTCGCTAAGCTATTGATTTCACACTATGGTGTGCAGGCGGGCACCTATGCCTCGCACCAGGCGCTCAAGGCGCGCGAGCGCGGCGACGAGCGGCTCATGCAGGCGTGGCGCTGGATCGCCGGCGCCGTCGAGGAAGTGCTGCGCGCCGACCCGGAGGAAGATGGCGAGCGGCAGGAGGAGCAGCCCGGCTGATCGCCGGCGCGCGGCCTCACGGCATATAGGCGCCGCCGTTGACGTGGATGGCTTGCCCGGTGATGAAGCGCGCCGCCGGCCCGCTGAGATAGCGCACCATGGCCGCGATCTCGTCGGCGCGGCCGAGTCGCCCGAGGAGCGAGGGAAGCGCGGCATGCGCCGACGGCACGGGACCGCGCGCCGTGTCGACAAGCCCCGGAACGACGCAATTGGCGGTGATGCCCAAGGGCGCCAGCTCGCGGGCGAATGCCTTGGTCAGCGTCGTCTCCTCGATCTTCTGTGCCGGGCGAATGGCGGCGTTGTTGACGACGATGTCGAGCCGGCCGAAGCCTTTGACGGCATGGTCGACCATCGCCGCGACCGCCGCCTCGTCGGTGACGTCGGCCACCATCGACAGGGCCTTGCCGCCGGCCGCCTCGATCTCCTTCACCACGGACTCGGCGGCGGCGCGCGCCTGGCGGGTGTTGACGACGATTGCGGCTCCGGCGCCGGCAAGCGCCAGCGCGATGGCTCGACCGATATTGCGCGAGGCGCCGGTGACGAGCGCGACGCGCCCTGCGAGCTCCTTGCCCTGCTCCATGCTCTGCCCCTTGCCCAAAGACGCGCGAGCATGCCCGCCCGGCGGGTCACCTGGCAACGACGATGATGCCGGCGATCAGGACAGCAGCACGGCGACGACGCACAGGACCGCTCCGGCGACCAACGTCATCCACGAGATCCATCGACCGTGCCGCTCGCCCGTCCGGATTGCGGGAGGGAGAGAGTTATCCGACATGGCTCGCGCCCACCGTTGCCAGACTACCATCAATCGTAGGCGCCGGCGGCGCCGAGCATCCCCGGCGGGGCAATCCGCCGCACGGCGCCGCGCAGCGGCGGGCCTCGCCGCTTACGGCTTCGCGAGCAGGTCGATCAGACTCGATGTATCCCAGCGCTTGCCGCCGCGCTCCTGGACGCGGGCATAGAACTGATCGATCAGCGCCGTCACCGGCAGCGCCGCCTTGTTGCGCCGCGCCTCGGCCAGGCAGATGGCGAGGTCCTTGCGCATCCAGTCGACGGCGAAGCCGAAATCGAACTTGCCTTCCACCATGGTGTGGGCGCGGTTCTCCATCTGCCAGGACTGCGCCGCGCCCTTGGAGATGACCTCCACGACCTGCTTCGGGTCGAGCCCGGCGCGCACGGCGAAATTGAGCCCCTCCGACAAGCCCTGCACCAGCCCGGAGATGCAGATCTGGTTCACCATCTTGGTGAGCTGGCCGCTGCCCGCCGGGCCCATCAAAGTGACGGCGCGGCCGTAATGCGCCATCACCGGCTCGGCGCGCTTGAAGGCGGCGGGCTCGCCGCCGACCATGATGGTGAGCTTGCCGTTGACGGCGCCCGCTTGTCCGCCGGAGACGGGCGCATCGAGGAAGCCCAGCCCTTTCTCCTTGGCGATCGCCGCCAGCTCGCGCGCCACATCCGCCGACGCGGTGGTGTGGTCGGCAAGGATGGCGCCGCGGCTCATGCCGGCAAAGGCGCCCTTCGGCCCGGTCGCAACCTGGCGGATGTCGTCGTCGTTGCCGACGCAGGTGAAGACGATCTCGGCGCCTTCGGCCGCCTGAGCCGGCGTCGCGCGCGAGGCGCCGCCATATTCCTTGACCCAGGCCTGCGCCTTGGCCGGCGTGCGGTTGTAGACGGTGACCTGATGGCCCGCCTTGGCAAGATGTCCCGCCATCGGATAGCCCATCACGCCCAGCCCCAGGAATGCGACCTTCATGAACGCGTCCTCCCCGTGGATCGGCGCTATGCTAGCGGGGATTCGAGGGACCGCAAGCCGGCGGTGCGGAAGGAGCTGATGACCATGACCCAGACCGACAAGGCGCGGCGCTTCCGCGCCCTGCACGAGCGCAAAGGCGCCTTCGTCATTCCCAACCCGTGGGATGTCGGCTCGGCACACATCCTGGCGGCGCTCGGCTTCGAGGCGCTGGCGACGACCAGCCTCGGCATGGCCGTCTCGCTCGGCCGGCGCGATGGCGCAGTGAGCCGCGAGGACGCGCTCGCGCATTGCCGCGCCGTCGTCGGCGCGACCGACCTACCGGTCTCGGCCGATCTCGAGAACTGCTTCGGCGACGATCCCGCCGCCGTGGCCGAGACCATCGGCCTCGCCGCGGCGACGGGTCTCGCCGGCGGCTCGGTCGAGGATGCCAGCGGCGATCCGCGGCGTCCGATCTACGATTTCGGCCTTGCCGTCGAGCGCGTCGCCGCGGCAGCGGAGGCGGCGCGCGCCCTGCCCTTTCCGTTCATGCTGACCGCGCGTGCCGAGAATTTCCTGCGCGGTAAACCCGATCTCGACGACACGATCCGCCGCTTGCAAGCGTTCGAGAAGGCCGGCGCCGACGTGCTCTACGCGCCGCTCCTGCCGGATCTCGCGGTGATCAAGACGGTCTGCGCCGCCGTCCTCAAGCCGGTCAACGTGCTCGCCGGGAGACCGCAATTCTCCGTCGCCCAGCTGGAGGCTGCCGGCGTCAAGCGCGTCAGCCTCGGCGGTTTGCTCGCGCGCGCGGCGCTCGGTGCCTTCCTGCGCGCGGCGCGCGAGATCAAGAAGCGCGGCACCTTCACCTTCGCTATGGATGCCGCGGCAACGGACGAGATCAGCGCCATGATGGCGGAGCGCTGAACCGCGGCCCGCTACTGCGCCAGCCGCCGGCTCTTGAAGCGGCCGAGATCGGCCTCGCTGAGGCGCACCGCGACATGCGCCGCCTGCTCGTCGTCCTTGCGGCTCACC